>Ga0265293_10000136_pt1 | contig 173405 bp, 164 predicted proteins | sample Munlanlewell138R_FD_192505 | JGI IMG/M metagenome (GOLD analysis project Ga0265293, IMG submission 192505) | Leachate microbial communities from a municipal landfill in Southern Ontario, Canada - Leachate well 138R | ecosystem: Engineered > Solid waste > Landfill > Unclassified | place... | reverse complement strand
ATTGATGTGTTTTTAGTGGTCATTGCGGTGCTGTTGATTATTTTAATGTCCAATCCGATTAATCCATTTGCAACTGAGGAAGAGGTGATTGTGATAAAAAATCCAGGCAAGCCCAATATGGAAATGCTGATTAAAGAAGGTACTGAGTTAAAGCATTACCAGTCAACGGGAGAGGTGGGTGAAGGTCAGGGCAGTAAGGCAGGGATTACCTATCGCATGGAAGACGGCAGTATGATTTATGTGCCGGAATAAGAACATAGCGTTGCTGCTGTAGGCGGCGCCATTTTCTTAGTAGATGCTCTGTTGGAGCGCAACTTTTGCGCGAGTCGGACTGACGGGCAGCGGCTAGGCTTAATTCTAAAAATTTGGATTTGGCTTAACTGGCGCAAAACTTCAATTAAGGCACAGTCAACTGTGGCACCTGCCTTGGCAGGGAACCAAAAGCTAAGCCATGGGACAGAATTAGAGCCTCTTGCTCAGTTCTAGTTTGGGTGCACTTCCCGTTCCCCGACAAGTCGGGTCCCACAAAAGCAGGTGGCATGACAGGGCATATAAATCGCCTGCTAGTTCGCATCGCCCAGAAGCTGAGCTTCAGCAGTAGAAGCGGCGGGTTTTGGTAGAGAGCTGTGTTTTATTCTTGTTTTGGGCTGTTTTTGAAAGCATAAAACAGGTTCGGTTCACCCACGATATAGATGGTTCCTTGCCCATCCATGGTGACCCCTTCGCCCTGTTTGATGCTGTTATCTAGACCGTTAAAACCGCGTAAAAAGCTGATAAAACTCACTGGCTTAAAGTGTTCATCCAGCTCTAGGAGCATGCTTGAGTCATCGGACAGTACCAGCAAGTGCCCGGTGCGCTGGTTAAAGCTCAAGCCGGAAATATCCCGCACAATCAGGCTGTCGGCAGGCAGTGCAGTCAAGGTGCCAAATTGGTTGCTTTCCAAATCAAACTCAAGCGCATAGAGCGTATGTGGGTTGCGCTCTTTAGCCAGAATAAAACGACTGTGCAGACTATCCCAAGCTATGCCTTCCAAACCTTTGTTACTGGGCAGCATCAGTTCCGGCATTAGCTCAGCGAGGTTAAATTGCAGTGCTTGGCTAAGGTCGATATGATTTTCTTGCGGCAAAGAAAAAATCACCAGATTGCCGCGACGCTCATCAACAAGGGCAAAACGTCCGTCTGGGAGCACTTCGATGCCCTCAGCATCAGCAACACCCTGTAGTTCGATCTCACGCATTAACTCGCCTGTTAAACTCAGTTGCGCCAATTTAGGAATTTTCCCAGTGACGGTGAACAGCGTGTTACTGGGCGCGTGCCATGCAAGCCCAGATGTTTCTGCTTTTTTTAACCGTGCAATAGGTTTAGCCTGAATGACAGCCGCGTAGCTATTAAGCCAAATACTGGCTTTTTGCTCCAGAGACGGGGTGCGCTGCTCTCTAAATAACTGCAACAGACGATCGTCATAATGCAAGTAATGACTCGTCACTGCTATACATAGCAGCCCAATAAAAAAGTATAGAAGTGGTTTTTTGAATGTCCGCATTAGGTTTTCCTAGAAAGGGGGTCTGACCGGGGGGAAAACAAATAAGTTCAATAGTAATGGCATGGCTGTGCTCAGAACGGTTATAGGGCGCAATGCCTTTGCCCATCTGTCTGTGGCAGCGTAGAATCAGTCCAATTTCCCATTCACCTATTTTTTGTAGGAAGTTGTCATGCCTGAATATCGCTCAAAAACCTCCACCTTCGGTCGTAATATGGCCGGTGCTCGTGCCCTGTGGCGTGCCACTGGCATGAAAGATGAAGACTTTAAAAAGCCCATTATTGCCGTCGCCAACTCCTTTACTCAGTTTGTGCCCGGTCATGTGCATTTAAAAGACATGGGCCAACTGGTGGCGCGTGAGATTGAGCGCGCCGGTGGCGTGGCGAAGGAATTTAACACCATAGCAGTGGATGACGGTATTGCGATGGGTCATGACGGCATGCTGTATTCACTGCCAAGTCGTGAAATCATTGCTGACTCAGTGGAATACATGGCCAATGCTCACTGTGCCGATGCGCTGGTGTGCATTTCTAACTGTGACAAAATCACTCCTGGCATGCTGATGGCTGCCTTGCGCCTGAATATCCCCGTGGTGTTTGTTTCCGGCGGTCCGATGGAAGCGGGTAAAACCAAGCTGTCTGACAATGCGCTCAACCTGGTTGATGCCATGGTCATAGCGGCTGAAGACTCCGCCAGCGATGAAGAAGTCGCTGAAATCGAGCGTAGCGCTTGTCCAACCTGTGGTTCTTGCTCAGGTATGTTTACCGCTAACTCGATGAACTGCTTGGTCGAAGCCATGGGTTTGGGTTTGCCGGGTAACGGTACTACCTTGGCTACGCATGCTGACCGTGAGCAGCTGTTTTTACAGGCGGGTCGCACTATTGTTGAGCTGTGTAAGCGTTACTACGAAGACAACGATGAGTCGATTTTGCCGCGCAACGTAGCTAACTTTAAAGCCTTTGAAAATGCCATGACCATGGATATCGCCATGGGTGGATCAACCAATACCATTTTGCACCTGTTAGCAGCCGCGCAAGAAGCAGAGATAGATTTTGACCTGAAAGACATTGACCGCCTATCCCGTCAGGTGCCTGAGTTGTGCAAAGTAGCACCTAATATCCAAAAATATCACATGGAAGATGTGCACCGTGCGGGCGGTATCTTTGCCATTCTTGGCTCCTTGGCGCGCGGCGGCTTGCTGCACACTGATGTGCCTACCGTACATAGCCCGACCATGGCCGATGCCATTGCCCAGTGGGATATTACCCAAACCCAGGATCCGGCGGTGCATGAGTTTTATAAAGCTGGGCCGGGCGGTATTCCTACGCAAACGGCGTTCAGCCAAGCCACACGCTGGCCGAGCTTGGATTTAGACCGTGAAAACGGCTGTATCCGTAGCGTCGAGCACGCCTACAACCAAGAGGGCGGCTTGGCCGTACTCTACGGCAACATTGCCGAAGATGGCTGTGTGGTGAAAACCGCCGGTGTGGATCCTTCCATTTGGGTGTTTGAAGGCACGGCGAAAATCTACGAAAGCCAAGACTCAGCGGTAAAGGGTATTTTGGCGGACGAAGTCAAAGCCGGCGATGTGGTAATTATTCGCTATGAAGGGCCTAAAGGCGGCCCGGGCATGCAGGAAATGCTGTATCCAACCAGCTATCTGAAATCCAAAGGCTTGGGCGAACACTGTGCGTTGCTGACTGATGGTCGTTTTTCAGGCGGTACTTCGGGCTTATCCATTGGCCATGCTTCTCCAGAAGCAGCTGCTGGCGGTGCTATTGGCTTGGTGCAGGATGGCGACAAAATAAAAATTGATATCCCGGCGCGTAGCATTCAGTTGCAGATCAGTGATGCCGAACTGGCTGAGCGCCGTGCGGCGCAAGATAAAAAAGGTTGGAAGCCGGTTGAGGTTCGCCCACGCAAAGTGAGCACCGCGCTAAAAGCCTATGCCTTGTTGGCCACCAGTGCTGACAAAGGTGCGGTACGTAACAAAGCGATGCTAGAAGGCTTATAGGCTCTTAACCACTCGCTACCCTGTTGAGTAGCGAGTGGTCATCCTGCTTAAGGTTGGGTGTTAGCGCCTACTTTCCATAGCTGTTGATCAAATACAGCGTTATCTGTTGGTTCGCGCGCTAGCTGTTCTTGTAACCAAGCAGCACCTGCGGCTGTGGCTTGCTCGGTGTCTGAGTAACGGCCATCTAATACCCCATAGATAACACCTGAACGAGTAGTGACTTCCCATGCTGATTTATCTTGGGTAGGGCACAGGACATAGGCAAAGTAGTTGCCGCTATTGTCTAGTTGCTCGTAGGCTTGTTGTAGTTCAGGTCGTAACTTAGCTGTGTCGCAGTCAGATTTATTATTCATATTCTATCTTCCTAAGTGCTTACAGTTACAAGTGCCTTAATACCAGCGCTTTTCAAGGCCAGGGCGGCGGCGAAAACGTTTCATGGTCCACATGTACTGTTCGGGCCAGCGACGTACATAGCTTTCCAGTACACGCCCCAATGCAGCGACTGAAGTTTTAACGTCCGTGCTATACATGTCATCGGGCGCTGCTTCGAGTAATACTTTAAAGCCGCTACCGTCTTCGCTACGAATAGCATGTAAAAATATTGCTGCTACTTTGTCTTGTTTGCCGCCAACCATACCAGCGATAAACTTGCTCGTTAGCGCTTGAGTACCAAGAAAGGGCACAAATACGCCAGACTTCAGACTGGGCTCAGGATCGGCAGGAATGCCGACGATACCCCCTCGGCGAACTTCTTTAATGACGCTAATAATGCCTTCATTGGTTGAAGGGGCGATGCGATTGCCCATCAGTCTACGCTGCTTGGCTAGCAGTTTATCAAGCGCTTTAAGTTTAGGTGGGCGATAAAAAACTAAAGGATTGCATTGCTGGCCATAGAAGTGGTTAAGCACTTCCCAGTTACCTAAATGACTGGTTATGCCGATTACGGCTTTGCCGTTAGCAATGGCTTGTTGCAGAATCTCAAGACCTTCAACAGAGTGTACTCGGTCAAGTGTTTTTTCGGCTGGCCAAATCCAAGCGCAAGCACTTTCGGCAAAGGTTTTGCCGATATTTTTTAAGCTTTGGCGGGTGAGCTGGTTAATGGCTTTTTTATCCAACTCAGGAAAACAATGCGTCAAATTGATCTGGGCGATTTTTTTAGAGCGGTTTGGCGTTATCCACATTATCCAGCCGAAAAAACTGCCGAGCCATTGCACTGCGGGCCAAGGAAGCAAGGCAATAGCACGAAGAATAGCTAACGCGAGGGCGCCTTTGATTTTTTCCAAAACAAGCTCCTAATGATTGCTGATCTACTGTGTAGGCGGTGTTCTGTGCCAAAGTGCATAGTATACAAGCCCTGCATGTTTTTCTCGATGCAAGCGCCAGCTTTGTGGTACAGCTAACATTGAGGGGGCTTGCTCGCTTTCGGTATAGATCCAAGCGTCCGGTTTTAGCCAGCCTTGCTGCTCTAACAGGTGGCAGCTTTCAAGCAATAGGTCTTGATGAAAAGGTGGATCAAGTAACGCTATGTCAAAGCTTTGGTCTGTAGGGCGGGCCAGAAAGCTTAATGCATTTTCCTGTACTACCCGTGCATTAGTACAGTCCAGAGTGTGTAAGTTTTGTTGCAAACTGTGACAGGCGTGACGGTCCAGTTCGATAGCCAAGCCAGATGCCGCGCCGCGCGATAAACCTTCAAAAAACAGCGCGCCACTGCCAGCAAACACGTCAAGAATATGTGCGCCCGCAATCCTAGGTGCTAACCAGTTGTAGAGTGTTTCGCGGACGCGATCAGGCGTTGGGCGTAAACCCTGCACATCGGGAAAGCTCAGTTTGCGCGAACGCCATTGCCCACCAATAATGCGTAATTGATTGCTGCTTTGTTTATTGTTTGTGCGCGCCATCAGTGTTGATGTCCTAGGGATTGCGTGTTGCGAATAACGGGCTCAGGTAAGGGTAGTTGTGGCACGCTTGGGCCAACGGTAACCACGACCAATGCATCGGGCTGAATATGATGACGCAAAGCGGTATTTAACTGCTCAAGCGTAAGCTGCTGCACATCCTGCATGAGTGTTTCCAGCCAGTTAAGCGGCAGATCATAAAAACCAATAGCGCCGAGTTGTCCGACAATAGCAGCGTTACTGGCGGCGGTAAGTGGGAAGCTGCCGAGAAACTCTTGTTTAGCCGTAGCCAGCTCGGCTTCGGTGGGGCCGTGCTGGACATACTCGCTTAATAACTCGCGCACAAAGCCCAGTGTGGCCTCGCTTAATTCAGCACGGGTTTGCACGCTGATAGTGAAAGGTCCCTGCGCTTGCATAGGGCTAAAGCTGGAATAAATGCCGTAAGTCAGTCCACGCTTTTCGCGTACTTCTTCCATCAAGCGACTGCCAAAGCCACTGCCGCCCAGTATTTGGTTGGCGATGAATAGCGCTGCATAGTCAGGGTGCCCACGCTCAATGCCAAGCTGGGCTAACAGGATATGTGTTTGATTGGAAGGAAACTCAATATGCTGATGCGTAGCCTTGGGCGTTTGTGGCTGGGGTGTTTTGCTTGCGGCTACACCTTGGGGTAGAGCGCGGCTAATTTGCTCAGCGATTGCCTCAGCATCTTGGCGGGTTAGGTTACCGACCAGAGCGAGTTGTGCATTGTGGGCGTTGTAGTATGTCTGATAAAAATCCGCCAGCTGTTGGCGCTTAAGCTTGGGTATTGTTTGCTCGGTACCTGCGCTGGGGTGCGCATAAGGATGCGTGCCATACAGCTTGGCAAATAGGGCGCGGTTGGCGATATGGCTAGGGACTTTCTTTTGCTGCTCAAAACCTGCCAGCAGTTGATTTTGCACGCGCTGGATTGCTTGGGCTGGAAAGTTAGGACGGGTAATAACCTCGGTAAATAATTCAACAGCAGGTTGGCTGAGCTCAGCGGTGCTGAGGGTGCGTAGAGACAGTATCGCCATGTCTCTGTAGCTGCCCTGATTGAATTCAGCACCAAGACCTTCAAAAGCCTGAGCAATTTGGTCAGCGTTATACTTGTTGGTTCCAGCTCCGATAAGAGAGTTGGTCAGCTGAGCCAAACCATAGGCTGCGCCTTCTTGGCTGCTGCCCGCGGCAAAGGTTAATTGCAAGTCCAGCATGGGCAACTCGTCGGATTGGACAAAAAACACCGCAGTGCCTGAGGCTGTTTGCCAGGTTTGTATGTCCAAAATGCGCCGCGCTGGCGCGTCCACATTCAAGCGCTGCAGGCTGGTGATTTTGCTATCTTGCGGCTGTGTTGTTGATAAGCCGCAACCTGAAATAGACAGGCCGATGGCAAGCAAAAGGCTAAAAGAAATTAAGCGCTGCATCATGGGCGAGTCTCCTCGGGCAGACTGTGCAGGGTGATTGAACGGCTAGCGGTAAAATAACGCTGTGCCGCGCTTTGAATATCGGCTGCCGTGATGGCGTTAAGCGAGTCGACATCGGTTTCCAGCAGGCGCCATGACAGTCCGACTGTTTCCAGCATGCCAATCACGCGTGCTTGGTTGTTGATGGAGTCTTGCGCGTAGATTTCTGCGGCAATGACCTGAGCGCGCACACGTTTTAACTCGGCTTCAGTGGGTGGATTGGCTTGTAAGTCTTTCAGCTGTTGCCACAGCGCTTGCTCGACGTTTTCTAGACTGACACCTTTTTGCACATTAGGTGTGGCGGATAATACAAACAGGCTATCGCCACGGCTAAAAGCGTCATACCAAGCGCTGGCGCCGGCGACTAACTCTTGTTTGCGCTCTAGCTGACTGGCTAGGCGCGCACTGTCACCACCATCGAGCAGTGCGCTGATGAGACGTAAAGCATGAATGTCTTTTTGGTTCTCGGCCGTTCTCAGACTTGGCACATTGAAACCCAGCATTAAGCTAGGAAGCTGGGTTTTTAGATAGAGGGTTAAACGCCGCTCACCGGGTTCCGCGAGTTCAATAGGCGTTTTAGCCACTGGAATTGGGCGCGCCGGGATAGCAGCGAAATGACGTTTAACGAGTGTTTTTATTTCATCCAGTTGTACATCACCAACAATTACTAAAACCGCGTTGTTCGGTGCATACCAGTCGTTATGCCATTGACGCAAATCCTCAATGGTCATGCGCTCCAGATCATGCATCCAACCGATGGTCGGAATATGGTAGCTGCTGGCTGGGTAAGCAAGCGCCTTAAAACGCTCATAGGCTAAACCGCTGGGTCGGTCATCGGTACGCATCCGGCGTTCTTCTTTAATGACTTCAATTTCACGCAAAAACTCATCTTCAGGCAGGGTTAAACTTGCGAGTCGGTCTGCTTCCATTTCCAGCGCAACTTCTAAACGATCACGGGCCAGCACTTGATAGTAAGCGGTGTAGTCGTCACTGGTGAAAGCGTTTTCATCAGCGCCCAGTTCTCGTAAAATGCGCGATGATTCACCGGGTCCAAGTTTGCTACTGCCTTTAAACATCATATGTTCCAAAGCGTGCGCCAGCCCAGTGCTACCCGGCACCTCATAGCTGGAGCCGACCTTGTACCACAGCTGACTGACCACAATCGGCGCGCGATGGTCTTCACGCACAATCACCTTAAGACCGTTATCTAAGCTGAACTCGTGAGTAGTGGGATTGCTGGCGGCACTGGTTGGCAGACTTATGAGTGCAAATAACAATAGAAGCGTATTAACAATGGGGCGAATCATAGTGATTTTTAGCCTTATAACTAGCTGTAATTCTTAGTTTAACCTAGGGATAAGTGCTAGGATAGCACGCTTGAGGAAACACTGAGAAAATGCCTGAGCCACGCAACCCTAGTGTTGCACGCCGCTCAAATGCGTATCTGTGTGCTTGAGGCTGGACGAGCTTTGCGCGTCAATTATTCTAAGCATAACAGCGTATTGTGCGCAGCAATTTCCATGTTTCCTGACACCTGTGTTTGTCATAACCCAGCGCTCTCTAAGATAACCAATAAATTATTTGGTTCCAGCGCAGTTAATAACCCGCCTGCTGTTACAGGCCGAATTTGAATTTAAAACTATGCTTTCTTGGTTTCGTAAAAAAGATAAAGACAAAGCTGTAGAGCAAGATGCAACTACAGAACAAGAACACAGCCCTGCATTATTAGATGCAGGGCCGCCAGACGCCATCGCCGAATCTGCGCCAGAACAGCAGGCTGTTGAGCTTGTTGAAGAACCGCACGTTGAGCCTGAGCAATTAGAGCTACCGGAAGATGCACCTGTTGCACAAGTAGCAGTTGAGCCAGAATCTGTGCCAGAACCAGAACCAGAACCAGAACCAGAACCAGAACCAGAACCAGAACCAGAACCAGAATCCCCGCAGGAACAGCCGATTGTCGAAACAGCAGCCGCTACTGCCGAAAGTAAAAAAGGCTGGTTTGCGCGTTTGCGTCAAGGGTTAGCCAAGACCAGCGCCAACTTTGGCGAAGGGGTGGCAACGCTGTTTTTAGGGCGTAAAACCATTGATGATGAATTGTTCGAGGATCTGGAAACGCATTTAATCACCGCCGACGTGGGCTTAGAAGCAACCGCAGACATTATTGCCAAGCTTACCCAGCGCGTTGCACGCAAAGAGCTGGCCGACAGTGATGCGCTGTACCATGCGCTGCAGGTTGAATTGCAAGAACTGTTACAGCCGGTTGAGCAGCCCATGCCGTTGGACGGCAAATCACCACAGGTTATTCTGGTGGTGGGCGTCAATGGCGCGGGTAAAACCACCACCATTGGCAAACTGGCTTCGCGTTTACAGAAAGAAGGCAAAAAAGTCATGCTTGCCGCGGGGGATACTTTTCGTGCGGCAGCCGTTGAGCAATTACAGGTCTGGGGTGAGCGCAATAAAGTGCCAGTGATTGCCCAGCATACAGGGGCGGATTCTGCCTCGGTGATTTTTGATGCGGTGCAAGCCGCACAAGCACGCGGCGTTGATGTCTTAATTGCGGATACCGCAGGACGCTTGCATAACAAAGACCATCTTATGGAAGAGTTGAAAAAAGTGCAGCGGGTGATGTCGCGCTTGGATGAAAACGCACCCCATGAGGTGTTATTAGTGCTGGATGCGAGTACGGGGCAGAATGCGATTAACCAGACCCGCCAGTTTAATGAAGCCGTTAAAGTCACAGGCTTGGTGTTAACCAAGCTGGATGGCACGGCCAAAGGTGGAGTGATTTTCGCTTTGGCCAAACACTTTGCTATTCCAGTGCGCTTTATTGGTGTGGGCGAGGGCATTGATGATTTGCGTCCCTTCGTGGCGAAAGATTTTGTCCAAGCCCTGTTTAGTCACAAGGAGAGTGAATGATTCGTTTTGAGAAGGTCGCTAAGCGCTATCCAAATGGCCATATCGGTCTGCACGAGTTAAGCGTTCATGTGCGTCGCGGTGAATTTCTCTTTGTTACCGGCCATTCTGGCGCAGGTAAAACGACTCTGTTGCGATTACTGCTGGCGATGGAGCGCCCGACCAGCGGCAAACTGTTATTGGCGGGGCAAGACTTAGCCAAAATACGCAACTCACAAATCCCTTTTTTACGTCGACAAATAGGCGTGGTGTTTCAAAACCACCAGCTGCTGTTTGACCGCTCCGTGTTTGATAATGTTGCCCTGCCTTTGCATATCATGGGCTTAGGACAAGATGAAATTAATGCACGAGTCAGCCAAGCCTTAGAGCACGTCAGCTTAAAAGATAAAGCCATGCAAGCACCGGCTGATTTGTCGACAGGTCAGCAGCAACGTGTGGGTATTGCTCGTGCCATCGTGCATCAACCGGCTTTGCTATTGGCGGATGAGCCAACGGGCAACCTCGATCCACGTTTAGCCGCTGAAATTATGGCCGTGTTTGAAGACATTAATCGTCACGGCACCACGGTGATGATTGCCAGTCATGACTTGGCGCTGATTGCGCGTATGCGTCAGCGGATGCTAACCCTGCAACGTGGGCGATTGATTGGCGATGGGGAGTCGGGCTTATGAGTAAGCGAATCACGCCCGATCAACCGGGCCAGCGCATTGGTGCAACAGAGCGAGCAAAAATAGACGGTCCACCCGTAGAAAACACGGCAGTGCTGGCCCAACTTAAAGCTTGGATGATCAGCCATAAATTTAGCTGTATGGACAGTCTTAAGCGCTTGTTACGCCAGCCCTTTGGCAGTTTTTTTACCTGTCTGGTGATTGCAGTAGCGCTAAGTTTGCCCATGGGTTTAACTCTGCTGCTAAAAAACCTCAATGAGCTTGGTGGTACATGGCAGCAAGCCGCGCAGATTTCAGTTTTCTTAGATTTAAATGCAAAACCCGCTGAAGGCCAAGCCTTACAAAAGCGCTTACTTAAGCATCCCAGTGTGGCAGAAGTAGAATGGATCAGTAGAGAGCAGGCTTTAGAGGATTTTCAATCATTCTCAGGCTTAGGTCAGGCATTGCAAGATTTGCCACAAAACCCGCTGCCTAGCAGTTTATTAGTGACACCTAAGCAGGTTGATAAAGCTGAGCTGAATCGCTTGGCGGCGGATATTCAAGCCTTGCCCAAAGTGCAGCAAGTGCAGCTGGATATTCTCTGGGTTGAGCGTTTGGTAGCTATTTTACAACTGGGCGAGCGTTTTATTTTTGCGCTGACGGTTATGCTTATAGCCGCACTTTTGTTAGTGGTAGGTAATACCATCAGACTGCATATTGAAAATCGCCGTATTGAGATTGAAGTGATTAAGCTTGTGGGTGGTACAGACAGCTATGTGCGACGGCCTTTTCTCTATATGGGCGTGCTCTATGGATTGGGCGGTGGTGTGCTGGCTTGGTTGATGCTGCTGTGGGGTTTTAGCTGGCTGAATGAGTCAGTGGTGCAGTTGGCAGAGTTGTATGGCAGCGACTTCAGCTTGGCAGGCGTGCCCATAGAAGATGGATTTTCTCTGTTATTTGGTGCATTATTACTCGGTTATTTTGCTGCTTGGTTGGCAGTAGCCAAGCATTTACGCGAACTATTACCATCATAGTTGTTAAGGCTAAGCAGTTGTTTAGCTGGCTGAAAATGAACTTATCCACAGCTTTATAGTCCTATGCATAGTTACCCGAAAGACTGTAACAAGGGGGAGATTTCAATGACCACAACCGCATTGCAAACAGTACAGCTGTTAAATGCAGGCGCCAACTTGCAGACCTATATGCATTCGGTAAGCAGCATTCCTTTGCTGACGCCAGAGCAGGAACGCGAGTTAGGTGAACGACTTTATTATGAGCAAGATGTAGATGCAGCCCGCCAATTGGTGATGGCGCACCTACGTTTTGTTGTACACATAGCCCGTAGCTATTCCGGCTATGGGCTAGCCCAAGCTGACCTTATTCAAGAAGGTAATGTGGGCTTGATGAAGGCCGTGAAACGCTTTAATCCAGAAAAAGGCGTGCGCTTAGTTTCATTTGCTGTGCATTGGATTAAAGCGGAAATACATGAGTATGTATTACGGAACTGGCGAATTGTTAAAGTGGCGACGACTAAAGCACAGCGTAAGTTGTTCTTTAATCTGCGTAGCCAAAAGAAAAAGCTGAATTGGTTAAACCAAAATGAAGCCCAAGCTGTAGCTGATACTTTAGGTGTCGAAGTGCGTGAAGTACATGAAATGGAAAGTCGACTGACTGGCCGTGACATGACCTTTGATCCGCTGAATGCGGATGACGATGACAGCAGCTATGTAGCACCGGCTAACTATCTGGAAGATGTCCGTTATGATCCAGCCGTGCGCTATGAAAAAGAGCACACGGCAGAAAGTGAAAGCAGCAGCCTGTATTCAGCGTTGAAATTATTGGATGAGCGCAGTCAAGATATTCTGCAGCAACGTTGGTTGAGTGATGAAAAAGCGACTTTGCACCAACTGGCTGACAAATATGGTGTATCCGCTGAGCGTATTCGCCAGTTAGAAAAAAACGCTATGAATAAAATTAAAGGCACCATGCAAGCATAGCTAACATGAGTTCTGTGAATGTAAAAAGGCGACTGCGAAGGTCGCCTTTTTTTGTCTTGCAGATATTAGTCGGCTTATCGGATGCGTATTGAAGCGTGAGTGGCGATATAGCACAGCAATAAAGCCATGCTGCTAAAACCGAGCAGGCTCAGTGGTAGGGTGTAAAGTGTGGTTGGGGTAAGGTTGATAATAAAACCCAGTACACCAGCGAGTAAAAACTGCATCACGCCCATTAACGATGAAGCTATGCCAGCAAAATCACGCGCATAGCCCATGGTCACCGCGGTTAAGTTGCCGGTAATCATGCCGAGCATGGATAAGCATAAACCCAGTAAAACCGCGTAACTCCATGCCTGTGCCGCGTTAAAAAAGACCAGCACCGTCAGTAGGCTGGCAAGGCTAATAAAACCGATTAAGCCTAAAAATAATACATAAAGAGGTTTGCGTCGTTTTAATAGGCGCAGATTGATTTGGCTGCTGACTATCATGCCGCAGGCACTGGCGCCAAAAATCAAACTGTAATGCGCCGGTGATAAGCCAAAGTGCTCAATAAACACAAAGGGCGAGTTACTGATATAGGTGAACAGCCCGCCTACTAAAAAGCCAGAGGCTAGGGTGTAGAGCAAGTAGCGCGGATGGCTGAGTAGCTTAAAATAGTTGCTGGTGATATTGCGTGCAGAAATAGGAATACGCTTTTCCGGTGCAAGCGTTTCAGGCAGCAGCTTAAGGCTAAACAGGCCGGCCAATACGCCAGCAGCGACTAGCACCCAAAAAATCAGCTGCCACGGACCTAGGAATAATACCGCACTGCCGATAATCGGCGCGGTAATGGGGGCGATCATCATCACCTGCATCAGCATAGAAAATGCACGGGCTGCGTCAGGCACATCACAAGTGTCGGCGATGATAGCCCTAGGTGTAACTGAACCTGCAGCCGCACCTAATGCTTGAATGAAACGCGCCACTAATAGCATCTCAAAACTGTGCGCTAGTGCTGCCAATAGTGAGCCAAGGGTAAACAGGCTAATGCCCACAAGCATGGGAGTGCGTCGCCCGAAGCGGTCGAGTAGCGGGCCATAAAAGCCCTGCCCTACCGCCAGACCAAGCAAAAAAATTGTCAGGGTTTGCTGTACTTGTCCGGCACTAATAGCCAGATCAACACCGATGGCCGGAAATGCCGGCAAATACATATCAATCGCAGCAGCCACCAAGGCGTTGAGCGAGGCCAGTAAAACAATAAGTTTTAGGCTGATGGTAGTGGTCGTTGGGCGCATAGTTTTCAGTTAGCTTGCTAGCGAGCTAGAGTAGCATAAAAGTCTGCGCCAAACGCAGCAACAGGGATTTAAGCCTTGTTGAGCATGGCGCGAATATCTGCCAGCGCACTGGCAGCGCGCGCTTGTTTTACTTCTTTGGGTGCTTCATCCAAACCTTCCCAGATTAGATCTTCTTTGGGTAACTCATCCAAGAAGCGGCTGGGCGTACAGTCAATGATTTCTCCATATTGCTTGCGCTTACTGGCATAGGTGAGGGTGAGGTTACGCCGGGCACGGGTAATTCCTACATAGGCCAAACGTCGTTCTTCCTCAACGGTATCGGCTTCGATGCTGGAGCGGTGGGGTAAGATTTCTTCCTCGATACCCATAATGTAGACACTGGGGAATTCCAAACCTTTAGACGCATGCAGGGTCATCATCTGTACGCCGTCAGCACCATCAGCATCTTCCTCTTGCCGTTCGAGCATGTCGCGCAAGACCAGTTTGGCGATGGCATCCTCAATGGTCAGCTCACCGTCTTCGTCACGTTCGAGGGTGTTTTTTAGCGCTTCAATCAGAAACTGTACATTAGCCATGCGGTATTCGGCGGCTTTTTCGCGGGAGCTGTTTTGGCGGATCCAGTTGTCATAATCGATATCCAGCAGCATTTCTTGCAATGCAGCAATAGGGTCGTCACCGAAACAGCGCTGGCGCAGTTTATCCATATAATGCTTAAAACGTGCTAAACGCTCAGTGAAACGGCTGCTGAGGTGCTCGCTTAAACCCAGCTCGGCACTGGCTTCATATAACGATAGCTCGCGCTGTGTGGCGTAGGCGCTGAGCTTTTCCAGCGTGGTCGAGCCAATCTCACGGCGCGGCACGTTAATCACCCGTAAATAGGCATTGTCGTCATCTGGATTCACCAAGAGCCGCAAATAAGCCATTAGGTCTTTGACTTCCTGACGGCTGAAAAAACTGGTGCCGCCGCTTAACCGGTAAGGCACTTTGTGCACCTGCAGCTTGAGTTCCATCAGCTTGGCTTGGTAGTTACCCCGGTAGAGAATGGCGAAATCACTGTACGGGCGATCGGTACGAATGTGTTCTGTGAGGATTTCCAGCGCAATGCGCTCGGCTTCGGCATCTTCGTTGCGGCAACGCAGCACACGGATTTCATCACCAAAACCCATGTCGCTCCACAGTTGTTTGGTAAAGGCATGCGGGTTGTTGGCAATCAGGGTGTTGGCGCACTTGAGAATGCGGCCAGTGGAGCGGTAGTTTTGCTCCAGCATGACCACTTTTAACGAAGGGAAGTCAGTTTTAAGCAACTCAAGGTTTTCTGGGCGCGCGCCGCGCCAGGCATAAATCGACTGGTCATCATCACCGACCACGGTAAATTGCGCGCGATCTTTAACCAGTAACTTCACCAGTAAGTATTGGCTGGCGTTGGTGTCTTGATACTCATCGACCAGCATGTAACGAATGCGGTTGCGCCATTTTTCCAGCACTTCCGGATTGTCTTGCAGTAATTTGACGGGTTGTAAAATCAGGTCGTCAAAATCTACCGCGTTATAGGCTTTCAGCGTGCGTTGGTAGTGGATGTAGACCACAGCGGCGGTTTGTTCTTTAGGCGTGCGTGCTTGTTCCAAGGCCTGCTCGGGCATAATCAGGTCGTTCTTCCAGCTGCCAATCAGCTGCCTGATTTCATCCACACCGTCATCGCCGGCGTATTCTTTTTGCATGATCTCGGTGAGCAGATTTTTCGTGTCGACATCATCGAAAATTGAAAAACCGGCTTTGTAGCCCAGCAGTTTGTGTTCGCGGCGAATAATATTCAGCCCGAGGTTGTGGAAGGTAGAGACGGTTAAGCCGTGTTTTTCTGCACCGCGCAACAGTGAACCGACCCGCTCTTTCATTTCGCGCGCGGCTTTGTTGGTAAAGGTCACCGCCACGATATGGCGTGCTTGAAAACCGCATTGCTGAACTAGGTAAGCAATTTTTCGGGTAATCACGCTGGTTTTACCAGAGCCAGCACCAGCCAATACCAGCAGCGGACCACTGATGTAACGAACAGCTTCTTGTTGGCGGGGATTGAGTTGGCTCATGATGTTAAGCAGTTACCTCTAGGAGAGTACCTTAGTCGAATTATAGTTAAACAATAAATAATCTAATATGCAGTAGAGCAAATAGTATAGATTTGAGCGCCAGCCCTTGATCGAGCAAATGCGAAACTAACTATATACGTTAACACTTCATAACAGTTATTTCTCTAGCCGTACACTACAGAGTTGTACTCATACGAAGGGTATTTTATGACTGATTTTAAAGACGAAAAAATCGTATTAAGCCGTCGAAGTTTTCTGGCTGCGGGTGCTGCGGTAACCGCTGCAGCGGGCACTGGCTTAAGCCTTAGCGCACCTGCGCAAGCAGCAATAAAAAGCAACGCGCACATAGTGGTAGTTGGCAGCGGTTTGGCCGGCTTAGGTATTGTTAACCGCCTGCGCAAGCAGCTGGATGGCGCAAAAATCACCCTTGTGGACGCGAAAAAAGTCCACCACTATCAGCCAGGTTTTACGCTGATTGCTACCGGCATTTGGCCTAAAGAGAAGGTTAGTGACACCAACCAAGAACTCATACCAGCGGGAGTGGAATGGATTCAGGAAATGGCCAAAGAGTTTAAACCAGATAGTAATCAGGTCATTACTGATTCAGGCAAGGTGCTGGATTATGATTTTTTAGTGGTCGCTACCGGCCTGCATCTTGATTACAAGCAAATTGAAGGCATGGACGAAAAGCGTATTGGCAGCAAAGGACTGGCTTCTGTTTACCACAGCCCAGAGATGGCTGAGGCGAGCTGGAAGGCGATGGATGAGTTCCGCAAAAAAGGCGGCAAGGCATTGATGACTTTACCGAGCACACCCATCAAGTGCGCCGGTGCGCCATTGAAAATGACCTTTATGCTGGCTAATCGTATGGAGCAGTCAGGTACCCTCGCCGACTCAGATATCACCTTCCACTCAGCGGGTAAAACGGTCTTTAGTGTGCCCGTGATTAACCAGGAAGTGCTCAACCGTTGGGAGAAGATTGGTATTCCAGTTAATTTCCAAAGCAACCTGGTGGCTATTGATATTGATGCAAAGCGCGCCACCTTTGAGCTGGCTGACGGCTCTCGCGTTGAAGAAGACTATGACTTCATTCATGTGCCACCGCCGATGCGTGCGCCGGACTCCGTTAAAAATAGCCCACTGGCGTGGCAAGAAGGTCCTATGGCAGGTGGCGGCTGGCTTGAGGTGGATCCTGGCACTTTGCAGCACAAGCGTTACGCCAACGTATTTGGCGCAGGTGATATCAATGGTACGGCCAAAGGCAAAACTGCTGCTACAGTGAAAAAGAGTGTGCCAATTGTGGTCACAAACCTGTTAAGCGTTATGCAAGGGCAGGAACCAAAGCAGATTTTTGATGGTTATACCTCGTGCCCACTGTTGGTGCGTGAAGGTGCTGCATTGTTGGTGGAGTTTGATTATGAAAACAACTTAACCCCCTCATTGCCACTGGTGCAGCCCCTGCAAGATAGTTACTTTGCTTGGTTGCTGAAATACCGTTTATTCAAGCCCAGCTATATGGCTGTGGCTAAAGGTCGACTATAAGAGGATAGGGTTATGTATGAGATTTGGCTGATTATTAACACGTTTTACGAACTGGCCTTGATGAACCTTGGTTTGATCGTGGGTGTTTTTGTGGTGTGGGCCGGTTTGATGGTGGCCACGCAAATCAAAAAAACTCAGCCTTGGTGCACATCGGTGAAACCGGCTTTGCTGGTTGCTGTGCTGGTGTGGGTGGTGAGCTTTATGCTCGTGCCCAGCATGACCAAGTCTTCATTTGCCAACGTGACCTATATTTTAGACTATCTGGTCGTTGCGGGTGTTGCGGCAGCTATCGCCGGCTTAGTTGCGGTGTTTGTCGCGCCGCTGTATCTGCTGGTTAGACGCTAAGCGCTCTGAGTCAGCACTATAAAAAGCCCCTCTAATTAGAGGGGCTTTTTATTGCTAGACATTTTGGTTCGGAGTTTATTCTGTTACTCGCGCACCACATGCAGGAAGTGCATGTGCTGTTCGTATTGATTAAGGATATCCTCAATGACTTCTTCACGTGTCCAGCCCATCACATCGTAGTCTTGTCCACCCTCTAACAAATGCACTTCGGCACGGAAGTATTTGCGCTCTTCACGCTCTTCATCGCCCTCATCACCTTGATTGATAAAGTCGGGCAGCACGTACGCACGCGGGCGCACTTCATATAAAAAGTTCACCTCAGCATCGTGTTGCACTTCAAACTGCACGCGCTTGTCATCGCTGGAGCGCACCTCGGCGGTAAAACCTTGTTTGCGCAGTTCGCCAGCCACTTCAGTGCAGGCGGGCGTTACCACATCCTCAAGAAAGCGATTGACGTGTGCACGGCGCGGAAAGTTAACCATATTGCGCAGGCGACGTTGCCAGCTGCGAGGCGCATTGCCGCTACGGGGTGAGCCGGTAGACTGATAACGTAATCCTTTTTTGGTGACGTCAACCTGCAGCGCTTTAATCAGTCCCCACATGGCTATCAATAACACCACTGAGAAAGGCAGGGCGCTGGCAATAGTCACGGTTTGCAGTGCCTGCAAGCCACCGCTGAGCAGCAAAGCAATGGCTACAATGCCGATGGAGGATGCCCAGAAAATACGTTGCCATACCGGAGTGTTTATATTTCCACCGGACGCCAGCATGTCAATGACCATAGAGCCTGAGTCGGCTGAGGTAACAAAGAACAGCATCACCATAGCCACGGCCACCAAAGACAGAATACTGCTGAGCGGGAAGTGCTCAAGGAAGTAAAACAGCGCCAAGGATGAATCAGCACTGACCACATCGGCGAGCCCCTTCATGCCTTGATTTAGGATCATATCGATGGCGCTGTTACCAAACACAGTCATCCACGCCAAGGTAAAGCCCGTTGGTACTAACAATACGCCGGTAATAAACTGGCGAATGGTGCGGCCACGGGAAATTCGTGCAATAAACATCCCCACAAAGGGTGACCAAGAAATCCACCAACCCCAATAAAACAGTGTCCAACCACCAATCCAATCAGTTGGCTCATAGGCATAGAGGTTAAAGGTTTTATTGACGATTTCTGACAGATAGCTACCGGTATTTTGAATATAGGATTTAAACAAAAATGCCGTGGGGCCAAATGAGAGCACTAGAACCATTAAAATTAATGCTAAAACTAGCGTGGTTTCTGAGAGGCGGCGAATGCCTTTATCCAAACCGCTAACAACTGAGATAGTGGCTAAACTGGTGGCGACAATGATTAAAATCACCTGCACGGTGACATTCACTGGGATGTCGAACAGGTAATTAAAGCCACTGTTGATTTGCAGCACACCAAAACCAAGTGAGGTGGCAATGCCCAGCACGGTGCCGATAATGGCGAAAATATCAATTGCATGCCCAATCGGGCCGTAAATGCGATCACCAATTAACGGGTAAAGCGCAGAGCGTAAGGTCAAGGGTAAGCCGTGACGGTAGCTAAAAAAAGCTAAAATCAACGCGACAATGGCGTAAATAGCCCAAGCATGCAGACCCCAGTGGAAGAAGGTCAGCTTCATGGCTTCTTTGGCGGCTTCTACGGTATTGGGATCGCCAACCGGCGGAGTAAGAAAGTGCATGACCGGCTCGGCCACACCGAAGAACATCAAGCCAATACCCATACCGGCGGCAAACAACATGGAAAACCAAGAACCATTGCTGTAATCAGGTTGGCTGTGGTCTGGACCTAGCTTGATATCGCCGAAACGACTGACAGCCAGTACAACAATACAGATTAGGATGAGTGCTACGGTGAGCACATAAAACCAGCTGACATTCTCCATAATCCAATCTTGGATAGCGCCAAAAAAGGATTGGGCGGTGGTGGGTGCAATACTAGCAAATAGCACCAAAGCAATAATAATTGCCGCAGAGGTATAAAATACAGGTGGGTTTATGGTCCCACTGCGTTGCGTGGGTGTGCGCATAACAACTCCTTTAAATCAGAATTCGCATTCTACAGTATTGACTACATTCTGCAAAAAAGTCATGCAGTTAAAACCAATCAGCCTGTGTTGCTGCATTAAACCCCAGCTAGATCGCTTAGTAGCTGTGATGCAATAAATAGATAAATGACCACTCCTGTAGCATCGCATACTGAAGTAATTAACGGCGCACTGGCGCTGGCTGGGTCGAAGCCTATTTTATTTAATATGAAGGGTAAGCTCATGCCGATTACACAACCAATCAGGACTATGATTACCATGCTTAATGCCAGCACTAGGGCGACCATCTCATCGCCTCTGATATAGCCCAGTACAGATACCGCCGCCGCCATGGTGCCACCTAAAGCAAGCGCTACTAGGGCTTCTCGGCCAAGCAGCACAAACCAGTCTTTCATCACTACCTCTCCGGTGGCCAAAGCGCGCACCATCAGAGTGGCCGATTGCGATCCAGCATTACCACCGCTGTCGACCAATAAAGGTAAGAAGAACACCAGCACTATATTGGCAGCAATAATGTCCTCGAAGTGGGCGATACCCGCACCGGAAAACAAGTTGCCAAACACTAATAACACCAGCCAGAACACGCGTTTACGATAAAGTAAACTGATGCTGGCTTGCTTCATATTACCTAGAGAGGTGGTCACACCAGCAGATTTATGGAAGTCATCAGTGGCTTCTTCGCTAGCAACGTCCATCGCATCATCATGGGTAACGATACCCACGAGGTGTCCGTTTTGATCGGTAATAGGTAGCGCAATTAAGTCATAGCGCGCGATACGCTTAGCAATATTTTCTTGGTTATCATCCACATGGCCGCTGACCAAATCGCTAATCATTAAGTCCTTAATCAGCTTGGCGGGATGTGCCAAAATCAAATCACGCAGCGATACAACGCCAATCAAAGTGCGCTCTTCATCAGTCACGTAGGCATGGTAAATGGTTTCCGCATCCGGAGCTTCAAGTCGTAGCGCGTTAATCGCTTCAGCGGCGGTCATGTCCTGTTTGAGCATGGCATAGTCGGACGTCATCAGTGCGCCGGCTGTGCCTTCTTGATAAGCAGACAGCTTACGAATGTTTTCCCGCTCGGCATGCGCCAACACAGGAAGCAACGCATCGCGCTGTTCTTGGTCTAAGCGCTTAAACATGTCGGTACGTTCGTCAGCAGGCATTTCACCCACTAACTTGGCCAAAATGGCACGCGGGAAATGCCGTGAGAGTAAGACTTGCTGCTCGGGTTCTAAATAACTGAAAATTTCCGCGCGTTTTGGCAGACGCTCCAGCAAGCGCCAAACAAGGCTGGGCTCAACCAATTCTATGGCATCGGCAATATCCACCGGGCGCAAGCCTTTAAGCTGCTCTAGGGCGCTGTCAAACTGGTTGTCTTGGATAGATTCGCTGATGACCAGTGCGATATCTTCGTGGGTGATGCTCATACTGTGTCTCCAGGCTTAGCTGTAACTACCTAGAAACGAACATTAATGGGGGACAAATGTCGTCAATACGAGGTGGTCAGCAAAGCCGCTGATAATCTAGGTGGGACTGCCCGAAAAATGTTGGGCACAAACAAAAACTTTCCATAAAGGCCTTAAATAGAGTATTAAACCGCTTATGTGGCGTGCGCATGGTATGGGAAATTAATTGCCATAACAAGCCTGAGGGCTTTCGCGCGTTGGTTCGGTGTTATGATTGCAACTATAAGTTTAACGTTTAATTGAGGTTTACACATGCTGAAACTGGCGGTTTTTGGTAACCCTATTGCGCACAGCAAATCACCACAAATTCATCAGCTATTTGCCGAGCAAATCCAGCAGCAAATTAGTTATGAGCCAATTTTAGCGCCGTTGGATGACTTTGTTGGTTCTGTGACTGAGTTTTTTCAAGAAGGGCGAGGAGCCAATGTTACGGTACCTTTTAAAGAGCAGGCTTTTGCTTGGGCGAATGAGTTAACCCCAAGAGCGCAACGCGCTAAAGCTGTAAATACCCTGATAAAACAGGTAGATGGTACGATTTTGGGCGACAACACAGACGGTGCTGGCTTGGTTAATGATTTGCTAAATCAAGCCGTGGTGTTGCGCGGTAAAAAAATATTGATTCTGGGTGCCGGTGGTGCCGTACGCGGTATTTTGCAGCCATTGTTGGCGCAGCAGCCACAAGAGCTCTGCATCGCTAACCGCACGGTAGAAAAAGCTGAGCAGCTGTGTACTGAGTTTGTTGATTTAGGTCCAGTGGCGGCTTGTGGCTACGACTGGATCGAAACGCCTGTGGATATCATCATCAACGGCACTTCTGCGAGCCTGCACGGTGAGTTGCCGCCTATAGCACCCAGCCTTATTAAAGCCGGACATACGCTGTGTTACGACATGATGTACAGCAAAGAGCCTACTGCGTTTAACCGTTGGGCGACTGAGCACGGCGCGGGACAAACCCTTGATGGCTTGGGTATGTTGGTCGAGCAAGCAGCAGAAGCATTTTATCTGTGGACTGGCGTGCGTCCTGATTCTCAAGCTGTTTTAGCCAGCATGCGTACGTCTTTATCCTAACCCTGCTTGCATTTGCAGCTAGGCAGGACGAATAACCTGTCCGCTGAGTAAATCTCTAATGCAGCTCGGCTGAGTGTGCTCTCCCAGTGGGGCATTTAATACAGCATCGAGTTGCTGATGAAAATACTGTTCAACGCGTAAGCGGCTACTAGCAGCAGGATGTCCAGTTGGATTGGCGGAGGTAGACACCAAGGGACCGGTTAAGCGACATAGCTGCTGCACCGGAGGATGCGCGCTGACCCGCAGCGCCACAGAGTCATGTTGGCCTGTAATCCATTTGGGCAGAAGATCTTGGTGTGGGACAAGCCAAGTATTAGGCCCGGGCCAGGAATTAAGTAGCAGCTGCATTGACTCAGCGGATAAGCCTTCAAGCAGCTCAGCAAACTGTGCTATATCGGCGGCGACAAGAATTAAACCTTTGCTTACACAGCGCTGTTTAAGCGCCAGAACTCGCATCACAGCTGCTTCATTCCGCGGGTCACAACCCAGCCCCCACACAGCTTCTGTTGGGTAAGCGATTACGCCTCCATGCTTTATTTTCTGTGCGGCCTGTTGTAGCTGCCATGTGCTGTGCATTGCGTTCCAGCTCAAGAAGGGACTATTAGGGAATTACAGTTCAATACCAACATTGATCATGGTTGCGGCTGTGCCCAGTAAAAGAATCTCGGCACCGAGTCGACGGAATTTTACCCCAAGCGATGGAATAACAGCAGGTGCAATTTCAAAACGGTTGAAAGGGATTTTATCGCGATACTCCCCTTTGTAGCCATACAGCAGTCCTGCGGTTACTTTGCCGTAAAAAGGAGTGCCGGCAAAATCAAAGCGCTTGCCCGTGTAGCCATAATAGGAACGCCCGCCAAAAGAATGTCGGAACGTCGCGCCGCCAAGCAGGTAACTGTTTGCTGTATGACGTTCTAAGCCGATCAAGTCTTGGTTGTTACTGTGTTCAGGGTTGGGATTAAAGTGCTTGGTATAAATGCTGGTTTGTACATACCAATAAGGTTCAGCAGGTACGGGTTTAAATAGATCGTGAACATAAGAAGACAGAGTTTTTTTAGGCGCTGACTCGATTGTTTCGTCCTGCGTGGCTTCTTGCTCAGCGTAAGCAGCTGAGTATGAGGACAGAGTCGCAAGCGTTAACATGCATGATTTTATCAGTCTCCAGTTCATTGTGTTCCTTAACAGCAAAGTCTGTGCAATAAGCACTAAGATAGATTTTCGGGCAGATAGTGCCACAAGCCTGCTTTAGTGTAAATTTTGCCGTCTAATTCAAGTTCAGTGAGTTGCTGTAAGACGTTGGGCATGCCCAGTTGTAGTTGCTGCGCAAGTTCGTCGTTATTCATGGGCTTGCCTTGTAATAAAGCGAGTAAGGCGCAGGGCTCAGTTTCTGTTAGGGCGGTCTCTTGACTTTGTATTGGCGGGCTAAGCCAGTGTTGCCAAGCGCTAAGGATGTCTTGCACGCACTCGACCAGTATAGCACCATCACGCAGTAGCTGATGGCAGCCTTTGCTGCCTGGATAGTGAATGGAGCCGGGGATAGCAAACACGTCGCGGTTTTGCTCGGCGGCGTAACGTGCGGTGATCAATGAGCCGCTGGCTAAGCTGGCTTCAACCACTAAAACACCCAGCGATAGGCCGCTAATAATGCGGTTGCGTTTTGGGAAGTTTGCCGCAACTGGGCTGGCATCCAGGCAAAACTCTGACACCAGCGCGCCGTTTGAATAGGCAATCTGTTCGCGCAAAGCATGGTTGGATTTAGGGTAGGTATGCCACAAGCCTGTGCCCACTACAGCAAGTGTGCAGCCATCGGCTTTCAGTGCGCCCTGATGTGCCGCCGTGTCAATGCCAGAGGCTAACCCACTGGTGATGGCACAGCCTGCCGCAGCCAGTGTTTTGGCAAAATGATAGGCCGTTTGTTTGTTGGTGGGATTAGCGTTGCGGCTTCCTACAATTGCAAGCTGTGGCATGGCTAACGCTTTTGTATTGCCTTCCACAAACAGCACAGCTGGGGCGGCGTGAGTTTCGCTGAGCAAAGCTGGATAGTCCGCACTGTCGTGCAATATTAAATGATGCAGCGGGTGTTCAGCCCAACTCAGTGCAGCCTCAGCTTTTTGTAGCACCTCTTTGCTTTGACTAAGGTGTTTGCATTGTTCAGGCAGGCCCAGTTGTTGCCAAACTAAGGCTGGTGCTGCCAGTGCAGCTTCGGCGCTAGAGAAATAGTTGAGCAGCAATTGAAAACGCTGTGGGCCAATTTGGGGCGTGGCGTGTAAGCAAAGACGCGCGTGTAGCTCATTGATAGAGACTTCCTGTGTCATAACAGCTTCCTTACTGTTTCATCAAACAAGGCGTGCAAAAACACGCCTTGTCTAGTCTTGTTATGGGTTTTTAACTTTGTCCATAACGGCCAGTTGACGGCTAGCATAGAGCACTAGGCCGTAACTTATTTTGTCGTAGGTGCGAAACACCATCAATAAACCGGAGCGTTCATCTGGGATCTTCACCTTGTCACCGGTGACGCGGTCGCGCACAGTTTCACCTGTTTTGTAAACGGCTAGCACGCTGCCTTCTACCAGTCCATCACGCGTACCCTTGTTAATGGTGACAACGTCGTACTGACCAATTTGCGAAACTCCGCGGGGCACGTCAAGAATCACTCCATTGATTTGCTCTTGGGGTTCGCTAGGGAAAAAGGTTGAGTTGATTACTCTTTCTTCAGTGGCAAACAGGCGGTCAGCAATGCGCACTTCCAGTGCGGTACGATTAAGTACCAATGTGCCTATCTCGCCTTCACTTGCAACTATGTCACCCGTCCCAATATAGTCAGCATTGATACCTAAAGACTCTCCTGTTACTGGATCGGTGTAGACACGACCTTGACGGAAAATATTATAGCTTTCCTCAGGGGCTAAAGCGCCACGAGCATAGATGCGGTCGCCTTTACCGCTTAGCACCCGCTCAGCATTACCGGCGACTATGTAAGGAGCGCCTTCAAACTCTGCCGCTGAGTTAATAATGCGGTTATTGAGCAAGAAGCTATTAATGCTCTCTAAAGGAATGGTTGGGATAGCCTCAGCCATTGGTGTGCTGCGAATCTTTGGTGACAGCTTGACGGTGCCACGACTTGCGCCACGATTGAGCATGATGCGCGGTTGGCCATCAATATAGACGAGACTTAGGACATCGCCAGGATAAATAAGATGAGGGTTAGCTACTTGCGGGTTTGCATGCCAGATTTCTGGCCATTTCCAGGGTTTGCTTAGAAATTTGCCTGAAATGTCCCATAGAGTGTCACCCATAACAACGGTATACTTGTCTGGGTGGTTATCTTTTAACTCCACTTGTGCTTGCACTAATCCACCAGCGACTAGCAACAGCAGAGCGAGTAATGTTTTCCTCATGTAATGATTCCCTTTAGCATAGGTAGATTACTGGAGCGCCTAATGGCTATTCCACAATCGTTAGAATTGAAGCAGTTTTACATCAATGCATGTAATAATAACAGTGCAAATTAATTTTATTCCATAAGTACATCACAAACGCATATGGCAATTTTAAAAATACTTGAATTCCCTGATCCGCGCTTGCGCACCATAGCGCAACCCGTGATTAAGGTCGATAATCAAATACGTGAACTGGTCGACGATATGTTTGAAACCATGTACGACGCGCCGGGGATTGGTTTGGCCGCTACTCAGGTGGACGTACATCTACGGATTATCGTTATGGACTTATCAGATGACAGGTCTGAGCCGTTGGTATTTATTAACCCAGAGTTTGAATGCCTAACAGACGAAACAGATGTGTATCAGGAAGGCTGCTTGTCGGTGCCTGGCTTTTATGAAGACGTAGAGCGCCCACAGCAGGTAAAAATTAGCGCGCTGGATCGTAACGGTGAGCCTTTTGAAATGATTGCTGAGGGTTTGCTAGCTATCTGCATTCAGCATGAATGTGATCATCTAAATGGCAAGCTGTTTGTTGATTACCTGTCTAATTTAAAGCGTAACCGCATCAGGAAAAAGCTGGAAAAACAGCATCGTCAGGCTGAGCATTAAACGTAGCTTTTTTCATCTTTTTCAAGGAATACAATGTCAGATTCAGCCCGTATAGTGTTTGCCGGTACGCCGGAGTTTGCTGCTCAACATTTACAAGCCTTACTCGACTCCCAGCATCAGGTGGTGGCGGTTTACACCCAGCCGGATCGCCCCGCAGGGCGTGGACAAAAGCTGGTGGCCAGTCCGGTCAAACAACTCGCGCTGGCGCATGATATTCCCGTATTGCAACCGCAAAACCTACGAACTGAAGAGGCTCAGCCCACTCTTGCTGCGTTCAAGGCAGACCTGATGGTAGTCGTGGCTTACGGGCTGATTTTGCCGCAAGTCATTCTCGATACTCCACGTTTGGGTTGTATTAATAGCCATGCTTCGTTGCTGCCGCGTTGGCGTGGTGCAGCGCCCATTCAGCGCGCCATCGAAGCCGGTGATGCCGAAACGGGCGTGACCGTGATGCAGATGGAGGCCGGTTTAGATACGGGTCCTATGCTGTTAAAAGTCGCGACGCCTATTGCTGATAACGACACTGGCGGACGCTTGCATGATCGTTTAGCCGCCATGGGCCCGCCCGCTGTATTGGAAACCATTGCGCAACTCTTAGCCGGCACGGCGCAGCCTACCATTCAGCAGGATGAGCAGGCGACCTATGCCCATAAGCTGAGCAAAGGCTGTGCATTCATTGACTGGCAACAGCCGGCACAGGTCATTGAGCGTGCTGTGCGTGCCTTTCATCCTTGGCCGATTAGTCATACGCTGCTGGGCGAGACCAGTATTAAAGTACATGCTGCGCAGGTGGTTGAGCAGCAGGGCACACCCGGCAGTATTCTGCAGGTCAGCCGCGAAGGGTTGCTGGTGGCTTGTGGGCAGGATGCGTTGTTAATCACGCAGATGCAGCTGCCTAACGCGAAGGCGTTGGCGTTTGCGGATATTTACAATGGCCGTGCTGAGCTCTTTACTCTGGGTCAGGTGCTGGGCGCATGAATCCACGCCTCGCTGCTGTCCATGCCCTAACTGCAGTTCTTAACGGTAAAGCCTCGCTCGCAGGCAGCTTGCCCAACGTGTTGGCTAAAGTCGCCGTGCGCGATCGCCCGCTGGTGCAAGAGCTCGCGCTGGGCAGTGCGCGTTGGTATCCGCGTTTGGCAATCCTAGCCGCACAGTTTTTAAGCAAACCCCTGCGTAAAGCCGATCAAGACGTACAGGCGTTGCTGATTATTGGTCTGTACCAATTGCTCTATACCCGTATTCCGCCGCATGCTGCGATTAGTGAAACCGTTGACTGCGCTAAAACCTTAAAGAAACAATGGGCGCAAGGCATGCTCAATGCCGTGTTACGCCGCGCCCAAGCGGAAGCCGAAGAACTATTGCCGCAACTGGAAAAAGACCCTGTGGTACTCACGGCTCACCCGCGCTGGCTACAAAAAGCCTTGAAAGCGCACTGGCCTGAGCACTGGTTGGACATTTGTGCCGCCAATAACAGCCATCCGCCGCTGACGTTGCGGGTTAATCAACAGCATATGAGCCGTGATGACTACCTGCAGCAGCTGGCACAGGCTGGTATCGCCGCGACAGCGACGCCTTTTAGTCGCCACGGCGTGCAGTTGGCGCAGGCCTGTGATGTGACTGAACTGCCCGGTTTTGCCAAAGGTTGGTGTAGCGTGCAGGACGAAGCAGCGCAGTTATCCGCCGATTTATTGGATGTGCAACCCGGTCAGCGCGTGCTGGATGCCTGCTGTGCGCCCGGCGGCAAAACCTGTCATATCCTCGAAACTCAACCCGCTTTGGGCCAGTTGGTAGCGGTTGATTTAGAAGCGCAACGCCTGCTTCGAGTGGAAGAAAATTTACAGCGCTTGGGCTTAAAGGCTGAACTCAAAGCCGCGGACATTCGCGATCTGGACGCTTGGTGGGATGGACAGCCCTTTGCGCGCATCTTGTTGGATGCGCCCTGTTCGGCGACCGGCGTGATTCGCCGCAACCCCGATATCAAACTCACCCGTCACGCCGAGGATATTCCTGCGCTGGCGCAATTACAGGGCGAGTTGTTAGAGGTATTGTGGTCGACCTTGGAACCCGGCGGTGTACTGCTGTACGCCACCTGTTCGGCTTTGCCGGATGAAAACACCCAGGTGATTGAGCAGTTCTTAGCCCGCACCGCTGACGCGCAAGAATGGCCGTTTGAGCTGGCTTGCGGGATTGCTCAGCCGCGTGGGCGACAGCTGTTGGCGCAAGCGCAGGGGCATGATGGGTTTTATTATGCACGTTTACGAAAAGTTAATGCACCTACCGAGTAAGCGCCTCGCTTAAGCATTTATGGATAGTGCCGCTGCACCAGCAAGCGTGCTTTAATAGACACCTATAACAGCAACAACAGCTATCACTGAGGTCGTTGATGAAAATTATCATCCTGGGCGCAGGTCAGGTGGGCGGAAATTTGGCTGAACAACTCGCCAATGAAGCCAATGATATTACCGTAGTGGATACGGATGCTGAGCATTTACGCGAGCTGGGTGAGCGATTAGATATTCGCACGGTAACAGGACATGCCTCTTTTCCAGCTATTTTACGCCAAGCAGGAGCCGATGACGCCGATATGCTGGTAGCTGTGACCAATAGCGATGAAATCAACATGATTGCCTGCCAAGTAGCGCATACCCTATTTCGCACGCCGACTAAAATTGCCCGTGTACGAGCGACGCAGTATTTAACCCGCGCCGATTTGTTTGCCCCAGATGCTTTGCCCATTGATGTGCTCATCAGTCCTGAGCAAGTAGTCACTCACCATATTAAGCGCCTCATTGAGCACCCGGGTACTTTGCAGGTTATGGACTTTGCCGACGGCAAGGCGCAGTTGGTCTGTGTGCGCGCCCACTATGGCGGTCTGTTGGTTGGGCAGCAATTACGCCAGTTGCGCGAGCACTTGCCTAATGCGGATATTCGCGTAGCCGCTATTTTTCGTCGCGATCGACCCATTATCCCTACCGGGGACACCGTTATCGAAGTGGATGATGAGGTGTTTTTTATTGCCGCGCGCCACCGTATTCGCGAGATGATGAGCGAACTTAGAAGCGTAGAGGTGGGTTATCAACGGGTGGTTATTGCTGGTGGTGGTCAAGTAGGCGAGCGCTTGGCAGAAGCTATCGAAAGCCATTGTCAGGTTAAGATTATTGAAATGAATCCCGCGCGCTGTCGTCACTTATCCGGCACTCTCGACAGCACGCTAGTGTTGCATGGCAGCGCTTCGGATCGGGAACTGTTGATTGAGGAAAATATTGATCAAGCAGATTTGTTTATTGCCGTAACCAATGATGATGACGCCAATATCATGTCCTCTTTGCTGGCTAAACGCCTTGGCGTACGCAAAGTGATGGCGCTGATTAATAACCCCGCGTATTTGGATTTAATGCAGGGCGGAGCGATTGATATTGCCATTAGTCCACAGCTAGCGACCCTTAGTGTGCTGCTAACTCATGTACGCCGCGGCGATGTGGTCAGTGTGCACTCTTTACGCCGTGGTGCTGCCGAAGCCATTGAAGCTATAGCTCACGGCGACAAACAGTCCAGCAAGGTTGTGGGGCGCACCATTAACGACATTCGCCTGCCGCCTGGGGCGACCATTGGCGCGATCATTCGTGACGAAGAGGTGCTGCTGGTCGATGATGAGCTGGTCATTGCCAGTGGCGACCATGTGGTACTCTTCGTGGTGGACAAAAAACATATTCCTGCCGTGGAGCGTTTGTTCCAGGTGGGATTAACCTTTTTCTAGTTGAGCCGAAGATTATGCATTTTGCCGCCCTAGGACGTATTTTAGGCATGCTATTGATGCTCTTTAGCTTGACTCAAGTCCCGCCCTTGCTCATTGCCCTGTACGACGGCGGTGAGGCCAGTTACAGTTTTTCGCTGGCATTAAGCATTACCCTGCTGACGGGCTTGTGTATTTGGTATCCGTTGCGTAACCGACGTGAAGAGTTGCGTGTGCGCGATGGCTATGTACTCACGGCATCGTTCTGGTTTGTGTTAGCAAGTTTCGGGGCGATGCCTTTTTACTTGTCCTTACGACCTGAAATGAGCTTGGTCGATTCCATCTTTGAGGCGTTTTCAGGCTTAAGCACCACCGGTGCTACCGTGCTAACGGGCATCGACAGCTTGCCAAGAGCAATTTTATATTACCGCCAACAACTTCAGTGGCTAGGCGGCATGGGTATCGTTGTGTTAGCCGTTGCCATAATGCCTATGCTTGGTGTGGGCGGCATGCAGTTGTACCGCAGTGAAATTCCGGGGCCGGTAAAAGACAACAAGCTCTCACCGCGTATTGCTGATACGGCAAAAACCCTCTGGATTATTTATTGCGGCCTGACAGTGCTCTGTGCGCTGGCTTATGCCATAGCGGGCATGAGTTGGTTTGATGCCATCGGCCATAGCTTTTCGACCATTGCCATTGGCGGATTTTCCACCCATGACGCCAGTATTGGTTATTTTGACAGTGTGGCGATAGAGCTCATAGCTGTGTTTTTTATGGTGCTCTCGGGAATGAATTTTGGCCTGCACTTTCTGGCATTGCGCAGCCGCTCACTCAAGGCCTACTTTAAAGACCCTGAGTGCATGGCGTTTGTGAAAATACTAGGCACTACAGTACTGATAACTTTCATAGTATTAGTGCTCTATAACCACTATAACAATCCGATGCTGACCTTACGTCATGCCCTATTTCAAGTGGTAAGTGTTGCTAGTACTACGGGTTTTTCCGTAACTGACTTCAGTGGCTGGCCTAGTTTTTTACCTTATTTGCTACTCTATACCGCGTTTATTGGTGCTTGCGCTGGTTCAACGGGCGGGGGCATGAAAGTGATGCGTATCATGCTGCTGTTTCGCCAAGGGCAGCGGGAAATACAGCGTCTGTTGCATCCCAATGGTGTGTTCATGGTTAAATTGGGTAAGCGTACCGTACCGGATCGAGTGATTGAAGCAGTCTGGGGCTTTAGTGCGGTGTATTTGTTAACTTTCTTCGTGTTGATGATGGCGCTCTTGGCTTGCGAGTTGGACCCCATCACCGCCTTTTCCACGCTAGCTTCGTGTATGAATAACCTTGGCCCCGCCTTGGGTGATGCCTCACTGCATTACGCTGAATTGCCCAGCAGCGCTAAACTTATTTTAAGCTTTGCGATGATTTTAGGGCGTTTAGAGGTGTTTTCCCTGCTAATTCTCTTCACCCCAGCGTTTTGGCGATATTAAAAGAGCGGGCTGCTGAGCGAAGCGGGCTTTCAAGCAACACAGATTAAAACTTGTTGGAGCCCAGCTTCTGCGCGACAAAAAACGTAGGAGCAGGCCATGCCTGCGACAGCGATGTGTCTGGCGGTGCTGTGTTTGCAGATGTAGTCTGCGGTCGGATGCATGGCATCCTCGTACAGGCGTAGCGGACTGGTCGGCAGTGTCTAGGTTTAATCCTAAAGTTTTGGGCTTTGCTTAGCTGGCGCAAAACTTCAATCTAGGCACAGTCAAATGTGGGACCTGCCTTGGCAGGGAACCAAGCTTGAACCATAGCACAGAATTAGAGCCTCTTGCTCAGGTTTGGTTTTGGTGTGTTTATCGTTCCCCGACAAGTCGGGTCCCACATTGGTTTAGCGCTCGACGCAAAATCTCGCTTCAGCTCAACGACCAATCGTGCAGAAGATGCGTTGCAACAAGAGTGCGCTAACCCATGCACATTGCCTGGATTACCGGCGTGGCTTTTGTGGAAACCCAGCTTCTGCGTGATAAAAAATTTAGGAGCAGGCCATGCCTGCGACAGCGATGTGTCTGGCGGTGCTGTGTTTGCAGATTTAGTCTGCGGTCGGATGCATGGCATCCTCGTACAGGCGTAGCGGACTCTTGTTGGCGTCACACTCAATCGCGCATAAGATGTGCCCTGTAGAAGTGCTCCAGCCGTTGAGCGATAACATCAACACAGGGCGGCCAATCTGTACTAAAATAGTCAACATTAAACCTAGTTAAACCAAAGGTGTTGCCGTGTCATTGAGCCAGAATCCGTTGCTGCAAGATTTCGATTTACCCCCGTTTTCCACCATTAAAGCCGAGCATGTTGAGCCAGCGATTGACCAGTTGCTGGCTGAGAGCCGCACGAAAATTGCAGCCTTACTCGCACAAAGCCAAGCCTTTAATTGGGATAACTTAGTTTTACCTATGGATGAAATGGCGGCACGCTTAGGCCAAGCTTGGGGTCCGGTTAGCCATTTAAACGCAGTGTGTAACAGTCAAGTGTTGCGTGAGGCTCATGAAGCTTGTTTGCCGAAATTGTCTGAATTTTGGACAGAGTTGGGACAAAATAAGCAGTTATTTAATGCCTATCAAAGCATTGCCAATAGCGCAGTATCTGAGCAGCTTAATGTGGCTCAACGTAAAGTGCTGGAGCATGAGCTACGTGATTTCCGCCTGTCAGGTATTGATTTACCAACGGACAAGCAGCAGCGCTACGCTGAGATCCAAAAACAGCTGTCCGAACTATCCAGCCGTTTTTCTAACAATTTGCTTGATGCTACCCAAGCTTGGACTAAGCACATTACCGATGCAGCAGCGTTAGCTGGCGTACCTGAGTCGGCTATGGCGCAAATGGCGCAGGCGGCTGCAGCCAAAGCGCTTGAAGGTTGGTTGATTACTTTGGAGTTTCCCAGCTATTACGCCATTGTGACCTACGCAGATGATCGTGCTTTGCGCGAAGAGGTTTACACAGCCTACAGCACACGCGCTTCGGAACAGGGGCCTAATGCGGCTCAGTTTGATAATACTGAGGTGATCATACAAACCCTGAGCTTGCGGCAAGAGCTGGCTGAATTGCTAGGCTATGCTAATTACAGTGAGCTGTCCTTGGCCACTAAAATGGCCGAGTCCACCGAGCAGGTCATGGTGTTTCTAAATGATTTGGCCAAGCGCAGCAAGCCTTTTGCCGAGCGCGATTTATCTGAATTACGCCAGTATGCCGCTGAACAAGGCTGCACTGATTTACAGAGCTGGGACTTGGCATACTACAGCGAAAAACTGCGTGAGCAGCGCTACAGCATAAGTGAAGAAACTATCCGTCAGTACTTCCCGATAGATAAAGTACTGGGTGGCATGTTTGAATTGGTAGAGCGTTTATTTGCAATTCAAATTCACGAAGAGCAAGAGTTTGAACATTGGCATCCAGATGTGCGCCTGTTTACCATCAGCGAGCACGGCCAACCGATAGGACGTTTTTATTTTGATCTCTATGCCCGTGCGAATAAACGCGGCGGCGCCTGGATGGATGGTGCGCGCGATCGGTTCCGTAACAGTGAAAATGAGCTGGTATTGCCCGTTGCCTATCTGGTGTGTAATTTCACTCCAGCTGTAGGCGAGCATCCAGCGTTGTTAACCCATGACGAAGTGACCACTTTATTCCATGAGTTTGGCCATGGCTTGCACCATATGCTCACGCGTGTTGAACAGTTGGGCGTATCCGGTATCAATGGTGTGCCTTGGGATGCGGTGGAGTTGCCCAGTCAGTTTATGGAAAACTGGTGCTGGGAACCGGATGGCCTAGCGTTGATTGCCGAGCATTATCAAAACAAGGAAAAGTTGCCACAGGATTTGTTGGATAAAATGCTGGCGGCACGTAACTTCCAGTCAGGCATGATCATGGTGCGCCAATTAGAGTTTTCTCTATTTGATTTTGAGTTACATAGCAGCCATGGTGATGGTCGTAGTGTGCTTGAAGTATTGGATAGTGTACGCCAGCGCGTGGCAGTAATGACACCACCGACATGGAACCGTTTCGCTAATAGCTTTGGTCATATTTTTGCCGGTGGCTATGCGGCCGGTTATTACAGCTACAAATGGGCAGAAGTGCTGTCAGCCGATGCTTTTGCTCGCTTTGAAGAAGAAGGTATTTTAAACCCGCAGGTAGGGCAGGCGTTTCGCAATACTGTGCTCGCCAAAGGTGGATCCTACGAGCCGCTTGAGCTGTTTATCGAGTTTCGAGGGCGTGCGCCAGAAACAGATGCGCTATTGCGTCATAGTGGTTTAACCGGACAAGTTGCCTAATTAGCGAGGTGGTACATGAACGAAGAAGTGCAGACTAAAAAGCAGTTTATTGCGGGAGCTGTATGCCCGGCTTGTGAAGCTATGGATACGATTCGGATGTGGCGGGTGGAAGGTACGCCATACCGTGATTGTATTAACTGTGGTTTTACTGATACGTTAAATGCACAGGGTAACTCGGTGCCGTTAGAATTGCCGACGCGCGTTAATCCAAGCGATAAAAAGCCCGTCGCCAAACAGGGTAAAACAGTACAGTTTTTCCCCAACCCCAAGCTGCAAAAGAAAACTGGAGAACAAGAGTGAAAATACCTGCGTTAATTACCATATGTTTAATGCTTGTCTTTGGTTCTGCTGGTGCCAATGAAGCAGTCACTACGGCTTATATTAATTTGCAGCCTGCTGTTATAGGTAACTACAGCGCCAGCGGAGGCAAGTTGAAGTTTTATAAAGCGGATATAGCGCTAAGAGTTAAAAGCAATAATGTGGCGCGCGTTGAATATCATGTACCTTTGATAAGAGATCAGTTGGTGATGCAGTTTGCCCAGCAGACGGATGAGGATTTTGCCAGCGTTGAAGCTAAGGAAGCAGTACGTCGAGCGGCTTTAATGCGTGTCCAGAGTGTGCTGGAGCGCGAAGAAGGCGAAACCTTGGTTGAAGACTTGCTGTTTAACAACCTAGTGGTGCAGAAGTAACTCGTTCTTGTTGGAACCCTGTTTTTGGGCAGCAAAAATCGTAGGAGCAGGCCATGCCTGCGACAGCGATGTGTCTGGCGACGCTGTGTTTGCAGCTGTAATCCGCGGTCGGATGCATGGCATCCTCGTACAGGCGTAGCGGATTCCTATAGATGCCCTGTTGAAGCGCAACTTTTGCGCGAGTGGACGTTGAGCTGAAGCAAGACTTTACGTCGGGCGCTAAACCAATGTGGGACCCGACTTGTCGGGGAACGATAAACACGACAAAACCAAACCTGAGCAAGAGGCTCTAATTCCGTGCCATGACTCCAGGTTCCCTGCCAAGGCAGGTCCCACATTTGGCTGTGCCTGGGTTGGGGTTTTGCCAGACGGCCATTTTATGCCCGCGTCGTGCCACTCAGCAACGCTGTTTCCGGGTGGGAACAAGTACCCACCCGGTGCTGGTTCGCGCAAAAGTTGCGCTCCAGCAAGAGTGCGCTACCCCATACAATTTCCGGATAAATACAGTGAGCTGCTTCTGTTGAAACCCATCTTCTGGGCGATAAAATTCGTAGGAGCAGGCCATGCCTGCGACAGCGATGTGTCTGGCGACGCTGTGTTTGCAGCTGTGAGCCGCGGTCGGATGCATGGCATCCTCGTACAGCTTTAATCGCGCAAAAGTTGCGCTCCAACAAGGAGCTGTCTTATTACAGCAGTTCGCGTAGTTCATCCATGGCTTTTTGGGCTTTAAATTCTTCATACAGCGCTTCGGTCGACATGGGGTCGAGTTTGCGGTTAGAGCCGTCGACCAGCGTATCAAACACTTCGCGGGTGTTTTCCAGCACTACTAATGCACAGAGATATTTTTTGCTGTCGATGGTGGCAAAGGAAATTTGCTCGGGTTTGCTACCGGCCAATGTTTCATTAGAGATTTGCTGACTGACCTGCTCAAAGGTTCCACCCACATGCTCGCTGTCACCACTGGTGGTTTTGCGGCTGTAAAGTTTATCCAACACACTGGCTTTGACCTGAATCTGTTGCGCCAAATCCGCTCGGGCGGCAGCGATAGCTTGGGCGCGATCAACGGTCATTGAGCCGGACCAGTTAACACAGGCGGATGAAGCCAAACCCTTGTTGGACTTAGGCAGAAATACCCAGTCAGGTGCATTGTCGGTTGTGCTGTGGGCGATAGGTCCGGTGTTGCTTGGCGCGACCGGCGCTTGTTGATTCGAGGCGCAAGCGCTTAATGCTAAAGCGGCTGCAAGAGTGAGTACTTTTTTCATTATTGGCTCTCCATGTACTTGGCGTAAGAGTGTTGGCGTTCGGTGACTTTCTTTAGATAATTTTTGGTTTCTGCATAGGGTAAATGTTGCAACAAGCGTTGATATACCTGCTCCGGTGTCATGCTGTTCGCTTTGCGTGCCGCCGCATCCAGCGAGGTGGTTCCGGTTAAGGCGCGTGATACGTTACCGGGGCCGGTGTTGTACGCAGCAATGCTCATTAACAAGCGGTTATGGTCGTTGGTAACCTTTTTGAAATAACGGCTGTTGAGCAGGTGCAAATACACACTGCCAGCCTTGATGTTGTTTTCCGAGCTATACAGCTGCTGTGGCGTGAACAGATAGGCGCGTCCGGTTAAGTATTCAGTAATATCCTTGCCGGCAGACTGGGGCACAATTTGCATCAAACCAAAAGCTGGGATGTGTGAGCGCGCCATGGGGTTAAAGCTGGATTCAGTATGGATAACCGCTAACACCAGTTCTGTCGGTAAACCATATTCACTGGCGTGACGTGCGGCGGGCTCGACAAATTCTTGGGCGCGCTTATGCGTGGTACCGGCTGGCAGTTTAATAGTAATGCTGGTTTTTTTGCCGGCGCGTTGAATCTGCGGCTGTGCTTTTTTTGACTCAGCAGCTTCGTTGCGTGACAGTAAGGTTTGCATGGCGTTGAAGGAGTGCTGCTCAAAACTGACGCCAGCATTAATGTGAATGGGATCGTTTTTAGCGGCCTCATACACAGTTTTCTTGCTTAGCTGCTCAATGCGTTGGCGCATTAATTCAATGCCCTGCTGATCGGAAAGCTGGTGATTGAGTAACTCAAGCTCTATTTGGTTGTTTTCATAATCAATAATCAACCGTTGCAGCCTGTCATCTGAGTATTCAATCCAGTGCTGCTGATCGGGCAGCTTAGCATCTGGCCAGTGCTGGCTTATTTCATTTTTAAAGCTTAGCTCGGCGTCTTTCCATTGTTTAACAAATTGGGCAAATTCGCGCTCATTTTGCTGTTGAAAGGCTTGGAATTCACTGCGTGAGGCTTGTTTAAACTTCTCGAACTCGGCATCCATGTCTGCGGCATTAGCGTAGGTATTCCAACCAAGCAAGCTACAGGTAACTAGAGAGATCATCTGCTTTTTCAGCATCTTCTTGCTCCTTTTCTTGTTCTGCTTGCTGCAACCAGCGGCGACATTCAACAGAGTTACAGTTTTGCGCTAAATCAATCATGGCCTGCCAGCGCTGCTCTTTAGCCCATATGGTTAAAACAGCTTCTTGTGCTTGGGTTAGGGTTAACGAATTAACGCGTAAATTATTATCCAGATAACGTAGCTGTTGTTCAGGGTTGGCCAGTTTAGCAATCAGCGGGACGGCATCAGCAGAGCTGAACGGATGCTGCATGGCAAACTTAACCAGAGCATTTAAACTTTTTCTGTCTTGCTCGTAGTCCGTTAACCAAGCAGCCCGTACCGCTAAAGCAGCGAGGTTTTTTTCTTCATCAATGATGCTGACATCGGCCTTGCAGTGCAGCCAAGTGCCTTGGCTCCACGACCTGTAGTTATCGATATGCGCTTCGATAAAGCTGGCTTGCTCGGGAACCTTGGCTTGTAATTTAGCCGCAAGTTTTTCTCTAAGCTGCTGCTGTAACGGCAAGGTTAGCGCTTCGCGACAGGCAATATTCCATGCGCTGGTGGGCAAGTCTTTCTTCGTGGTAACACGCGCGGAGTCGCCTAGCAGTTCTTTTTCAAACACACTGCTAGGCGTTTGCGCGTAGAGACTAAGCTGCGGTACACAGAGTACCGCAGCAAGTAACGTGCGCTTAAGCATTATAAATCGCCTGAATTAGACACAGCGCCTGAAGCTCCCTTGGGGTTGGCAGACTGTTGATTTTGTCCGCCGAGGGTATTCATGCGTTTGGTGTTGTCTTGACTGGCACCGCTTTGACCACGGCTAGTTTCGCGTGCAGCTTGCTTGGCGGTCGCTTCGAGGCTCGGTGCATACACGGCAATACTGTAGGACCAGTAGCCATCGTCACTATTAAAGGAGCGGGTGTTTACGCCTGCCGGTACTTGGCCTTGAGAAACATCATAGTAGGCATCTGAAGCGCTAAACTGGTTCACGAAAGAGGTACGTTCTTCGCCCAGCTTGTTGGCTTGTTGCGGGTCTTCTAAGGCGGGGTCTTGGTAGTCAAACTGCTGGGTAAATTCAGCCTGCTTCTCGTCAAATGCACCTTTCCAATACACTTCACTGCCTTGCAGGGTGCTGATCAGTGCCGAGCGGGCAAGGGTTTGTGATTGCTTTTTAGCCTGGTCACCCAGTTTTCGCTGGATGTTGGCATTAGAGTTTTGACGTTTAATGGCCGAGCCGTAACCTAAAACAATCACTTCACCGGTTTCTGCATGGGTAATGACTTTAGCACCAACCGGTGGCAGAACACCGCTTTTAACATCGGCTACGACTTGCTTGAATAGCGCGTTAGGATCGCTGGTTAATGCGGTTGCACCGGCATTGCCACGAATCTGTGCGCGGGTTTTAGGGGTGGAAATCAGACTGACTCGCACGGTTTTGTCGTCGGTGTTATCCAGCACATCAAAGGTGACATAGCCAGCCAAAGAACCCTGCACGGATTCTAAACAGGCTTGTTTACTTTCTTCTTTGATATTAGCCAGACTTTCAGTACCGCTATCGATGCCGCTAAGCGTGCTGTCCGCCAGCGTGTCGCAGCGCAGTTCTGAGCCTTGCATGTTTTCTACCAGCTGCTTTTTAGAGACTAAGAACGCGCGGTTGTAGGCAGCACGCTTGGATAGCAGGGTGGCGTTAAGATTGTCGTAGGTTTGGTAAGATGCTGTGCCAATAGACAAAATACCCGTGCCGCTGCCGACTTGGATCATACGCACGCCGTCCTCATCGTCTTCGATCAAGCTGTAGTGAGCGACCTGCACGCCTTCTTTATCGTTGTCAGCAATGACCAAATTGTCTGTTATTGTTACGTTGGCTTGGGCGGCAGCAATATTGCTGTCAGCACGTGCGGGTACTAAGTCGGTCAGATCAAAGTCTTCTGCATGGGCAGCCTGAGCGGAAAAAGCAATGAGTGCTGCTAGTAGTGTTTTTTTCATGAGTAACATCCTAAATGTTGTTTATTGAAAGACAATTTCATATTCGCTGCGCACCTGCGCTGTGGGTAAATCGGTGCTAAGAATGGGTTGTAAGCTTTGGCTAACGGCGGCAGCTAAATTACCCGCGCTGTCTGGATAACGCAGTGATACGGTGACAGCGCGGCTATTGGCATGGGTAACCACGTTGGATGCACCGCCAATGGTTGCCATCAGCGCCTGAACTTTTTCAGGGCTGGCTAGATAGTGCTGGCTAATGATCACTTTATGAACCAAACCACCCTGAGAGACGATATTGGTAAAGCCTTTTTGCAGACTTTGCTTCAGTGCTTGTGCTTGTTCAGGTACAGCAAGGTGCACATCGACCAAATTACGCTCTGCGTCTGGTCCATTGGGTAGGGCAATAATGCTGCTGTCATTTTCCCAATACGAATATTGATTGCCGGACAGGTCTTTAACAATGGTGGTGAGCACTAGGCGGCTATTGTTTTCCCGAGCTATGAGCTTAGCTTCGGCGTGCAGTACTAAATTAGCCTGATTATCAACTTCAATTCCTTGTGAGCTAAGCCAATCCATCAGTGTGTTTTTGATGCTGTCAGGCGCCTGGACACGCACGCGTGGTGAGCCAATGGCAGCGAGAATATCGCGGGTGGCGCCAATGACTTGTTGACGCTCAACTACCGCCTGAATGGTTACTTCCACACCATTATTAGCTAGGTCTTTGCTGCTAAGCAGCGTCCATTCTTTGACCATGCCTGAAGAGCGGGTATGTAATTGCTGGGAGATGATTTCTTGTAGGTTTTCTTTGTCTTGACCGTCGAACAAGCCAAATTCAGAGGAATTAAACTGGCTGCGCTGTTGGTTAATCCACACCCCTACTACTTGTGATACCGCACGCTTGAGGGCATCTAACTCAGCAGCATTGCGGGCAGAAAGGTTGTTTTTTCGATCTGGCCAGCCTTCACCGGTTACAACGACCGTCGCGGTTTGTTCGGCTTGCGACCAGTCAGCTCCGTCCTCGTCGCCACGGCTCGGCATGCGGGCTGAGCGTGCAAGAGTAATTTGTAAACAGGTGTCGCTGCCTTGCAAACGAGGGCGTGAATAGGTCACGGGCAGTGATTGTGTAAACAGTCCTTCTTGTTGCATAGAGCGCAGGCGCGATAACCAGTTGATGGTGTCTTGATTACCTGCCAGCTGTTCTTGGTTCATGCTGTCAGCGTAGAGCGTGCTGCCGCGGATAAACTCTAGAATTTCCACGCTGCCTTCTGCCAGAGCCGAGGTGACAGCGGTTTCTCCGCGCCCGTAGACGCAAACATCGGCGACTATATCGCCTTGTTTAGAGATGGAGACATCCGCTATGGCTGAGCAAGAAATGCTAAGCAATAGGGCTAGACTGGCTTTCCTCATGTGCGTGTATCCAAGAATTTTTCAGGCGTGCCAACGGATACAGCAAAAATCTTGGTACCGGGTGCTGGACGGTAAATGGCATTTTGGCTTTTCTTGCGCACATCACGTGCAGTACTGCTTTGCTTCCAACGGGTAATTTGTCCAGTGGCGCTATTGCGCGATGGGTTAACATGCGCCACGCCAATGGGCTCAACAAAGCCTGCTTCGTATTGGAAAATAATCATAGTTTCGCCGGGTAATACGCCAGCGTCTTGTCCGCGATCTAAGCTTACTTGTCCGTCACGAATTCCTAGCACCTGTGCTGTGGCCGGCATTTCCGAGAGCATGCGTGTGAGTAAAATATCGATACCGCGTGAGCCCATATCGTTAATTACGCTGTTGACGTGAGCGCTATCAAAGTAGCGAAAGCCAGTCACGTGGCGGTTATTGGCCATGACGTACTTAAGCTCGTTACGGTCGCGCACGTCTTCTGATTTAACACGAATTTTGCCCAAGTTCGGGTGTGACATCAGCTCGCGCGTAAAGGGGTTGAGTGTCGCTGCTGTCAGTTCTAGGGTGTAGTCCATCCAGCCGCTGATACTGCCTTCGTTTTTTACGGTACGTAGGGTATCAATTTTGACGATAAAGTCAGGCTGTAATACACGTTGCTGAACTGCGCGCGTAGCTAAAGCAGTGGCACCTTGTTGTTCAAGGAATGTTTGTTGTTCTTGTGCGATAACATCATCATCGCGCGTAATAATGCGGAAACGGTTAATGCCAGCAAACTGATTTTCCAGCATTAATAATAATTGTTTGTCGTCATACTTTCGCAGTGCATCAACGCCTAGACCCTCACCGCCAACATCAGTGCCAGAAAAGTACATACGTACAATGGGTTTGCGCAGTGGGCAGCTCTCGTTTTCGTTAGCTGGATTAAAGGTGCAGTTATCCAGCCCCTGTGTATTAAAGAAAGCTGGCACCTGAATGTCGTTATCAGTAAATGTATGCGCCCCTTTGGCGACTATAGCGCTAGAGGCGCGATTACTTGGCTGCGAGGTTGAGGTTTGCGAGGCAGGTTGAACTGTTTTACAGCCTGCTACGCTTGCGATGACTACTAGCACGGTCGCCAGCATAAATGTATTGCGCATGGTGTTTCCTTAATCAAAAAACCAGACTGATAAGTCTTGGCTAACATAGTCTAGAAGTTTTCTTTGGGCATCTTGGGCGGCAGCATCCGCTGTGCGACCAGCGCCTATCACGGTAACTTCTTGGTTTAAGTAGGGGCTAAAGGGTTGTTGAGCATCCAGCAGGCTCAGATTAACCACTAAGCGGTGCAGTAGGTTCTGCGAAGATTTGGCGGTGAAGGAGCGTTGCTCAACCTTGAGCCAGAAGTGCTCGTCTGTGGAGCTGGGAAACTGTTTGGCTAGAGCAGCCGCGAGTGATTGCAGATCGTGTGGGTGAATAATACGAATCCCTGCATTTTGCAGTGCGCGATTAGCGAGTTGGCTTTGTTGCTGCAGCTGTTGGCGTTGTGTGTGGGTGTCGTATTTAAGTCCAGCCAGTGCGCGCTCGTAACGCTGCGCCTGCGCAATTCTGCTTTTGTTTTGCAATGCCCAAAGGATAGTGCTTTTAGGTTGCGGGTGGGGCGCTGCGAGCTGGGTTTGCTCGGTGATACGATCGAGCAGGGTGCGCTCCAAGGCCTGACGGGTAACGCTCAACTGAATTGCAAACTCACCCGCATGCTGGTATTGCTGCACAACCTCCAAACCATTGATATCCAGAGTGAGCGTTTGTACGGCTGTGTGCTCGGTAAAGCTGTGTTGGCTTTGCCCGGCTTGTTTGCTGAGCGTTAAGTCTTGTTTGGTTTGCACCTGGCTGCTGAGCTGAGTCATCAGGGTTGCCAGAGCATTGAGCTGTGCTGCTTCATAAGACTCGCCAGCACCTGCAAACACCACACGGCTGGTGTTGAGCTGGATTGGGGCGAATACCCAGTCAGGCATGTCAGCAGCGAACAGGCTTGTATGGGTGAACAACAGAGCAGCAAGTAAGCTCTGCATACACCAGCGCATGAAGTACTGCGCGCGGTATCTTGGTAGCGCAGCATCACCAGCTAGGCTGTTATGTTGAGAACCCAGAATGCATTTTTTCATCAGGCTGAGACTAATCCTTCTGTCCTAGTGCGTGTTTTTTACTTAGCAGCCAGTTCGCGTTCGAGGTTCTCGATAGCGGCAATGGTCTTTTTGTCCACGTCAATCAGTCGGTTAGCTTTGTTAGCCAGTTGGATTTGTTTTTTGGCTTTTAATAACGCCTGGCCAATGTCTGCAGGCTCTAAGGTTGGCTCAGATTCCTGATTTGTGTTGTTGCTGTTAGCGTTATTGGAGAGGCTGTTGGCGTTCAGTCCGGAGAGGAAATTGTTATTTTTAGAGAAACTGCTCAGCATGCTTAATCCAGTGGCGGCTGCCACTTCGTTGGAATGTTCTGACAAGATGATTGCGCTCTGAGCCAGCTCGAACAGAATCTCGGTAGTCATTTTAGCGTTGGCTTCACTGATTTTGCTGGTGGCTTGTTTGTATTTTTGTAACTTTGGACCGATTTTCCCGTCCTGGTCTTCTGCGCCCGCATCAAACGCATCAATGGCTTGCTGCAGTTGTTGTGGGTCGTTAGCAATGGAGCGGTTGGCGGCAAGGAAAGCTTGCACATCGGTGTGGCTATCAGTGACGGTACGGTACTCAGTCATCACTGCAGCTTGGCGTTCGAGCAGTGAGGCGGCCATATTTAAAAAGCCATCTATGCCGGGAATGAGTTCTTGGCGATCATAGCCCGTGGTGGAGATTTCTTCGGACAATTCACTAATTGCTTTGTCGCGATCAAAGTGAGCTGCCGTGCTGTCGTCAAGCTTTTCCATTAGCACGCAGCCTTGCAAAATGAGCGCGCCGCCGAGTAAAAACCACGTGTTCTTCACTATTATGTCCTTTGATAGCATTTAATCGGTTTTTGATACTACTTTAATATTTAGATGCTGCAAGTGATTTTTTCTGCGAAAGAAAAGCATGCTTTCCCGTTAGGAGTCATTTGCTTAGGTAGCAGGGTGCTGGTGTTATGGGTTGTGCATGAGCACTATAGTGAGGTGTCATGTTGCGGTTAGGCGTAACTTGGCTGCAAAAAACCATTGCCCAGCTTGTCAGATAAAGAGTAATACATCTGACAAGCTGGGCGTGGTGGGCTTATAAAAAAGTTAAATTTAGGCTCTTTTGTGGGTGATGCGACCATTGACCAAAGTATAGTGCACAGCACCCGGGAGGCAGTGGCCGATAAATGGACAGTTTGCACCCTTGGAGTACCAGTCTTCACCGACGAGAGTTTGCCCCTGGGGGTCAAAAATAACGATGTCCGCATTAGCGCCAACGTTCAGTGTGCCGGCGTTGAGGCGCATGGCAGAGGCGGGGCCGTTGGTGAGTCGCGCCAGTGCTGTTGGCAAATCGAAAACGCCTTCCTCGACCAGACTTAATGCCAGTGGTAGCAGTAACTCAATGCTGCTAATTCCGGGTTCTGTGTCAGCAAAGGGGTTTTGTTTGGCATCCGCTTCGTGAGGTTGGTGGTGGCTGGCAATGGCACTAATCACGCCTGAACGTACGGCTTCACGCAGGCCTTCGCGGTCAGCGACTGAGCGCAAGGGTGGTTGCACATGATAAAGGCTGGAGAAGTCCATCAAGGCTTCGTCAGTGAGAATCAGCTGGTACATAGCTACGTCTGCGGTGACCGGTACGCCTCGAGCCTGCGCTTTGGCAATCAGTCGTGCACCACGTGCGGTGGTAATTTGGCTGAAGTGAGCACGAACTCCGCTTTGTTCAACCAGCAGTAGGTCACGCGCTAAAGCGATGGTTTCTGCTGTTTCAGGAATGCCAGCTAAGCCACGGAAACTGGCCATCGGTCCTTCATGGGCAATACCGCCCTCAGCCAAATCCCGATCTTGTGGGTGGAAAATCACCGTGAGGTCAAAAGTGGCGGCGTACTCTAAGGCATGGCGTAGCGAACGGTTGTTGGTGAAGCTGTTAAGGCCGTTAGTGAAAGCCACACAACCAGCGTCGCGCAGGGTAACCAGTTCAGCAAGCTGCTCACCGGCTAAGCCTTGGCTAAATGCACCGAGAGGAAACACCTTGCACGAGCCATGATCACGCGCCTGATCTAAAATAAGCTCGGCCACTGCTGGAGTATCCAAAATAGGCTTGGTGTTAGGTGTGCAGCACAGGCTGGTAACGCCGCCTGCGGCAGCAGCACGGGTTTCGCTGGCGATATTACCTTTACGGCCATAACCTGGCTCACGCAGGGCAGCGTTGATGTCAACTAGGCCCGGGGCGGTAATCAATCCCTGCGCATCAATAAGTCGTTCGGTCGAGAAGCCGCGGGGCATTTGCCCAATAGCAATGATTTTGCCTTGCTCAATAAAGACATCGCTAACCTGATCCATGCCGCTGGCAGGATCAATGAGGCGTGCACCGCTAATTTGTATGCGCATTAGTTGGCCTCCAGTTTTTCAGCATTGAGCTGACGTTGTTCGTTTTGTCCGCTCATGGCCATAGACAGTACAGCCATACGAATAGCGATGCCGTAGGTAACTTGGTTAAGAATGACTGCTCGGGGGCAGTCAGCAACCGACGACTCAATTTCTACGCCGCGGTTAATTGGGCCAGGGTGCATGATGATAGATTCTGGATGGGCTAAATCCAGACGTTGTTCAGTCAGGCCGAATAGGCGGTAAAACTCGCTTTCACTGGGTAGCAGGCCTGCACGCATACGCTCACGTTGTAGACGTAGCATGATGATTACGTCTACGTCTTTTAAACCCTGTTCGATGTTGGTATAGACATTAACGCCATACTGTTCAATACCGATGGGCAACAGTGTTTTCGGGGCAATAACACGGATATCTGGGCAGCCAAGAGTTTTTAGCGCCAGCATATTAGAGCGGGCAACCCGCGAATGTAGGATATCGCCGACGATCGCTACTTTTAGCTGACTAAAGTCGCCTTTGTGTCGGCGAATAGTGAGCATATCCAGCATGCCCTGTGTTGGGTGTGCGTGTCGTCCATCGCCACCGTTAATAATAGCTACATTAGGGCTGACATGCTCAGCGATAAAATGTGTCGCGCCTGAGTCAGCGTGGCGAATCACAAACATATCGGCCGCCATGGCTTCGAGCGTGCGCAAGGTATCGGTTAGGGTTTCGCCTTTGCTGGTGGAGGACGTGGAGACATTAAGGGTGATTACGTCGGCTGATAAGCGTTTAGCAGCCAGCTCAAAGGTGGTGCGGGTGCGGGTCGAGTTTTCAAAAAAAACGTTACACACCGTCATCCCGCGCATTAAAGGGACTTTCTTCACGGCGCGGGCGCCCACTTCTAAAAACGAATCAGCGGTGTCCAAAATTTCAGTGAGCAGTTCGGCGGATAAGCTATCAAGAGAAAGGAAGTGGCGCAGGCGACCATGTTCATTGAGTTGCAGCGGGCATTGTGTTGTGGGCGTCATTGGCTGTGTCTCGTGGTTAGAAGGCTTATTCAGTGCTTCCAAGAGTTTTCAATTCTATGGCTAAGGGCTCGGGGCCGGTTAATTTTACCCGTTGATTTTCTGCAAGGGAAAGAGTTTCTCCAACAATATCAGGGCGTATGGGTAATTCGCGCGCATTCAAATCCAACAAACAAACCAGAGTTACTGAAGCAGGACGACCGTAGTCAAACAGCTCGTTTAATGCTGCACGTATGGTGCGGCCACTCATCAGAACGTCATCAATCAGGATTAGGTGTTGATTTTCAATCTCAAAGGGAAGTTGGGAGGGGCGCACTTGTGGGTGCAGGCCGGTACGGCTGAAATCATCACGGTAAAAAGATACATTTAGCTCGCCAAGCGGATTGTCTCTGCCTAGGGCTTTTAGCAGCGCTTTGGCTACCCAGACACCACCGGTGTGGATGCCGATAAACTGTGGGTTTTCAATTCCTTTTTCAGCCAGTTGCTGCTGCAGTTGCTGGGCAATAGAGCTGATCAATAGGTCGGGTTGCGGGAGCATAAGGCAGGACTCCTAAAATGGTTGAAAATACGTCTTTATGCAGGTTGCAACTATAACCTGTTAATTCAGGTTTTGCTCTAGCCAACCTTGCAAAAGTAGCGCAGCCGCTAAAGCGTCGACGGGGTTTTCGCGGTAGTTAACCTGTGCGCCATGGATGCGGATATATTCACCTTTGGCGGCATAGGTTGTTAGCCGTTCATCGTGGGTGAAGACTGGGAGATTGAAGCGGCCGTGCAAACGGCGCGAGAATTTTTCTGCGCGCGCGCACATGTCGCTAGTCGTGCCGTCCATATGTAAGGGTAAGCCGACCACTAAAGCATCGGGTTGCCACTCTTTAATGAGCGCCGCGATTTCTTCCCAGTTGGGGATGCCGTCGCGTGCTTTTAGGGTGGTTAAAGGGCGCGCCTGCAGGGTAAGCACTTGGCCAACGGCTACACCAATTTGCTTGGTGCCGTAATCAAAGCCCAGTAGCAGTTTAAAAGACTTAAGCGTTTCCGGCATGATGGCTTAACTGACTCAGTTGAACACCTAGAGTTGCGGCGGCTGCTGCACGCTTTGCGTCGGCTGGTATATCGAAAATAATGGACGACTGGGCTGGGCAGGACAACCAAACATTGTCTCTGAGTTCATCTTCAAGTTGGCCGGCGCCCCAGCCAGAGTAACCCAGTGCAATAAGGTATTGTTTAGGCCCCGTACCATCGGCAATAGTGGATAAAATATCTTTGGATGTGGTTAGGCTAAAAGCACCGATAGTTGCTGTTTGCTGATAGCTGTGGCCGATGGAGTGTAGAACAAAACCATGCTCCATCTGTACTGGGCCACCGGTATAAATGGGGATCTCTTGAGTGTGCGTTGCTGCGAGCTGTTCGGGGTTGAGCTGTTCTAGCACTTCAGCAAGGTTTAAGCCGCTGGTTTGGTTGATAACTATACCCATAGCGCCTTCAGCGCTGTGTTCAAAAAGATAGATCAGCGACTCACCAAAGAATGAGTCGGCTAGGCTGGGCATGGCGATCAAGAAATGATCGGATAAGTAACTGTGATCTGACATAACAAATACTCAAAAACCTTTGAATGGCGGTGAGGGCTGCTAAGTAGGGCGTTAAATTAACCCGCTACCCGCAAGCTCAGCTGAGTTTGTAGTTTATCTTGCGGTAAATTAGCAGCAGCTATGAGTTAATGGCTGGTGAGGTAATCGTCTCGGCCAAAACGCCAAGTACGGATAATCTCTATTTGATCGAATTTAGCGGCCATCTCGCCAGTAAATGGAGCGAATGGGGCAGAAAGGCGTACTATTCTTTGCGCCGCCTCATCGAGGACGGATTCGCCAGAAGATTCCATAACTGCCAGCTCAGCGATTGTGCCATCACTGCGAATCACGACAAGTAAACGTAGATTACCATAGATACCTTTACGGCGAGCCTCATCCGGGTAATTTAGGTTGCCGATGCGCTCTACCTTTTTGCGCCAAGTGTCTCTGTACCAAGCACTGATATCACGTTTAGTGGCAGCAGTATTTTGCCGGCTGATTCGCGGACGTTTGGTGCTTTCTTGGCGTACTCGATGGTACTCAGCCTCAAGGCTGGCAATATCCATGGCTAGTTGTTCGCGGTCAAGCACGGGAGCTGTACGGGTAGGCTGTGCTTTTTCTTGCACCTTTACCTCTTGGAGGACTTTTTCCGGGCGTTCGTGCAGGGTGCTGATAACAGGGTCCGCAACCACCACAGGCTCAGGTGGCTCAGGCGTGCTATCAATGCTGACTTCATTAAACTGATTGTCTTGGATGATGGGTTTGATGTCGGTGGTGGGTGTGGCTTCGTGTTCAAGAGTTCCGCTGCCTTGCTGGCTGACTTGAGCAATATAGTCTGCTTCCTCGGGAGCTTTTTCATTGGCTATGATTGCCAGAGTCACTTCCAGCCCTTTGCTCATGGAAGGCAAATCTTCGACGGTAAAGTTCACACCTAAAATAACGGCCAGATGCAATAAAGCAGCGATGGCAAGGGTAAAACCAAGTCGCCCGGTGGTCTCAGTTTCAGTCGGATAGTCAATGGTGGAAAGCGTACTCATTGATTTTAGAAACACCTAAAGAAGTATGTAATGCTAATACGTTGATCGCGAATGGGCTAAGTTTGCCTAGAAACTGAAAAAATATCTATTTGCTTGCAGTGACAATGCTGCATGGTTCGCATCCAGATACAGAGGTGCGGTCGTCGATAGATGTAACGACCTATTATGCACCTCTAATTGCTGCGCTACCTTTAAGGTATGAAAGGTTTAACGCTGCTTTAGGAAGCCTCTGAATAACTACCTGCGTAGCTACCACCGCGTTAAAAACGTACTCACAATCTTTAGATTGAACGTGCTTTAGCACGGCCCGAAGGGGGAGCGAAGCGAATAAAATGCTCATTTACTAGGTGTAAACTGCGCTTTTTCGCACGTTTTGACTCGCTAGCGCTCGCCCTTCGGGCCAGCCTTTGGCTGTTACTCCCGTTGGTCGTTGCGCCTTGTGTTAGCGTTCTCGGTAACGTTATTCAGAGGCTCCTTAGCTTGTCAGCAATAAACTGCATAAGCTGATCACCAATATTGGTGTCGTAAGCAGCATCGATTTCGCGAATACAGGTCGGGCTAGTGACATTCACTTCAGTCAGATAATCACCGATCACATCCAAGCCAACAAAAAACAAGCCGCGCTTACGTAGCTCAGGCCCTACCTGTGCAGCTATCCAGCGATCTTTTTCGGTAAGAGGTCTGGCTTCACCACGTCCGCCAGCAGCAAGATTGCCGCGGGTTTCGCCATGCGCGGGGATGCGCGCCAAACAATAAGGCACGGGTTCGCCGTCAATCATAAGAATACGCTTGTCGCCATCCTTGATTTCAGGGATATAACGCTGTGCCATAATTTGTTGACTGCCGTGTGCGGTCAATGTTTCTAAGATGACTGATAGGTTGGGGTCACCTTCGCGGTGGCGGAAAATGGAAGAGCCGCCCATGCCATCGAGCGGTTTGAGAATGATGTCACGGTGCTCTTTGGCAAAGTCCTGCAGAATGTCGCTGCGTCGAGTAACGACAGTAGGTGGTGTGCACTGGGTAAATAAGGTAGCAAAGTACTTTTCGTTACAGTCACGCAGACTGTGTGGACGGTTAACAATTAGTGTTCCTAGGCTTTCAGCCTGCTCAAGTAAGTAAGTGCTGTAAACAAACTCATTATCAAAGGGTGGATCTTTACGCATCAAAATGACGTTAAGAAATGCTAAGGGGGTATCAATTTCAGCGTCTAACTCGAACCAATGTTCGGGATTATGATATACACGCATGGGTCGCATACGGGCCTTTGCTTGCCCCATGGATTGATACAGATCTTTTTGTTCCATGTAATAGAGTTCCCAGCCGCGAGCTTGAGCTGCAAGCAGCATTGCTAGAGAACTGTCTTTCTCGAATGAAATTTGCTCGATGGGATCCATGACAATGCCGAGGCGAATAGCCATAAGTGTTACTCCGAAAAATAAACTATGTATTATGATGCGCTGAATTAAACGAGTTTAACAATAGCAGACTTAGCGGCTCAGCAAGAGCGAGGCATAGGTCAATAAAAAGCTTTGTTTATCTAAGGTTTATGGAACGCAGTAAAAATGTGTGTTAAAAAGGAGCTGTTTTGACAAGTATGTCATGGACTGCTTGTGAAATAACAGTGCAGCAATCGTTCACAGTAACGACGCACCAATAATGGTAGGGCGAAGATGGAACAAAACTCAGTGAGCTTAAAGGTTATGGTTATCGACGACTCAAAGACGATTCGTCGCACTGCAGAAACTTTGCTGAAAAAAGTAGGCTGTGATGTGATCACAGCTGTTGATGGCTTCGATGCTTTAGCAAAAATTGCAGATACACACCCAGATATTATTTTTGTTGATATTATGATGCCGCGCCTGGACGGGTACCAGACATGTGCACTGATTAAGAATAACGCTGCATTTAGGTCAACACCTGTAATAATGCTTTCATCCAAAGATGGACTCTTTGACAAAGCTAAGGGACGTATAGTTGGTTCTGACCAATATTTAACCAAGCCCTTTAGCAAGGAAGAACTCATAGGTGCTATTAAAGTGCATGTGCCAGCTTTCATACCCGTAGAAGCATAATTTAGAACAATAGCTGTTCCTGACACTAGAGAAGAGGAAGATATGGCTCGTATATTAATTGTCGACGACTCTCCAACCGAGATTTACAAACTTGCGGCAATGCTAGAAAAAAATGGCCACCAAGTTTATAAAGCAGAAAACGGCCAAGATGGTGTCGCTTTAGCACGCCAAGAAAAACCTGATGCGGTACTGATGGACATAGTTATGCCAGGCTTAAATGGATTTCAGGCAACAAGGCAGTTAAGTAAAGATCCTGAAACAGCCCACATTCCAGTAATTATCGTTACCACCAAAGATCAAGAAACTGACCGTGTTTGGGGAAAACGCCAAGGTGCGCGTGATTACCTGACTAAGCCCGTTGAAGAGGCGTTATTAGTTAAAACGCTAAATTCAGTACTTGCCGGCTAATGGGGCTTACGGAAAAGGATATGAGCAAACAATCACCCTATGAGATGTTAGTGGCGATTGAAAAGAGCTGTCGGACAATGGCAGCTGGCTTACCCTCTCAAGAAGAGAAAATTGAAAGCTGGCGTGGTATTGGTTTCCGTATCGGTGAACAGCATTTTGTAGCGCCTATGAATGAGGTAGCAGAGGTTTTGCATGAGCCTCGTTATACCTTGTTGCCAGGAGTAAAAAGCTGGATTAAAGGTGTTGCTAATGTGCGTGGTCGTTTGCTGCCAGTTGTAGATCTTAGTGAATTCTTACAGTCCGAGCCCTCCGCTAATCACAAAGAGCGCCGGATTTTAGTTGTTGAGCACCAAGAGGTTTTTGCTGGTCTCATTGTTGATGCGGTTTTAGGGATGCAGCATTTCGCGCTTGACAGCTTTAATGAGCAACTAATCGATGTAAACAGTCACTTGCAGGCTTATGCGCATGGTGTGTTTCATCGTGAACAAACGTGGATGGTATTTAGTCCTTATGCTTTAGCTAAAAGTAGCGGGTTTTTGGACGTGGTTGCTTAACCATAAGTATAGAGATTTGCAAAAATTAGTTTTTAACTGGTTTAGCAAAGGTGTAATAACTTCAATGTATAGGTGGGTCCGGATGGGGGCCATATAATGAAAAAACTAAGCGCAGACAAATTGACCTCTGATGTGCGCGGTAGTGCGCTCAGAACTGGACTATTCGTAACATTGGTCCTCGCGATCGTTGTTATTTTTATCAATATTGTGTACCTGAATACACAAACCAGCTATGACAAAGAATACATCAGTCATGCGGGTGAGTTGCGTGTGTTATCGCAGAGAATTGCTAAGAACGCAACCGAAGCATCTGCTGGTAAAACAGATGCTTATGCTCAGCTTAAAGACGCGCGCGACGATTTTGAAAGACGTTGGAAGTATTTGGATAATGGCGATTCTGCAACAGGCTTGCCACCAGCACCAGAAGATGTTGATCCGGAAATGGATGCAGTATCTAAAGACTGGAGTGCTTTACGCCAACACACTGCAGTAATTCTTAATGGTGAGCCAACGGTGCTCTCACTTTACTCAGTTGCCTCCACCTTGGCCGAGACTATTCCACAGCTACAGGTTGAGTACGAAGAAGTCGTAGATATTCTGCTAAGTAGTGGTGCACCGGCCAACCAGATTGCTGTGGCACAGCGCCAGTCACTCTTGGCGGAGCGAATCATTGGTTCGGCCAACAAAGTATTGATAGGTGACCAAGACTCAGTATTAGCTGCCGACATGTTTGCCCGTGACGCTAATCAATTTGGACGCGTATTGACTGCCATGAAAGAAGGCAGTGCGGCGATGGAAATTACCCGCGTAACTAACCGTGAAGCAATGGAGCGCTTGGAAGAAATTACTGAGCTTTTTGTCTTCGTTGCGGACTCGGTTGACGATATTTTGGAAACCTCGCCAGAACTGTTTAAGGTGCGCGAAGCGTCCAATGGTATTTTCATTATCTCGCAAACCCTGCTGGATAAGACTTCGGCACTAGCATCAGCATTTGAAGAGCGTGCCGGCGGTCGAGTGCTTAACGCCCTACTTGGCTATTTCCTAGGTGCAATTGTTATTACCTGTATCGTTATGCTTGGCTTTGTGAGCATGCGTGAAACGCGCGCGAACCTTAAAGATACAGCGGAGAAGAACGAGCGTAACCAAATGGCAATTTTACGTCTACTTGATGAGATTGCTGACCTTGCTGATGGTGACCTGACCACAGAAGCTACAGTGAGTGAGGACTTTACCGGTGCTATCGCTGACTCCATCAACTTTACCATTGACCAGTTGCGTGAATTAGTCGGAACCATTAACCAGACTGCATTGCAAGTGGCAGGAGCTGCGCAAGAAACACAGGCGACAGCGATGAATTTGGCGGAAGCTTCTGAGCACCAAGCGCAAGAAATTGCTGGCGCCTCTGCTGCGATTAACGAGATGGCGGTTTCTATTGACCAGGTATCTGGCAACGCCGCTGAGTCGGCTGCGGTTGCTGAGCGAGCCGTATCTATCGCTAACAAAGGTAACGAGGTGGTGCACAACACCATCACCGGGATGGATAGCATTCGCGAACAGATTCAAGACACCTCTAAGCGTATTAAGCGCCTCGGTGAGTCTTCGCAGGAGATTGGTGACATCGTTAGTTTGATTAACGACATTGCTGACCAAACCAACATTCTTGCATTGAACGCGGCGATTCAGGCGGCCATGGCCGGTGATGCCGGTCGAGGCTTTGCGGTAGTTGCTGACGAAGTACAGCGGCTGGCTGAGCGTTCATCCGCCGCGACCAAGCAAATTGAGGCTCTAGTACGAACCATTCAGACGGACACTAACGAAGCCGTTATCTCAATGGAGCAAACCACCACTGAGGTTGTACGTGGTGCGCGTCTTGCGCAGGATGCGGGTGTTTCTCTTGAAGAAATTGAAAACGTATCCAAAGCCTTGGCCAATCTAATCCAGAACATTTCTAACGCCGCACGTCAGCAAGCCTCTTCTGCGGCCCACGTTTCCAACACGATGAACGTAATTCAAGAAATCACTTCACAAACTTCATCAGGTACTACAGCTACTGCGCGCAGTATTGGTAACTTGGCCAAGCTGGCTAACGATATGCGTGAATCAGTATCTGGCTTTACATTGCCGGGCCAACAAGAAGACGAAGCCTAAGGAATATGAGTGGCAGCCTTTAAAGCTGCCAACTTTAATTGGCTAACCATAGAAGAAAAGGTATGCAAGCGGGTAATGCGTGGATCTTAAAACCTGTGGCAGAAATGTCGACGTCAGAGTTCAGTGATTGGTGTCAATTGCTGGAGACGCGTTCGGGTATGGTTTTGACCGAACAGAGACGATCATTTCTTCAGGTTAATTTAACGGCACGTATGCGCGAGCTGGGTGTAACTGATTATGCTGATTATTACCAGCAAGTACTGGATGGCCCAAGCGCTGCAGTGGAGTGGACAAACCTGCTGGATAAATTAACGGTTCAGGAAACACATTTTTTTAGACATCAGGCGTCTTATGATTTTGTTGCGGATTTTCTGCGTAAACGCATTGCAGATAATAATCATAAAAAACCTCTGTCTATTTGGAGTGTTGGTTGCGCTACAGGTGAAGAGCCTTGGTCTTTAGCAATAACAGTTGCACAGGTTTTACGAGAACAAGGCAGCGGCCAAGGTTTTGCGGTTACGGCCACAGATATTAGTCATAGCGCACTGAAGAAAGCCCGCGCTGCTTGCTACTCCGCACGGCGTTTAGAGCCGTTATCAAAGGAACTCATCGAACATTATTTTGTAGAAGAGCAACCAGGCTTTTTCCAAGTTAAAAAGAACCTTATGCAACGGGTATGTTTTGCACGGCTTAATGTATTAGAGCTTGCTAATGCGCCTATTTCGAGCATGGATGTCATTTTTTGTCAAAACTTGTTGATTTACTTTCGCCGTTGGCAGCGCCGTGAAATTCTTAATCATTTGGCTGCAAAGTTGGCTCCCGGCGGTGTGCTGGTTGTTGGGTTGGGCGAGGTAACAGGCTGGGAGCATACAGATTTGCAGCCTGTTGATAACGAAAAAGTTTTGGCCTTTACCCGTAAAGGGTAGTTGCGATTATGAGTGGAGTAGGTATGGGTGAACGGCACGACTATGTCGCCCTGGAATGGGTTAAAGGCGAAATAGCAGAAACTTTAAAGCAAGCGCGTCAAGCTTTGGAAGACTATGTAGAAAATCCAGAAGATAGTTCGCGCCTGAGTTTTTGCTTGACCTATATACACCAAGTGCACGGTACATTGCAGATGGTGGAATTTTTCGGTGCCGCTTTATTGGCCGAAGAAATGGAGAAACTTTCGCAAGCGTTATTGGATAATAACGTACCTAATCTAAACGAAGCTCTTGAAGTAATGATGCAGGCAATCCTGCAGTTACCGCTTTATTTAGAACGAATACAGACGGCCCGCCGCGATCTGCCGATGGTGATTTTGCCATTGCTCAACGATTTGCGTGCTGCGCGTGATGAAAAACTTTTATCAGAAACCAGTTTATTTAATCCTGCTCAGTTGCCAGAAAGACAGCCTTTAACGCAGGCAAATCTGGACCAGCTTGATGCGCAGGATTTGCCTGCATTACTGCGCAAACTAAGACAGCTACAGCAGGTGTCGCTGGTTGGCTTGTTGCGCAATCAGGATGTGGAAAGAAATCTAGCTAATATGGCCAGAGTCTTTTCAGGTTTAGAAAAACTAAGCCAAAACGCTCCCCTGCAACCTTTGTGGCAAGTTGCGCTAGGTTTGATTGAGGGGCTGGCGAATAAAAGTTTAGAACTCAGTGCTTCCGTGCGTACATTATTACGCCAGTTAGATGCTGAGTTACGTAAATTGGTGCGCGAGCAAGCCGCTGGTCTTAACCAGCTACCACCAGTGGACTTACTTAAAAACCTATTATTCTATGTAGCCAAAACCAATCCCAACTCAACGCATCTACAGGAGTTGCACGAGCTATACCGACTAACCGAAGCTTTACCGAGCGAGCTTTTGCTGGATGAAGAGCGCGCACGCATGGCCGGCCCTGACCGCGGAGCCATGCGTTCTGTGGTTACAGCTTTATGCGAAGAGTTAGTGCGTATTAAGGATCAACTGGATCTTTTTGTCCGTAGTGATCGAGCTAACCTAGATGAGTTAATAACGCTACAGCAGCCACTCAAGCAAATTGCAGATACATTGGCTGTTTTGGGTTTTGCACAGCCTAGGAAAGTTATCCTAGACCAAATCGAAATTCTGCAAAATGTTGCCCAAGGCGTGCGCACTATTGATGACGGCACCTTGATGGATATTGCCGGTGCATTGCTGTACTTAGAAGCAACGCTCACAGGAATGGTGGGCAATCCTGAGGACAATACGGGTGAGCAAGCGCTTATTCCGACCACCGATGTCAGTCAGATTCACCGTGTGGTTTTCAAAGAAGCGCGAACAGGTCTAGAACAGGCAAAGGATGGCATCATTGCCTTTATCGCTTCACAGTGGAAACACGAGCATTTGCAGTCCGTGCCCGATGTGCTTAATCAGGTGCGCGGCGGTCTGATCATGATACCGCTGCAGCGTGCCGCTGATTTGGTGGATAGCTGCCGTCGCTACGTGCAGAATGAATTAATTGAGCGCCAACAGATACCTAATTGGCAAGATCTAGATACCTTGGCGGATGCTATTACCAGTGTTGAGTATTACCTGGAACGCCTCTACGAAGACCATGAAAGTGAAGGCGAGTCTATCCTTGATGTGGCTGAAGAAAGCTTAGCTAGCCTAGGCTATAAGCCAATAGAGCGAGCGCAAACAGCAGAGCTTGATATTGATGAGACAGATGAAGATATTGATCTGGCCGAGCTTGTTCAGGCTAATGCTGAGCTGAGTGTTGAGGCCTTAGAGCCAGAGCTGGATGACGTGCTGGGTGAAATTGAATTTACAGCCGATTTATCATCCACAGAGCAGCAGGATGTAGCTGAGCCTGAAGTAGAGTCCGTTGTCGAAACCAAGCCAAAAGAGGTAGCCCTAGCTGACTTAATGGATTTACCGGAAGTTGAGCTACCGCAAGCCGCTGCGCCGCAACTTAAGAGCAGCGAGGTTGCTGAAGAACTTAGCATCAAACAAATTTTAGCAACTCCTAGCTCAGCGTTGAACCCGCCTTCAACTCAAGAAGTCCCGCTAACGTTATTGCCGCCACCTGTGGATGAAGAAGCGCCTGATGAAGAACTGCTTGAAATTTTTGTTGAGGAAGCAGAGGAAGTCCAGGAAACCATAGCCACCTACTATCCACAGTGGTGTGCAGAGCTACAAGACAAGCATGCGCTAAGCGAATTACGCCGTAGCTTCCATACCCTAAAAGGAAGCGGGCGCATGGTTAGAGCGCTGGTCTTGGGAGAGCTAGCCTGGTCTGTAGAGAATCTGCTTAATCGCATTATTGAAAATACAGTCGAATCGACGCCAGCAGCGGTCAAAGTGGTTGCTGAGGTAATAAAACTATTACCAAGTCTAGTTGAGGAGTTTGCCCAGCAGCAACAACGTCAGCGTGATGATGTTGACCGTTTGGCCAATATTGCGCATGCGTTAGCGCGTAAACTGCCACATCCGGATTTTCTTGAACAAGAAGAGGCGCAAGAATTTACCGCGGATCAGCAAGATGTTGCTGATCGGGTTACTGAAGACTTGGAGCAGCATTTAGCTGAATTCGACCTCGAAGAAAACGAATACCACGCACCGCTAGAAGATGCTGAGCCTGCAGAGGATGCTGAAGACAGCCTAAAAGAAGTATGTCTGAGTGAGTCTGCGGCCGCTGCATTAGAAAAAGCAGGTCTTGAACCGGCCTTGATTGATATTTTCATCAATGAAGCGCTCAATCATTTAAAGGTTTTAGTCGACTTTAATAAAGACTGTGAAAAACGCGTTCCTCGACCGGTTAGTGATGAGCTTCAGCGCTCTCTACATACCTTAAAGGGCAGCGCGCACATGTCAGGTGTTGAGCCTGTAGCTGCGGTCGTTACCCCGCTAGAGAAGTTAGTCAAAGAATATCGCGCGCACCTATTAACCATAGACAGCACCGAAGCAGAGCTGCTTAAAGAGGCAGAGCAGCTAATGCGCATTGGTGTGCAACAGCTTGATAGTACGCCCATGCAGCCAATCCCCGGCACTGATGAGTTGATTGCTAAACTGCATGAGTTGTTGCGGGATCGATTAGATATTGTCAGCGTCAGTCAGGATGAAACAGCAGGCATTAAAAGCGATCCGCTGCTAATTACACAAGTAATGGCAGAAGACTTGGAACTACTGCTGTCGATGGATGAGCGAATTAACCAATGGCGTACAGGTGCGTTAGAGTTTGAAGTTCCGGTAGAGTTATTTGAAGAGTTAACGGAGTTACAGAATGCCGCGCAGATGGCTGAAATTTCAGCCGTAACAGAGTTATGTGATGCGTTTTTACGTGTTTATATTGCTTTAGATAACGGCCAGATTCACACGAATGATGAGCTGTACAGCTGTCTTGAGCAAGGCCACTTAGCTTTAGTTGATAGGCTTGATGAAGTAGCTGCAACAGTGAAAGTGCATGCGCAGCCAGAAATAATACAGAGTTTAATGCTGCTTCTTGAGCAGCAGCTTGAGTCTGATGATAGCTTGCTGGTTGCAGACTTAGAACCCATTGCCGACGCTGTAGAAACCGCGCAAACCGAACCACAAGAACCTATTGCAGAGTCTGAACCAGCACCAATAGCTGAACCGACTGCAGCAAGTGTTGAGTACAGTGAATTTGACGAGGAAATGGCGGAAATCTTCCTCGAAGAAGCAATGGACTTGCTGGAAAGCGCCAATAAAGCATTAGAGAAATGGCTCCAAGATACGGGTAACAGTACGATAATGGCCGCATTGATGCGTGATTTGCACACCCTAAAAGGCGGTGCGCGAATGGCAGAAATTAAGCCGATCGGTGACTTGGCGCATGAGCTTGAGTTTGTTTATGAAGGGTTGCTGGAAGGGCGTTTAGCAATCAATGACGATATAGCTAAATTGCTGCATCTTGCCCATGACGAGCTGGCTGTTCAGTTGGAAGCACTGCAAGAGCAGTTACCTTTGCAGATGCCGCTAGCAGTTATAGAGAGCCTGAAAAACTTGCGTAACGGCATTGGCTTGGAGAGCAGTAAGCCTTCAGCAGAAGATGAACTAGACGCTGAAGCAGAAAAACCCCTAGATGATGCCGCACGTGATTTAGATGCTGCGCTCGATTTGGAGCCGGATTTAGACTATGACCCACAGCCACAAGTGCAGGAACAAACGCCAGCTGATGCGGTTTTAAGTAGCACCGGACAAGATGCAGTTGATTTCGAACGCGACCCTGAGCTGGTAGAGATCTTCCTGGAAGAAGGGTTTGAGATTATTGAAAGCGTTACTGCATCAATGCAGAAATGGCTGGAAAACCCAGAAAACTTAGTTGAAGTTGAAGCGTTACAGCGCGATTTGCACACCCTCAAGGGTGGTGCGCGCATGGCGGAAATCAGTGAAATTGGTGACCTAGCCCACGAGTTAGAGTTTCTTTACGAAGACTTCAACGAGGGCAAACTTAAAACCAATGACAACATTATAGCGCTGTTGCATAGATGCCATGATCGGCTAGCCAATATGCTAGAAGACGTGCGTGATAATAAACCGCTCAGCGCAGGGCAGCTACTAATTGAGCAGATTCGCCTACTCAGAGAAAATCCAGATGCGGATCTGCAATCACTCAGCAGCACTAGCGCCGAAAAAAGCACAGTAACGCCAGCTAGCAGTGAGACAGTTGATGCCGATTTGCTTGAGGTGTTTGTTGTTGATGCAAAAGAGCATCTGCAGCAGTTAACAGCAAGCATCGAAAAAGTGGCGACGGCAGACCCTGCAGAGCGCATGAGTGCAATTGCACAAAGCTTAGCTGTGCTGACCAGCTTGAAAAGTGGCGCGCAACTGGCGCAGTTACCAGAGGTTGGGCAGCACTGTAGCCAGCTGGAGCATAGCTTGTCACGTTGCGATGAAAACCAGTCAAGTATTGCAGAAGCACAGCAAGGCGTGCAGCACTTAACGGAAGAAATAACGCGTCTGGATGCATTATTAACCCGTTTAGCGCCACAGAAGAAGCTGCCTGTTAAGCCAGAAAAAATTCAGCTCATGCAGCAAACTATTGCCGCTATATCTGCTGAAGAGCAGCAGTATGTTGATGATGTTATTGCAAAAGCATTGCCATTTGTGCGTAAGGCGCAGCAGGATGCAGAACAGCTAGCGACACAAAGAACAACACAGGAACAGGTGCGCGTTCCAGCTGAGTTGCTCGAGCAGCTGGTGAACCTTGCTGGTGAAACATCTATTTTCCGTGCTCGTGTTGAACAGCAGGTCAGTGATTTCGCCTTCACGCTATCTGATATGGAGGCAACCCTAGATAGAGTGCGTGATCAGCTTCGTCGTCTGGATACTGAAACACAGGCACAAATTATTAGCCGTCACCAAGATGAAGCTGGGCAAGAAGGTTATGAAGACTTTGATCCGCTTGAAATGGATCAGTACTCACACCTACAGCAGCTTTCACGCTCGTTATTTGAGTCGGCATCAGACTTATTAGACTTAAAGGAAACCCTAGTCTCCAAAACAAGGGATGCAGAAACACTGCTGCTGCAACAGTCTCGTGTTAATACTGAGTTGCAAGAGGGTTTAATGCGTACCCGCATGGTGCCGTTTGAGCGGATGCTGCCTCGCTTGCGTCGAATCGTGCGCCAGGTTGCTGATGAGCTGGGTAAGCAGGTTGAATTAAAAGTTGCTAACGCTGAAGGCGAGATGGACCGCTCCGTACTTGAGCGCATGGTCGCGCCTTTGGAGCACATGCTAAGAAATGCCATAGGTCACGGGATAGAAACTGCTGAAGTGCGTGCGGCTGCCGGGAAGCCTGCTAAGGGTACTATCCGCCTTGAGTTGAGCCGTGAAGGTGCAGATATTCTGCTGGTGATGAGTGATGATGGTACAGGCATTAATCTAGCCGCTGTACGTAAGAAGGCGATAGAACGTGGCTTAATGACAGCAGATTCGAGCCTAACTGATCAAGAAGTCATGCAGTTTATTCTTAAATCTGGGTTCTCCACTGCAGCCAAGATCACCCAGGTTTCTGGACGTGGCGTCGGCATGGATGTGGTTGCCTCAGAAATCAAACAAATTGGTGGCTCTATAAGCATTGAGTCAGCGACTGGTTTGGGCACGCGTTTTGTTATTCGTTTACCCTTCACTGTTTCAGTGAACCGTGCACTTATGGTGCTTACGGGTGACGATTTATATGCCGTACCTTTAAACGTTATTGAAGGAATCGTGCGGGTCTCGCCCTACGAATTAGAGGCTTTGTATGAACAGGCGCGCACGGACGGTGTGCCCCCGCAGTATGAATATGCCGGCCAAAATTATGAGCTGCGCTATATAGGCGAGCTATTAGTTAATGGTCAGCAACCTAAACTAGTTGGACAGGCCCTGCCATTGCCAGTGATTTTGGTGCGCTCGGAGGATCATGCAATTGCGGTGCAGGTAGATGCCTTGGCGGGTTCACGCGAAATTGTGGTGAAAAGCTTGGGTCCGCAGTTCTCCAGTGTGTACGGCATCTCAGGAGCTACTATTCTTGGGGATGGTCGTGTTGTGGTTATTGTCGATCTGATGGCAACTATCCGTAACCTCTATGCTCGCAGCAGTGCATCGCTGATGCTTGATGCACAGAATGCAGAAGAAAAATTACGCCAGAAACAGTTATTGGTCATGATCGTCGATGATTCGGTCACGGTGCGTAAAGTTACTTCCAGGTTGCTGGAACGTCACGGAATGGCGGTAATGACAGCGAAGGATGGCATGGATGCTATTACTCAACTACAGGATCGTAAGCCTGACGTTATGCTGCTAGATATCGAAATGCCACGCATGGATGGTTTTGAAGTTGCCACCCTAGTTAGGCATGACCAGCAATTTAAAGATTTACCCATCATTATGATCACCTCGCGAACCGGTGAGAAACACCGTGAACGAGCCGTGGCGATTGGTGTAAATGAATATTTAGGTAAGCCCTATCAAGAAGCTGAGTTATTACAGAAAATTGAAGAGCTAACCACCTAAAAGGAAAGGGCGAAATTAGTGATAGTGCGTGTAGCCGTGCTTGCAGACACCTCCTTGCAGCGACATTTGTTACAGCAAGCTCTAAGCACGCAAGGCTACAGTATTGCGCTCAATAGCGATCCACAACAGATACGAATTGAGGATGTAGCTGCCTATCAGGTTGATATATGGCTGGTTAATCTGTTGCAGGCTGATGATGGAAAATGTCAGATTCTAGAGCATCTTTACGAAACAGAAACACCGGTATTGTTTGGTGAAGGCCAAGCACCAGAGCGGCACTCTGAAGACTATCCGCGCTGGGAAAGAAGCTTGTTTAGTAAGATGGATAAGCTGTTGCAAAACAAACCTTTGCAATCAAGTACCCAGGAAGCCAACGGTGATTTAATAGTGCCAGAGCGTTTGTCACTGCCTGAAGCGCTAGCAAAACTCACTAATAGCGAGCGTCAACCGGCAACGGAGGTGTGGCTATTGGCTGCCTCTTTGGGTGGTCCTAGTGCAGTAAAAGAGTTTTTGGATGTATTGCCTAGCGGGCTACCGATAGGCTTTATTTATGCACAGCATATTGATGCAAGTTTCGAAGAAAAACTGCCCCAGGCTGTAGGTCGACATAGTGAATGGCAGGTGCGCTTGGCGCAACACTGTGAGGCGGTATATAGCGGGGAAGTTGTAATAGTACCAGTGCAAAATGAATTAAGTTTTACTGAAACGGGTAAAGTTAATATTTTAGATAGCCCGTGGAGTGGTCTATATAGCCCATCAATAGATCAGGTAATGTTTAATTTAACCCAGCGTTATGGGCAACACAGTGGCATTATTGTTTTCAGTGGCATGGGTGAAGATGGCAGCCAAGCCTGTGCTTACGCTAAAAAGCAAGGTGCTCTTATTTGGGTGCAATCAGCAGAAAGTTGTGCCTGTCCCAGCATGCCAGACAGTATTCGTAAAACCGGACATAGTAGCTATAGTTCTACGCCCAGAGGCTTGGCCATGGCTATGCTAAACCATTTAATACAACGCTATACGGCCAATTCAATGAGGATTAGCTGATGTCAGAGCAAAACTTACCGCCTTTTTTAACCTGTTTGTTATTGAATGTGGCAGAGAGAAAAATGTTAGTGCCGAATACAGCAGTAGCAGAATTAGTACCCTATCGTAATGTTGAGAAAATAGAACATGCACCTGAATGGCTATTGGGGCAGTTTGAATGGCGCGGTTTGCGCTTGCCAGTTATATCTTATGCCGCTTTATCTGAGCAGCAAACACAGGTTGATGAGCGTTCGCGTATTGTGATCGTCAACGCTGTGGGGGCGCGGCAAGATTTTCGCTTTTATGCCTTAGTTATTCAGGGTATTCCGCGCACGCTTAGAGTCGATGCACGGCTGGCCGTAGATACGACGTCAGAGCTGGGCCAGTATGAATTGCAAGCGGTTAAGCAGCAAGGCGAAACCCATTACATTCCTGATCTGCAAGCAATAGAAAAACTGATACTGAGCAGCGGTATTGTTGGTTAGATGCGTATCTGCATCTTTAAGAAGCCTCTGAATAACTACCTGCGTAGCTACCACCGCGTTAAAAACGTACTCACAATCTTTAGATTGAACGTGCTTTAGCACGGCCCGAAGGGGAGCGAAGCGAATAAAATGCTCATTTACTCGGTGTAAACTGCGCTTTTTCGTACGTTTTGACTCGCTAGCGCTCGCCCTTCGGGCCAGCCTTTGGCTGTTACTCCCGTTGGTCGTTGCGCCTTGTGTTAGCGTCCTCGGTAACGTTATTCAGAGGCTCTTTAATACTCTACGTAGGGCTCGGAACGTACAACCATATTGCGACCTCTATTTTTTGCTTGATACAAGGCTTGGTCAATCCGTGCAAACCCTTGCTCTGAGGGTTCATTGGCATGTAGTTGACCAATTCCAGCAGAAAAGGTGATCTGAATAGGTTCGCCTTTAAAGTGGAAGGGTGCCGTAGCAATTGACTCACGAATTTTATTCAGCAATCGCTCACCGTCATCAAGGGTAGTGTCAGTCAGCAATAAAACGAACTCTTCACCGCCATAGCGTGCTAGAAAATCAGTTCTGCGAATAGACTTTGCTAGTTTGCTAGCAATGATTTTAAGTACTTTATCCCCAGCTATATGACCGTAGTTGTCGTTGATTCTCTTAAACAGATCGATATCTAGGATGGCTAACAGTAAGGGTTCTGCAGTGCGCGTTAAGCGGGTATGCTCAACCATCAGACGCTCATCCCACGCAGCTCTATTGGCGATTCTTGTTAGTGGATCAAGGCGTGCTTTTTCCTGCTGCTCTTTGAGTTTAGAGCTGAGCTGTTTGGTTTCAGACTCCATTAAAACGAAACGCTCACTTAAAGAGTTAAAGCGGTCTAAAACACTTTGCTCTACTTGTTTGCGTTGTGTTTGATAGTTGCCTAATGACTGAATAAACTGATTTAAGCGTTCATCGACACGTAATTTTAATTCATCCAAGTCTGTGCTTTTTTGTACATCTTGATTAAGCACTTTAACCTGGGACTGCATTTGTGTATCGAAGGTGTCAGCAACATTTACCGCCACCTGATAGCTGCTCTGTGCAGTTTGTAAGCTTTCATTCACATAGTTAAGGCGTTGATTGAGCTGTTGTAAATAATTACCAATTTCTTGGTGACTACTAGAGTGTATCGCAATAACCAAGCTAGCTAGCTCATCCAGAAGGTCGGCTAGTTGAAAGCAATCAATCTTGTTTTGTAGTTTTTTCTCAAGGGCATTGGCTACGGCTTGATTGCGATGATTAATGGGTAACTCAGCAATTAATTGCAAAAGAGTAGCTTGGATCTGCTCTACAATTTCGGCATGCGCGTGGTCATCAGCTGTTTGACTGAATGAGCAACTGTTAGACGGTTGATCTAACTCTGTTTGTGCAACGCTGTCAGGCTGTTCATCAGTAGTTGATACAGGCTGCAGTGGGGCTTTTTGTTTGGCTAAAAAACGATTAAATAAGGATGTTTTGTTGAGTTCTAATTCAGCTGGTTTGCTGAGCACCTGGGCCTGCAAGTCGCTTAACTCCTGCAGCAAGCTGTGCAGGTTATAGCTGTTATTGATAGAGATTTTCAGGGCAGCTTGATACCTATTAAGCGCTTGGGTGATTTCACTGCTGGGTTTTTGCTGCAGTAAGTGATCGCAAAGAGCGTGTAGAGCCTGTTGGATTTTCCCCAAGTGCAGCTGTTTCTTTTCATCCGCATCAACTAAGCGTAGCTCAAACTCATTAATAAGTTGCTCAAGACGATCAGTATCAAGCTCTCTGCGCACAGCACTACGTAAGTCTTTTAATGAGCGATCTAGTTTGGGGTCCTGACCTTCAGCCGCCAAAATACTGCGTACCAACGCACGTTGCAGCAGTGCAATGTGTTGGTTTTTACTGCTTTGTTTTGTCTCAAAATCAGCAAGTAGCAGAATGTATTTTTCTTTCCAGTTGCGACTGTCAGTCTTATTCATAGGTATTTATTATTCAGCTAGGCTAGTGGTTCGCGCAGGGTAAAATTATTTCGGTAGCTACGGGCAGATGGTCAGAAATGGGCAAGGGAAGTACCGAAACTTGCCCAATTTGCAGTCCTGAGCTAACTAAAATGTGATCCAGACATTGTTGAGGATTCCAGCTAGGGAATGTAGCAATAGATTGCGGTGCCCGCAAATCTAAAGTGCGTAAAGGAGAACGATACAGCAAATCATCAACATGGGTATTGAGGTCACCCATTAATACATAGTGCTGGTAATCTTGCACCAGTTCACGCACGTAGCTCAATTGCTGGTTACGCACCTTTGTACCTAGCGCTAAATGCATCATGACGACAGCCACAGCCTGGGGTCCAGAGCCTATTTGTAATAAAATAGCGCCACGCCCAGCAGGGCCGGGTAGTGGGTGATCTTCTAAACTGTGTACGTTCACACGACTTAATAGCCCATTACTATGCTGTGCGAATGGGCCAAAATCACGGTTAAGCTGTTGATACCAATAGGGGAATTTCCCCAGCTGAGCAAGTTGCTGAACCTGATTGATATAGTTAGAACGCAAACTGCCGCCATCCGCTTCTTGAATGGCGACCAAATCGAAATCATTGAGCATAAAGCCGATGCGTTGCAGATTTTTGTAGCGCTCTTGGTGCGGCAGTACATGCTTCCAGCTACGCGTTAGATAATGCCAATAAGCGCTCGTGCTGATGCCTACCTGAATATTGAAACTTAACAGGCGCAGAGTCTGCTTGCCGTCAATGCAATAAGAGCTGGCTTCAGTGTTGTCAATTAATTTGCCAGTTTTAGCTTTGCGCAGCTGTTTTTGGCGTGGCATCAGCATTTGAGTTATCTAGCCGTTAGTTATTGCGTTCGTGGGCAATTAAATAATCAGCAACTTCAGTGGTTTCCTTTAAGCCGCCAGCGCTGGCAATGTCAAAGCTGTATTTACCATTAACCACGAGTGCTGGCACCCCTGATATCTGGTAAGAAATGGCTAGGCGTTTGGCTTTTTGTAACTGACTTTTAACCGCAAATGAATTCCAGGCTTTTTCGAAGGTATCTTTGTCTATGCCCTGTTGGACGACAAAGTTAGTGATTTCTGCTGGAGTGGCTAAGCGCTGTTTGTTATTTTGAATGACATCGAAGACAACGCTGTGCAGTTGTTCGGTAGCGCCTATAGCTTCGAGGCTGTAATACAACTGGCCATGCAGATTCCAGATACCACCAAACATAGCGGGTACGCGAATAAAATTGACATCTTCAGGGAGCTTTTGCTGCCATGCCTCTAAGGTGGGCTCAAGTTGATAGCAGTGTGGGCAGCCATACCAAAATAATGCTACCACCTCGATTTTATTAGGCTCTTGCGTAGCAACAGGGCTACGTAAACTAATGTAGTTTTTCCCTTCCTCAATAGGCTGAGCATTAGCGCTAGCGAAAAAGAAAATACTGCACAAAGCAATCCAAGAAAACATAAAATTACGCATATATACTCCAGTTTATTATTAATTTAATGTTGCTAAATCAGGTGGGTAATTCAAGGTTAAAACTATTACTGCGCCATCCATACGCCTTTGTTTTGTCGCTCACAGGCTGGTTGTAGAAATCGAGCATCGTCGCCAACGCCATAGTAATAAATATCCTGCTGATAAGGAACGCCAGAGCTTTGAGAATTACGGCATACGCCAAACGCGCCAGCTGGGCAGCGATCAACAAAGGTAACCTGGGTTTTCTGTCCAGCAAGTTGTGGCTTGCAAAAACCACTACGAAATAAATTCTCGGGAATAGTACGGTTTTGCTGGCATACCTTAACTTTAACTTGTGCTGATTGGGTTTCGACAATACAGGCTTGGGCAAAAATCTGCATCGGTAACAGTGCCAATAAGATAAAAAAGAGTGAACGCATATCAACGACCTTGACTGAAAGCTGTGAAAATTTAGACCTGGAAAGTGATTGCAGGTTGCATTAAGCACGCTTAACTTGATAACTGTGCGGCTAGTAAACGTAACGCCTGCTCAGCGGCTGTGACTTTGTCCAAGGCTTGCTGTGCGTCAGCGGGCGTTAAGTGCAAACTTTCATAGAGGCTGGCAGGTATGTCTTGGGTAACGCCTTCTTGCGCGGCTAATAGGTGTGTCGCTAGGTAAGTGAGTTGTGAATAAACCGCATATGAGCCCTGATAGTCAGGGTTGTGTTGCTGGCGGATGGCCACAGTGAGTTCCTCTGGCATTTGCCAGTGTTGCATAAGCCAAGCGCCCATTTGTTCGCGGGTAATGCCCAGTAAAAAATGCTCTACATAGCAGGCTTGTAAGTGAGGATTGGCTGCAAGGTACTGGCTGACTAACGAAAAATAGGATGGAAAAATATGCGCCAGCAACACATAGCCAAAACTATGCAGCAATCCAGCCAAATACGCTAAGCCTGCCTCTGGGCGATACTGCCTAGGGATGGCTACAACCAAACCTTCAATGAGCGATGCGGTGTAAATGGCTTGCTGCCAATAATCACGGTTCTGGCTGGCGTTTTGACTAGGCAGTTTAAGTGTTTTGCCTAGGGCTAAACCAAGGGCGAGGTTAATGACTAAGTCAAAACCCAAGACCCTTATGATGGCGTCTTCAATAGAGCGTATTTTTCCCGGTGCTGCATAGTAAGGTGATGCTGCCCAACTCATGACCTGTGCAGCCATAGCGGGGTCGGTTTCCACAATAGCGGTCAATTCATCAACATAAGCATTGGGGTCGGTACGCAGCCTAAGTACTTTTTGCGCGGTTACAGACAAGGGTGGAATTTCCAGAGTTTCCTCTAGGCGCTGCTTAATACGTAAGGTGGTTAAAGATTGCACGGCTTGTTTGATGTGCTGAACATCGAGGTTGCTGGGCAGTAAGTTGGGGTTGGTGGCAGGCAGTTCAGCGGTAAACGCGAGTGCTTGACTGTTTTTCATAAGTTGGCTGAATGAATCAGCTGAGATTTTTAGCAGACTGCCAGCACTGCCTGACTCGAAGAGTACATCGTCCAGCTCGGTTAAATGAGTTGCGTAAACGCAGGGCAGGTTGAGTAAGTCAGGAATGGCCGGTAAATCATGCACCTGTAAGCGCACCTTTAAACTACTGCTGTGTCTACTGTCCGCTTTATAGTCGGCCTGTAGCTGTGTGTTAAGTGTGCGTAAGTCAAGTAGATGGTTGCGCGGGAGAATAGCGCACAGATGCTTATCAGCGTCCCTTAGCACTACAACCTGAAGTTGCTGCTTAGTAGGAACGTCCTGAATCCTGTGTGTTTCGGCAGGTATATTTTGTTGCTTTAGCAGCCAAGCAACCTGTTCACTAGAAGTGCTGAGCTGGCTGGTAGAAAAATCGGACAAACTCATAACAACCCTGTTCTCTCTTCTTTTATGCGCTGTGCACAGTATAGAGTTTTTTTCGCGGGTTGTATAAGCACAACATGCAATCAAACCTGCCCATAGTGCTGGCCGTGTTTGAGCCAGCGCTCAAGCAGTGGGTCGACTTGCTGCGGGTGGTGCTCAAGTAACTCTAACGCGGCATCGCGCACGGCAGGCAGCATGGCGGAGTCGCGCATCAAATCAGCGACTTTAAACTGCAGCAAGCCTGTTTGGCGCGTGCCGAGCATTTCACCGGGGCCGCGTAACTCAAGATCTTTCTCGGCAATCACAAAGCCATCATTGGTTTCGCGCATGATAGCCAAGCGTTCGCGACCAATCTGCGATAAAGGCGCGTGATACAACAGCACGCAATGGCTGGCGGTACTGCCACGTCCCACACGGCCGCGCAATTGATGCAACTGCGCCAGCCCTAAACGTTCAGGGTTTTCAATAATCATCAGGCTGGCATTGGGCACATCCACCCCCACTTCAATTACTGTTGTGGCGATCAGCAGGTGCAGTTTATTTTGTTTAAAATCTTCCATTATTTGCGCTTTTTCAGCGGGTTTTAAGCGCCCATGCACCAAGCCTATGTTGAGTTCGGTTAAGGATTGGCTCAGTTCTTCATAGGTGGTTTGTGCGGCTTGGCAGGTGAGTTCGTCTGACTCTTCGATCAGCGTACACACCCAGTAGGCTTGCCGGCCTTCTAAGCAAGCGGCGCGCACCCGTTCAATGACATCGTTACGGCGCACATCACTGAGCACCACAGTATTAACGGGCGTTCGACCTGGCGGTAGCTCATCCAAGATCGAGGTATCTAAGTCCGCATAGGCGCTCATGGCGAGTGTGCGTGGGATAGGGGTGGCGGTCATAATCAATTGGTGGGGACTGAAACGCCCCTCGACGCCTTTTTCCCGTAAGGCTAAACGCTGTTGCACGCCAAAGCGGTGCTGCTCATCGATAATGGCTAAGGCTAATCGAGCAAACTGCACCTCGTTTTGAAATAAAGCATGGGTGCCGACCACCATGGGCGCGCCTTGAGCGATTTGCTCTAACGCTTGAGCACGCACTTTACCTTTAAGTTTGCCAGCCAACCAAGCCACTTCAATATTCAGCGGGTTAAACCATTTTTGAAAATTTAAATAATGCTGTTCCGCAAGAATTTCTGTGGGCGCCATCAGTGCCACCTGATAACCCGCTTCAATAGCCTGCAATGCAGCTAGCGCCGCGACCAGCGTCTTACCGGCGCCAACATCGCCTTGCAGAAGTCGTAGCATGGGCTTGTTTTGCTGTAAATCCCAAGTAATTTCCTCGCCAACACGCTGCTGGGCATGGGTGGGCGTAAAGCCGAGGTTAGCTAAAAACTGTGCTGGCAGTGAGCTGGCAGCAGCCAGCATAGGGGCTTGCTGGGCTTGCAATACATTACGCATACGCTGCATGGACAGCTGATGTGTGAGCAGCTCTTCGAAGGCAAGACGTTGTTGTGCCCAGTGTGTGCCGTTTAACAGTTGCTCTGTAGCAGCATCGGGCGGTGGTTGGTGTAAATAGCGCACGGCCTGCTCTAAGGGGTCTAGTTGATAGCTGTCTAAAATACTGGTTGGCAACCACTCAGGTAGGCTAAGGGGTGACAAAAATGCGAGTGCTTGCTCAGCTAGACTGCGCAGGCGCTGCTGGGTCAGTCCCTCGGTGGTGGGGTAGATTGCTGTGAGGCTGTCATCCAGCGTAATAGGTTGCTCGGCTGTCTGGGCACGATATTCTGGATGATAAATTTCTAAGCCGGTTGCTCCAGCGCGTGCTTCACCAAAACAACGAATGAGTGTGCCTGCTTGTAAGGCGTTTTTTTGTGCCATGCTGAAGTGGAAAAAACGCAGGCTAATAGAGCCTGTAGCGTCTTGGATGCGTACCATTAAACTGCGTCTGCGCCCCATCACGACGTTGGCGGCCATGACTGTACCTACAATGACGGCATCCTGACCGGGTTTCACCGCTGCAATGGGGGTGACTTTCGTGCGGTCTTGATAGCGTGAGGGCAGATGAAATAATACGTCCTGCAGGTTTTCAATGCCTACTTTGGCCAGCTTTTCGGCCATGACAGCGCCAACGCCTTTAAGCTGGGTTACCGGTATGTTTACGAGCAACGTCATAGGGCTAGCCGTTATTTAGTTGCGCCAACGGGCATTGGCGAATAGCTTCCACTAAGGCGTCAATGGCTTTAGGGCGTGGAAAGGTAGCACGCCAAGCGATGGCGACTGTTCGTTTGGGTGCGGGCGCACTAAAAGGGCGCACTTCAATAACTCCCGCCGTGTAGCTGTGGCTGTTAACTGCTGATTGCGGCAGAACGGAAACACCTAATCCAGAAGCAACCATGTGACGAATGGTTTCCAAAGAGCTGGCCTCTACGGTGGTATAGCGGCTTTCACCTTCCTGTGTGTTGCTATCGGTAGGACAAGCCTCTAATACCTGATCCCTAAAACAGTGACCTTCACCCAGTAAGAGTAGGCTTTTGTTATTAAGCAGGCTGCTGTCAATGCTCTTCTTTTTGGACCAAGGATGCTGCGCGGGCAGTAGTACGCAGAATGATTCGTCATACACAGCTTTAGTTAAGATATCAGTGTCCTGATAGGGCAGCGCAATAATAATGACATCCAGTTGACCGCTACGCAGTTTTTCGCGTAATACGTGGGTGAAGTTTTCCTCAATATAGAGCGGCATCTCAGGTGCGCTTTTGTGCAAGTATGGAATCAAATGAGGAAATAAATAGGGTCCTACGGTATAAATAGCGCCTACTTTTAAGGGAGCTGTGAGTTGGTTTTTACCCGCTTGGGCAAGCTCTTTAACCATTTGCGCGTGCTCAAGTACGCGCTGTGCTTGAGCAACAATGCTTTCACCCACTGGTGTGGTGCGCACAGAGTTTTTACTGCGCTCGAAGATGAGTACACCAAGTTTTTCTTCGAGTTTTTTAACCCCAACCGATAGTGTAGGCTGGCTAACGTGACATAGTGCGGCTGCGCGGCCAAAATGCTGTTCTTGTGCCAAGGTAACTATGTAGCGTAATTCGGTAAGAGTCATAGTTTTTGTCCATTGAAATGGTTGTTTGTATAGTTATTATATTTAGCATAACCATTTATACATAAAAACATAGCCTTTGTGTGTTTGTCGGCAAACAAAAACAGCTTGAGACAAGGTGGGAGCAAAAAAATGAAAAGAAACATTGTCTTTGTGGGTTGCGGTGCGCTGAGTGTAAAAGTGGCGCAAAATCTGAATGCTAATACTTGGCACTCTTTTGGCGTGCGCCGTAATACTGCCGAGCTACCAGGCGGGATTAAACCGATACAGGCCGATGTCACAGCTGCAGATTGCCCTGATGCGTGGCCCGAACAAAAGTTGGATTATCTAGTGGTTGCCCTAGCGCCTAATGAGCGTAGTGAGGCGGCTTACCGCAAGCTCTATGTGCAAGGGCAGCGCCATGTATACCAATGGCTGGCGCAGCACCAACAACAACCTAAACGAGTATTTTTTGTTTCAAGCATCGCGGTCTATGGTCAGTCTGCTGGCGAGTGGGTCGATGAACTGTCGATGACTGAGCCTGAGCGTTGGTCCGGGAAGGTAATGTGTGCAGCCGAGCAAGTGGCGTTGGATAGCGGCTTTCCGGCAACTATAGTGCGGCTAGCGGGTATTTATGGTGGTAAGCGGCAGGCTTTTTTACAGCGCGTGAAAGAGGGTTATCATGCAGATGGTTGCACGAATCGCTTTACCAACCGCATTCATGAACAGGATGCAGCCGATTTAATCAGTCATTTAATTGAGCTAGATGCGCAGGGTGTGTCGCTGCAATCGGTTTATCTTGGCGTAGACGACTTGCCCGTTGAGCAGGCGCAAGTAGTGAGCTGGTTACAGCAGCAACTGGGCGTGCATAGCGTGGCAGAGAAATTATTGAAGCCGGCTGGCGGTAGCAAGCGGTGCAGTAATGCGCGCGCCAAAGCAACCGGCTGGAAACCCAAGTATACTGACTATCAGCAAGGCTATCTTGAGTTGATTTAGTTCGGTTGGTTAATGTGCATGATGGCGTCCATCTCTACTTCAGCATTACGCGGTAGAGAGGCTACGCCAACAGCAGCGCGTGCCGGATAGGGTTGGGTAAAGTAGCGCCCCATAATTTCGTTGACGGTGGCGAAGTTGTTGAGGTCAACGAGAAAAATATTCAGTTTGACGATGTCGTTTAGTGTGCCGCCAGCTGCTTCAGCCACGGCTTTTAGATTGTCAAAGACCTGTGCTGTTTGTGCGCTAAAACCTTCAACCAGATCCATTGTTTGTGGGTGTAGTGGGATTTGTCCCGACAAGTAAACCGTTTGCCCCACTTTAATGGCTTGTGAATAGGTGCCTATCGCCGCTGGTGCTTGGTCGGTACTGATCACGGTTTTGCTCATCTTGCTTCCTCTTTTACTATGCTTTGTTGCGGATAATGCGAGTGACGCCGGCGAGGCTGCGTAGTTTGCGCATGACGCGTGCTAAATGTACGCGGTCGCCTAAGCTGATGCTGAGCTGGACGATGCTCATGCGGCCATCACGTTCATCGACGCTTATTTTTTCAATATTAGCGTTGGCTTCACTAACGGTGGCGGCTAACAGTGCAATGAGTCCGCGCTGATGCGCCAGTTCAATACGCAGATCAACGCTAAATTCACCCGCGATGTCTTTGGCCCAGCTTAATGGAATACATTTCTCAGGCTGATTACGAATATCGGCAACATTTTTACAGTTGTCTCTATGCACCACCATGCCTTTACCAGCGGACAGGTGACCGACAATAGGGTCGCCGGGAATGGGCGTACAGCAGCGCGCATAGTTAAGCACCATGCCTTCGGTGCCGTGGATAACCAGAGGTGCTTCGGCGGTTGAGCAAAAATCTGCCGTGTTTTCGGTCAGCAAGCGGCGCGCTACTAAATGAGCGGTGCGACTACCTAGACCAATACTTTCGAGCAAATCATCCAGTTCATCTTGTTGGTATTCATCCAGCAAAACTTGGATACGTGACTGTTCAATGTCGGCCAGTTTGGTGCCTTGAGCATCGAGTGCTTTTTCCAGCAAGCGTGCGCCTAGAGTGACTGACTCTTCACGCTGCTGCTGTTTGAGTGCATGACGAATATGGGTGCGCGCTTTACCCGTGACGACAAAATTAAGCCATGAAGGGCTTGGTCGTGCTGTTGGGCTGGTGATAATTTCAACGGTTGCGCCACTTTCCAGCGGTTGCGACAGCGGCGCCATGCGTCGATTGACGCGGCAAGCCATGCAACTGCTGCCTACATCAGTGTGAATCGCATAGGCAAAATCGACCGGAGTCGCGCCTTTAGGTAATTCTAAGATGCGTCCTTTAGGCGAGAACACATACACTTCGTCAGGGAATAAGTCGATTTTGACGTTTTCAATAAACTCCAACGAGTTGCCGGCATTTTTTTGCAGTTCCAACAAGCCCTGTACCCACTGGCGTGCTCTGGCATGGTTGTTACGTTTTTCCTCGCCATCGCTTTTATACAGCCAGTGCGCTGCAATGCCCTTGTTAGCTAACTCTTCCATTTCGCGGGTGCGAATCTGAATTTCAATCGGCACTCCGTGCATGCCAAACAAGGTGGTATGCAGAGATTGGTAACCGTTGGCTTTGGGAATGGCGATGTAGTCTTTAAAGCGTCCGGGAATTGGTTTGTACAAACTATGCACCGCACCGAGTACCCGATAACAGGTGTCGGCTTTGTCTACGACAATACGGAAAGCGTAGACATCCATGATCTCATTGAAGGATTTACGCTTATCGCGCATCTTGCGATAAATGCTGTAGAGGTGCTTCTCACGCCCACTGACTTCGCCAAGCATTCCTTCGCGGGTAAGGCAGTTAACAATAGATTCTTCAATCTTGTTAACAATTTCCTTACGATTACCCCGCGCGGCTTTGACTGCAGACGCAATACGTTCAGCGCGCATGGGGTGCATAGCTTTGAAGCCTAGATCCTCAAACTCAGCATAGATGCTGTTCATGCCTAAGCGGTTGGCAATGGGGGCGTAAATTTCTAAAGTTTCTTTGGCAATTCGACGACGTTTTTCGGCATTGAGTGCACCCAGGGTGCGCATGTTATGCAACCGGTCGGCGAGTTTGACCAAAATCACGCGTATATCGCGCGCCATGGCCATGGCCATTTTTTGGAAGTTTTCCGCTTGTGCTTCAGCCTTGGTGCCAAACTTCATCTGGGTCAGCTTACTAACACCATCAACCAGGTTAGCGACGCTTTCGCCAAACTGACCCACCAAGGCTTCCTTGGGGATGCCAGTATCTTCAATCACGTCATGCAGCATTGCAGCCATCAGGCTTTGATGGTCCATGTGCATATCAGCGAGAATAGTAGCCACAGCTAAAGGGTGAGTAACATAGTGTTCACCACTGCTGCGTAACTGACCATCATGAGCTTGTTCGGCATAGTAATAGGCGCGACGCACCAGATTAACCTGCGCGGGCTCTAAATAGTCTGCTATTTCTCCTGCTAAGCGCTCAACTGCCGGCATGCATCAAATCCTAGGAGCTTATTGGTTAACGCTGTCGTCAAATGCTGCGAACAAAGGTTCGCTGGCAGCAAAAAGCTCATCTTCTGCAAGCGTTTGCTTGTTAACCAGACCTGCTGCGATTTCACGTAACGCCAATACGGTGGGCTTGTCATTCTCTACTGGAACTTTAGGTTCATGGCCACCAGTAGCAAGTTGACGTGCACGCTTGGTTGCTAACATGACTAATTCAAAGCGGTTATCGACGTTTTCTAAACAATCTTCAACGGTTACGCGAGCCATATATAGTTATCCTCAGATTAAATTATCCTATTAGGGTCGACTATTTTAGCACAGTTAAGGCGTTTGCATGAGGTGCATGGCGGCTAAAATATAGTTTTACCTAACGACTGCAAAAATCAGACTGCTAGCTATCTAAGTTTGTCTGGTTATGCCGCGCAGTCAGACAGCAAATGCACTAGTATGAATAAACAGGTAAAACACTAACGTAAGCTAGGAGAATAGCATGCATGTGTTGGTTCTAGGTGCCGGGGTTATAGGAGTGAGTACGGCTTATTATTTGGCGCAGCAGGGCTTTAGTGTGACCGTGATTGAACGCCAAGCCAGTGTGGCGCAAGAAACCAGTCTTGCGAATGCTGGGCAGGTTTCATCGGGTTATGCCACGCCATGGGCAGCCCCGGGTGTGCCACTGAAAGCGCTTAAGTGGTTATTCCAGCAAGACGCGCCCTTGGCTATCCGTATGACAGCGGACTGGCAGCAATACCGCTGGATGTGGCATATGTTGCTCAATTGTACGGCGGCTCGTTATGCACAAAACAAAGAGCGCATGCTGCGCTTGGCTGAATACAGTCGCCTCTGTTTGGATGAGTTACGGCGCACGACAGGGATTGAGTATGAAGGTCGGCAATTAGGCTTAACCCAGCTTTTTCGTAGTCAGCAGCAGTTTGATGATGCAGCCAAAGACATTGCGGTGCTGAAAGAAAGCGGTGTGCCGTATCGATTGCTAAGCCGTGATGAAATTACCCAGGTTGAGCCTGCTTTAGCGGCAACTAAAGAGCAGCTCAGTGGGGCGCTGCATTTACCTAACGACCAAACCGGCGACTGCTACTTGTTTACTCGGCGGTTGGCTGAGCTGGCTGCGGATGCCGGCGTTGAGTTTCGTCTAAACAGCGAGGTGCAAAGCTTGGTGCATGAAGGCGATGCACTAACGGGTGTTTATGTTGCTGGTGAGCTGATTCGGGCAGACCATTATGTGGTGGCATTGGGCACTGAATCGCGCCGGCTGCTGCAACCCTTGGGGATCGATGTGCCGGTTTATCCGCTCAAGGGCTATTCATTGACCTATGCGATTACCAACGCTGAAGCAGCGCCGCAGTCCACTGTGCTGGATGAGACTTACAAAGTGGCTATTACGCGTTTTGACCAGCGCATTCGTGTCGGCGGTATGGCAGAAATAATAGGCTATGATTTGCGCCTTAATTTAAAGCGCCGCCGCACGCTCGAGAAGGTCGTTAACTCCTTGTATCCTGAGGCGGGTGTTAGTGGTCAGGCTGAGTTTTGGGCAGGACTGCGACCGGCAACCCCTGATAGCACGCCCATACTAGGCAAAACAGCCTATCGTAATTTGTTTTTAAATACCGGCCACGGCACGCTGGGCTGGACAATGGCCTGTGGTTCAGCGCACTATTTGGCCGATTTGATAGCCAATAAACGTCCAGCAATCAGTACAGCTGGGTTAGATATTTCTCGTTATCTGTAGCAGGCTTTATTTTTAAGGAATTCTATGCGACCGGCGTATGCACATATAGATTTGGCAGCTTTGCGGCATAACTACCAGCTAGCTAAGCAGTTTAGTCCTAACCAAACTTTGGCTGTGGTAAAGGCCGATGCATATGGGCATGGCGCTGTGCAGTGCGCGCAGGCGCTGGCAGATTGCGCCGATGGTTTTGCAGTGGCTTGCTTAGAAGAGGCTCTAGAGTTACGCAGCGCAGGAATTAAACAGCCTGTTTTACTGCTGGAAGGTTTTTTTCATGCGGACGAGCTGGCGCTTTGTGTCGAGCATGATCTGTGGTTAGTTATTCATGCCGACTGGCAAATAGAGACGTTAACACGCGCGCCGTTAAAGCAGCCTATCAACTGCTGGTTAAAGATGGACTCGGGCATGCACCGAGTTGGGTTTTTCCCGCATGACTTTGTCGGTGCTTATCAGCGCTTGCGCCAGTGCGCTAATGTAGGGCAAGTTGTAGCCATGACGCATTTAGCACAGGCTGATGATGTGCAGAGTCCTGCTGCCAGCCAGCAGTGCGCTGTGTTTAGTCAGGCGATAAAGCAACTAGGCGTGCCTACCAGTTTGAGTAATTCAGCGGCAGTTTTGGCTTGGCCGCAGATAATCAGTGATTGGACGCGTCCCGGCATTATGTTGTATGGCAGTAATCCATTATTAAAGCCTACTGAGGTTACCCAGCTGCTTCAGCCAGTGATGAGTTTGCAGTCGCGCATTATTGCGGTGCGTGAATTGCCAGCAGGGGAAGCGGTTGGCTATGGCGCGCGCTTTGTAACACAAAAAGCCTCCCGCATCGGCGTGGTGGCGATGGGTTATGCTGATGGTTATCCGCGCCACGCACAGGATGGCACGCCCATGCTGGTTGAGGGGCATCGTGCGGGTCTGGCCGGGCGTGTATCCATGGATATGCTCACCGTTGACTTAACTGACTTGCCGCAAGCTGGTGTGGGCAGTGCAGTTGAGTTGTGGGGTAAACATATTTCTGTCGACGAGGTGGCGCATTGCGCAGATACGATTTCTTATAGCATGCTTACGAATATTAAGCGCGTGCAGAAAAACTATTTAAATGCTGACTTAAAAGCCGAGTAGATTTACATACAAACGGTGCTGGGTATACTAGCGAGCGTGGAATTTTGATACATTTAGACTGTCTAGAATAACCAATAAAGGGGATAACCTGTGAATCTGATTAAAAAACTATTTCTAATGCCAGCCGCGGCGTTAATTTTAATGACAGGCGTAGCTCAAGCTAACACCGACGAGGCTATCGCAGAGCGCATCAAGCCTGTGGGGACGGTCTGTATTCAAGGGCAGAACTGTAATGGCGTTGACGTCAAAAAAGCATCGGCACAAGCTGAAGCTGAATCTACTACAGAAACTGCAGCAACAGATGTAGCAGAAACTCCTGCAGAGCCGGTTGCAGCAGCAAGTGCTGGGCGCACAGGTAAGCAAATTGCAACACAGTCATGCAACGTATGTCACGGAACAGGAATATTGGATGCGCCCGTTGTAGGTGATACAGCAGCGTGGCAAGTGCGTGCTGATGCGGTAGGCGGTCTGGATGGGTTGCTGAAAATCTCTAAAGAAGGTAAAGGAGCCATGCCACCCATGGGAACTTGCGCCGACTGTACGGATGCTGAATTAAAGGCCGCTATCCAGGACATGTCTGGCCTCTAGGGCTGTCAAATAAAAGCCGCTCAAAAGCACAGACGGCTTTTATTGCTTGGGTTGTTTGTTGACTGGCAATATGGGATGTCAATGAGTTGTTGATTACTTTAGCCGTAGCTAAGGATGCGCGATCACGGCAAAAGTGTTATCATTCTCATTTATAAGCAGGCGAACGCACCACCCCAAGCGTAGTGTGTTTAGCCTGCATGTTGCCTTGTCTGATGTTATTGGAGAGAAATTATGACCTTTGAATTACCCGCTTTACCCTATGCACAAAATGCATTGGAGCCACATATTTCAGCAGAAACTCTGGATTATCACCACGGCAAGCACCATAACGCCTATGTGGTAAACCTAAACAACTTGGTTCCAGGTACTGAGTTTGAGGGCAAAAGCCTAGAAGACATTATTAAAACCTCATCTGGCGGTGTGTTTAATAATGCTGCTCAGGTTTGGAACCATACCTTCTACTGGAACTGCTTATCACCAAACGGTGGTGGCGAGCCAACAGGTGCTTTGGCTGATGCTATTAATGCAGCCTTCGGATCTTTTGAGAAATTTAAAGAAGAGTTCACCAAAACCGCTATCGGCACCTTCGGTTCTGGTTGGGCATGGTTGGTTAAAAAAGCAGACGGTAGCGTGGCGTTAAGCAGCACTATCGGTGCAGGCTGTCCGCTGACTACCGCAGACAAAGCCTTGCTGACCTGTGATGTGTGGGAGCATGCGTACTACATTGATTACCGCAACGCACGTCCTAAGTATGTTGAAGCATTCTGGAATCTGGTGAATTGGGATTTCGTAGCGGCAAACTTCGCTAACTAAGTAATTGCTTAGCCAAAAGCCCAGTGTATTACACTGGGCTTTTTTACTTTATAGAGTGTATTCTTGCTATTAGGCTGGTTTACGCTGCTAAAGCCACATAGAAGAACGTTAGAGTCTGATGAGTCGCCTATAAAACATGCATGGTAAGTCTCGCTGTCTGAGTATCGTACGCGGTAATTACCTCAATGCTCCCCTAATAAATCGGCAGACTAGCGAGATGAAAATAAAACAACGCAAGCAAAGCTTATCGCTGAATTTATTGTACTGGACTTTTTTTACTGCTTTGGCGGTAGGAATTGTTTTGAGTGTTTTACAGGTAGTATATGCAGCGGCACATGCGCGCGAAGCTATCGAGCGCGATGGGCAGCGTATTTTAACAATGTTTGCTGAACCCTCGCGTCAGGCGCTGTATAACCTAGATGCGGAAATGGCTGAGCAGGTAGTTAAAGGCCTGTTGCAGCATGAGGCCATTCGCAAAATTACCATTGGTCACCCACAAGAAACGCCTTTAGCTGAACGTGAACGCCCTTTACAGCAGGGGGTGTATCGATTCATCACCGACCCTATTTTTGCCCCACAAAAAACCTTTACCCTAGCGCTTGAAGAGCAGCTAAATGGGCAGCTTGAGTACTACGGTAAAATAGAGATAATTATCGATACAGCGCCCTATGGCGTCACTTTCATCCACGAAGCGGTGATAGTGTTTATCTCAGGCATTTTACGCGCCCTAGTACTGGCGTTAGTGTTCCATCTGATTTATCGAGCCTTATTAACCAAGCCTTTAGCGGATATGATGGAAAATATTTCCAGTATTAATCCGGATCGACCCAGTCAAAGCCAGCTTAAACCAATCAAAGGCCATGAAAATAATGAGCTGGGTGTTTGGATTAAAAAAACCAACGAACTTTTTGCCTCGATTGAACGCAATACACACCTGCGCCATGAGGCTGAAAGTAATCTGATGCGGCTATCGCAGATTGATTATTTAACGGGCCTGCCCAATAGGCAGGAGTTGCAATTACAGCTTGAACAAGCTTTGCTGCGGGCAGAGGCAGCTAATAACTCTGTAGCCATTATGTGTGTTGGTCTTGATGGCTTTAAAGGCGTTAACGAGCGCTATACGTACCAAACAGGTGACTGGCTCCTAAATGCTTTTGCTCAGCGCATAGCAACGCACTTTGCCGATGATATAAAGCTGTTTTCCCGTTTGGGTGGCGATCAGTTTGTCGCGTTGCAGGTGGATGTTGAGCATCCTTACCAGTCCGCCTCTTTAGCACAAAAAATTCTTAAAGTCTTAGAGCTTCCATTCGTCATAGTCCCTAGCGCTGACATGGGTGAGGTGCAAATATATCTAAGCGCCACCATAGGTATCGCGCTGTATCCGGATGACGCTAAAGACACGGAAAATCTTTTACAAAAGGCTGAGCAGACCATGATGCTCGCTAAGTCTGGCTCACGTAATCGCTATCAGTTTTACATTGCCAGTATTGACCGAGAAATGCGTAAGCGTCGGCAGCTGGAAAACGACTTAAAAGAAGCAATCGGCAAAGGACAGATGAATGTGGTGTACCAGCCACAAATTTGTTACAGCACGGGCAAGTTTTTTGGCGCAGAAGCCCTGTTGCGCTGGCAGCACCCTGAGTTTGGTTGGATTGCACCCGATACCTTTATTCCGCTGGCTGAGCAAAGTGGCAGCATTGTCGCCATTGGTGGATGGGTTCTAGAACAGGTATGCCAGCAGTTAACGGTTTGGTTAAAAGAAGAGCGCATGCAGGGTTTCAAAGTAGCGGTAAACCTTTCAACGATTCAGCTGCATCACGCGAGTTTGGCGATACAGGTGGCCCGCTTGATTGAAGTGCATCAGTTACCGGCAGGCAGCTTAGAAGTCGAGGTGACAGAGACCAGCCTGATGCAGGATGTCAATGCGGCCAAGCGCAACTTGCAAGCATTAAGAAATATTGCCGTTAGCATTGCCATTGACGACTTTGGGACGGGCTACTCCTCACTAAGCTACTTGAAAAGCATGCCGCTGGATAAAATTAAAATTGACCGCAGTTTTGTACAGGATGCGCTAACCAGTGAGGATGATGCCACCATTGTGCGTGCCATTATACAGCTGGGCCATAGTTTAGGATTAAAAGTGTTGGCTGAAGGGATTGAAACCAAAGAAATGGAGGACTTTGTCGTGAGCTTGGGCTGTGATGAGGGGCAGGGTTATTACTACAGCAAGCCAGGGTCTCCTGCAGTTATCGGTCAGTTGTTAAAAGATTATGCACTAGCCCGCGGGTAAAAACTGCTGCATAATCTGCGTGTTGCGCTTGGGTAGCGACTCCGTACCAAAGCGCTGAAATACGCTCTTATCTTTGGTTTTTTGCAATGCAGATTCTGTTAAATGGTGAAACATATCCTCTGGCAAAACCGCTAACCCTAGCTGAGTTGTTAGAACAGTTAGAGCTTACTGGTAAGCGCTTAGCGGTTGAGGTTAACTTGGCAATAGTGCCACGTAGCCAGCATGAGCAGCATGTGCTCAAGGCGGGCGATAAGGTTGAGATCGTGCACGCGATTGGTGGTGGCTGAAGACAGATGAGTTGTTCGTAACTACACTCCTATCACCATCCATAGAGAAACAATCCATGCACAGCCGCAATAAAGAACAAAACTTTACCATCGCCGGAAGAACCTTCGACTCTCGACTGCTGGTCGGTACGGGAAAGTATAAAGATTTAGAAGAAACCCGCTTAGCCATTGAAGCCTCAGGCGCGCAAATTGTTACCGTAGCCGTACGTCGCACCAATATTGGCCAGCATGCTAACGAGCCTAATTTGTTAGATGTAATCAGCCCTGATAAATACTGCATTTTGCCCAATACAGCCGGCTGTTATGACGCTGAGGATGCGGTACGCACTTGTCGTTTGGCACGTGAGCTTTTGGATGGCCATAATCTGGTTAAGCTGGAGATTTTGGCTGACGACAAAACGCTCTTCCCCAATGTGGTAGAAACCTTAAAAGCGGCACGTGTACTGGTGGATGAAGGCTTTGATGTCATGGTCTACACCAGCGATGATCCTATTATTGCTCGTGAGCTAGAGGCTATTGGCTGCATTGCGGTAATGCCTTTGGCTGGCCTGATTGGCAGCGGCTTGGGTATCTGTAATCCCTATAATCTGCGGATTATTTTAGAAGAAGCCAAGGTTCCTGTGTTAGTAGATGCGGGTGTGGGTACGGCATCAGATGCCACCATTGCTATGGAAATGGGCTGCGCTGCAGTGCTGATGAACAGTGCTATTGCTCATGCTCAGCAGCCCATATTGATGGCTGAGGCCATGCGTCATGCAGTCATTGCTGGCCGTCTTGCCTACTTAGCAGGGCGTATGCCAAAGCGCTTGTACGCCACCGCTTCATCGCCTTTAACGGATTTAATTTAACCTAGAATGAATACTCAAGCAGTCACGCAAAGACGTGAAATTAAAAGCTATGTCATGCGCGCTGGGCGTATGACCCCAGGGCAAGAGCGTGGTCTTGAACAGGGCTTACCACGCTATGGCTTACAGCTAGAAGAGGGCATGTTACAGCCACAAGCTGTTTTTGGTCGTCAAGCACCGCTAACCCTAGAAATTGGCTTTGGTATGGGGCGGTCGCTGCTGCAAATGGCAAAAGAAGCGCCAGAACAAGATTTTATTGGAGTTGAAGTGCATCGTCCGGGTGTGGGTGCCCTGTTAAGTGGCATGCTCACCGATGCAGTAGACAATGTGCGTATTTACAGCTGTGATGCCATTGAGGTATTAAATCAGTGTATTGCTGATGAAAGCCTTGACCGCCTGTTATTGTTTTTCCCGGATCCATGGCATAAAAGTCGTCATCATAAGCGCCGTATTGTGCAGCCTGCTTTCGCTGCCTTAGTGCATAAAAAGCTTAAGCAGGGTGGGGTTTTACATATGGCGACGGACTGGGAGCCTTATGCTGAGCATATGCTCGAAATTATGAATGCTGCGCCAGGTTATAAAAACTTATCTGCAGACAATACTTGGGTTCCCCGGCCTACCGAGCGACCCGTAACTAAATTTGAACAGCGTGGTGAGCGCTTGGGTCATGGGGTTTGGGATTTAAAGTTTATAAAGACAGGCGCTTAATAACAGCCTATACCATTAAAGTAGCGCTGAAAACAAAGCTAACAGAGATGTAGTCTGAGCAGCACAAAGGTTAGTTGCTCAAGGAGTTGGTATGAAGTGGTTGGCGAAGAGTAATTTAAGGCAGCTGATTGTTGGGCTGGTCTTATTGAGCACACTGCTGGCTGTGGTCAATATGTTTATTGCTAGCGCTAAGGTGCAAAAGCAGTCACTTATTGATAATACCTTACAGCACAACGAAGGCTACGCTGAGAAACTTGCGCAAACACTGCAGGTGACGATTGAAAATGCGCAGAAGGAGTTGCTGTTTAGCGCGCGCTCATTGGCCAAACACTGGAGTGAACCTGAGCAAATTCAGCAAATATTACTAGAGGCCTCCGAACAAAATACTCTGTTTAATTCAATGCACGTAGCTAATGCCGAGGGTTTGGTATTAGCCGCATCAGCTAATATTCCTGTATTAACTGGTCAAGAGCTTTTAGGACCCGGGCATCAGCATGCTTTAAGCATGCGCACTGCTTGGGTCAGTGAGCCTTTTATTTCGCAGCTTGATAATTTACTGGTTACTTTGACAGCGCCTATTTTTGCTGGCGACGGTCAGTTTATTGGTTACCTAGCTGGGAATATCTATCTTCAACAAAATAATCTGCTCTACCGCATAATTGGCGATCATTATCAAAAAGATGGCTCTTATGTGTATGTCATTGATCAGCAGAAGCGCTTGCTGTATCACCCGGATCCAAAGCGGTTGGGCATACCGACTTATACAAATCCTATGTTAGATACCGTACTCAAGGGCAAAACCGGTAGTCAGGCTGTGGTTAATAGCGTGGGCGTTGAAATGCTAGCCGGTTATGCTTATGTACCCATTGTTGATTGGGGTTTGGTGTCACAGCGGCCAACCAAGGCGGTGCTGGATGCACATGCTGGGCTAATGCAAAAAATAATGCTCAACAGCATGCCAATTAATTTTGCCATGCTAGCTGTGATCTGGGTGTTCTCCGGCTTTATTTCCAAACCACTAAAAGTATTGGCGCGCAATGCACAAAAAATGAGTTTGCGCAGCACGATCGAAAGGGTTGAGAGTTTAAATGCTTGGTACTATGAAGCGCAGCAGTTAAAGCAAGCATTCCTGCTGGGTTTAGAGAATATTCACGATAAGGTAGATAAATTACAGCATGATGCTGATATTGACCCATTAACGGGTTTAAACAATAGGCGTTTGCTGGAACAGGTATTAGATACTTTTGCTATTTCAAATACGCCATTTAGCGCCATCACCTTTGATATCGATCACTTTAAAAAAGTAAATGATAGCTACGGTCATGCGGCCGGTGATCAGGTGCTCAAAGAGCTGGCACGCATAGTTTTAGACAGCTCTAGGGAAAATGATGTCAGTATTCGTTTGGGTGGTGAAGAGTTTTTAATTTTAATGGCCAACTGCACGCTAGAGGTAGCAGTTAAAATAGCAGAACGCTTGCGCATAACCGTAATGCAGCATGATTTCCCGGGAGTGGGGACTGTAACTATTTCGTTGGGCGTAGCCGCTTGGCCGCAACAGAGTATAAGCCCGTATGACACATTAAGGATTGCTGATGAGCGGCTGTACCGAGCTAAGAATCGAGGCAGAAATCAGGTGTGCTGTACTGAAGCGTAAGCACCTACTTTAGTTACGATCAGCAAAAACACCTATAAGAATAAAAATCAGCAACAAGACAGGTGCGAGCGTGTAATTATTGAACTGCGCTAGGCCTGTGGCAAGCCAGGGGGTTAAAAAAATAATCGCCAAACCATAGCCGAAAGCACAGACTAAAATAAAAATAAGGGTGCGCACAGCAAAGTTTAAATGACCGATGGTACGTTTTAACCAGCGATTGATGGCAGGACCCACTAATACCAAAAACGCCGCCATCAGTGCCAAAGCAATATCGCTTAAATGCGTGCGACACCATTTGGATAACAGCAAAACGAAGTCAGTAATCATATCCATATAAAATCCTTAGTTCGAAGACGTCAAAAATATGTGTAGCAGGTCGTTTAAAAATAATGCGCCTTGCTCTGTCGTGGCAAGTCGCTGCGGGCTCTCAAGCATCAAGCCCTTACTTTGCGCGGCTTGCCAGCTTTCTTGCAGTAGCGTTAATGGTAGCCCAGTGCGCTGACTAAATAGTTGACTGGGTACACCTTTGGACAAGCGCAGTGCATTCATCAAAAACTCAAAAGGCAATTCAGCGTTATTGAGCAATTGCTCTCCGGCACGGAGTTGATTGTTTAAATAATCGTTGGGCTGGCGCGTTTTCCAGTAGCGTAGAATACGTCCATCAAGCGAGCTAATTTTGCCATGGGCACCAGCACCTATGCCGATATAGTCGCCAAATTGCCAATAGTTGAGGTTATGTTGTGCTTGTTTGTCTGGCTTGGCGTAGGCGGAAATTTCATACTGCACAAAACCGTGCTCTGCTAATAGTGCTTGCCCTGCCTGTTGAATATCCCAAAGACTGTCATCTTCTGGCAGTACTGGCGGTTGATTCCAAAATACGGTGTTGGGTTCGATGGTCAGTTGATACCAAGAAATATGGTTGGGTTGCAGCTCTATGGCGCAAGTTAAGTCTGCCAGTGCTTGTGTCAAATTTTGTTCGGGTAAACCATGCATTAGATCTAAATTAATGTTGGTAAAGCCAGCCTGTTGCGCGATAGCCACGGCTTGTTGTGCTTCGTTGGCATTATGCACACGACCCAGTTGCGTCAGATGTTGGTCATTAAAACTTTGGATGCCGATAGACAGACGATTAATACCCAGTTGGCGATAGGCGGCAAACTTGGCTTGCTCAAAGGTTCCTGGGTTGGCCTCTAAGGTGATCTCTATAGCATCTTGCCAAGGTAGCATGTCATGGATGCCAGCTAATAGGCGGGCAAAGGCAGTAGCAGAGAATAGGCTGGGAGTGCCACCGCCAATAAAAATGGAGCTTAATGGGCGGACAGCGGTATGTTCCAGCTCTAGCTGTAGATCGCGTAGTAGTGCATCAACATAGGCGTTTTCAGGCAGCTGTGTAGGTGCTGCGTGGGAATTAAAGTCGCAATAAGGGCATTTACGCACGCACCACGGGATATGTACATAAAGAGACAGTGGCGGTAAGTCTGCAAAGGGGAGCCTAGTACTGTCAGTACTGATTAGTTGACTCATAAGCCCAAGCGTTGGCTCAATTGCTGCATGGCTTGAGCGCGATGACTGAGTTTGTTTTTTGTGGACGCATCAAGTTCGGCGCTGCTGCAGTTTTGTTCAGCAACAAAAAAGAGCGGGTCATAGCCAAATCCGTGCTCACCCTGCGGGGCATGCAAAATTCTGCCCTGCCAAAAACCCTCACATACAATCGGCAGCGGATCATCAGCATGCTGCACCAACGCCAGCGCGCACACAAACTGTGCGCCACGTTGCTCGTCAGGCACGCCTGCTAAAGCGGTTAATAGCTGTTGATTGTTGGCGGCATCGTTGTTTTGCCCTGAGTAGCGGGCTGAACGAATGCCAGGAGCGCCTTTTAGGTAGTCTACCGCCAAGCCAGAGTCATCAGCCAAGGCCGGAAAGCCGGATACTTTGGCGGCATGACGGGCCTTGAGAATAGCGTTTTCAATAAAGGATAAGCCGGTTTCTTCAGGTTCTTGCTGACTAAATTCGCTGACGGAGCGCACTTTAAAGTGCGCCCCTAGCATCGCCTGTAGTTCTTTAAGTTTGCCTTGGTTATGACTGGCTAAGACGAGGGTTTTCATAAATCAGGAAAGACTTCTTGGTTGAATTTTATTTGGTGTGGTTTTTGTTGCCCGTCAGTAACCTGAATATCGAATTTCAGCAGCTCACGGCTATCAATGGGGAACTGGGCAATGTAGTAAACGGCAACGCCCTCATCGATTTCTTTAAATTTGAGTGGCTGGATTTGACCTAACAAATTAGTTAGCGTGCCTGTTACTTGGCCTTTTTCACCTTGCCCTGCGCGCACCAAAGAAATATTCAACACGGCGACATTTTTACTGCGCTCAAGATTAGTGGCTTTAGCGACCTCAGGCTGCATAAAGCTTGAATTAAACACAATGTAGTGAATATCAAGATCACCAGAGTTGTATTTTTGCTCAGCGAACAGTGGATTGCTTAAGAGTAAAGCAAAGCACAGAAAGAATAGTTTACGCATGGGGATTTCCTCAGTTAAGCCAGTTTAACGACATTTCGAGCCACTCGATAAATGCCGATTTCACCCAACATATTAGGCCATAAGCGACTACCTAGACTGTTACGGTGTAATCCATCTACGGCCAGTCGATCAAGCACTTGCATCTGCATTTCATGACACAGCGCTTCAAAGTCCTTAAAGGTGCAGAAATGTATGTTGGGTGTGTTGTACCAGGTGTAAGGCATAAAGTCAGACACCGGCATACGCCCTTTGGTTGCAAGGTACCAGCGACAACGCCAGTGACCAAAATTCGGGAAGGTAATGATACAGGTACGACCCACACGTAACATTTCTTGCAGGATTTTATCGGGGTAATGCACCACCTGCAGCGCTTGGGTCATGACCACTACATCAAAGCTATTATTGGCAAAATTGCTCAAACCCTTGTCGAGGTCTTGTTCAATAACATTGACGCCTTTTTCAATACAGGTATTGATTTTTTCGGGGTCGATTTCCAGTCCATAGCCTGAGACGTTTTTATGCTCTTTTAGCCAAGCTAACAGCTCGCCGTCACCACAGCCTAGGTCTAACACATGGCTGTTTTCGGGAATCCATTGTTGAATAATTTCTAAATCCGCTCTCATGGCTTGCTTAAACCTCAATGCGGTTCATATAGCCGGTAAAGGCTTGTAAGTAACGAGGAATGGGCATTAAAAATGCGTCATGCCCTTGGGGTGCATCTATCTCTACAGAAACGACGTTCTTTTTGGCAGCAATGAGTGCATCGGCAATTTCCTTGGAGCGTGCTGGGGAAAAGCGCCAGTCGGTAGTAAAGGAAATCAGATAAAAATTGGCTTGTGCGTGGGCAAAGGTTTTGGCCAAGTTGCCATCATGCACTGCGGCTGGATCAAAGTAATCCAAGGCTTTAGTCATGATTAAATAGGTATTGGCATCAAAACGACCGGAAAATTCTTCACCCTGATAACGCAAATAGCTTTCGACCTGAAACTCAACATTATTCACATCAAAGTTAAGTTGTGAGGTTTTTAGTTCGCGACCAAATTTAGCGCCCATGGAATCGTCGGATAAGTAAGTAATATGGCCGACCATGCGTGCCAGCTTTAAGCCGCGCCTAGGGATGGTGCCGTGCTCAATAAAGTAACCATCCAAAAAATCCGGATCGCTGAGAATTGCTTGGCGAGCGACCTCATTAAAGGCGATGTTTTGCGCAGACAGCTTGGGTGCTGCTGCAATAGCAATGCAATGGCGGATACGCTCTGGGTAGCTGATGCTCCATTGCAGTGCTTGCATACCGCCAAGGCTGCCACCAACGACTGCGGCCCACTGCTGGATGTCTAATTTGTCGGCTAAGCGCGCTTGACTGTGAACCCAGTCCTCTACCGTAACCATGGGGAAGTCAGCGCCGTAGATTTTGCCGGTTTCTGGGTTACGACTGCCCGGCCCGGTAGAGCCGTTACAGCCACCAAGATTGTTTAAGCTAACGACGAAGAACTTGTTGGTATCAATGGCTTTGCTAGGTCCGATACAGGCGTCCCACCAACCAGGTTTACGGTCTTCGGGACTATGGTAGCCGGCAGCATGATGGTGTCCCGATAACGCATGACAAATCAGCACCGCATTGCTGCGCTGCTCATTCAGCTCGCCATAGGTTTCGTAAACAATTTCATATTCATTCAGTTGCCGGCCACAGGCCAAGGCTAACGGCTGATCAAAGCGTGCCACTTTAGGACTGACCAGCCCTACTGAGTTTTCAGGAAAAACGTGGGCCACCTAGTACTCCATTAGCTTAATTACAGGCTGACTTTAATGGTCGGGGGTTCTCTGCGAGTAATGCAACGGGACTGACGTTGTTTCAGAGCTTCCCTAGATCAAGTTCAGCGGGATAGTTTACCGGATTTGTAATGCGAACGCGCTTTTGTCGACTCAGATCACCGCTTTCTATGCTGACGGCTTGCTTGTTGACAGCAAACAGCTTGCTTAAAAAACGCACTAATTCGCTATTGGCTTTGCCGTCCACAGGAGGTGCTTGCAAACGAATTTTCAAACGCTCGCCGTGCACACCGGCCAGTTCGCTTTTTTTGGCCCCGGGCTGAATATGGCAAGCTAAGACTAAGTCTTGGTTATCCCAGCGCGCGTATTGTGTCATAGAAACGGGCTAATCAGGGCGCGTAATGGGCCTACCAATCCAGTGCTTTTGGCAACGGCTTCAATAACGAAGCGATCGATAAGGTTTAATGCAATAAATGCAAATATAGGTGAGATATCAATGCCGCCCAAATCCGGCAACAGCCGACGTATGGGTGCTAATACAGGTTGGCAAACTTGATTGATGAGCTGAGCCGCTGGGTTAAAACTGCCGGGTGCTACCCATGACAAAATAATGCTGATGATTAAGGCGAAAAAGAAGATTTTCATAAACAGCGCGCTAAGACTAATCAAGCACCAGATAGCCAGCTGCAATAAAATGTCCAGTGCTGGGGCGCCTGCCAGCATAAGCACCGTTATCGCTAAAACCATATGCACTAAAAAAGCCAAAACCAAAGCGGCAAAATCTAATCCGGCAAAGCCTGGGATAATCTTACGCAAGGGGGTTAGCAGAGGTTGCGTAATTTTAACTACGAACTGGCTAATAGGGTTGTAAAAGTCTGCGCGTACCAGTTGCAAAATAAATCTGAACAACACCACAAAAATATAGAGTTGTCCTAAGGTTTGTAAAATATAGATAAATGCTTCACTTAGTCCAGACATATTGACCTTCTTATCAATCAGTAAATTGCTGTGCTAGCTCAGCTGAGCGTTGGGCTGCAGCTGCGAGTGCTTGTGACACAATAGTTTCAAAATCTGCTGCTTGAAAGCTGCGTATAGCTGCATCCGTGGTGCCTTGTGGTGAGGTTACTTGCTGGCGCAACTGTGCCGCCGATAGTGGGCTTTGGCACAGCATGCGCGCGGCACCTAAAGCCGTCTGTTGTGCTAACTGCTTAGCGGTTTGTTCATCGAGGCCTAATTTAACCCCAGCTTGCACCATGGCTTCAACTAGCAAGAAGAAATAAGCCGGACCACTACCAGAAACAGCAGTCACAGCATCGATTTGCTGTTCTTCGGCTAACCAAACTGAAGTACCTACGGCGTTTAGAATGTGCTCGGCGGCCTGTTTTTGTGCTGTGCTTACCGCCTCAGCAGCAAATAATCCGCTAATACCCTGTTGCACTAATGCCGGCGTGTTGGGCATACAGCGAATAATGCTTTGGTGTTGCAGCCACTGCGCTAAGCTGGCAGTGGTAATACCAGCGGCAATTGAAATAATGAGTTGCTGTTGCTTTAACTTATCGGCAAGAGACTCACAGACTTGGCGCATAATCTGTGGCTTAACCGCCAGAATAATAATATCGGCATCCGCACAAGCCTGTTGGTTGTCAGCAAAGGTTTGAATGTCAAATTGTTGCGCGATCTGTGCGCGGCGCTCAGCGCTGGGTTCGCTGGCGCAAATGTGTGTTGCCGGTGTGCCCTGAGCTAATAAACCGCCGATCAGGCTGCTGGCCATATTGCCTGCACCAATAAAAGTGATTTTGTTCATCGCTTGATTAATTCCTTTGCCCAAAGATAGCCGTGCCAATACGGATACAGGTTGCGCCTTCAGCGACAGCGGCTTCTAAATCGTCGCTCATGCCCATCGATAGGGTATCCAATTGCAAGCCAAGTTGCTGATTAAGCTCCAGCATAAGTTCTTTGGTCTGCCGGAATGCTGCCCGTTGCTTGGCAAAGTCAGTGCTGGGCTGCGGAATGACCATCAGCCCACGCAGTGTCACATTGTCTAAATTCTGTATTGCAGAGGCAAGCTCTGTGAGCTCGTCAATGGCGCAGCCAGACTTAGTTGCTTCTTGGCTAATGTTAACTTGCACGCAAATGTTAAGAGGCGGCAGGTGGGTAGGGCGTTGTGCAGAAAGCCGTTGGGCAACTTTTAACCGATCTACCGTATGCACCCAAGTAAAATTCTCGGCAATGGCTTTGGTTTTGTTCGACTGAATCGGGCCCAAAAAATGCCAAGTAAGTGGCAAATGCGTCAGTTGCGCTTGTTTTTCTAGTGCTTCTTGTAGATAGTTTTCACCGATATCAGACAAGCCAGCCGCATGGGCTTGAGCAATGGCTGATGCTGGGTGGGTTTTACTTACAGCCAGTATTTTTATGCTGTCAGCCGAGCGCTGATAGATGGCCGCAGCGGAGAGTATCTGATCACGCAATTTATTAATGTTATCTGTTATTGTAGACATAAGTTAAATTAAGTAAAACTGATTGTTAATGTTGGCATCTTAACCGCTTGCTGAAGAAATTGGGGGATTCATGGATATTACCGAACTGCTGGCCTTTAGTGCAAAGAACGGTGCGTCAGACTTGCACTTATCCGCGGGATTACCGCCCATGATACGTGTTGACGGTGATGTTCGCCGTATTAATTTACCGCCTTTAGAGCACAAACAAGTGCACTCGCTTATTTATGACATTATGAATGATAAGCAGCGCAAAGACTTTGAAGAGTTTTTGGAAACCGACTTTTCCTTTGAAGTGCCGGGCGTGGCACGTTTCCGGGTTAACGCGTTTAACCAAAATCGTGGTGCCGGTGCAGTATTTAGAACCATTCCATCCAAGGTGCTTAGCATGGACGATCTGGGCTTGGGTGATGTGTTCCGTAAGATCGCTGATGTGCCACGCGGTTTAGTCTTGGTAACGGGTCCGACAGGTTCGGGTAAATCGACCACGCTCGCCGCATTGATCGATTACTTAAATGCCAATAAATTTCAGCACATTCTAACCATTGAAGACCCGATTGAGTTCGTACACGAACCGAAGAAATGTTTGATTAACCAGCGCGAAGTTCACCGTGATACCCATGGTTTTGGTGAAGCATTGCGCTCTGCATTACGTGAAGACCCTGATGTCATTCTTGTGGGTGAGATGCGCGACTTAGAAACCATTCGTTTGGCGTTGACTGCAGCGGAAACCGGTCACCTCGTATTTGGCACCTTGCACACCACCTCAGCAGCAAAAACGATTGACCGGGTGGTGGACGTATTCCCGGCAGAAGAAAAATCTATGGTACGCTCAATGTTGTCGGAATCCTTGCAGGCAGTGGTGTCGCAAACGCTGATGAAAAAAGTGGGCGGCGGCCGTGTTGCAGCCTTTGAAATTATGCTCGGTACGCCGGCTATTCGTAACCTCATTCGTGAAGACAAAGTGGCGCAGATGTACTCGGCTATCCAGACCGGCGGCAGCATCGGCATGCAGACATTAGATAGCAATTTAAAGACGCTTCTGGGCAAAGGTTTAATTAGTCGTGAAAGCGCACGTGAGAAAGCTAAGACCCCAGAAAATTTCTAAATAGTGCTTATTGGAAATAACTGGGTGATTAAAATACTTGATGATGGACATAAGCAATAGGGCGTAATTATGGAGCTTGAAAAGCTACTGCGGTTGATGGTGGAAAAAGGCGCTTCTGACCTGTTTATTACCACAGGTGTGCCACCTTCCATGAAAATTAACGGTAAGATCATGCATGTTACCAATGCGCCACTTACGCCCGAGCAAGCGCGGGAAATAGTGCTCGGCTCGATGAATGAGCAACAGCGTCGAGAGTTTACCGAGAGGCTAGAGTGTAACTACGCTATCAGTGCTCGCGGTATAGGGCGTTTCAGGGCGAGCGCTTTTTATCAGCGCAACTTGGTAGGCATGGTTTTGCGTCGTATTTCTACGCAAATTCCAACGCTTGAGGAGTTAAAACTGCCCGAGATTTTGAAGAAAATCTCTATGTCTAAGCGTGGTTTAGTGCTTTTTGTCGGCGCCACAGGTACGGGTAAGTCAACTTCATTAGCAGCCATGGTTGGTTACCGTAATCACAATAGCTCAGGGCACATTATTTCCATTGAGGACCCGATTGAGTTTATTCACCAGCATAAAAACTGCATTGTGACTCAGCGCGAAGTGGGGATTGATACAGAGTCCTTTGAGATTGCTCTGAAAAATACGCTGCGACAGGCGCCTGATGTTATCTTAATTGGTGAGGTGCGTACGCGGGAAACCATGGAGTATGCGGTGACCTTCGCTGAGACGGGGCACCTTTGTTTGGCCACCTTGCACGCCAATAACGCCAACCAAGCCTTGGACCGTATTATTAACTTTTTCCCGCCTGATCGTCAGCAACAAATCTGGTTGGACTTGTCGCTTAACTTGCGAGCTATTGTTGCTCAGCAGTTGATACCAACGCCAGATGGTAAGGGTCGCCGTGCGGTTATTGAGGTGTTAATTAACACGCCTTTGGCGGCGGATTTAATCCGTAAAGGCGCTGTTAGTGAGCTGAAACCGTTGATGATGCGTTCCACTGAGTTAGGCATGCAGACCTTTGACCAAGCGCTGTACAAGCTCTATACCCAAGGTGAAATTAGTTATGAGGATGCGTTAGCCCATGCTGACTCTGCTAACGATTTGCGCCTTATGATTAAGCTAGGCTCAGAAACCTCTGCAGAGCAATTAAGCCAAACAGCAAAAAAATTATCGATAGATCTTTCAGATGATAATCCAGGCATCAATTTCCGATAGTGGTTTTTTCAAGCGTATAAGGATTGAAGTTCAATGAGTATCAAAGTCAGGGTTTGGGATGCTCCTTTAAGGCTGTTTCACTGGTCATTGGTCATTGCTGTATTTGCAGCAATTTTCACGGGTTTGCAGGGCGGTTCATGGATGGACAGGCACGCCACGATTGGCTTGGCCGTTATCGGTTTGCTTAGCTTTAGACTGGCGTGGCTGGTACTGGGCTCAACCTATGCGCGCATCCCGGCTTTATTCCGCGCGTTTATCGCACTACCCCAGTATCTAAAAGGAGATTGGCGCACCTTAGGCCATAATCCTCTGGGTGTTATGTCAATGGTGGCCTTGCTGTTGATGCTGGGCTGGCAAGCTGTAAGTGGCTTGTTTACCAATGATGAAATTGCTTTTTCCGGGCCATTATCGCGCTTGGTCAGCAGGAGCGATAGTTTGTATATCACTGGCTTACACAGACTAGGTCTTTGGATTATGGTTGGCCTGATTGCCGTGCATGTGTTGGCCGTGCTTTATCATGTGTTTGTGCTTAAGCACAATATAGTTAAGCCAATGTTGACGGGTGATACTGAGAAAACCGACGAGCAACAACAACCAGCTACAGGTGGTGGTTGGGTCGCATTTGTTGTTGCTCTGATGATTGCCGCTGGTGGCGTGTATTTAGCCACAGGTGCTTGGCAGCCAGCACCGCCTCCGCCCCCTGTATCAGCGCCCGCTTGGTAGGAATAAAAAAGCCGAACACAGAGTCCGGCTTTTTTAGCGCTGCGTTTAGGCTTACATCTTTTCGCGATACTTGTCGTGACAAGCTTTACAGCTATCACCAGTTGCCGCGAAAGCTTTAGTGATTGCCGCTTTGTCGCCTGACTTGGCGGCTTCGGCTAGCTCGTTGGCCGCTTTATTAAATGCTATGGCTACTTTGCCTACGCCTTCCATATCAGTAAACATTTCTGCACGCGCATTGGTTTTAGTATTGCCGATATTTTTTTCTGTACCTGGGGTGTATAGCGCGCCCATGCCAGAGTTAGCAGTAGCAGCAATGCTGTTGGCTGCTGCTTGAACCTGAGCAGGATCCCAAGCCATGGTGCCATCAATAGCCATTGCTTTGATTTTGCCCATGTTCCAGCTCATAAAACTGTAGCCTGCCTGACGAAAAATAATTTGCTCTTCTGGATCAGGTTGCGCGACAGCCTGCAGGCTAGTTGCGATTAAAAGTGCAGAGATGCTGCCGAGTACTAGTTTTTTCATGTGTTACTCCTGTTAGGGACTTAGTTAAGTACGTTATTGCTGCCAATAACGCGAAATCTAGGGTTAAAAATGATTCTGTATACTATACAAAAAAGGTATTTAAGTATAGGCGGTCTAAAGCTGCAACTCTGTAATCAAACAGGTGGGCACACTAGAGAATTACAAAAACTTAACCGCAACAGATATAAAAATTATTTGTGCAGGCGGTTCCATTTTTTTCTATCTGTGTTAGCATTTTCGCAAATTTTGTCGGCTCATTGCTCTGTCTTTTGCAGAAGCTTAGAAGCAGCCGATGAAATCTCAAGCACAGGGCTTTAACTGCTATTAGGCTACTAAGGAAAGGGATGCCTAGTCTGTAAATAAGTTTTTTTGAATGTAAATAAATCATTGCAATGACAATGGTTGCCTTACTTGGCCAGACGTTACACTCAATAAAGCTTGTTTGTAAAAACATTGCTATTACAACCCCAATGTCCGCTTTAAGTAAGCGGTTTATTCTTTAAACAGACTAAAAAGGAGCTGTGCGCGTGAAAAAAATTACTTTTCCATTAGCGATTCTCGCTATGACTTTGGCTACTGCCACCACGGTATTCGCCGAAAAGCGCGTACTGCATGTGTATCACTGGTCTGACTATGTCGCCCCGGACACCATTAGCAACTTTGAAAAACAAAGCGGCATCAAGGTGGTGTTTGATGTGTACGACAACAACGAAGTTCTAGAAGCAAAATTACTGTCAGGCCGTTCTGGCTATGACATTGTTGTGCCCTCTAACCCGTTTTTGGCTAAGCAAATTAAAGCCGGTGTTTACCAAAAACTGGATCGTAGCCAGTTACCTCTGTGGGATAACCTAAACAAGGATTTGCTTAAAACTTTGGAAGTGAGTGATCCGGGTAATCAATACTCCATTCCCTACATGTGGGGTTCTATTGGTATTGGCTATAACCTTGATAAGGTCAAAGCTGAGCTTGGCGATGTAGCGCTAGACAGCTGGGATTTTATTTTCAATCCTGAGTACGTGAGCAAACTGCACGAGTGCGGCGTAGCGTTGCTTGATTCGCCCACAGAAATGATTCCGGCAGCCATGCATTATCTCGGTTTGCCGACAGATAGCGATAATCCAGAGCACTTAAAACAAGCTGAGGATCTGCTATTAAAAATTCGCCCTTACATCACGTATTTCCATTCCTCCAAGTACATTTCAGACTTGGCTAATGGCAATATTTGTGTAGCAGTAGGCTATTCTGGCGATCTTTACCAGAGCAAGGCGCGCGCCGAGGAAGGTACAGGTAACGTACGTATTGCCTATACCATTCCGAAAGAAGGTGCTGGCACCTTCTTCGATATGGTGGGTATTCCTGCCGATGCGAAAAATGTCACAGAAGCGCATGAGTTTATAAACTACCTGTTGCAGCCGCAGGTGATGGCGGATTTGACCGACTACTTGCAGTTTCCTAATGCTAATAGTGCAGCGACACCATTAGTTGATGAGCTGTACCGCAACGATCCTGGCATCTATCCGGATGAAGCGATGCTGAAAAAGCTGTACACCTTCCCGGATTTGTCCGCCAAAACCCAGCGTGCCATGACCCGTAGCTGGACCAAAATCAAATCAGGTAAATAACCTGTGCAATCACAGCCTCGCCATTATTGGCGAGGCTGTTTAGCCCATTGGTCTGCGGACCCATATAAATAAGTGAGGACGTATTATTGCTTAAATTAATCCATACTTTGTTGTTAGGAACTGCGCTAACAATCTCCGTTAGCAGTATCGCCAGTGCATCGACAGTGCACGTGTACAACTGGTCTGATTACATCAGTGAAACCGCACTGAGCGACTTTAAAGAACGCCATGGCATCCATGTGGTGTATGACGTGTTCGATTCCAACGAAACCCTAGAAGGCAAACTGCTGGCTGGCCGTAGTGGCTATGATGTGGTGGTGCCCTCGGATCATTTTTTAGCACGCCAAGTGCAAGCTGGTGTTTTCCAAAAGCTGGATCGCAACCAATTACCTAACTGGAGTAATTTGGAAGAACACTTGATGAAGCAAGTGGCCACCAATGACCCAGGCAACCAATATGCCGTGCCTTACTTATGGGGAACTAACGGCATTGGCTACAACGCCGCCAAAGTTAAAGAAGTGCTGGGCGTGGATACGATTGATTCTTGGGCCGCTTTGTTTGAGCCTGAGAACATGGAAAAGCTAAGCACCTGTGGTGTGGCTTTTCTGGATGCTGCCGATGAAATGATTCCTGCAGTACTCAACTATATGGGTCTTAACCCAAATTCGCATAAAGCAAAAGACTATGAAAAAGCGCTAGAAAAATTGGCGAAAATTCGACCCTATGTAACCTACTTCCATTCATCCAAGTATGTGGCAGATCTGGCCAACGGCAATATCTGTGTTGCAGCAGGCTTTTCTGGTGATGTGATGCAAGCTGCTGACCGTGCTGAAGAAGCGGGGCAGGGTATTGAGATTGCCTACAGTATTCCCAAAGAGGGCGGTAACCTGTGGTTTGATGTGTTGGCGATTCCAGCCGATGCTGGCAATGTGGAGCAAGCGCATGCCTTTATCAACTACATGCTGGAACCCGAAGTGATTGCAGGTATTAGTGACTATGTGGGCTATGCTAACCCTAACAAGCATGCAGATGAGCTGATGGATGAAGACGTACGCGATAACCCTGCGGTCTATCCAGAGCAAGCGGTGTTAGACAAGTTGTTTGTTTCTGAACCTTTACCGGCCAATGTACAGCGGATCAAAACCCGTACGTGGACTCGTTTTAAATCGGGTCGTTAATTCAAACGGTCTGTAGCTAGTAGCTCAGCCGTTAGGCTGGGCTTTTTTTGTTGGGAGAATTCGATGGCAATACCTTCAGGCGCTTATAAGAAAGCGTTAGCCAATATGCAAAAAACCAAAGACGTGTTGGTGCGTATTGAGCGGGTGAGTAAAAGTTTTGGCGACACCGTGGCGGTTGATAGCGTTAGTATCAACATCAATAAGGGTGAAATCTTTGCTTTATTGGGCGGGTCGGGCTCTGGCAAGTCCACCTTGCTGAGGATGCTGGCCGGCTTTGAAACGCCCTCTGAAGGACGGATTTTTCTTGATGGGGTAGACATTACCCATATGCCTCCTTATGAGCGCCCGATCAATATGATGTTTCAGTCGTATGCACTGTTTCCGCATATGACGGTGGAGCAAAATATTGCTTTTGGCCTGAAACAAGATAATTTGCCGCGTGAAGAAATCCAAGAGCGGGTTGAGGAAATGCTGCGCTTGGTACACATGACCAAATACTCAAAGCGCAAGCCGCATAATTTATCCGGTGGTCAGCGCCAGCGCGTGGCTTTAGCACGCTCACTGGCCAAGCGGCCTAAGCTGTTATTACTCGATGAACCGATGGGCGCTTTGGATAAAAAACTGCGCTCACAAATGCAGTTGGAGTTGGTCGAAATTATCGAGCGCGTTGGCGTAACCTGCGTGATGGTCACCCACGACCAAGAAGAAGCCATGACCATGGCTGAGCGCATTGCCATTATGAACCAAGGCTGGATCGAGCAGGTTGGCAGCCCGATGGATATTTACGAAACCCCCGCTAATCGCATGGTGTGTGAGTTTATCGGCAACGTAAACCTGTTTGATGGCGAAATTATTGCAGATGAGTTAGACCACGTCATTGTTGCTAGCCCACAATTGCCGATGCCAATTTACATCGGTCACGGTATGGCTGTCCGTGCTGAAGATAAGCGGGTAACCTTTGCTTTGCGTCCCGAAAAGCTGCTGCTATCAAGCAGCAAACCAGAGGATCTTGAGTACGAAGAGTACAACTGGAGTACTGCGAAGGTGCATGATATTGCCTACCTAGGCGGCCACTCGGTGTATTACGTTGAGCTGCCGTCGGGCAAAATTGCACAAGCCTTTATGGCGAACTCAGAACGTAACGTCAAACGCCCTACTTGGGAAGATGAAGTATTTGTCCATTGGGTGGATGATAGCGGCGTGGTGTTCCAGCAATGAACGCCTTGAACTGGTTAAAACAGCGCCTGCCCAATGGCAAGCACGCGCTCATCGGTATTCCCTTTGCGTGGATGCTGCTGTTTTTCTTGCTGCCGTTTGCCATTATTTTAAAAATTAGCTTTGCCGAAGCCGACATCGCGATTCCGCCCTATACCAGCTTGGTCGAATGGGCGGATGAGAAGTTGGCGATCCTGCTGAATTTGGGTAATTACATCCTGCTCAGCGAAGATAAGTTGTATATCGCAGCGTATCTGGGTTCGGTCAAAATTGCTTTAATCAGTACCTTTTGGTGCTTGCTGCTGGGCTATCCCATGGCCTACGCCATCTCCCGCGCCAGCCCCAACATGCGTCCGATTTGGCTGCTGCTGGTGATGATGCCGACGTGGACCGCACTGCTGATTCGCGTGTATGCCTGGATGGGTATTCTGAGCAATAACGGACTACTCAATGGCTTTTTGCTGTGGACCGGGCTGATTAGCGAGCCTTTACAGATTCTAAACACCAACATCGCCGTCTATATCGGCATCGTGTATGCCTATCTGCCGTTTATGGTGTTACCGCTGTATGCCAACCTGGTCAAGCATGATCAATCCCTGCTCGAAGCAGCAGCGGACTTAGGCGCGCGCCGCCACACCAGCTTTTGGAGGATTACTTTCCCGTTATCCAAAGGCGGTATCATCACCGGCTGCATGCTGGTGTTTATTCCGGTAGTGGGGGAGTTTGTGATTCCTGAATTGTTAGGCGGTCCTGAGACGCTAATGATCGGTAAAGTGCTCTGGCAAGAGTTCTTTAATAACCGTGACTGGCCGGTGGCGTCAGCCTTGGCGGTAATCATGCTGCTGATTTTGCTGATTCCCATAGTGTTCTTTAACCGAGCACAGGCCAAAGAGTTGGAGGGCTAACCTATGGGATTTATTAAAAAATTTAGCTTTTCACGCTTTATGCTGATTGCCGGGCTGCTATTTATCTATGTGCCGATGTTGGTGCTGGTGCTGTATTCCTTTAACGCTTCACGCTTAGTGACAGTATGGGGCGGCTGGTCGACCAAATGGTATGCGGGGTTGCTGGATAACCAGCAGCTGATGAGTGCGGTCTTGCGTTCTTTGGAGATTGCCACCTATACCGCGATAGCCGCCACGGCCTTGGGCACGCTGGCAGCGCTGGTGCTGACACGCATCAAGCACTTCCGTGGGCGTACCCTGTTTGGCGGCATGGTGACCGCGCCCTTGGTTATGCCAGAGGTGATCACAGGGCTGTCACTATTGTTGTTGTTTGTTGCCATGGCGCAGTTGATTGGCTGGCCGATGGAGCGTGGCGTGGTCACCATCTGGATTGCTCACACCACCTTCAGCACGGCTTATGTGGCCGTGATCGTCTCATCACGCTTGCGTGAGCTGGACCGCTCGATGGAAGAAGCTGCGATGGATTTGGGTGCTAAGCCGTGGAAGGTGTTTTTCTTAATCACCATGCCGATGATTGTACCCTCGTTAGCCGCTGGCTTTATGATGGCATTTGCGCTGTCGCTGGATGACTTGGTGTTGGCAAGCTTTGTTTCAGGGCCGGGTTCGACGACCTTACCGATGGAGATATTTTCTGCGGTGCGCCTTGGGGTTAAGCCTGAAATCAATGCTATAGCTAGCCTAATTTTGTTAGTGATTTCGCTTGTTACATTCTTGGTCTGGTTTTTTACCCGCAATACCGAAGAAAAACGCAAACGTCCGGTTGCTGAGATGAAAGAGCTGGAGCGTGCGAGCGCTGCGGTACGTATGGGTCCGGAAGGCGTATAGGCTTAAGCGAATAGATGGCAGAACGGGCGGTGACTTGCCCGTTCTATCAAGCTAGTTGAGTTGCGTGTAATACGCTGCCATGTATTCATCAAAACTAATGCTATCGGCTGCTTCGATACGCCGTTGCTGTTCAATGGACTGAGCGGCTAACGCTTGGTAGTGCTGCACAAGTTCAGGTGCAGGATCACGCAAACTATCCGCGTGCTGGCGACTGAGTGCTAAAGCCAGCTGCGTAAAACTACAGGAATTCTTGCGCATGGCATTAAGTACCTGTGCAGACGGGGTTAGATCAACGTCAGCCAATTTGGCGCGCTGCTGTGCAAGTGCTTGTTGATGTTCTTGACCGCCATGTGCGCTATCCAGCAGCTCGGCACAGACTTGTATGCCATCAAATAATTCTGTTGCCCAGCTGTGCATGCTAACAGTTTGACCGTCGCGCTTAAGCTGCAAGTCAGGTGCGCGTCCTTGGTTGACGACGGTTAAAAAGTTTTGGCGCGTCTCAGGACAAGCGTTGCCAGAGAATACTGGACTGTCTTGTAAGGCGCAGAACAGTAAAAAGCTATTCAAAAATTGCGACTGCGACAGGTCGATACCCAAGGGTAAAAACGGGTTGATATCGATGCAGCGTACCTCGACGTACTGGATACCGCGCTTGATTAGTGCTTCCACCGGACGCTCATCACCTTCGGTAATACGTTTAGGGCGGATGGAAGAATAATACTCATTCTCTATTTGCAGAATATTGGTATTAATCTGCAGCCATTGCCCATCCTTGCACGTGCCAATGGTTTCATAAGCAGGGTAGGGAGTACTCACTGCTTCGAGTAGGCTGTCGGTATAGTTTTGCAAGTTGTTGTAGCACGGAGTAATCCCTGCTTGAGCATTGCTTTGATAACCGAGGTCGCTCATGCGCAAGCTGGTGGCGTAGGGCAAGTAGAGCGTGTGCTCATCATAGGTATCCAGCTGATGTGGATTATCGCGCAAAAAGCTTTTATCGACCGCGGGTGATGCGCCAAATAAATACATAAGCAGCCAGCTGTAACGGCGGAAGTTGCGGATTAACGCAATATAACAGTCGGACTGATAGTCCATTAATGGCTGTGTGTTTTTGCTGCCTTGCTGCAACACTGACCAAATGCTTTCTGGAATAGAGAAATTATAGTGGATTCCAGCAATACACTGCATGGTTCTGCCGTATCTAACCGACAGCCCCATACGATAAAGGTATTTAAACTGGCCGACGTTGGAACTGCCGTAACGCGCGATAGGAATATCCTCTTCACGCGGCAGCAGGCAAGGCATGGATGGGCTCCAGAGTAATTCATCACCGAGCACGCTGTGGGTAAAGCGATGAATGTCTTCCAGTTCTGCCAGAGTTTGTGCTGGATCTGCATGGGCTTGGGTAATAAATTCAAGCAGCGGCTCAGCATAGTCAGTGGTAATACTGCCGTGAGTTAACGCCGAACCCAGAGCCTTAGGATGCTCGGTTAGAGCAAGCTGACCCTGATTGGTGACGCGCAAAGATTCGCGCTCAATACCCTGTAGGCAGTTTTTAAGTTGGAGCAAGGCTTCAGGCTGACTTAGCAGGCTTAAGCGACTGGCAAAAACATTTGTCAAAAGAGTTTCCTCAATTAAGCACAGAACAGCATGTATTTAGGCTTCATTTTCAAGCACATAGTAAAGGTGAACGCTTGAATACTAAACATGCAGCATTAGTTTTTCTTGATTTGACGCGCATTCGCAAATAAAGCCGCCATGGTACCGGTGCCTGTATTTGGAGTGGCTGTGTGTTCATTACGGGTATGACTGTTTTGTGTGCGCGGCGTTGCAGAGCGTTCAGGCTTTGCTTGCCCGGGCGTATCAGACATACGCATGGTTAGGGCGATACGCGCACGCGGTAGGTCCACTTCCATGACTTTTACTTTAACAATATCGCCGGCCTTAACCACAGAGTGTGGGTCTTTGACGAAGCTGTCGGATAGTGCGGAAATATGCACCAAACCATCCTGATGCACGCCAATATCAACAAAAGCGCCGAAGTTAGTTACGTTAGTGATCACGCCTTCCAGCACCATGCCCAGTTCAAGGTCCTTAAGGCTTTCAACGCCCTCTTGGAAACTGGCTGTTTTGAATTCGGGGCGCGGATCGCGACCAGGCTTCTCCAGTTCGGCCAATATATCGGTCACCGTGGGCAGCCCAAAGGTGTCGTCGGTAAAGTTTTTGGGGTCAATGCGTTTCAAAAACGCAGAATCACCGATTAGCGAGCGAATATCGCGCTCAGTGCTCTGAGCAATACGTTCCATCACCGGGTAGGTTTCTGGGTGCACAGCGGATGCGTCCAGTGGGTTGTTGCCATTCATCACGCGTAAAAAACCAGCGGCTAGCTCAAAGGTTTTTTCACCAAGACGCGGCACTTTTTTCAGCTGTTGACGGCTATTAAACGAGCCGTGCTCATCGCGAAACGCCACGATATTTTTGGCTAGGGTGCTATTGAGCCCGGAAATACGCGCCAATAGCGCAGCCGAGGCGGTGTTTACATCAACGCCAACCGCGTTTACACAGTCTTCCACCACTGCATCGAGCGAGCGTGCTAATTGCACTTGGGAAACATCATGCTGATATTGACCGACGCCAATGGCTTTGGGATCGATTTTAACCAATTCAGCCAAAGGATCTTGCAAACGGCGCGCAATAGAAACAGCGCCGCGCAAGGATACGTCTAAATCAGGAAATTCATGCGCGGCTAATTCAGACGCTGAGTACACCGAAGCACCAGCTTCACTGACCATGATTTTCTGCATCTTTAATTTGGGTAAGGCTTTAACCAATTCAGCAGCTAAGCGGTCGCTTTCGCGACTGCCAGTGCCGTTGCCTATGGCGATGAGTTCCACTTGGTGCTCTGTGCACAGCTTAGCCAGAGTCACCAAGCTGTCTTGCCATTTGTTTTGTGGCACATGCGGATAAATGGTGTCCGTGGCTAAGAGTTTGCCGGTTTCATCGATGACGGCAATTTTGCAGCCTGTACGCAAACCCGGGTCAATTGCTAAGGTGCGTCGTGGGCCGGCAGGGGCTGCCAGCAATAAATCATGTAAATTGCGTGCGAATACTTGAATGGCTTCCGTTTCTGCCTGTTCGCGTAAGTTGGAAAATAAATCTGTTTCTAGGTGGGTAGACAGCTTGATGCGCCATGTCCAGCGCACGACTTCAGCTAACCAAGCATCGGCGGCACGGCCTTGCTGGCGAATGTTGAAGTGTTCAGCGATCACTATTTCGCACGGATGTATTTTCGACTCTGGGTCACCCAGCGTCAGGCTGGCATTTAATATGCCTTCGTTGCGTCCGCGGAAAATAGCCAGTGCGCGGTGTGAGGGTACGCTTCTATAAGGCTCATCGTGGGCAAAGTAATCGGTGAATTTTGCCCCTTCTTGCTCTTTGCCCTTGATAACACGGGCGCTGAGTAACGCATCAGCGCGAAGCATGGTGCGTAGTTTTTCCAGTAGCCCAGCATCCTCAGCAAAACGCTCCATGAGAATGTATTTGGCGCCTTCCAGTACCGCTTTAACGTCTTTAAAGTCGGAATCAGCCTGCACAAAGCGCTCGGCTTCTTGCTCAGGATTTAATTCGGGCTGAGTAAATAAAGCATCCGCTAAATCGCCCAGTCCTGCTTCCAGAGCAATTTGGCCTTTGGTGCGGCGTTTTTTCTTATAGGGCAGGTAAAGATCTTCGAGGCGAGTTTTTGTGTCGGCTTGCAAGATGGCCTGCTTAAGTTCAGCCGTGAGTTTGCCCTGCTCCTCGATGCTTGCCAAAATGCTGCTACGACGTTCATTCAGCTCACGCAGGTAACCCAAGCGTTCAGCTAGGGTGCGTAATTGAGTATCGTCTAGGCTGCCGGTAACTTCCTTACGGTAGCGTGCAATAAAAGGAACAGTGGCGCCTTCATCTAATAAGGCTACCGCTGCGGCGACGCTTTGGTTGGGTACACCTAATTCATTGGCGATCTGGGCATTGATGCTGTGCATGAAAAACCTATTAGCTTTATTCTAAAAAGCGGTAATTATAGGTTAACTTTGCCAGTAACGCAGTCATTGTTGTTTTTTTGTAAGATTTGTTACTAAAGGTTGGCTATGGTGCTTGCGTAATTGCGCCATAATACGGGCTTATGGGTGGCTTAATCTGGAGTAACCTTTGATGAGTGACAGTGAGAAAATTCTAGTAGTGGACGATGACTCGCGCTTACGCAGTTTGCTGGAGCGATTTTTAACCGAGCAGGGCTATCGTGTGCGCAGTGTCGAGAATGCCGAGCAAATGGATCGTATGTTGCAGCGCGAACATTTTCATTTGTTGGTCTTGGATTTGATGCTGCCCGGGGAAGATGGCATGTCAGCCTGTAAAAGACTGCGTGAAGCCAATAATCAAATGCCTATTATTATGTTGACCGCTAAAGGCGACGAAGCCAGCCGTATTCAAGGCTTAGAACTGGGTGCGGACGACTATTTAGCCAAGCCATTTAATCCAAGAGAACTATTGGCGCGGATTAAAGCCGTGCTTAGACGGCAAGGCGCTGCTGTGCCGGGTGCGCCCGGAAGCGAAGAGGAGCAGGTCACCTTTGGCGAGTACACCTTATCGCTGGCCACTCGCGAATTACGCAAAGGCGAGCAGAGTTTCATGCTCACTACCGGTGAGTTTGCGGTACTTAAAGCGCTGGTGCAGCATGCGCGTGAAACGCTCAGTCGTGACAAGTTAATGCATTTGGCGCGCGGTCGAGAGTGGGACGCCATGGAGAGGTCGATTGACGTGCAAATTTCACGTTTGCGTCGCATTATCGAAACGGATCCGGCTAAACCTCGTTACATACAAACTGTTTGGGGTGTGGGCTATGTGTTTGTACCGGACGGAGTAAAGTCGTAAGTGTACTGGTACCCCAAAAGCTTCTTTGTTCGCACGCTATGGATGGTGTTATTGGCAATTCTGTTCTCAAAAGCGCTCACGTTGGTGTATTTGATGATGAACGAGGATGTACTCGTTGATCGCCAATACAGTCACGGAGCGGCTTTAACCTTGCGTGCTTACTGGGCGGCACATCCTGGTGACCAGCCGGCGATTGCCGAGGCAGCCGGCTTGCAAAGAGTGCCCAAGTATGAGGTGCCTGAGGGTGAACACCATTGGCCTTACAGCAATATTTTTGAAGACCAAATGCGCCTTGAGTTGGGTGAGGACACGCAAGTGCGTATTCGTGCGCAAGCACCCCCGTCTCTATGGGTGCATGCGCCCAGTTTAGGACCTGATTGGATTCGTGTGCCGCTGTATCCGCATCCACTGCGCGGACAAAGGCTGTGGAATCTATTTGGTTGGTTTCTGGGCATTGGCTTTCTGTCTACCGCAGCCGCATGGTTTTTCGTCAGCCAGCTGAGTGCTCCATTAAAGCGGCTGGTAGCAGCGGCGCGTCAATTTGGTAAGGGTCACAGCGTACGCTTGCCGGTAGATAGACGCACCGCCAGCGAAATTGCAGAGGTGTATCGTGCCTTTAACCAGATGACGGATGACATTGAGCAGTCCGTGCGTGAACGCGACTTGATGCTGGCAGGGATTTCCCACGACTTACGCACCCCGTTAACCCGTTTACGTTTGGGGTTGGAATTGCTCGATGAAGACAGTGAGCTAACCCAGGATATGGTGCGCGATATTGAGGATATGGATGCCATTGTTGGGCAGTTTTTAGCCTTTATCCGTGACGGTAACGATGAACCGCTAGTGTCCTGTGACGTTCATGCCCTGATAACAGAAGTGGTTTCACCCTATCAACAGCGAGGCTTTAAACTGAATGTACAGCTGGAGCCAGTGCCTGATATTGAGTTGCGTAGGCTGTCTTTTAAACGCCTGCTGGTTAATTTGATAGAAAACGCTTTACGCTATGGCGGTGATCAGATTGATATTTGCGTCACCCAGGAAAGCCTTGAGCAGCAGCCTTGCATTGTGTTCACCGTAGCGGACCGTGGTGCAGGCCTATCGGAGGCCGATCTGGAAGTTATCTTTAATCCGTTTATGCGCGGTGAGCAAGCACGAAGCGGTCTAGGTGCAGGTCTTGGGTTGGCTATTGTGCAGCGTATCGCTGCTTTGCATGGCGGCAAGGTAAGCTTGGCGAACCGTGAACAGGGTGGGCTAGAGGCTAAAGTCAGCTTGCCGCTTGAAATCGACCAGCCAAGACCCAAGCTCAAGCTCTATTATCGGCGTAAGAAAAATAACTGAGTATGGAAAAAGTTAGACTGGATAAATGGTTATGGGCGGCACGTTTTTTTAAAACGCGAAGCTTAGCGAAAGCTGCTATCGAGGGCGGTAAAGTTCATTGTCAGGGTGAGCGTTGTAAGGCTGCAAAAGAAATTAAGCAGGGTGACGAGCTGGCGATTCGTTGCGGTTTTGATGTGCGCACAGTCAAGGTAGAACGCTTAAGTGATGTGCGCCGCGGCGCGCCAGAAGCACAACAGCTGTATAGCGAAACAGCGCAAAGCATTGAGAAACGAGAACAGGCTGTGCAAATGCGTAAAGCAGGAGCTTTGGGGATTCAAACCCAAGGTCGCCCAAATAAGAAACAAAGGCGCGAGCTAAGTCAGTGGCGTGACGACAATTTCAGTTAACACATATACCCCGAGCAGGGAATTAATTTTTAGGTTACCTATGACAGATACAGATTTTACTCAGCGATTTATTTTTACTGACTCAGACGTGCGGGGCGAACTTGTTTGCCTAGAAGAAAGCTATGCGCATGTTTTGGCTAAGCATGATTATCCAGAGCCAGTATCAACGCTGCTTGGCGAGCTCATGGCTGCAGCGGCTTTATTGATCAGCACCGTTAAGTTTGATGGTTTGTTAATTTTGCAGGCGCGCTCATCCGGTGCGGTGCCATTGTTGATGGTGGAATGTTCCAGCGAGCGCGAGATGCGCGCCATCGCACGCTATGAAGAAGCGCAGATTTCAGCGGACGCTAGTTTGCCTGACATGATGCCAGAGGGTGTGCTGGCGATTACGATTGAACCCAAACAAGGTCAACGATATCAGGGCGTGGTCAGTTTGGCGGGTGAAAATATAGCTAGCTGTCTAGAAGGGTATTTTTCTAGTTCTGAGCAGTTGCCATCGTTGTTTATTCTGCAGGCAGATGGCCGTAGAGCGCGTGGCTTGTTGTTACAGCAGTTACCCGCTGAAGTTATCGTTGATGAAGAGGCAAGGCAGGCGAGTTGGCAGCACGTAACGACACTGGCGCAAACCCTTACTGCTGAAGAGTTGTTAGGTCTAGGCAATCAAGCAATCCTGTATCGGTTGTATCACGAAGAGAATTTAGAGTTATTTGCTACACAGCATTTAACCTTTAAATGCAGTTGTTCGCAGGAACGTTCCGGCAATGCTTTACAAAGCTTAGGTCGGGAAGACGTAGAGAAGTTATTAGACGAGCAGGATGGCTGTATTGAGATTGATTGTCAGTTTTGCAATCAAAAGTATAAGTTTAATGCGCAAGATGTGACGAAAATATTCAGTCAGCAGTCAGTAAATAGTCAGCTTTCGACAGTGCATTAATAATAAAAATCTGGCATAATTATACGTAGTTTTTATCTATTGTAGTGCCCGTACCAAAACACTACATTTTTTTGGAGGACTCGGCTACAGCCGTTGGAAATACATGACGCAAGCAAACCCAGCTGTGTACACTGATATTAGCCCAGCACAACTTATTGAAGAAGCCATTAGTCGTGGCGAAGGTAAGTTGGCTGATAATGGATCATTGGTCGTAGAAACAGGTCACCGCACAGGTCGCTCACCAGCAGACCGCTTTATTGTTAAAGAGCCTAGCACTGAAAGCCAAATTTCTTGGGGTGGTGTAAACCGCCCAATCGAACCAAGCGTATTTGATGCGCTATGGGCGCGTGTAGAAGTTTATGTTGCAGAACGCGACAGCTTTGTATCCCATGTACACGTAGGTTCAGATCCGAAATATTATCTGCCCGTAAAAATGACTACTACAACGGCTTGGCACAACCTGTTTGGCCGCTGCTTGTTCATTACTCCAGAAAGCTACAACCCATCTAACAAGCAAGAGTGGCAAATCATCAACGCACCGTTCTTCGAGTGTGTACCTGAGCGTGACGGTACCAATTCAGACGGTACAGTAATGATTAACTTTGCCGCTAAGAAAGTATTGCTTGCTGGTATGCGTTATGCCGGTGAAATGAAGAAATCCATGTTCTCCGTACAAAACTTCCTCCTACCAGAACACGATGTGCTGCCTATGCACTGTGCCGCTAACGTAGGTGAAGACGGCGATACTACGCTGTTTTTCGGTTTATCCGGCACAGGTAAAACCACCCTGTCAGCAGATGAAAGTCGCTACCTGATTGGTGATGACGAGCACGGTTGGGGTGTGGGCACTGTATTTAACATTGAAGGCGGTTGCTACGCTAAGTGTATTGACCTATCTGAAAAAAATGAGCCCGTTATTTGGAAAGCTATCAAGTTTGGCGCTGTACTGGAAAACGTTGTTCTTGATGATGCCCGTCAGCCAGATTACGAAGACGACAGCCTGACTCAGAACACTCGCGCTGCGTACCCGCTGGCCAACGTAGAAAAAGTGACTGCCGAAAACCGTGCAGGTGAGCCAAACGCAATTATTTTCCTGACCTGTGACTTAACGGGTGTATTGCCGCCGGTTTCTATTCTTAATAACGAGCAGGCTGCTTACCACTTCTTATCCGGCTATACCGCTTTGGTTGGCTCAACTGAAATGGGCTCGGGCGGTGGTATTAAATCTACCTTTTCAACTTGCTTTGGCGCACCGTTCTTCCCGCGTCCAGCTGGCGTTTACGCTGAATTATTGATTAAGCGTATTCAAGCCTTCGGCTCCAAGGTTTACTTGGTTAACACAGGTTGGACAGGCGGCGGCTACGGTGTTGGTAAGCGCTTTAGCATTCCAACAACTCGTGGTGTGATTGCGGCGATTCAGAGTGGGGCCATTGCTTCAGCTGAAACCGAGCATTTGCCAATTATTAACCTAGATGTGCCTAAGAAAGTTCCAGGTGTTGAGACTGAGTTGCTGAATCCGCGCAACACATGGGCTGATCAAAACGCCTATGATGCTGCGGCCAAAGAATTGGCGAGCAAGTTCATCGAAAACTTCAAGAAGTTTGATGTTTCAGATGCGATTCGCACTGCTGGTCCCAAGCTCTAATTCCAGGCTAAGAAAAAACCGCTCCTAATATGGGGCGGTTTTTTTTGTCTATTAAATAAGCAATAGGGTGCGATATGGATATATTTGTAGTATAACTACACCGCTACTACATGCAAAATTTACTACAGAGATTACCCAGTGAACCTGTTACAACATATAGCACATTGTAAAACTGAGCTACGCAAGTCCGAACTGAAAGTTGCGGAATATGTGCTAAGCGATCCCGCTGCAGTCATACATATTTCAATGGCTGAGCTGTCAGCTGTGGTGGGCGTTAGCGAACCAACCATAGTGAGATTCTGTCGTGCAGTGGGTTGCCAGGGCTTTCAGGACTTAAAGTTAAAGCTGGCGCAAAGTTTGGTCGCTGGTGCAAGTTTTGGTCAGTTTTCTATTCATGAGCAAGATTCAATCGCCGACGTTGCTTTAAAAATCTTCGATACAACCTTACACACCCTGATAGATGTACGCGAAAAGCTCGATACACAAAGCATAGCCCAAGCGATAGATGTGATGGCAAAAGCGCCCCGAGTTGAGTTTTATGGTTTTGGTGCATCAGGTGCCGTGGCTGCCGATGCGCAGCATAAGTTTTTCCGTTTACTGTTAACGGCAGCAGCCTACAGCGATCCGCATATGCAAGCCATGTCAGCAGTTACCCTAAAGCCCGGTGATGTGGCAATTTGCATATCACAATCAGGGCGCTCTAAAGACCTGCTTACCACAGCCAATCTGGTGCATGAAACAGGTGCTACCTTAATAACGCTATGCCCCAGCCAAACACCATTGGCAGAGTTGGCGACCATTAATCTGGCTATAGATGTACAAGAAGATACCGAGATTTACACCCCGCTTACCTCACGTATAGCGCATTTAGTGGTGATTGATGTACTTGCCATGGGCGTTGCTATGGCGCGTGGTCCGGCGCTGGTCAATCACCTTAAGAGTGTTAAACGCAGCTTGCGTAGTTTACGTTTATCACCGAAAGCCAGTTTGCAAGACAAAAAATTATAAGCAAATCGCCTAGGCAAAAAACTTTGCAAAAGAATTGAAAACTGGCACTATCGCAGCATTATTTTGATCGAGGTACGCTTATGACGTTGCCGACTCCAGCCTTGGAGGTGCGGGATTTACATAAGAGTTATGGCCAGCTAGAGGTTTTAAAAGGAATTTCATTAGCCGCACATGATGGAGATGTGATTTCTATCTTAGGTTCTTCTGGCTCGGGTAAGTCAACGTTTCTACGCTGTTTAAACCTATTAGAAAGCCCGCATCAGGGAGAAATATACTTCTCTGGTGAGCAATTGCAGCTTAAAGCGGACAAAACTGGCGCATTGCAGGCTGTCAGCAATCAACAAATCAACCGTTTACGCACCCAGGTTGGTTTTGTTTTCCAGAGTTTTAATCTGTGGCCGCATATGTCGGTGCTGGATAACCTGATTGAGGCGCCGCGCCGCGTGCTCAAACAATCCAAAGCCGAAGCCATAGAAACAGCAGAAGCTTTGCTGGCCAAAGTGGGTATTGCAGATAAACGGTACAGCTATCCTAATGAGTTGTCTGGCGGGCAACAGCAACGCGCTGCCATAGCACGAACCTTAGCAATGCAGCCGAAGGTTATTTTATTTGATGAGCCCACGTCGGCGCTTGACCCTGAAATGGTGCAAGAGGTGTTGGGTGTCATTCGTGGTTTGGCAGAAGAAGGGCGCACCATGTTGCTGGTGACCCATGAGCTTAATTTCGCAAGACAGGTTTCGAACCAAATAGTGTTTTTCCATCAGGGATTGATAGAAGAGCAAGGCACACCTGAGCAGGTGTTTGAGCAGCCGCGATCCGAGCGCTGCAGACAGTTTATGTCGAGTCACTACCTTTGAGGACTTAAAATGAAAAACTACAAGAAAATACTTTTGGCCGCAGCGGCCAGTTTAATATTCACCGGTTCAGCATTAGCCGCAGAGAAATTACGCATAGGTACAGAAGGCGCTTATCCCCCCTTTAACCTGATTGATAATGACGGCAAAGTGGTAGGTTTTGACTTGGATATTGCCCATGCTTTGTGTGAGAAAATGCAGGTTGAATGCTCGGTAGTCACCTCAGACTGGGATGGAATTATTCCCGCGTTGAATGCTAAGAAATTCGACTTCTTGATTGCTTCGATGTCCATTACCGAAGAACGTAAAGTAGCGGTGGATTTTACTAATCATTATTACAGCAATGGTTTGCAGTTTATTGCGCCAAAAAAATCTGATTTTAAAGTGGATGCGGCGGGCCTAAAAGGCAAAGTAATTGGCGCACAGCGCGCTACTATTGCCGGTGAATGGTTGGAAGATAATCATGGACGTAACGTGGATATCAAACTGTATGACACCAATGAAAACGCCTACCTAGATCTGGCTACCGGGCGTTTAGATGCCGTGTTGGCGGATAAGTTTGTTAACTGGGAGTGGGTAGAAAGCGAAGCCGGCAAAGACTTTGAGTTTAAGGGTGAACCTGTTTTTGAAGATGACTTGATCGGTATTGCAGTACGCAAAGGCAATGATCAGCTGCGCGAACGACTCAACAAAGCCTTAGCTGAAATTCTGGCCGATGGTACTTATCAGAAAATTAACGAAAAATACTTTCCTTTCAGTATTTACTAGTAGCAGCTCTCGAAGGTATCAGCGCCCAGTGCTGCTGGTACCTTCACTAACTGCGCCACCAGTTAACCATAGGTGAGCTGATGAGCTATCACGGCTCGAAAGCGAAAAAACGCACTCATAGAAACAAATAACCCATGAACTTTGATTTACATGGTTTTGGTCCAGCTTTGTGGGCTGGAACCTTAATGACTATCCAGTTGGCCGTTGCCTCTGTAGCTTGCGGCTTGGTTTTGGGCTTGCTAGGGGCGTTAGCTAAAACCTCTCGTTCTCGTATCTTGCGCCTGCTTGGCGATACCTACTCAACCTTAGTGCGTGGCGTACCTGAGCTATTATGGGTGCTGCTGATATTTTATGGCTCCGTTGGGGTTGTGCAGGCTATCGGGGAGGCTATAGGTCAGCCACAGCTTGAGTTGAGTCCTTTTGCAGCTGGTGTGTTGGCTCTAGCCCTGTGTTTTGGTGCGTACGCAACCGAAGTGTTTCGCGGTGCTATTTTAGCCATTCCCCGTGGGCATCAGGAGGCCGGACTAGCGTTAGGCATGTCACGACGCAGAATTTTTTGGCGCTTAGTTTTACCACAAATGTGGCGTATCGCCTTACCTGGGCTAGGCAACCTGTTTATGATTTTGATGAAAGATACGGCATTGGTGTCTGTGGTGGGGCTTAATGAAGTAATGCGCCAAACGCAGGTAGCCGTGACTTCCAGTAAACAGCCATTCACATTTTTCATGGTAGCAGCCGCGATATATTTAGGTCTTACCGTAATCAGTATGCTGGCGCTGCATGTGTTTGAAAAACGCGCTAACCGTGGTTTTGTCAGGAGCGCAGCATGAACTGGGATGTTATTTGGAAATGGACACCCAAACTGGTTGAGGGTGCATGGCTAACTTTAGAGCTGGTAGGTATTGCAGTAATAGTCGGCTTGCTGATTGCCATCCCACTGGGAATGGCGCGCTCATCTAAGCTGTGGTACGTGCGAGCAGTGCCCTATAGTTATATTTTCTTTTTCCGTGGCACGCCGTTGCTGTTGCAGTTGTTTTTAGTCTATTACGGCGTGGCCCAGTTTGAGGCCGTCCGCGAAGGACCTTTGTGGCCTTATCTGCGCGACCCATACTGGTGCGCCTTGATTGCCATGACTTTGCATACCGCTGCCTATATAGCTGAAATTATACGTGGTGCTATTTATGCAGTGCCTGCGGGCGAAGTTGAAGCAGCGCGTGCCTTGGGCATGAGTCGCTGGCAAACGTTGGTGCATGTTGTGCTGCCGCGGGCGATACGTATTGGTTTGCCGGCATACAGTAACGAAGTGATTTTAATGCTTAAAGCCAGCTCATTAGCCAGCACCATTACCTTGCTGGAGCTAACCGGGATGGCACGCACCATTATTGCTCGCACCTATTTGCCGGTAGAGATTTTCTTTGCCGCGGGATTGTTTTATCTGCTGATGACCTTTTTGCTGGTGCAGGGTTTTCGCTTATTGGAACGCTGGCTAAGAGTGGATGCTCTCTACAGCAGCCGCTAGTTGGAGCTTAGACGCACATGCCAACATCAGGGTCCGCGCTAGCGCAACAGTTCAGCAAGCTCGATGCAGTCTTATCGACAAGACAAGAACTGTGGCGCGCACAACCCTTTATGCAACGCAAACTGGCTTGGGAAGACGATTACCCAGAGCTTACGCAGTGGCTTAAACAACGCAGTTTGGCAGAGGCTGAACGCGATCACTTGCATCCTGAACAACTAGCAGCTCCTGCCCCCTTTCAGCAGTGGGTCAAGGAGCTAGCTGGCTTAACAGCGCTGGACTCATTACCCCTTACGAGCGAAAAAACTATCCCCATACAAATGCATCAAGGCATACCGGGGCGCAAGTGGCAGCAAATTGAAGCCTTTGCACAATGCCTTAATTTCTCTCAACCACCACAGCACTGGTTGGACTGGTGTGCGGGAAAAGGATATTTAGGGCGCTATTTGGCTTACCCAGCCGCTCGGCTCAGTATCGTTGAACAGGATGAAACCCTGTGTGCCGAAGCGCAGCGTTTAAATGAGCTGTATAACATTGCGGGCAACTTGCATCCCTGTGATGCATTAAGTGCGGCGGCAAAGCCAGCCTTAGCGCAAACAGATAGCTGGGTGGCCTTGCATGCCTGTGGAGAACTGCATACCCATTTGCTGCGCCAAGTACAGCAGCATAACGTGCAGCGTATAGCGGTTGCGCCCTGTTGTTACAACCGCATCAACACCGAGAGCTATCAGCCGTTATCCCGTATCGGTCAAGCTGCCCAATTACAGTTAACACGCACCGACTTAGCGTTACCACTGCAAAGCACAGTCACGGCTGGCGCGCGGGATAAGCGCCTACGCGATCAGGCAATGGCTTGGCGTTTGGCCTTTGATGAACTGCAACGCCAGTGGCGCGGGGTGAATGAATACCTGCCAGTGCACTCAGTAGCAAGTCGCTGGATACAGCAGGATTATGCGCATTGGTGTGCGCAGGTAGCAAAGTTAAAGGGCTTAACTGTGCCGAACGCAGTAGCCTGGGCAAAAGCCGAGCAGCGCGGCTGGCAACGCTTGGCGCAGGTGCGTAATCTTGAGTTGGTGCAGTGCTTATATCGTCGCCCCTTAGAGCTATGGCTGTTGCTGGATCTGGCTTTATACCTACAGGAGCAGGGTTTCAGCGTAAAACTGGGGCAATTCTGCGTACCTGAGTTAACACCGCGCAATGGATTAATTATCGCGGAACGAAGCGGCCAATCTAACTAAATACAGTCGTTAGCTCAGCATTGATTTATCTGTGGATAACTATGTGGAATACATGTGCATGTCATAAATACTTAGCGGCTAAAAATATTTTTAATGAATTTTCTTATTAAATTAATAGTAAAATCAGACAGATAAGGATGTTGCTTGCTGCTGGCTTATAGGAGTACGCTCTAACTTAAGTTTTTGTGCCTGTGGATAACTGTGTGGGTTGTATTTTTATTGTGGACTGCCAATGTACCTATAAATCGGTTTGTCAGAAGCTTTTACAGTTAAACCAAAATAACGAGATTTGGGTCGCTTTGGTATAGGCAGCAGAGAAAGTTGGGCTTAGGTCTTTACAAGAATTGTACGATCTATATAATGGCGCGCATTGCCGGTATAGCTCAGCAGGTAGAGCAACTGACTTGTAATCAGTAGGTCCCGCGTTCGATTCGTGGTGCCGGCACCATACAAACAAAGGCTCACAGCGATGTGGGCCTTTTTTGTTTTTAGCTCGGGCTAACACCGGGCTAACACTAGCCGTATATCAGTGTAGTGTTTCAGCAAGTTACAGCACGGTGCTTTCGCACTTATCGACTCTTCTTCAACACCTGCCACTTCTTCACTGTTCACGCCTTCTGCGGCAAATTCTTGATGTGGACTATCCAGCTATATCAGCCAAAGCCACTGCGCAAATGTCATCTTTAGTGGCTCTTCGCATTTAAGGGTGTAGCTGATTTCTAAACCCTCCTGACTTCAGCAAGCACCTAGCTTTCCGCTGATATACTCGGGTCCGTTATCACAGCGAATTGAGCTAGGTTTGCCGCGCCATTCAATAATCTGATCCAGTGTTCTGATCACGCGCTCTGCCGGTAGTGAAAGATCAACTTCGATGCCCAAGCCTTCGCGGTTAAAGTCATCAATGATATTCAAAAGCCGGTAATTGCGACCGTCACTCAGCTGGTCATGCATAAAGTCCATTGACCAGCAGACATTCATAGCGTCAGGAACGGCCAGAGGCTGCGGTTTCTCGCGCACTAAGCGTTTCCTAGGCTTGATACGTAGGTTCAGCTCAAGCTCTCGATAGATGCGGTAAACGCGCTTATGGTTCCAGCGAAAGCCTTTCACGTTACGCAAATATAGGTAGCACAAACCAAAGCCCCAGTTTCTATGGCTATGAGTCAGACGAATCAGCCAGTCAGCAATTTCAGCGTTTTGATGGCTGAGTTTTGCTTGATAGCGATAGCAGGTTTCACTGATGCTAAAAATCAGGCACGCCAACCTAATGCTGATTGCTTTTTCATTAACGGCTCGTTGTGCCATCTCACGGCGCCGAGACGGCTTTACCACTTTTTTTCGATGGCCTCTTTAAGAATCTCGGCCTTCAAACGCTCCTCAGCGTACATTGTTTTAAGACGGCGGTTTTCTTCTTCAAGTTCCTTTAAGCGGGCCATCATTGACGCATCCATGCCGCCGTACTTTGTACGCCACTTGTAAAAGTTTGCGCTGCTCATGCCGTGCTCACGGCACAGCTCAGGAACTGGCACACCATTTTCGGCTTGCTTTAAGACTGAGAGGATTTGGCTGTCGGTAAATCGTGATTTTTTCATGCAGAATCTCCTTGCATATAGCTTATGGAAAATTCTACTTGAGAGCACTGCTATTTTTCGGGTGGATTACCGAGTTACTGCGGCGGAACGGAATATATTTTATACAAAACGGAAATTATTCCGCAGCGAACTGTAAGGGGTGCTTGAGGTGTTACCTCGTTACAGCGTGTTGATGTTTTTGGTGTCTATAAAAACAAAGCCCGCTATAAAGCAGGCTTTGTAGGAGGGTTAGGAAGTGAACATAAGTCTTGCGGCTGCGAGTCCGATTCCCATAATGCCGGAAACCATCAAACCTAGCTGAATAGTCAATCTAAGTCCTTGCTCACGAAGAGCTCCTCTCAGCTCGCCGATGTCGGCTTTTAGCTCGTTTCTCAGCTCTTTGATATCAGCCTTGGTAGCGGTTCTAAGTTCATTGATATCAGCTTTTAGCTCCATGATATCAGCTTTTAGCACCATGATATCGGTTTTAGTTGCCAAGTGGTTTGTCATATCAGCCTCCAGGGCCACGACAACAGCTTTAGCACGATCCTCGGTCACATTGATAGACACGAGTGCTCGGTACAGCTCAAAGCTTGTTTGCACAGTTATGTTTCTCCTTGGTTTTGGAAAATCCATCACGCATGGAGAAACACTGCCGTAGCGGAGTGTTCTCCGCAACGGATGGTGCTAATAGCATCAAGTTACCATAGTAACGCCTCATTTTCATGATGCACAGAAGCTTTGGGCAGTTGCCAGTCAACGACCAGCGACATGAGCTCTGATGGTAACCTGTTGTGTTTTTGCGCGCAATTGTGTCTACAGTGTGAACAGTGCTTGCTGGTGTTCTAAGTAAATAGCTCGCTGTGAGTGCCAATATCTAAAAATATCACGCTGTCGCCTTTATCAGATAATCGGTATACCAATAAAAAATCACCGCCAATATGTAACTCTCTGGTTCCCGCCCATTCGGCCCCTAAAAGGCCATGGTCGAGGTACTCTGGTGGAATTGGTTGTCCAGCATAAATGATCTGCATTACAGTGACAGCGAGGTTCATATCTCGCTTTCCAGCCCGCTTGTAACGCTCCCAAGACTTTTTAAATTCGCGAGTGTAGCCCACTTGTCGAGGCAAATTGGCTCGCTTACTACTTGGTTTTTTGGCCACTATCCAGCTCCGACATCATGTCGTCCATGTTATTAAACATGCCCTCTATTGCCTTTGCTTCTTGCAGCGCTATTTTCATTTTTGCGGATGGATGACGTTTGACCTCGAAAGGTAGCTTCTGCTCTTGAACGACTTGCTCCAAGAACAAGCGGATTGCACTGCTGACATTCAAACCACAACCCTGCAAGACTTCTGCGGCTTCCTGCTTGAGATCAGCACTCACACGACTACGCACATCGGCATTCATAGTGGTTAACATAATAATACCTCCTCTTATCTGTACCTGCATTGTAGCTACATTGTGGGTGCAGTCAATATTTTTACAAACAATTGTTATCGCTTGGTATTTTCTTATTACATTTATAAGTGGTGCTTTCACTGAGCGTTTGAACAGCTAAGAGCGATCGTCGTGTAACAGCTGCCCTAGATTTTTACAGTGTAAACAGTGGTCGCTGATGTTCTGGGTGTTTAGGGCCTAGACAGTGTTTTGCCGGTATTCCTATAAGTCAATGCAAGTCCAAATAGGCTGCGTAACTGGTGGGCTCCTTGATCTAGAAAGCCTTCCATATCTCGGCGGGAGAGAAGACCAACATGGTTAGCTAGCAAGATCTTTCGAGCCAAGCTGTCGTATGCTTCTACTAAAAACAAAGCTCGGAAGCCCATGTGGCTGTTGCAGAATACGGGCGTTATGAATGGTTCTTGGTTCAGGTTTTCACTTATAGAGACCTGCTCTGGGACAGCAGTAATTAGTTTTTCCAGCATGGCGGTAAGCTCATTCATTTCTTGCTGAGCCTGATCCAGTCTTTCTTCGATCTTGATCATCCACCAGTCCGCATATGGATTATCTCGCGCAGCGGTTAATCTGATCATGTTTGTGATGGCGAAATACTGCTGCATGCTTGGAACTGTGTAGCCGGGTTTGTTAATGATGGAAACCTGCTTGGTGATATTTCCAGGTCAACTATTGATGGACTTGATTCGTATATTGAAGCACCCTCATAGAGAGAGCCTTTATCTGGGGTGGAGTGGTTGGGTGAAGTGCCGGAACACTGGGTGGATAGAAAAATAGCAAGAGACATTCCACTTGTTGTCGGCTGGACACCACCGCCATGAAAAGACGAATACTACGACGTAGATTTATCAAAATCGTCGTTTCCTCGACTACGAAACCGCTCGTATCGGCGCGCTGTTCGAAGAGCAGAAACGCCTGATTGAATTACTCAAAGAAAACGCTAAGCCGTTATCTCACGGCGTTACCAAAGGCCTCGTTCCAACCGTACCAATGAAAGCACAGGACATGGCTTTTGCACACTGCGTCCCCCGCAAACTCTCTCACACAACAGGCTTCTATGACTAAGGTCGTTGTGAACGACACATATGCATATTTGTCTAAACAGTTAAGTCTGAATAGCCGGCCATGCACCCAGCTTAGGCTTTAGTGCAGGCGTTGATGCGATAGCGAATGGAATCGTTTTATTGACTCATATTTCCTCCAGTGAGGAGCTTATAAGCATCTACCTAGGCTTTAAGCGGATCTTGGAATTAGGGCGGTTTGAGTTCTCAACAGCCCTTCGAGACGACTAGGGTTTTACGAGGACACCATTATGAGCGATAAGCCTCTTCTAGAGTGGACGCCTTCTCGGCGGCAATTTATTGCTGCCACCTCGGTTACAACGGCAATTGGCGTCATGCCTTTTTGGCTGCATGCGGCTGAGACTGAGGCCGCCCAGCCTGTTGCAGTACCACTTGAACAATACCAGCCGGAATACTTTGAAGCGCTCGAGTGGGCGTTTATTATAGCGGCCACAGCACGTTTGATTCCTTCAGAGGGCGAAGGTCCCGGTGCTTATGAGGCGCGAGTGCCGGTGTTTATTGACCGGCAACTGGCTGGTAGTTATGGCGTCGCCGCAGACTGGTATATGCAAGGGCCGCATAACCCAAACGCAGATCCCGCTCAGGGTTATCAGACACCGCTCAACCCTAAGCAGATCTATCGCCAAGCTATCGCAACAGTCAATATTTGGTGTGAACAAGCTTACGGTAAGCGTTTTGATGGGCTTGAACCCGCGCAGCAGGATGATGTTTTGAGCGGTTTACAACAAGGCGTAGTCAAGCTGGATGCACAACTGCGTGATTTCTTTACGTTACTGCTAAGCAATACCAAAGAGGGTTACTTCTCTGACCCCATGTACGGCGGCAACCATAACATGCTCGCGTGGTCGTATATTGGTTTCCCTGGTGCACGTGCGAGCTTCAAAGAGTGGGCTGCCCAACATAATGTTGCCTACCCCTTGGGGCCGGTTTCAATTTCTGGCCGGAGGGCATAGTCATGGCACGTCAAGAACCCAAAAAAGATGTTGTGATTGTGGGCCTAGGCTGGACAGGAGCCATTCTCGGTATGGAGCTGGCACAGGAGGGGCTTGAAGTACTCGCGTTGGAGCGCGGCGAGGATCGCGATACAGTCCCTGATTTTAAGTTTCCAAATATAGCAGATGAGCTTAAATATGGTGTACGTTGCGCACTGGTGCAAAAATTATCAGCAGCAACGCTGACTATAAGACGTACGCAAGCTGAGGTTGCACTACCCTACCGTCAGCTGGGCTCTTTTTTGCCTGGTGATGGCGTAGGTGGTGCTGGAACGCATTGGAATGGTCATACATGGCGGCCTCAGCCTGAAGAATTGCGCTTACGTTCCTATACGATTGAGCGCTTTGGTCGTCAGACAATTCCTGAAGACATGCTGCTGCAAGACTATCCATTAACCTATGATGAACTTGAGCCACACTTTGATCGTTTCGAGCGTGTGGCGGGTATTTCAGGGCAGGCGGGTAACCTGCGAGGCAAGATTATCCCTGGCGGTAATCCTTTTGAGGGGCCGCGCTCAGATGATTATTGTATGCCTGCTATGCCGCAAACCTACGACGCCACGCTGTTTGCCCAAGCAGCTAAGCAACTAGGTTATCACCCCTTCCCTAGACCGGGAGCGATTGCCTCTAAGGCGTATGTCAATGAATACGGCATGCAACTGGGCCCCTGCAGTTTTTGTGGCTTTTGTGAGCGCTATGGCTGCTACAACTATTCCAAAGGCTCGCCGCATGTGTGTATTTTGGATGCACTGAAACGCAAACCTAACTTTTCATATCGAACCAAAACTGAGGTACTGCGCGTTGAGTTGGCAGCAGATAAAAAAACAGCAACGGGCGTAACCTATTATGATCACCGCACCGGTGAGGAAGTATTTCAGCCAGCTGATTTGGTTATCCTGTGTGCCTATCAACTGCACAATGTTCATTTGTTGATGTTGTCCGGTATTGGTAAACCCTATGACCCAGTGACTGGTGAAGGGGTTACAGGACGTGGCTATGCGTACCAGATGAACGGTGGGGTGCAACTGTTCTTTAAGGATAAGGAGTTCAATCCTTTTGTAGGTACAGGCTCTAACGGAATGGTGATTGATGATTTTGGTATCAATCAAATTGATTTTGCCCGCGAAGGATTCATCGGTGGCAGTTATATTTCAACCGGAACAACCAATGGACAACCGATCCGCTCGATGCCTTTGCCTGCAGGTACCCCAGCTTGGGGTAAAGGCTGGAAAGAAGGAATAGGCCAGTGGTATGGCCATGCCATGAGTATCGGTTCGCATGGTTCCTGTATGTCCTATAAAAACTGCTACATGGATTTGGACCCAACCTATAAGGATCAGTTTGGCCGTCCGATGCTGCGTATGACATTTAATTGGAACGAAAATGATATCCGCATGACGCAATTTATGCGTGTAAAAATGGAAGAAATCGCCAGCCAGCTAAAACCGGACATTATGCAGTCGGGCTTTAAAAAATCAGGTGCTATGTACGATGTACGACCCTATCAAACCACGCACAACGTCGGTGGCAATATCATGGGTGAAGATCCGAGCACCTCAGTACTCAATCGATATCTACAGACACATGATGTACATAATGTGTTTGTCATGGGTGCCGGCGCGTTCCCGCAAAACATACAGTACAACCCGACGGGGTTGGTGGGTGGGCTAGCGTATTGGGCGGCGCATGCACTGCGTACTGACTATCTACGACAACCGCGCAATCTGGCTTAAGGAGCAATCGCTATGAAAACATTGATGCGTATCGTGCTTGCCTTGATTGTACTGGCTGTGTTGGTGATCGCCGCTATGCTGTGGGTACCTGTGCAGCATACGCCCAGTAAATCTCTGGATGAGCCTGAAGCGGTAGTTACTGTTGCGCGTGGCGAATACATTATGCGCGCCTCTGACTGCTTAGCCTGCCATACCACGGACGGGGGTCGCCCCTTTACGGGTGGACGAAAAATCGATAGCCCGTTTGGTATTATTTACTCAACCAACATTACCCCTGACAAGGAAACAGGGATTGGTACTTACTCGCTGGACGAGTTTCGTGCGGCCTTGTATGACGGCTTACGTAACGATGGCACTCACTTATATCCGGCCATGCCGTATGAGAATTATCGTTTCCTGAGCGAAGTGGATGTGCGATCGTTGTATCTGTACTTTATGCAAGAAGTTCCCGCCGTGCACAATGCTGTACCGCAAACGGTACTTGTCTTTCCATTCAACCAACGCTGGGGAGTCCGTGCGTGGAAATGGCTGGCGTTGCAAGAATCTGAATTTCAATCGATCTCTTTTGATGCTCAGATCAATCGTGGTGCTTATCTGGTGCAGGGCCCCGCGCACTGTGCAGCCTGCCACAGTCCGCGGACTGCATTAATGACGCAGAAGGGTGTTTCTGAGAAAAACTCAGCGTTCCTAACAGGTGGCGAGCTCAATGGCTGGTCGGTGCCTGACCTGCGTAGCAAAGACAGTGTGTCGGCGATGTGGAGTACACAGCAGATGGCTAACTACTTGGCTACAGGGCGTAATGATTATGCAACCAGCGTGGGTCAGATGTCGTTGGTCGTGGAGCATTCGCTGCAATATTTAACGGATGAAGATAATCTGGCGATTGCTGCTTATCTGACGCACTTGAGCGCAAGCTCGAATGAGGGTGCGCTGTCTTTACAGGAAGATAAAACACCTACACAAACAGAGCGATTGCTCACCAGTGCCGACCCCTCTATGCCACTTGGAGCGCGACTGTACCTAGATAATTGCGGAGGTTGTCACTTTGTTGATGGGCGCGGCGCGGCAGAAATCTTCCCTGCACTCGATGGCAATACGCTGGTAAATGCCGACTCAGCGACTGGCCTTATTCATGTGATTCTGCATGGCGCAGAGTTGCCCTCCACCACGCATCGACCCGCGCGATTACGTATGCAAGGCCATGCGTGGCGATTGAGTGATGAAGAGGTAGCCGCTTTAGCAACATTCGTACGTCAAGGCTGGCATAATCAGGCGACTGCAGTAAGTGCTAATGCAGTGAAGCTGTTACGTTGATACAGTATTGCGCGCTGTTGGCAGTGCGCAATATCCGTCAGGCTAAGCACTTCTTAATAGCTGACTGCAAAACTAAGGTAGAAACTGTGTTTTTCAGCTAAAGATTAATTGCAGTTTTTAGCGGCAGGGTTAAAAATAGCTTTGTTGTAAAGAGTGCGCGCTGCAAAAGGAATGCAGAGCTAAAATTTTTGAGGGTGTGGTGAAGGAATGAAAAACCTTGCTGGGCACAAATAATTTGTACGTTGCATTAACTCATGGATACGCTGAATGGCGCTGAAGGTTTTTTTTAAGGATACGAGGGGACTAACTTTGCTCGTGGCTGGCATTGCGTTCATCTTGCTGGTGGCGCAGGCGTTAGGCCAAAGTCTCGGTGTGCAACTGCCGGCCAAGTTTTTTGAAGAATACGGTACGCCGATGCTGGTAATAGAGCCCAAAAACGGCAGCATTCGTCTAGCTAACCCTGCCGCCGCTGCATTTTACGGCTATAGCATTGACCAATTACAAAAAATGCATATTCAGCAGATTAATGCTCTAGATGAAGAGGACGTAAAGCTAGAGCGCGAGCGTGCGCAAAAAGAAAATCGTAATTATTTTATTTTTCCTCATCGACTGGCTTCGGGCGATATTCGAACCGTTGAGGTGCATTCTTGGCCGTTGAAAGCCGATAACGGCGAAATACTACTTTTTTCACTAATTCTTGATGTCTCTGGCCAGCAAATTTCGCAAGCTAGTATTTTAGAGTATAAAGATCGCTTAGAAGGTCTTGCTGAATCACGTTACCAACAATTAATCAGCGCTCAAGAGCGTATGAATGTTGTGCGTTGGTCAGCGATGCTCATTCAGCTGTTAGCCATTGCTTTGCTGGTTTGGAATATAGCCAAGCGTCGCAAAATTGAACGCAAACTACGTGAAAAAACCATGATGTTGGAAGGGCTGCTAGATTCAATACCCGACATCATTTTCTTTAAAACAAAAAGTGGCCATTACTTAGGCGCTAATGCGCAATTTGCTGATTACGTAAACCATGATAGTTCGGCTATTGTTGGTAAAACTGATTTTGATTTTTTTCCTGAGCAGCGTGCAAAGGGATATCGCGCGGTTGATCAGCAAGTGGTGGATACACGTCAAGTGGTGCGTACTGAAGAATGGGCCACCTTTGCGGATGGCAGCAAGCACTTGCTGGATAAATTAAAGGCCCCTTTGCTGAGTGCTGATAATGAACTTTTAGGCGTTATAGGTATTAGTCGTGATAATACCGAGCGCTATCAGAGCGAGCAGCGCATCAAGTTTTTAGCCTTTTACGATCCCTTAACCAATTTACCTAACCGCTATCTTTTTGAGGATAAGCTGGCTGAGATCAGCAACCATCTCATACCAGGTAAGGCGTTAATTGTGATGGCTATGATCGACTTGGACCACTTCAAGAACATCAATGATGCGCTGGGGCATGCCAAAGGTGACGAGCTATTAGTGGCGCTTGCTTGCCGACTTAACCGACTGTTGCAAGAAAACGAAGTGTTAGCCCGTTTTGGAGGCGATGAGTTTGCTTTGTTGCTGGTGCAGCAGGGTGATGATATCGAGTTGGCAGAACAGCAACTTGAGCAAAGATTGCAGGATTTTCAAGATACACTGGCACAACCCATCCAACTGGGAGGCAGTGAATTTATACTCAGCAGTAGTTTGGGTGCTTCATTTAATACGGTATTTGACAGAAGCTTTGCTGAGCTACTTAAAGAGGCGGATATTGCTTTGTATGCCGCCAAAGAAGCTGGGCGAGGCACATGGCGACGCTTCCAGATGAGCATGCAAACGCAGGCTGAAAGCCGCTTTGAGCTCGAAGGCGAGCTACGTAAAGCGCTCGACAATCAACAGCTATCGCTGTATTTGCAGCCTAAAACTAATGCTGATGGTGTTATTTATGGCACTGAGTCCTTAGTGCGCTGGGAGCATCCAGAAAAAGGACTTATTTACCCGAATTTCTTTATTCCTCTTGCTGAAGATACAGGCTTGATTGTTGCGCTGGGTGACTGGGTATTAAAAGAAACCATGCTACTGATGCGCGATAACCCACAGCTTACTTTTGCGGTCAATATCAGTCCGCGTGAATTTCGCGCCCCGGAGTTTGTTAATCGTTTGCGCCAGTTGCTGGAAGAAACAGGCGCCGATCCCAAACGCCTAACGCTGGAGGTGACAGAGGGTTTGCTGATTACTGACTTTGGTAAATCTTACAAGCGAATGTTAACGCTGCAGCGGTTGGGTATAAGCTTTTCAATTGACGACTTTGGTACGGGTTATTCGTCGTTGTCGTATTTAAAAAGACTGCCCATTAATGAGTTAAAAATCGATCGCTCATTCGTGAAAGATTTACCGCATGATTCAAGTGACGCTCTGCTGGTTGAAACTATGATGGCAGTAGCCAAGCATCTTGATTTATCGGTGGTGGCTGAGGGGGTAGAAACCAAGGAGCAGCAGGAATACCTCTACTCAATAGGCTGCACCTTACATCAAGGTTATTTCTACGGTAAGCCAGAGCCCGCAAAAGCATTACTGGCCAGACTTAAGGCACTGCAAAGTGTAAGTATTGAGTAAACAGTTAAACCTTACTCTTGCGGTTCAGTTTCTTCTTGCTCAGCAGAAATCTCTAGCCACTGTGCCAGCTGTTGATAGGCTTCATCTAGGCCAAGCCTTTTGGTGGCAGAAAAAAGCTGGATACTGGCGGTGCTACCCCACTTCTCAATGAGCTCTTTTTGCGTCTTCAGCAATGCGGTGCGACCTGCACCATAAGTGAGCTTGTCTGCTTTGGTCAGCAGAATATGTACAGGCATTTGATTGGATTGCGCCCAGTCCAGCATCATTTGGTCAAAAGGGGTTAGTGGGTGACGAATGTCCATCAATAGCACCACACCAGCCAAGCTTTTTCTATTGCTTAAATAAGAGTTTAAGTGCTTTTGCCAGTGCTGTTTAAGTGGCATGGGGACCTTGGCATACCCATAGCCAGGTAAATCAACGAGGCGTCTTTGTTCATCAAGGCTGAAAAAGTTTAAGAGTTGAGTGCGACCTGGGGTTTTTGAAGTGCGAGCAAGATTGGCTTTGGTGAGACAATTGAGCGCACTTGATTTACCAGAGTTAGAGCGACCGACAAAAGCAATTTCAAGACCTTCATCTGTGGGGCATTGGTCTAAACGTGTGGCGCTGATTAGAAACTGGGCCTTTTGACAAAGGCCGGTGATGATATTCTTGGTTTGCATAGGAATTCCAAAATTGCAATAAGCGGGGGCATTTCAGTTTTATTGTGTGCAGTATATAATGTGAAAAATTATGTGCATCAATTGGATTGTGTTAATCTACTGTTTATTATTTGTGGGTTGGACATGATGCCTACATAATTTGCACGCCGAGGGTTATCAGATTGCCTATTTAGGTAACTAGATGACTCCGGTCAAATTTACTTTTAGCCGTAGTTGGATTTAGCTGATGAACAAAATTATAGTGAGTCTGCTGTTGACCTTGGGTATCACAGGCCTTGCACAGGCCGCTGGGAACGCAGAAGCTGGTAAGGATAAAATCCTCCTTTGTACTGCCTGCCACGGCCAAGATGGCAACAGCGCCTTGATGCCGACCTACCCCAAATTGGCAGGTCAGGGACAGCGCTATTTGCTTAAGCAAATGAACGATATCAAATCTGGTGCGCGTCCTGTTGTTGAAATGACGGGTATGCTTACCGCTATGTCCGATGAGGATATGGCTGATATTGCAGCTTGGTATTCAAGTCAGACGTCAACTCTGGGTGAAGCTGATGCAGAGCTAGCAGCGCGCGGTGAAGAGCTTTACCGTGGTGGAAAAATAAATGATGGCGTGCCGGCATGTACGGGTTGTCATACCCCTACAGGCGAGGGCATGGATTTGGCTTTTTATCCTAAGTTAAGTGCTCAACAGTCCGGTTACACGGCCAAGCAGCTAACTGATTTCCGTGAAGGCGATCGTACCAATGATGGCGATGCTATGGTTATGCGCGGAGTAGCTGAAAAACTCAGCAATAAGGATATCAAGGCATTAGCAAGCTATATTCAGGGCTTGCGTTAATCTAGTCTAATCTAGTATTAAAAAAGCGCTACCTACAGTTTAGGTGGCGTTTTTTTTTTTGCGCAGAAACATGATTTTAAACAAGTTGCGTATTTCTCGCCTAGAAAAATAACTGTATAGTTGACTATAATACTGGGAATTAACTAGGGTGGGATTAGCAATGCAATTACTCGATCGCTCAAAAGCATTAAAAATTACCCCGTTTTTGCGTTTGGGTTTTAGGCCTTTCTTCTTTTTAGGAGCCTTGTTGGCCACGATAGTCGTTCCGCTATGGCTGCTGGCGCTTAATGGTTACTTTGTAGACTGGCAGCCTACAGGGGGTTGGTTGGCATGGCACAGACATGAGCTATTATTTGGTTTTGTCGGGGCGATAATTGCAGGGTTTTTACTTACTGCAGTACAGACGTGGACAGGGGTTCCTGGTTTGTCGGGTAATCTGTTGCTAGGCCTGACTTTAATCTGGGTTGCGGCGCGATTAGTCTGGTTCGTTAATGTACCAGAGCCAGTATTTGTGCTACTCAATGGCTTGTTTTTTCCCCTAGTTGCTGTGCAAATGGCGCGCAGTGTTTGGCCAGTTCGCCAAGTGCGAAATTATCCGCTGGTGGTGGTTTTATTGGTGCTGTCCGCACTGAATGCTGTGGTTTTGTTCGGTGTGGTAAATGCCGATGAGGCGTTGCAGCGCCAGGCAGTGCTGGGAGGCTTGTGGGCCGTTGGTGCCATTATGTGCATCATTGGTGGACGGGTTATACCTTTTTTCACTCAACGTGGTTTGTTACGTCCGCATGGTGTGCAAGCATTGCCTTGGCTTGAGCATGCGCTTTTGTATGGCACTTTATTGGTGGTGCTGTGCTATGCAGGTGGTTGGGCGCTACAGCCTCATGCTGTGATCGGGGTGTTGTTTTTACTCTTAGCCGTAGGACATTTAATACGCTTGGCGCGCTGGTATGACCAAGGCATATGGCGGGTGTCCTTGCTCTGGTCGCTGCATGTGGCGACTCTATGGTTTGTCATTGCGTTTTTCTGCATGGCTTTGTGGAATTTCGGCTGGTTAGCTAATGTGAGTTTGGCGGTGCACGCGCTGACTGTTGGCGCGATGGCTGGCCTTATCCTAGCCATGATTGCTCGAGTAACCCTAGGGCATACTGGCAGGATGCTTACGCCTCCTAAGGCCATGACGTGGGGCTTTGCGCTGTTTAACCTAGCAGCTGTTAGCCGAGTATTTTTGGTTGAGCTTAATTATCAGGCTGGCTTGGGTATTGCGGTCTTATGTTGGTCGTTAAGTTTTGCAGTTTATTTGTACTGCTATGGCCCTATGTTATGGAAGGCGCGTGTTGATGGCGCACCGGGCTAGGTTAATGGCTGCAGTTACTTGTTACCGATGAGTCGACTATTGTATAGCTGCCAAAATAAATAAGAGTTCTAGAATGGATGTCATACTAAAAGGCTTGGAGATAACGTTTGCCAGGTTTGGTAGAGCAAAAACAAGAAATATTTGTAAAACAAATTACTAGCTGCACAATTTTATCGGTTTCAATAGAATACCCTTCGTTTATGTAAAGCACAGTGCAGCTAGCAAATAAAACAAACATTAGTAAAGTCTAGAGGTTATTTTCATGACACAGGATTTAAGTAAATTCATTCGTAATGCAGCTTTCCTAGATAAGATTGTTTCAGCCGAGGAAGCCGCATCATGGATTGATGACGGGATGACGCTGGGCATGAGTGGCTTCACCCTGTTTGGTGAGCCAAAAGAGTTCCCGATGGCGTTGGCCGAGCGCGGCAAAAAAGAAAAGTTCAAGGTCAACCTGTTTACCGGCGCCTCCATGGGCCCGGCGGCTGATGGTTCTATGGCCGAAGCCGGCATCATCAACCTGCGTTTCCCATATAACGCCAACCCGATCCTGCGCAAGCAGATCAACGAAGGCGAAGCGTTCTATATCGACCAGCACTTGTCCCATAACGCCGAATATGTGCGCCAGGGCGTACTGCCGCGCATCGACTACGCAATTATCGAAGCTGCTGCGATTACTGAAGACGGTGAAATCATTCCGACCGGTTCAGTGGGCAACTCCCCGATTTATGTCGACACGGCCAAGCACGTCATTATCGAGGTCAACGTATCCGCTCCGGCGGCCTACGAAGGCATGCACGACATCTATGTTCCCGGCCCTGCCGGTGAAAATGCCCGTTGCGATATTCCGCTGTGTGAAATCAGCCAGCGCATTGGCAGCAAGGGCATCAAGGTTGATCCAGCCAAAGTCCGCGGTATCGTGATTTCCAGCCAGCCGGATATCCCGTCTCCGCTGTTTGAGCCAAACGAAGAAACCCAGCAAATTGCTGACAACCTGCTGCACTTCCTGCATGAAGAAGTACGCAAGGGCCGCCTGCCAAACAACCTGGCTCCGCTGCAATCCGGAGTCGGCTCCGTGGCTAACGCAGTGCTGAATGGCATGAAGGACTCTGGTTTCAAAGACATCATCGTTGCTTCCGAAGTGTTGCAGGATGGCGTATTCGATCTGATTGATGCCGGTGTAGTGAAGTTCGCTGCCGGTACGGCGCTGTCCCTGTCTAAGAAGCGTGTAGACAGCCTGGCAGAAGACTTGGAGAAGTATGCAGACAAGGTTGTTTTCCGCCCGCAAGAAATTTCCAACCACCCCGAGCTGATTCGTCGTCTGGGTGTGATTTCTTTCAACACTGCGCTGGAAGTGGACATCTACGGTAACGTCAACTCCACCCACGTCAGTGGTACTCACATGATGAACGGTATCGGCGGTTCCGGTGATTTTGCCCGTAACGCCCGCATTACCATGTTCGTTACCCAGTCAACTGCCAAAGGCGGCGCCATTTCCGCCATCGTGCCGTTTGTGACCCACGTTGACCACACCAACCATGACGTTGATGTGATCATCACCGAGCAGGGCTACGCTGACTTGCGTGGTCTGGCTCCACGCCAGGCGGCTGAGGCCATCATCGAAAACTGTATGCACCCGACCTACAAGCAGCAGGCGCGTGAGTACTTCGAAGAAGCCAAAGCCAAGCGTGGTGGACACACACCACACCTGTTGGACAAGGCGTTCTCTTGGCACATTAACCTAGCCGAGAAGGGCACCATGAAGCTGGATTAATCTAGGCTTTGTCATACAGAAAAGGGCTCTTCGGGGCCCTTTTTTATTGTGTTGGATTACTGACGTCAGCGACAAATAAGCTAAGCTGTTCAAGCAGGGTTTGTTGTGCGTGCTGAACAGGCTCTAGTGCAGCAGGCTGTTGTTGGATATAACGGCCATCTGCCTGTAATAGCCAAGCGTGGGTATTATCCTCAAGATAGAGTTTGAGCTCTTTTTTAACGCGTTTAACCAGCTTTTTGTTTTCTAGCTGGAAACAGGCCTCGATACGCTTATCCAAATTGCGCTCCATTAAATCAGCACTGGCTAGATAAATTTCTTCGTCTGCATCGTGGTTTAAGAAATAATAAACGCGACTGTGTTCAAGCTGCTGCCCAATAATAGAGCGCACCTGTATGGTTTGTGAGACACCGGCAATACCAGGACGCAAACAACACATCCCGCGCACGATTAAATCAATGTTTACGCCTGCTTGACTGGCCTTGTACAGTGCTTTAATGATTTTTGCATCGGTTAGCGCATTGATTTTAATAATAATATGCGCGGGCTTTCCGGCCAGCGCGTTGGACTCTTCTCTAGCAATAAAATCCATGAGTGATTTGCGTAACGTAAAAGGTGCGTGAATGAGTTTTTGCATCTGCACACTTTTCCCCATGCCAATGAGCTGACCAAAAAGTATGGATACATCCTCGCACAGGGCTTTATTACTGGTGAGCAAACTGTAATCGGTATACAGCAAAGCGTTAGCCGCATGGTAATTGCCGGTACCTAAGTGGGCATAGCGCACGAGGCTGTCTTCTTCGCGGCGTAATATTAGCGCGAGCTTGGCGTGGGTTTTAAAACCTATCATGCCGTAAATAACGATAGCGCCGGCTTCCTGTAAGCGGCTGGCTAGTGCAAGGTTGTACTCTTCGTCAAAGCGTGCGCGCAGTTCAATTACTACCGTCACTTCCTTGCCGTTGCGTGCTGCCTCTACCAAGGCATCGGCTATTTCTGAGTTTGCACCTGCGCGATACAGGGTTTGCTTTATTGCCAATACGTTAGGATCTTTTGCCGCCTGACTTAAAAAATCAATGACGCAGGTGAATGCCTCGTAGGGATGGTAAAGCAAAATATCTTGTTTGCTGACGACGGCGAAAATATCAGTATTTTTCTGCAGCGCTTTGGGAATCGAGGGGACAAAGGGCGCAAACTGTAAATGCGGGTGTGAAGTTAGATTGGTAATAGCAAATAAACGGGTCAGGTTGACTGGTCCATTTACCTGATAGAGTTCTGTCTCACTGAGGTTGAATTGGGTTAATAGATAATCAACTAGATGTTCAGGGCAATTATCTACCACTTCTAGTCGTACAGCATCACCAAACTGGCGCGTACTTAACTCACCGCGTAAGGCATGGGCTAGATCGGTAACGTCCTCTGCAGAAAAGCTCAGATCAGCGTTGCGCGTCAGACGAAATTGGTAGCAGCCTTTAACTTTCATACCATGGAATAAATCATTGGCATGGGCATGCAGCATGGATGAAAGAAAGACGTAGTTAACCCCAGGGCCGCCAATTTCTTCTGGCACGCGAATAAGACGGGGTAAGCTGCGCGGTGCAGGCAGGATAGCCAAACCTGAGTTGCGACCAAACGCATCGACACCTTCAAGCTCGACAATAAAGTTTAAGCTTTTATTGACCAGTAATGGGAAAGGGTGGGCTGGATCCAAACCAATGGGGGTAATAATAGGCGCTACTTCAGCATGAAAATATTCATTGACCCAGCGCTGTATCGACTCGGTCCAGAAGCGGCGACGAATAAAACGAATATTTTCGCGCGCCAGTTTGGGTAGCAGAACGTCATTGAGTATTTGATATTGACGAGTAACTTGTTGATGCACTATGCCTGCAATGTCAGCTAAGGCTTGTTGCGGCTGTATCCCGTCTGCGTCAATACGCAAACGGTTGTAGGTTATTTGCCGTTTAAGTCCAGCAACACGAATTTCGAAGAACTCATCTAGATTGCTGGAGAAAATTAATAAGAACTTTAGCCGTTCAAGTAATGGCGTTGATTCGTCAAGCGCCTGATCCAGAACGCGAATATTAAACTGCAGCTGTGAAAGTTCACGGTGAATATATAGGCTGCTATCGTCTAAATTTGGGGCATGAGCGATAGGCTCTGATGTTGATACAGTTGCAGTAACTGCTGGCTTATCGCTCATAAAATCCCCGGTTATTTAGTTGTTCTGCTGTAGCTGCTTAGCTGCGTGCACAGCAAAGTAGGTGAGGATGCCGTCAGCACCGGCGCGCTTAAAGGCCAATAATGATTCCATAATAACCTCTTCACTGAGCCAGCCGTTTTGAATGGCCGCCATATGCATGGCGTACTCACCGCTCACCTGGTAAGCAAAGGTTGGTGCTTTGAACTCTTCTTTGGTGCGCCAAACGATATCCAAGTAAGGCATGCCAGGCTTGACCATCACCATGTCAGCACCTTCGGTTAGATCCATAGCTACTTCGTGCAAGGCTTCGTGCCCATTAGCAGGGTCCATCTGGTAGGTAAACTTATTGCCCTTACCAAGGTTGGCAGCTGAACCTACGGCATCACGGAAAGGACCGTAGTAGCTACTAGCATACTTGGCTGAATAGGCCATGATGCGCACATTGATGTGGCCAGCATCTTCAAGTGCTTCGCGGATGGCGAGGATACGTCCATCCATCATGTCCGATGGCGCCACTACTTGCGCGCCGGCTGCAGCGTGTGAAAGCGCTTGGCGTACGAGCGCATCAACGGTTTCTTCATTTTGTACATAACCGCTGTCATCCAAAATACCGTCTTGACCATGGGTGGTGAACGGGTCTAGAGCCACATCACTGATAATGCCTAGCTCAGGGAATTTTTCTCGTAGCGCGCGAATGGCACGCTGAGCGATACCGTCGGGATTCCACGCCTCTGCTGCATCAAGGGATTTGCATTCCACTGGCGTAACCGGGAAAAGAGCCAAAGCAGGAATGCCTAAGGCAACCCAATGTTCTGCTTCTTGTAATAGTAGGTCGATTGACAGGCGCTCAACACCGGGCATAGACGGGACGGCTTCGCGTTGATTGCTGCCATCGAGAACAAAAACTGGATAAATAAGGTCATCCACACTTAAGCGATTTTCACGCACTAAACGGCGAGAAAAGTCGTCGCGACGGTTACGACGTAAACGTGTACTGGGGAAAAGTCGATAGGCAGTATTGGTAGTCACTGTGGCTTCCTTTTTATCTGTTAGCTTGATGTGCAGCCGATGCTGCAAGCTGATGAACGTGGTTCTATTGTAAGCTTAAATTTAAGCCTGAGCTAATTATCTAGAATAAGCAAAAAACGCACTGAAAAATACGGAAAAACAAGAAAAGGCTGTTTGCATGTGGTTTATGCTCTGGTATGATCGCCCTCCTATTTGCGTGCGGTATTCAACAATGGGGTTGGATGGCGGCACGTTGTATATTCCTGAGGATTCATCATGAAAGCTGGTATTCACCCAAATTACGCAGATATTAACGCAACCTGCAGTTGTGGTAATGTGATTGCGACACGTTCAACTATCGGCAAAGACATCAGCATTGATGTATGCTCCGAGTGTCACCCATTCTATACCGGTAAGCAGAAAGTACTTGATGTGGGTGGTCGTATCGATCGCTTTAAGCAGCGCTTTGGTACTTTCGGTACTAAGTAAGCTTATTTTGCTTGCACAGTAAAAAAGCGCCTTCTTAGGCGCTTTTTTACTTTATAATCAATGAAAAATTGAGCAGTTAGTAAAGATTTACAGGTTTTAGTGTTGTTTTGTACCGACTGTCACAGCCTGGTGGCCTAAGCGCCCAGAAACTCATCATGTCTTGTTGTAGGCTTTACTCTTGCGTATGCTCGTCAGTTTATAAATACAGAAACTATCCAGCGGAAAAACATCATGTCTGATTTGAAAACAGCAGCACTTGAATATCATGCTTTACCCCGTCCGGGTAAAATAAGTGTTGAGCTAACCAAACCCACAGAGACAGCGCGTGATTTGGCGCTTGCCTATAGTCCTGGGGTGGCAGAGCCAGTGCGTGAAATCGCGCGCGAGCCAAACCTCGCTTATAAATATACCAGCAAGGGTAATCTGGTCGGTGTGATTACCGACGGTACCGCTATCCTTGGGTTGGGTAATTTAGGACCGTTGGCATCAAAACCGGTAATGGAAGGTAAGGGCGTGCTGTTTAAGCGCTTTGCTGGTGTGGATGTTTTTGATATTGAAGTGGATGCAGAAAGCCCACAAGCGTTTATTGATACCGTAAGACGTATTTCAATAACCTTTGGTGGTATCAATTTAGAGGACATCAAAGCGCCCGAGTGTTTTGAAATCGAGCGCGCCCTAATTGAGCAGTGTGATATTCCAGTATTCCATGATGATCAGCATGGTACAGCTATTGTTACTGCGGCTGGAATGCTGAACGCCCTAGAGATTGCTGGCAAAGAACTGGCCACAGCTAAAATTGTTTGCCTTGGCTCTGGTGCCGCTGCCATATCCTGCATGCGGCTGTTAATTAGTTTGGGCGCCAAGGTTGAGAACATTTTTATGCTCGACCGTAAAGGCGTAATTCATTCTGGTCGTGATGATTTAAATCAATATAAAGCTGCCTTTGCGCACGACACGGATCAGCATACGCTTGAGCAGGCTATGGAAGGGGCGGACGTTTTTGTTGGTCTGGCTGGCTCTAATTTACTCAGCGCAGATAACCTTAAGCGCATGGCAGAAAGACCTGTAGTGTTTGCCTGTTCTAATCCGGATCCGGAAATTAGTCCAGAACTTGCACATGCCACTCGCTCAGACATAATTATGGCGACGGGCCGTTCGGATTACCCTAACCAAGTTAATAATGTTTTGTGTTTCCCATTTATCTTTCGCGGTGCATTAGATGTGCGTGCTTCGCGTATTAATGAGGAAATGAAGATTGCAGTGGTGCATGCTTTGCGTGATTTAGCCAAAGCGCCAGTGTTGCCTGAGATATGTGCGGCATACGGTTTAGATACATTGGAGTTTGGGCGTGAGTATATTATTCCTAAGCCGTTGGACCCACGCTTGATTACTCTGGTGCCGGATGCTGCTGCAAAAGCAGCGATAGAAAGTGGCGTAGCTAGCTTGCCCTATCCGCGTAACTACCCATTGCAGTCAGTTGCTGATGTATTTAAATAATCAGCCCTTTCTTCATCAATAAAAAACCCGCCAGTGAATGAGCGGGTTTTTTATTGATGATAAAACGCCAACTTAAGCAAATACGCTTATTGAGAGGCTAAAACAAATCAATATAGCTGTCCTGTTTAAAGCTAGGCTGGATTGCTCCAGGACTACTAAAGTTAGTGTTAAATTCGTCCATGCTGGGCGGTGTATCTTCTTCTTTAAATAGCTCAAAAAAACTCTCAGGTGTACCGGGTGGCGCAACACGTCCGCTATTAGGGTCGATACGCAACAAGCTTAAACCTGTTGGTTCGGGCTGAGTGCTCATGGGCTTGTCAGCCAGTGCTTGGCGGGTATAGTCAATCCAAATAGGTAAGGAAATACTGCTGCCGTATTCATGGCGACCTAGGCTCGCTGGCTGATCAAAACCTGACCATACTGAGGTTAATAGATCGTAGTTATAGCCAATAAACCAGCTATCAAAAGAGTCGTTTGTGGTACCGGTTTTGCCAGCTAAGTCAGTTCGATTTAGCGCCAGTGCACGTCTGCCGGTTCCTCTTTTAATCACGTCTTTTAACACATCAGTGATCAGGTAAGCGGTGCGCGGATCCAAGATAGGGTCAGCTATGTTGGTTTGGCTTTCTACGCCTGCCGCATTTTTTTGCTCATCAGCGGCTTGAAGCTGTTGCTGAATCTTTGCCTGTCTGGGCGTAATATTTGGGTTGGCTTGGAAAAGCGTCTGTCCGTTACGGTCGTAAACCTTTTCTACTAGATATGGCTCGATTTTATAGCCGCCATTAGCAAAGGTTGCCCAAGCCGCGGTTAAATCCATAGGCACTAAGGTTGCTGAGCCTAAAGACAGGGACAGATTAGGCGGTAAGCTTGCTTCTTTTAAACCAAAACGGCTGATGTATTGGCGTGCGTAAGGGATGCCAATATCTTGCAGTATGCGAATGGATACTATGTTGCGTGAACGAAATAAGGCTTCGCGTACTCTGATAGGACCCAAAAAAGTATCGTTATCATTTTTCGGACGCCATACTTCTTTCATGCCGGGTTCAAAAATCTCTATTGGAGCATCATTGACTAGCGTGGCTGTAGTGAAACCGGCATCCAGCGCTGCGCTATAAATAAAGGGTTTAAAGCTAGAGCCGGGTTGACGTTGTGCTTGAGTGGCTCTGTTGTAGTGACTTTGCTCGAATGCCACACCACCCACCAAAGCCTGAATGGCGCCGCTGTGTGGATTTAGGCTAATCAGCGATGTTTGAATTTTGGGTACTTGTGAAAAAGCATAGCTGCCATCTTCAGTGCTAACTACACGAATAAGATCGCCAATTTTGACCACATCTGAAGGTTTTTTAGGTGTTGCGCCGCGGCTGTTGTTGCTTAAGAACGGAGCTGCCCAGCGCATACTTGACCAAGGCACAATAGGTTCTACGCCATTTGCCAATAACACAACAATGCTATCAGCATCAATTTGTTTAACGATTGCGGGGATAAATTGGTTATAGCGTCTTGTGTTGGCCAGCGTTGAGAGCCATTGCTCGGGGTTGGCTACATGCTTTTCAGCGCCGCGATATCCATGGCGACGGTCATAGTCTGTTAAGCCGTTAAATACAGCGTTTTGAGCATGATTTTGCAAGTCAGCAGAAATAGTTGTGACTACGTTTAACCCGTCAGTATAGGCATTGCTGCCATAAAGGCTGACCATTTCTAGGCGTGCCATTTCAGCTATATAGGGCGCGTAAGCGTCGGGGGTGCGGATGTGTAACTTAGCATCAAGAGGTTCATTAATGGCTTGGTTAAACTGCTCTTGAGTGATGCGGCCCAGTTTGTACATGCGCCCAAGAATCCAGTCGCGCCGCTCCATGCTGCGTTCTGGGTTGGCGATAGGGTTGAAGCGTGATGGTGCCTTAGGTAATCCGGCAATCATAGCCATCTGCGCTAGGCTTAACTCCTGAATGGATTTGCCATAATAAATATTTGCCGCCGCTTCGATACCATAGGCACGATTGCCGAGGTATATTTTATTGACATAAAGCTCTAGTATTTCCTCTTTACTTAGTTCACGCTCTATCTGCAACGCTAAAAGAATTTCATTGGCTTTACGGGAAAAGCTACGCTCGCTGGTAAGGAAAAAATTCTTTGCCACCTGCATGGTAATGGTGCTTCCGCCAGTTTGAATGCGGCCGGACTTTAAGATTTGAGCAGCAGCGCGCATCAAGCTGCCAGGATCAACGCCATAATGATTGGCGAAATTGTCGTCCTCAGCAGAAAGCAGAGCATGAATAAAGTCTTGTGGAACATCTGCAAATGGAATAGGGGTGCGGCGCATCTCACCGAATTCTTCAATGAGCATTGATTCAGAGCTGTATACGCGTAACGGAATTTGTAGTTCTACTGTACGTAGAGAGTCAACTGAGGGTAAATTGGGGCTGAGGTATAAATAGGCGCCAGTTAAACTGAGTACTGCTCCGCAAATCGTGGCAATGATTAATGCAATAACTGTTTTTAGAAAAAGCATCAAGATGGTGAGATTCCCAAAGTAAATTAAGGGGTTAGAAAATTAGATGGAAATAATAGATTCAATAGGCCACATTATAAGCGTTTTTTTTGCTTAGAAGCTATTTGCGATTCAAGCAAGACTGTTATTTAATGTGAAAAACCATAAAACGTCTGTAAGTGACGGATGCTGATAGGAATTCGGTTGTGCTAGGGCTCTTCAAAAAGAAATCGAATATGCTACTGGGGATCGATATAAGCTCGACCTCGGTAAAACTCATCGAACTAAGTCGCTCAGGTGGCCGCTATAAAGTAGAGGCCTATGCTGTTGAGCCGCTTCCACCCAACGCTGTTATCGAGAAGAATATTGCTGAGCTCGAGGTAGTGGGTCAGGTAATTACAAAACTGATTGCTAAATCAAGAACAACGCTTAAGCAAGCTGCGGTTGCAGTATCGGGTTCTGCGGTAATTACCAAACAAATTCAGATGGAATCTGGCTTGTCTGAAGATGAATTGGAAACACAGCTTAAAATTGAAGCTGATCAGTATATTCCTTACCCTATCGAAGAAGTAGCCATCGATTTTGAGGTGTTAGGACCTTCGGGTGTCGCTGGGCGTGATAATGTTTTGCTCGCGGCTTGTCGTAAAGAAAACGTTGAAATACGTGAAGCGGCTCTGGCTTTAGCTGGGCTATCCGCAAAAGTGGTAGAGGTTGAAGCTTATGCGCTTGAGCGATCCTACCAGCTGGTATCTAGCCAGCTTGCCGGTGGTCGTGAAAACCTAACAGTGGCGGTGGTAGACATCGGTGCAACCATGACTACGCTAAGTGTTATGCGTAATGGGGTAACCATATACACCCGTGAGCAGGTTTTTGGCGGCAAACAACTGACTGATGAAATTCAACGTAGATACGGCTTGTCGGTTGAAGAGGCAGGCTTGGCTAAAAAACAAGGGGGCTTGCCCGATGACTACGAGCTTGAAGTTTTAGAACCCTTTAAAGAGGGTGTCGTGCAGCAAATTTCTCGTTCGTTACAGTTTTTCTTTGCTGCAGGTCAGTACACAGAAGTTGACTATATTCTGCTGGCGGGTGGCACATCATCCATTCCTAATCTTGATCGTCTCGTCCAACAAAAGCTGGGCACGCCAACTATGGTGGCCAATCCTTTTGCCAATATGTCATTAAGTAATAAGGTTAATGCTGGCGCCTTAGCGAGTGATGCGCCTTCATTAATGATCGCCTGTGGCTTAGCAATGAGGAGTTTTGACTAATGGCACAGATTAACTTATTACCTTGGCGCGAACAGCTGCGCGAAGAGCGCAAACAGCGTTTTTTGGTGCTGTTGGTTGTTGTTTTATTGCTTGCTGCGGGTGTCGTGTTCTTGGCCAGCCAGTATTTTAATACGGCAATCGAAAATCAGCAGGGGCGCAATAACTTTATTCGTGCAGAAAATACGGCTTTGGATGCACGCATTAAGGAAATTAGTGAGCTAAGAACCCGTCGCCAACAGCTAATTGAGCGGATGAAGATTATTCAGGATTTACAGGGTAATCGGCCGATAGTCTCGAGGATTTTCGATCAGATCGTGCGTACTATTCCTGATGGTGTCTATTTCACTTCACTTAAGCTGACTGACAAAACAGTGGCCATAGAGGGTGAAGCAGAAAGTAACAGCTTGGTTTCTAATTTAATGCGTAATCAGGATGCTTCTGCTTGGCTGACTGCGCCAAATTTAACAGAGGTAAAAGCAGTTTCAGCGGATAATACGGAACAAACAAGTCGCTTTAAAATGACTGTGCAGCAAACTAAGCCTGTGGATGAAAATAAGCAAGGAGCGAAAAAATGAGCTTCATGGATTCCTTGAAAAGTCTAAAGCAGGTCGATTTTAATGAGCTTGATGTTAATAATATTGGTTCTTGGCCTGCTGCGGTTCGTGCACTAGCTTGCATAATCATATTTATTGCAGTGCTTGCGTTAGGATACTTTTTCTATCTAACTGACATGCAGGACGAACTAGAGCGTCACCAGCGTGAAGAGGTTACGTTAAAAGAGCAATTCACCAGCAAAGTGAGGCAGGCAGCAAACTTGGGAGCCTATAAAGAGCAGATGGTGTTGATGGAGGCTTCTTTCGATGCCTTGCTTAAACAGCTGCCCAGTGACACTGAAGTGCCGGGTTTGTTGGAAGATATCACCAGTGCAGGCTTGAACTCAGGCTTGGAATTTGAAGAAATTAAACTTCAGCCTGAAGTAGCGCAACAGTTTTATATTGAGTTGCCAATTCAGATTAAGGTTTATGGTGGTTATCACGAGTTGGCGACCTTTGTGAGTGCGGTTGCCAGTATGCCGCGTATTGTTACCTTGCATGACTTCAGTATTGAACCAGCTAAAGCGGGCAGCAATTCGCGCCTAGCAATGAGTATTCTGGTGAAAACCTATAGATATAAAGATCAGCAGGGGGCTAAGTAATGAAGTGCGCACGTTACCTATTATTAGCGATGCTATCGTCAGCTCTGCTTGGTTGTAGTTCAGGCGAACATGCTGATTTGCAAGCATTTATGGATGAAGTTCGTGCCCAGCCTAGGGGTAGGATTGAAGCTATGCCTGAAGAGGTGGTGTACGAGCCTTTTACCTATATAGCGACAGGCTTACGTAGTCCATTTCAACCTCCGGTTAAATTAGAACAAGCTCAGCGCGAGCGTGGGCGTTCTGGCTTGATGCCTGATGATGCTCGAGTTAAACAGTTTTTAGAGAGCTTCAATATTGAAACCTTTGTAATGGTGGGGACCTTAGCCAATAAAGAAGGCTTGTATGCATTGATACGTGGTGGCGATGGGGTACATCGTGTGCGTGCAGGTGATTACCTAGGGCGTAATCATGGCCGTATTACTGAGATTAATGCGGATGCCGTCGAGGTGGTAGAGCTGGTGCCGGATGGCGAAGGTGGGTGGCTGGAACGGCCTAGAACATTGATGTTGCAGGAGCGCTCGTGAAGTGGAGCAGATTATGAAAACTAACCGGAACACTCAACGGAATTGGACAATGAAAACAAAATTTTCTCGTATTGCTTGCGCGTGGCTGTTAGCACTAGCTTCACCAAGCATATTGGCCGCTGACTTAAATACACTCGATGTGTCAGCGCTGCCCGGTGATAAGGTAGAGCTGAAGCTCACCTTTGACGAGCCTATTGATATGCCCAGAGGCTATACCATTGAGCAACCAGCTAGAATTGCCTTGGATTTGCCGGGTGTAAACAACAAGCTGAAAAGCAAAACTCGCGAATTGGGCGCCGGCAATGCAAGAAGCCTGACAGTGGTTGAAGCACAAGGCCGCACGCGTTTAATTATTAATTTAGCCCAACTCACTAGTTATGATACTCGTGTTGACGGCAATAACTTATATGTTGTGGTAGGTGAAGGCGTAACCAATACAGCTGCAACCAACGCTCCTAAGCAAATAGTTAAAACGCAGAAGCAAGCTCCTGCTGCTAGAGGCATCAAAGGTATCGACTTTCAGCGTGGCGAGCAGGGCGAGGGTAATGTTGTCATAGAGTTGGCAGATACGGCAGCAAACCCAGATATTCAAGAGCAGGGTGGTAAAATCAGCTTGTTCTTCCCGCGCACACAATTACCAGAAGAGTTGCGGGTGCGTTTGGACGTTAAAGACTTTGCTACACCAGTAAATTTCGTAAATGCTACTGAAAAATCTGGCGGAACCTCTGTTGTGATTGAGCCGTCAGGCACTTATGACTATCTGGCGTACCAGACAGATAATAAGCTGACCATTAGTGTTAAACCTATTAGTAAGGCAGAGTTAGAAAAACGTAATGCTGATCGTTTTGCCTATACAGGTGAAAAGCTGTCGCTTAACTTCCAAGATATTGATGTGCGTTCTGTGCTGCAGTTAATTGCTGATTTCACCGATTTAAATCTAGTGGCCAGTGATACGGTGCAAGGCAATATTACTTTGCGCTTGCAAAACGTACCTTGGGATCAGGCGCTTGATTTGGTGTTGAAAACTAAAGGTTTGGATAAGCGTAAAATAGGTAACGTATTGCTGGTTGCACCTGCAGCAGAAATTGCTGAGCGTGAACGCCAAGAGTTAGAGTCGCAACAACAAATTGCCGAGCTAGCACCGTTGCGTCGTGAGCTTATTCAAGTGAACTATGCAAAAGCTTCGCAAATGGCAGCCCTATTCCAGCAGGTCACCAGCGGCCAAGGTGCTGAGCGTGGTTCCATTACGGTAGATGATCGGACCAATAGCATCATTGCGTACCAAACCCAAGAGCGCTTAGATGAACTAAGACGTATTGTTGTACAGCTAGATATACCAATGCGACAAGTGATGATTGAAGCGCGTATTGTTGAAGCAGATGTTGGATATGACAAAAGCTTAGGTGTTCGTTGGGGTGGCAACCTGTGGGCCAACGGCAGCAAGTGGAACGCTTGGGGTAAGAATGGCAACCTGGGTGTGGCTGATGACCCTACAGATAGCGGCAGACAAACAGGGCGCTTTCCCGGTATTCGTGAGACTCCGCTAAACACTCCCTTCGTTGATTTGGCTGCAACAGGCGCAACCTCGGGTATAGGGCTAGGGTTTGTTACTAACAATGCAATTTTAGATCTACAATTGTCAGCAATGGAAAAATCCGGTCATGGTGAAGTGGTTTCTCAACCTAAGGTGGTTACCTCAGATAAAGAAACCGCCAAAATCATGAAGGGTTCTGAAATTCCTTATCAAGAAGCCAGCTCAAGCGGTGCAACCAGTACCTCATTTAAAGAAGCTGTATTGTCGCTCGAAGTAACGCCACAAATCACACCTGATAATCGCATTATTATGGATGTGAAGGTAACTAAAGACGAGCCAGACTTTGCTAATGCAATTGATGGTGTGCCATCACTTAAGAAAAACGAAGTGAATGCAAAAGTGCTGGTGTCGGATGGTGAAACCATTGTAATCGGTGGGGTGTTCTCGAACGCGCAGGTAAAAACGGTAGAGAAAGTACCTTTCTTAGGTGATGTGCCTTTTGTTGGTCGTCTTTTCAAGCGTGATTTTGTTCAGGATAATAAAAGTGAGCTACTAATTTTTATTACGCCGCGCATTATGAATAATCAATCAGTTAGCCTAAATTATTGATGCGACATAAAAACCTAACTCTAGTGGGCCCGATGGGAGCTGGCAAAAGCACCATCGGGCGTCTACTTGCTAGAGAGTTACAGCTGAGTTTCAAGGACTCGGATCGAGAAATTGAAGAGCGGACAGGCGCAAGCATTCCGCTCATTTTCGATCTTGAGGGCGAGGAAGGTTTCCGGATCAGGGAAGAGCAGGTTATTGACGACCTGTTGCAAGAGCGTGGACTTATATTGGCTACTGGCGGCGGAGCAATTCTAAAGCCAGCCAATCGAAAAAGAATGTCTAGCAACAGCACGGTAATTTATCTGCATACCTCGGTAGAGCATCAGCTTGAACGTACCGCAAGAGACAAAAATAGACCCTTGCTGCAAACTGAAAACCCACGCAAAGTGTTAGAAAACCTGCTAAAAATCAGAGAACCCTTATACAGGGAGATTGCTGATATCATTATCGAAACTGATACGCGAGCGCCGCGATTAGTGGTGCAAGAAATTATTGATCAGTTGACAGCATTAGTATGATCTTGCGGTTTTGCTTATAATCCCAACAGTATCCACTGTGACTAAGTAGTAATGTTATGCAAAAGCTTAAAGTAGATCTCGCTGAGCGCAGCTATCCAATTTATATCGGCTCGAAACTATTAGATAGTCCAGAGTTGTATGCCCCGCACATCCAAGGGCAGCGTGTAGCCATTGTCACCAACGAAACTATCGCGCCACTTTATTTAGCGCGAATTAAAACAGCCTTAGCCGAGTATCAGGTAACAGAAATAATTTTGCCGGACGGCGAGTCCTATAAAAACTGGCAAACATTGCAACTTATCTTTGATGCTTTGTTGCAAGAGCAGCATGATCGTAAGACCACCATTATTGCTTTAGGTGGTGGTGTTATCGGTGACATGGCTGGATTTGCTGCAGCGTGCTACCAGCGCGGTGTTAATTTTATCCAAGTGCCGACTACGCTTTTATCACAGGTTGATTCATCTGTAGGCGGCAAAACCGGGATTAATCACCCGCTCGGCAAAAACATGGTTGGTGCCTTTTATCAACCGCAGGCGGTGATTATAGATACCGATACACTATCTACCCTGCCTGAGCGTGAACTTGCGGCTGGGTTAGCTGAAATTATTAAATATGGCTTTATTTATGATCTGCAGTTTTTGTCGTGGCTCGAAGAGAACATCCCCCTATTGCTGCAGTTAGACGAGCAAGCGCTCAGCTATGCCATTAAGCACTCCTGTGCGATTAAGGCGGAAGTGGTGGCGCAGGATGAGCGAGAATCGGGCATCAGGGCGATCTTAAATCTTGGCCATACCTTTGGTCATGCTATCGAGACAGAGCAGGGCTACGGCAACTGGTTGCATGGTGAGGCAGTTGCAGCTGGTACAGTGATGGCGTTACATATGTCCAATCAGCTGGGCTGGATAACGGCTCAAGAACTGCAGCGCAGCGTGGCTTTATTACAAGCTGCGAAGCTGCCAATCATCGCACCACCAAGTATGCGTGCCGTAGATTTTTTAAAGCATATGGCAGTTGATAAAAAAGCTTTAGATGGGCACATTCGTTTGGTGCTTTTACAGGGGCTGGGGCGTGCAGTCATAACAGCAGATTATTCACGCGAGCTATTAGAGCAGGTTTTAAATACTGACTACAGGGCTCTAGTAGACAACCTCATTGCTTAAACATGGGACAAAGATGGAAATTTCGCAGGCTAACGATCTTTATTTAGAGCATTACCAGTTTAAGTTCGATCCTTTTGCCGAGCGTAGCTCCAGCTTCCAGTTTTATAAGGCAAAGCGCCGAAATGTCCTAGAACAGCTCATACACTTTGCCCGCTATGGGAATTTTTTACTGCTCATTACCGGACCTAGGGGCAGCGGTAAAACAGTACTGCGTCATGCAATGGTTGCGGCTGCCAAAGAATCAGCATTAAATATTGTGATTTCGGGTTTTCAGGCACAGGATGCCGGCATCCTGATTCAGCATATAGCGCACGGGTTAAAAACAGAGCAGCGTGATATTCAGGGTCTATTAGGTGCAATTGAGCAAGTAACCCATGCAGGTAATGATGTACACATACTTGTTGATGACGCCCATGCTTTAAACGAGTCAGCAATAGTGCTGTTGCAGCGCTTAGCTAAAGGCGGTGGGGAGGCGCGCGCATCGGTGTTTTTATTTGGTGAGCCTTCACTACAAACCTCGCTGGCTGACATTGAGCAGAGTAATGATGAGGTTGAGCATCACTCAATTGAATTAGAACCTTGGTCGGCGGCTGATATTCGTGGTTATTTGCAGACTAGACTGGAAGCCGCTGGACAAACGCTCGATATATTTACAGATGCTGAGCTTGAGCAGCTGTGTTCAGAGTCTGATGGCTGGCCGGGGCTGGTTAATCAGGCGGCCAAAGAAGTGTTAATGACACGAATCTTTGACCAACCTAGACGCAAGATGTTGCCTCCTTTGCCCTACAAGTATCTTTTGGCGCTGTTGGCTATAGCATTCATATTTATTTATTTTTTATATCAGCAAGACGAGCAAAAAGTTGCTGTTAAAGCTGAAGATTCTGTGGATGCACCGATTGAGCGTGCGATGGTTTCAAGCCAGCGTGTTAGCGAGCAAAATACAGCGCTGAAAACGGAGCGTGTGCCCTTGCAGCTACCTTTGCCGGAAGATAGCGCAACAGCCTCCGCATTGGCTATTCAGCAGGCGCAGGCAGTAGAGCCTACTCAGCCAACAATAACTCAACAAGAAGCTGCCGTTGATGTGGTTGAGCCACCGTTAGAGATAGCGTTGGCCGAACAGAGTGCGCCAGAACCGCCACCAGCACCTGTGGTAAAACAAACCCCACCGCCTGTAGCACAACCAAAACCAAAACCAAAACCAGCGGCAGTAAAGCAACATGCTCCCGTTAAGAAGAGTGCTGCTCAACCAGTTAGAGCGGCAACTCAGGGCAGTGCTTGGTATGGCCAGCAACCTAAACAACGTTTTGTGTTGCAAGTTTTTGCCAGCGGGAGTGAGCAGACTGCGAAGAGTTTTGTGCAGAGGAATGGCCTGCAGTACCATTATTTCCGTAAGCAGCACCAAGGTAAATATTTGTACGTGGTGACTTATGGAAGTTTTGCCAGTCATGAGGCGGCTGTGGCTGCTGCCAGAAATTTGCCGGCTGAGCTGCGTAGCAATAAGCCTTGGCCGCGTACTTTTGCCAGCATAGTTCAGGAAATCAATTAACCCTACAGTGATTTACTCAAGCTCTGCGCGCAGGGCTTGATGGAAGGGGCGCTCCAGTCATTAAAGATGCCATGCAACAGCGCATCAAAGTAGGGTTGGCAGTGCTGAATATCAATAACTTCAGCGTCGCGTAACCAATCACTTAAAATACCAATAAACAAAACGTGTATAGCAACGGCAGCCATGTGTGGGGTGAAGCCGGGTCGTAAGCGTTGAGCCGTTTTTTGCTCAGAAAACAGCTCTGTGCACAGCTGTATAAAGGCTTTGATAAAGGCTTCATGCTGTTGTTCAGCTTCTTTGAGCTCGTCAGTAAACTCACAGCGGCGCATTAGGATAGTGAAAATACGCTTTTTGCGTTCATCGACTAACAGAGACGCTAATGCATCGACACAGAGGTTGCGTAGTCCTGCCACGGGATCTTCAGGATCGCACTGCTTGATGCGTTGTGCGATGATTTCTGTGGGCAAGCGGACCTGATTAAGCATGGCATGAAATAAATCAGCTTTGTTTTTAAAGTGCCAATAGATCGCACCGCGCGTTACGCCTGCATGTTTAGCAATTTGCTCTAAGGATGTGTGGGCAACCCCTTTTTTGAGAAACAAAATCTCTGCCGCTGTTAACAGGTCAGAGCGAGTTTTGTCGGCTTCTTGTTTAGTTCTGCGCATAATAGGGGCAACCGATAACGATAAGGTTAGTAAAAACACAGCAGTAGCGAAGTTTGGCAGGTATCGTGCTGGGGCTCACTGCTGGGGCTAACTAATGTGTAATACGTTGGCTTAAGCATAACAAATTTTGGACCAAGAAAGAAAAACAAGGTTTAGGCTTGACACATTATGATTATTCAGTAGAATAGCGCGCCACTGATAGGGGAAAACTTCTTACCAAGTAGAGCCTTCAGTACAGTTCCGCGATAGCTCAGTCGGCAGAGCAAACGACTGTTAATCGTTGGGTCCCAGGTTCGAGCCCTGGTCGCGGAGCCAAATTTTCGGGGTATAGCGCAGTCTGGTAGCGCGCCTGCTTTGGGAGCAGGATGTCGGGAGTTCGAATCTCTCTACCCCGACCATTTTTGGGTCGTTAGCTCAGTGGTAGAGCAGTTGGCTTTTAACCAATTGGTCGCAGGTTCGAACCCCGCACGACCCACCATATAAAAAACGCTTAACAGTTGTTAAGCGTTTTTTTTTGCACTCTAAAAAGTCTTTGTAAAAAAGCTTGCCTAGCAGCTCTATAAGCGAGCCTTAATTTTTGCGCTGCACGATATAGTCAGCTAGCTGGCGCAATGGGTCGGCTTTGCTATCAAAGCTATCCAGTGCCGCCAAAGCTTGGTCGCGCAATTGCAGGGCGTACTGCTGCGCTTGCTGTAGACCAAGTAAGTTGGGGTAGGTTGATTTGGCTTGCTGGCTATCACTGCCTTGCTGCTTGCCTAGCACCTGAGTGCTGCTGGTAATATCAAGAATGTCATCTTGCACTTGAAAAGCCAGTCCTATGGCCTCGGCGTAACTTGTTAGCGACGCAAGACATGAGTCGCTAACACTGCCGCCCGCCATACCGCCAAGCACGACGCTGGCGCGAATTAGAGCGCCAGTTTTGTGTCTGTGCATGTGCTCTAAGTGCTGTTGATCGACTTGTTGACCTGTAGCGCTAAGGTCTATGGCTTGTCCGCCGACCATGCCCGCTGCGCCGGCTGCTTTCGTCAGTAGTTGTAACATTTGCAGGCGGGTTGATTCGGGTACGGGTGAGTGCACGGCATCACAAAGCACTTCAAAAGCTAAAGCTTGCAGCGCGTCACCGGCCAAAATGGCATAGGCCTCATCAAAGGCAATATGGGTGGTGGGTTGTCCACGACGCCAAGCATCATTGTCCATGGCGGGTAGGTCATCATGTACCAGCGAGTAAGCATGGATTAACTCGACTGCACAAGCGGCGCCTATGGCGCGTTTCGGATCGCCTGCGACTGCTTCACAGCTGGCCACTACCAGCAAAGGGCGCACTCTTTTACCGCCGTTCATAACGCTGTAGCGCATCGCCTCATACAGACGAGCCATATTGGCGTGGGGTGCTTGAAAGAGCTGTTCGAGGACAGGGTCAACCAGAGATTGGCAATAGGATTGGTAAGCAGCGATCAAAATGGAATATCCCCGCTCGCATCAAAGTCGTCCTCTGCCGCACTTTCAACTTTTGCTTGGTTTGTGTCTGCAGTGTTTAGTGGCTGCTCGACCAGCTCACCGTTTTTTTCTAGTAGCACATTAATGCGTGTTTGTGCTTGATTTAAGGCTTGCTGGCATTCACGGGTTAGGCTGATACCTTTCTCAAAAGCCTGTAGCGCATCTTCAAGAGTAAGATCACCGCTTTCCAGTTGTTCGACGGTGGTTTCTAGCGCGTCTAAAGACTGCTCAAAGGAAAAAGATGCTTTCTTGCTGGACATAAATAGGACTCGGGTTGTTATCTTTGGATTGCGGCTGTTTGTCTGTCAATAAAAAGCCGACACTGAGGTCGGCTTTTGTGGGTATTACTCAGCCTTTTTAAATGCTGCCACTGACTTGCTAATGGCATCGCGTGCTGCTGCGGCGTTATCCCAGCCCTCTACTTTAACCCATTTACCTTTCTCTAAATCTTTGTAGTTTTCAAAGAAGTGATTGATTTGCTCGATGAGTAGCGCGGGTAAGTCGGTGTACTCATGTACATCGTTATACAGCTGGGTTAGCTTCTCGTGCGGTACGGCAAGCAGCTTGGCATCGCCACCGGCTTCGTCGGTCATGTTAAGTACGCCAACGGCGCGGCAACGGATAACTGAGCCTGGCGCGACCGGGTAAGGGGTAACCACTAAAACATCGAGGGCATCGCCATCATCGGCTAGGGTGTTAGGAATAAAGCCATAGTTCGCTGGATAAAACATCGGCGTAGCCATAAAACGATCCACCATCAAGCAGTCCGTTTCGGTATCGACTTCGTATTTTATCGGTGCGTGATTGGCAGGAATTTCAATAATGACGTTAATGTCATTGGGCAGGTCTTTTCCTGCGGGGATTTTACTATAGCTCATAAGGGGTTCCGTAAAATAAATGAAAAAACGGGCTAATTATAGACAGCCTGCTGTTCAATACCAACTGACTAAGCCATTGTCTGAATATAATTTCTAAATACGGGGTCTTCAGCAAAGCCGGTTGATTCAAATAAGCGCTGAGCGACTTCGTTGTATTGGCTAATAGACACGCGAATACGCACTACGTCACTGGCGGCAGCCTGCTCAAGGGTATGGCGAATAAGTTTTTCGGCAATCTGCTTCCCGCGATGCTCTTCTTTGACAAAGATATCGTTCAAAATCCAAACGGGGCGTAGGGATAAAGAAGAGAAACTGGGGTAAACTTGGCAAAAACCGAGCAACTGCTCATCCTGTACGGCCACGAAAATTACCGATTCTTGCTTTTCTATACGCTGCTGTAAAAACTCTTTAGATAGCGCGGTGGCTGGCATGGCGCCATGAAATTCACGATAGGCGACAAACAGCGGAGTGAGTGCTGCTACGTGTTCAAGAGTAGCTTGAAAAATACGCATAAATGGGAAAATCCTATACTAACTAATACGAGTGCAAGCATGGTCCAGAATTCTTTATCTGGCAAGCACTCTAAAAAATGAGGCAGCAATGAGTCAACACATTCATATCTTAGGTATCTGCGGCACCTTTATGGGTTCGCTGGCCATTCTCGCCAAGCAGCAGGGTTATCGGGTTACCGGCTCGGATGCCAATGTGTATCCACCGATGAGTACCCAGTTGGAAGAGCAGGGTATTGAGCTGCTGCAGGGGTATCATCCCGAGCACCTGCAACCTGCCCCTGATTTGGTGGTCATCGGCAATGCGCTGTCGCGCGGCAATCCGATGGTGGAATATGTGTTGGAGCGCGGATTGCCTTATACCTCCGGACCGCAGTGGCTGTGTGAGCATGTGTTGCAGAGTAAATGGGTGCTGGCAGTAGCGGGCACCCATGGCAAAACAACGACTTCCAGTATGTTGGCATGGATTTTAGAAGATGCGGGCATGCAGCCCGGTTTTTTGATTGGTGGTGTGCCGCAAAACTTCTCCGTGTCCGCGCGCTTAGGTGGCAGTGATTTCTTTGTGGTGGAAGCCGATGAGTATGACAGTGCGTTTTTCGATAAACGCTCTAAGTTTGTCCATTACCGTCCGCGCACCCTGGTGCTGAATAATCTTGAATTTGACCATGCGGATATTTTTGCCGATTTAGCCGCGATTGAAACCCAGTTCCATCACCTGCTGCGCACAGTGCCCAGCAATGGCTTAGTCATCTATCCGGCGCAAGAGTCTGCGCTGGAGCGAGTAGTGCAGCGCGGCTGCTGGACGCCGACACAAACCACGGGCGATGCCGGACAGTGGCAAGTGGAACTCATCAGTGCTGACGGCAGTGCCTTTAAGGTGCTGTTCGACAAGGAGCTGCAGGGTGAAGTGCATTGGTCGTTAACCGGTCAGCATAATGTGGCTAATGCCTTAGCTGCTATTGCCGCTGCACGGCATGTGGGCGTGTTACCCGCGCAAGCTATTGCAGCGCTGGCGCAGTTTAAAAGTGTTAAAAGACGTATGGAAAAAATCACTGATAGTAAAGGTGTCGTTTTGTACGATGACTTTGCCCATCACCCCACCGCCATTGAAAGCACGCTGCAGGGTTTAAGGCATCAGGTCGGCGCCGATAAAATTATTGCGGTGATTGAACCGCGCTCCAATTCTATGAAGCTGGGTGCGCATCGCGAGGGTTTAGCCCCTTCAACTGCTGCTGTGGACTTGGCGATTTGGTATGCACCGGAGACCCTAGGTTGGGATTTGGCCGCAGCGGTACAGAATGCGCCCGTGCCTACCCAGGTGCTCAGCAGCTTGGATGAAATTGTCCAGCAGGTGCTTAAGCAAGCACAGCCCGGCACCCACGTGGTGTTGATGAGTAATGGTGGCTTTGGCGGCTTATCGCAGTTACTGGCTAAAGTCTTGGAGGCCTAAATGAGTGGCTCCAAACGAATCACCCTAGCGATGACCGGTGCATCTGGCGTGCAATACGGTTTGCGCCTGCTGGACTGCTTGGTGCAGGAAGAGCGCGAGGTGCATTTTTTGATCTCCAAAGCGGCGTTGCTGGTGGTGGCTACGGAAACGGACGTCACCTTGCCGCCTAAGGCGCAAGCCATGCAGCATTTTTTGACCGAATACACAGGCGCGGCGCCCGATCAAATCCATGTACACAGCCAAGAAGACTGGATGGCGCCGGTCGCCTCAGGCTCGGGGGCACCCAGCTCTATGGTGGTGGTGCCTTGTTCGATGGGGACTTTGTCGGCGATCGCCACAGGTGCGAGTAACAATCTGATTGAGCGCGCAGCAGATGTCACCCTAAAAGAGCGCCGCCAGCTGATCATCGTACCGCGCGAAGCACCTTATTCATCGATTCACTTAGAGAACATGCTCAAGCTGAGTCAAATGGGCGCAGTGATCCTGCCTGCCTCACCGGGCTTTTATCATCAGCCGCAATCAGTTGATGATTTGATTGATTTTGTGGTAGCGCGGATTTTAAATCAGCTGGATATTCCACAAACTATGTTACCGCGCTGGGGTGAGTAGGCAGCTTTAAAACTTTTCTAGCAGCACTCCAGCCTCTATATGCTCCGTCCATGGGAACTGATCAAACAGAGCACACTGGGTAATGCGGTGGGTGTCGGCAAGCTGAGCGATATTGGCGGCTAGGGTGTCTGGATTGCAGGAAATATATAAAATTCTGGGAAAGCGGCGCACCAATTCGCAGGTATCCACATCCATGCCGGCCCGGGGCGGGTCGACAAAAACGGTACCAAATTCATAGCTGCTTAAATCCACGTTTGCCAAACGGCGAAACGGGCGCACGCCTTGCAGTGCTTGGGTGAGTTCTTCCGCAGATAGGCGCACCAGCTCGATGTTGTCTATATCGTTAGCGGTTAGATTAGCGATGGCCGCATTGACAGAGGTTTTGCTGATTTCAGTGGCCAGCACCTTACGTATGCGCGTGGACAGCGGCAACGTAAAGTTACCGTTGCCGCAATACAGCTCAAGCAGATCATCATCACGTTCGCCCAACGCCTGATAGGCCCAATTGAGCATCTGCTGATTGACCACACCATTAGGCTGAGTAAAAGCCCCTTCCGGCTGGCGATAGCTAAAAGTGCGCCCAGCAACGCTCAGCTGCTCGGTGACATAATCCTCTCCTACCACCAAGCGCTTGCCGCGTGAGCGGCCAATCAAGCCAATACCCAGCTCTTTGGCCAGTTGCTCGGCTTCTAGCTGCCACGCCTCATCCAAGGGGCGGTGATAACACAGCGTCACCAAAGCCTCGCCTGATAATGTGGTTAAAAACTCCACCTGAAACAATCTATGCGACAACTCTTTGTTCGCCTGCCAAGCAGCTTTGAGCCGTGGCATTAATTGGTTAATCAGCACGCTGGCGATGGGCAGTTGCTCGAGCAAAATCGGCGTGCGCTTATCCTGCGGATTAAACATCGCGTAAAAGGACTCATCCCCCTGACGCCACACGCGAAATTCGGCGCGCAAGCGAAAATGCTGCGCGGGCGACTCAAACACCTGCGGTTTAAGCGGGGTGAAAGGCGCTAGCAGCTGGTTAAGGCGTGTTTTTTTATCAGCCAGTTGTTGCTGGTAGGCTGTGGCAGAGAAGTCAGTAATCATACTTATGGAAAAAATCCGAGTTTAATAATGAACAAAATTGACAGAATCCATAATGCGCTATTGATGTCTTTGTAACGGCCGCTGAGTAGCTTAATTACTGTCCAGCTAATAAAGCCAAAAGCAATGCCGTTGGCAATGGAGAACGTGAGTGGCATCGTTAATGCGGTGACCACGACGGGCGCGGCGACCGTTAGATCCTGCCAGTCAATTTTGGCTAAACCTTCGGTCATTAGTACGGCGACAAAAAACAATGCGGGCGCTGTGGCGTAAGCCGGAATAGCGCCCGCCAGTGGGGCGAAAAACAGGCTGAGTAAAAACAGTAACGCCACCACGCAAGCGGTTAACCCCGTGCGGCCACCGGCAGCTACGCCGGCAGCGGACTCCACATAGCTGGTTGTAGTTGATGTACCCATGCAAGCGCCGGCCATGGTGGCGGTACTGTCTGCTAATAGTGCGCGCCCCAGCTTAGGCATCTGTCCTTGTTCATCGACCAAACCAGCGCGCTGGGAAACACCAATCAGAGTGCCGGAGGTATCAAACAGGTCGACAAACAAAAACGCAAAAATCACGCTGATCAATCCCACATCTAAAGCGCCGGCTATATCCAGCTGCATCAGCGTCGGCGCAAGACTGGGCGGCGCGCTAACAATGCCGTCCAACTGAGAAAAACCTAAGAAAATAGAAACGGCGGTTACCAGTAAAATACCAATCATTACTGCACCGGTAATCTTGCGATAGGACAGGGTCACGATAATCATAAAACCTAGTGCGGCAAGGATGGGGCCGTGTTGGCTGAGATCGCCTAAGCCCACTAATGTTGCCGGGTGAGCAACCACGATATCGGCGTTTTTTAACGCAATCAGAGCAAGGAATAAACCTATACCGGCGCTGATAGCCGAACGTAACGGCAGCGGGATGCTATTGATAATCCACTCGCGCACCTTAAACAGCGACATGGCAAAAAACAGCACGCCTGAGATAAACACTGCACCTAGGCCAACTTGCCAGCTATAACCCATGGTCAGCACTACGGTGTAGGCGAAAAAGGCGTTCAAACCCATGCCGGGAGCCAGAGCAATAGGGTAATTAGCGAGCAGGCCCATAATGGAGGAGCCGATGGCGGCAGCCAAACAGGTAGCAACAAACACCGCGCCAATATCCATACCTGTTTCCGCCAGCATACTGGGGTTAACAAACAGAATATAAGCCATGGTTAAAAAAGTGGTGATACCGGCAAGTATTTCAGTACGCACCGTGGTGTTATGTGCGTTTAACTGGAAAATGCGCTCAAGCATGATAAATAGGTCGGCCAAGGAAAACGCGAATAATACCAGCGCCCTTGTTAAAAAGGAAAAAGTGCGTTGATTTTGTCTAAATGAAACGACGCATTTAATTGTCTAATCTTATACGCAGGCATAAAGAGAAAATCTTGCATACAGGGTTAAGCTGCGCTAATGTTATCCGCCTGAAATACTGATAATTTCTCCTAAATTCACTAAGGAAACACTCGTGGCTTTAGTACGTAAACAACAAGATTGGCCGTTTTTAATAGTTTGGCGTCGTTGGCGCTGGCGCGCTTAAATTTTGTTTGTAGTCGCTTGTGCGACTGGCTTTGCGTATTTTTATTGATCCCTCTCCTCTTCCACGAGACCTGCTTATGACCCAAGAAGAATTTTTGCAGCTTGCCAGCCAAGGCTATAACCGCATCCCATTATCGCGCGTGACCTTGGCTGACTTTGACACCCCGCTGTCTGTGTATTTAAAACTGGCCGATGCGCCTTATTCCTATTTGCTCGAGTCCGTTCAGGGCGGTGAGAAGTGGGGGCGTTATTCCATTATTGGTTTGCCAAGCCGCACCCAGCTGCGCGTCAGTGGGGATGAAGTCACAGTCACTACCGATGGTGAGCAGGTTGAACAGCAGCAGTGTGCCGACCCCTTAAGTTTTATCGAAGCCTTTAAAGCCCGCTATTCAGTGCCGAGCTTGCCAAACTTGCCGCGTTTTAACGGTGGTTTGGTTGGCTACTTTGGTTATGACAGCGTGCGTTATGTGATGCCAGAACTGGGCGCGTGTCCGAATCCCGATGCTTTGCAGACCCCAGACATTTTGTTGCTAGTGTCTGATGCGGTGGTGGTGTTTGATAACCTCGCAGGCACGCTGTACACCATTGTCTTGGCGGACCCGAATGAGCCGGATGCCTATGCCCGCGGTCAGCAGCGTTTGGATGAATTGACCGCGCGTTTGCGTCAGCCGATTCAACCGCGCTTGGGTGTCGACTTAAACCACATGAATACTGTCGAGCCCGAGTTTGAATCCAGCTTTTCTCGCGAAGCTTTTGAGCAAGCCGTTGCGCGAATTCAAGACGATATTGCTGCAGGTGACTGCTTACAGGTGGTGATTTCCCAGCGCATGTCAGTGCCGTTCACAGCAGCGCCTATTGATCTCTACCGTGCGCTGCGTTGTTTTAATCCCACGCCCTATATGTACTTTTTTAATATGGATGATTTCCATGTGGTCGGTAGCTCACCCGAGGTATTGGTGCGTGTTGAAGAAGGCTTAGTGACGGTACGACCCATTGCCGGCACGCGCCCACGTGGCGCCACGCAAGAAGAAGACGTGGCGTTAGAGCGCGAGCTGATGGCTGATAAAAAAGAGCTGTCTGAGCATGAGATGCTGATCGATTTAGGCTGTGCGGATGTGGCGTTGGTCGCGGATGAGGCGACGGTCAAAGTGACGGAGCGCATGGTGGTTGAGCGTTATTCCAATGTGATGCATATCGTCTCCAACGTGACAGGCCAGCTTAAGCCCGACTTAACAGCCATGGATGCGCTGAAAGCGATTTTACCTGCGGGTACGCTGTCGGGTGCGCCTAAGCTACGTGCTTTACAAATCATTGATGAGCTAGAACCAGTTAAACGCGGCATCTACGGCGGTGCGGTCGGCTACTGGGCATGGAACGGCAATATGGATATGGCCATTGCTATCCGTACCGCCATTATTGCGCAGGACGTTTTGCATGTGCAGGCCGGAGCTGGCATTGTGGCCGACTCTAAGCCCGCTGCTGAGTGGGAAGAGACCCTCAATAAGCGCCGCGCTATGTTTAAAGCCGTGGCCTTGGCGCAACCGAATTAAGCGTCAGCCATTACGCGCTTGACGACATTAAGCAATAAAATAGGTGAAACAATGACAAATCAAATCCGTATTGGGATAACCGGCTACGGCAACCTTGGCCGTGGCGTTGAAGCCGCATTGCAGCAGTCGCCTGATATGCGTTTGGTCGGCGTGTTTAGCCGCCGTGACCCTGCCAGTGTGCAACTATTAGATGCGAGCGTGCCGGTCTATGCGATTGATGAAGTGGCCGCCTATCAGGACGAGATTGACGTAATGATTCTGTGCGGCGGCTCTAAAGCCGATCTGCCCGAGCAAGGTCCTTACATGGCGGGCTTGTTTAATACCGTCGACAGCTACGACACCCACGCGCAGATTCCTGAGTATTACAACAGCGTGGACAAACCCGCGCGCGAATCAGGGCATGTGTACTTGCTCTCCGCAGGTTGGGACCCAGGCTTGTTTTCGATTAATCGACTCGTGGGCGAAGCCATTTTGCCCGTCGGTGAAACCTATACCTTTTGGGGTAAGGGCTTAAGCCAAGGCCACTCGGATGCCGTGCGCCGTGTGCCCGGCGTCAAAGCGGGCGTGCAATACACCATTCCGTCCACTGATGCCATTGAGCGGGTGCGTAGTGGCGCGCTGCCAGAGTTAAGTACCAAAGAAAAACATGTGCGTGAGTGCTATGTTGTGCTGGAAGAGTGTGCGGATGCGGATCAGGTCCGCCAAGCGATTGTTACCATGCCAGCTTACTTTGCGGATTACGACACGACAGTTCACTTTATTGATGAGAACACTCTAGTCAATGAGCACAGCGCCATGCCGCACGGTGGTTTTGTTATTCGAAGTGGTAAAAGTGCGCTGGATAATGATCAGGTGTTGGAGTTCTCGCTCAAGCTGAACAGTAACCCCGAATTTACCGCCAGCGTGCTGGTGGCGTATGCGCGCGCCGTGCATCGCCTGAGCCGTTTAAGCGATATTGGCGCGAAAACAGTGTTTGATATAGCGCCCGGTTTGTTGTCGCCCAAGAGTCCGGCACAGCTGCGCAAAGAGCTGCTTTAAGCAGTAGACAGATAGAAGGTAGAACAATGCACATTAAAGAAGCCCTGAACTGGGTAGTGAGTAATCTGGATTTAAGCACCGAACAAATGCAATCGGTGATGCGCCAGATTATGACCGGTCAATGCACGGACGCTCAGATTGGGGCTTTCCTGGTTGGACTACGGATGAAAAGCGAAAGCATTGACGAGATCGTCGGTGCGGTGCAGGTATTGCGCGAGTTAGCTGAACCGGTCACCGTGAATGCGCCTTACTTGGTGGACACTTGCGGCACTGGCGGCGATGGCATGAATATCTTTAACGTCTCCACAGCGGCGGCCTTTGTGGTGGCGGCAGCAGGCGGTCATGTGGCTAAGCACGGTAATCGCGCGGTGTCTGGCAATAGCGGCAGTGCAGATTTACTGCAAACCGCCGGTGTCCATTTGGACTTAACCCCCGAACAGGTGGCGCGCTGCGTAGAAACCGTAGGCGTGGGCTTTATGTTTGCCCCTGCACATCACGGCGCGATGCGTCATGCCTTGGGGCCGCGCAAAGAGCTGGGCTTGCGTACCCTGTTTAATATCCTCGGGCCGCTGACCAACCCAGCGCAGGTTAAAAACCAAGTGATAGGTGTGTTCAGTCGCCAGCTGTGTCGCCCGCTAGCTGAGGTGCTGCAACGACTAGGCAGCACCCATGTGATGGTGGTGCACGCACAGGATGGCATGGATGAAATCAGCCTAGGCGCACCGACCCATGTAGTAGAATTAAAAGACGGCGAAATCCGCGAGTACCGTATTCAGCCAGAAGATTTTGGCATTAATAGCCAGTCGCTGATTGGCTTGGAAGTCACGGACTCCGCCGCGTCTTATGCGTTGATTAAAGATGCTTTTCTCGCCCGCGAACTGCCTTACGCGCACAAAGCGGCAGAAATGATTGCCCTAAATGCGGGCGCGGCGATTTATGTCAGTGGCATAGCCGCAAGTCTCGAAGAAGGCGTGCAGCGCGCCCACGACACTATATATACCGGGCTGGCTTTGGAAAAGCTGGTCGAGTTGGTATCCTTTACTTCAGTTTTTAAGCAGGAGTCTTGAGCATGAGCATGCCAACGGTATTAGAAAAAATAGTGCTGCGTAAGCAGGAGGAAGTAGCTCAGCGCAAAGCTATTGTGAGTCTGTCCGAGCTGGAAGCGCAGATTGCTGATGCAACTCCTGTACGCGGTTTTGCCCAAGCGCTGCAGCGTAAAGTGACGGCCAAACAAGCAGCAGTGATTGCGGAAATTAAAAAAGCTTCGCCGAGCCGTGGCGTGTTGCGTGAGAATTTCGTGCCAGCGGACATCGCGCACAGCTATGCGGCGGCGGGCGCTGCCTGCTTGTCCGTATTGACGGATATTGATTTCTTTCAGGGTGCCGATCGTTACCTGCAAGAAGCACGAAACGCGTGCAGCCTGCCGGTGATTCGCAAGGACTTTATGATTGACCCCTATCAGGTGTTGGAAGCGCGCGCGATTGAAGCGGACGCTATCTTGCTAATTGCCGCATGCTTATCAAATGCGCAGATGCAAGAGCTAGCGGCAGCGGCCAAAGAGCTCGACCTTGATGTTTTGGCTGAGGTGCATACTGCCGATGAGCTGGACCGTGTGTTAGAGGTATTAGATACAACTTTGGTAGGCATTAATAACCGCGACTTGCACACCTTTGAGGTGTCGTTGGCCACGACCTTGGATTTGCTACCGCGTATTCCCAAGGACCGTATCGTGATCACTGAAAGCGGTATCTTACAGCGCGCCGATGTGGAGCTAATGCAGATTAATAATGTGCACGGCTTTCTAGTGGGCGAAGCTTTTATGCGCGCACAGGATCCGGGTGCCGAGTTGAAGCGGCTGTTTTTCGCTTAAGTCGGTGATGCAAGTGAGTCTTGGCTTAAGCCGCGACACACTCATTAGCAAAAAATCAGTACAGCGCTTGATAGAGCTTGCGGCGATAGCCTGTCACTAGCGGGTGCTCTGTACCCAGCAGATCAAAAACCTGCAACAGAGTGCGGTGTGCAGCGCCTTCGTTAAAACCGCGATTGCGCGTAAAAATTAACAGCAGTGCTTGTAGTGCAGGTTCGTACTGTTGGCGGGCCAGCTGTTGAATGGCTAATTGATACACCGCTTCGTCATCATTGTCATCTTGCGCAATGCGCGTTTTTAAATCGGCCATTTCTGGCATTTTTTCAGCCTGACGTAAAAAAGTAAGCTGTGCCTTGGCCGCCGCCAGTGCATGTTTGTGCTCATCGGTGTTGACGGCATTAAGTACCTGCTCAGCCTCTGCCAGTTCATTACGCTCAATTAAGCAGCGACCAAATAAAATTAGCGCTTGCGCGTTGCTGTTGTCCTCAGTCAGTAGGGCTTTTAGTAGCGCTTCGGCTTGTGCAAATTCGCCTTGATTAAAAAATTGCTGCGCCTGTTCTAACGGTGAAAGACTGGGCGCTTCGGGTTCAGCCAAGTGTTTAGCGAGCATCTCTTTAATCTGTGATTCCGGTTGCGCACCGGCAAAGCCATCCACAGGCTGACCATCTTTAAACAGCACCACGGTAGGCAGGCTGCGTACGCCAAAGCGTGCCACTATTTCCTGTTCAATATCGCAATTGACCTTGGCCAGTAACAAGCCACCGTTGTAATGGGCGGTGATTTTTTCCAGTAGCGGCATTAGTGCTTTACAAGGAGCACACCACTCCGCCCAGAAATCCACCAGAACAGGTGTGCTGAAAGATTTTTCGATAACCTGTTGGTCAAAGTTTTCTGCACCCACCGCATCAAAAATATAGGCTTCACTCATATTTTTATTTCCTATTTAGCGCGCCGCGCACTGTAGACACGAAAGCCATTACGCTCAGCTAACAGCTTACAGGGACCTAAGTGCGCCTCAATTAATGGCTGATATTTTAAAAAACTGTTGGCAACCAACCGCAACTCTCCACCGGGGCGTAAATGTACGGCTGCTTGTTGTATGAGCTGCTCGGTCGCTTGATAGTTAGTATGCACGCCCTGATGAAAAGGCGGGTTGGTAATGATAGCGCTTAGCTCATGCGGCGCATCTTCAATACCAGCGCCAAAAACAACCTCAGCCTCTAACTGGTTAGCCGCCAAACTAAGCTCGCTACTACGCACAGCAAACGCGTCTACATCGAATAAGGTTAGCTGTGCTTTTGGATAATGCTGTTTTAAATACGTACCAATCACGCCAGCACCACAGCCAAAATCCAGCCAATGCCCTGCGGGTAGGCCTTCTAAGTGCTCTAGCAAAAGCGCTGTGCCTTTATCCAAACGTCCATGGCTAAATACGCCCGGCAAGCTGTGAATGGTTAAACCTGCACAGTTAAAGGTTTGCTGTCCGTCTTCTGGATTTGGCTGGGGCGGTGCTTGCTCAATGTGGCATTGCCAGAGCTGGCAGTGACGTGCGCTATCAACTTTATAAGAATGACCTAGTTGTGCCAACTGCTTGGCTGCACCCTCGATACCACTGCGTTTTTCGCCGACTAGAAACAGCGTGCCACCGTTAATTTGACTGGCGAGCGCCTGCATTAAATAGGCGGCAAGCTCTCGTGATTTAGGTAAAAATAATACCGCCGAGGTGTACGCCAACTTGGGTGGTACGATACCCGTGTGCACGCGCTCGGGAAAATTACGCGCAAGCTGTTGGTAGTCATCCGCCAACCAAGACCACGCTTGAGCGTGCGGCAGCTGCGCCAGCAAAGCATCGGCAGGCGCACCTGCTAACAAAATAGAGCCATCAAATAATTCCGCTTGACGCAGTAACACTTGGCTTCTGGGATCCATAACAACCCACCGCATAAAAAAGAAAGCATTTTAGCAGACTCACCCGCATAGTTAGACATTTCTGTTACCGCACACCTTTTAACTGTGGGAGCGCATCTTATGCGCGAACCGGATTGACTGGCAGCGGACAGGCTTAATTCTGTAATTCTGGACTGGGCTTAACGAGCCCAAACCCTAATCTAAGGCACAGCCTAATGTGGGACCTGCCTTGGCAGGGAACCAGAGCTTAAGCCGTGGCACGGACTTAGAATCTCTTGCTCAGTTCTAGCTTGGGTGCATTCCCCGTTCCCCGACAAGTCGGGTCCCACAAAAGCTGGTGCCATGGCTGAGCATATAAATTGTTTGCTAGTTCACCTCGCCCAGAAGCTGGGTTCCAGCAAAGATTACTCCAACAGTAGAATCGGCGAGCTTTGGTAGGAGCTGGCCATGCCTGCGACAGCTGTGCGCCAAGCGGCGTTGTGTTTACAAGTATGAACCGGCGGTCGGATGCATGGCATCCTCGTACAGACGAAACGGGCTCTTGTTGGAGCGCAATTTTTGCGCGAACCGGACTGACCGGCAGCGGCTAGGCTTAATTCTGTAATTCTGGACTGGGCTTAACGAGCCCAAACCCTAATCTAAGGCACAGCCTAATGTGGGACCTGCCTTGGCAGGGAACCAGAGCTTAAGCCGTGGCACGGACTTAGAATCTCTTGCTCAGTTCTAGCTTGGGTGCATTCCCCGTTCCCCGACAAGTCGGGTCCCACAAAGGCGGGTGCCATGGCTGGACATTTAAGTGGCTTGCTAGTTCGCCTCGCCCAGAAGCTAGGTTGCCACAGGGGGGATGCATGGCACATCGAGCACCGTAAGTACGAGGCTCATGTCGTACGACACTGGGGAGAAAAAACCATACCAAGACAAACGGCGCTAAGGGTATTAGAATAAAGCGCATTATTTGAGCCTAGATGTGAATAGAGGCGTTTGGCATAGATGCAGGTACCCAGTATGACCCACAAGCAAGGCAACAATAGCGAAGAAACGATCACCCACTTTGGCTTTCAAAATGTCGCCGAAAGTGAGAAGGCCAGTAAGGTCGCAGAAGTATTTCACTCTGTCGCCGGTCGTTATGACTTGATGAACGATGTGTTATCCGGCGGTATGCACCGCTTGTGGAAGCGCTTTACCATTGAGCTTTCTGGTGTGCGCACTGGAAATAAGGTGCTGGACATTGCCGGTGGCACGGGCGACTTAACGCGCAAGTTTTCGCGCTTGGTAGGTGCCGAAGGGCAAGTGGTGCTGGCGGATATTAACGACTCCATGCTTAAAGTAGGACGTAATCGTCTGTTAGATAAAGGCATCAGCGGCAATGTGCATTTTGTGCAGGCCAATGCCGAGTGCTTGCCGTTTCCGGATAACCATTTTGATGTGGTCACCATTGCCTTTGGCTTGCGCAACGTCACCCACAAAGACACCGCCATTGCCTCCATGCTGCGCGTGCTTAAGCCCGGTGGGCGTTTATTAGTGTTGGAGTTTTCTAAGCCGAAAAACCCCGTGCTATCCAAAATCTACGATACCTATTCGTTTAATTTCATGCCGCTAGCCGGTAAATTGATTACCAACGATGCGGACAGCTATCGCTACTTGGCTGAATCCATTCGCATGCATCCGGATCAGGAAACGCTTAAGGCGATGATGGAGGTCGCGGGCTTTGAGCGTGTGACCTACCACAATATGACCGGTGGTATTGTAGCCTTACACCGTGGTATCAAACCTTAATGATTAGCCAGTTTATCCTTGCCAGCATAGAAAATGGCTTGAATAGGTTGCTGCAAACTGACCCTCCGACCTTGCGCCGATTGCAAGCGCTGGCAGGTCAGGTTGTTGCGATACAGTCTAGCCAGCCCAGTTTCAGCCTTTACTTGATTATGCATGCCGAAGGCGTGCAACTGGCGCAGCGTTGGGAAGCTCCGGCTCACTGCACGCTCAGCACAACAGCTAGCCAGCTGGTTAATCTAGGCATCAGCCAAGAAAAAACCCGCATTCTGCATCAGGCAGGATTAAGTATTGAGGGAAACAGTGGCTTGCTGATGGAGTTTGCCCAGATTCTGGAAGACATGCAGCTGGATTGGCAGTACCTGCTGCATACTTGGCTCGGTCCTGTGGCTGCCGGTTTAATCAGTAGCCATGTTATTCAGCGCGGCAGCTGGCTCAAACAGAATGCGGGCAGTTTAAAGGCGAGCTTGGCTGATTACTTGGCTGAGGAAACCCGCCTGCTGGTGGGGCAAAAGGAAGCTCAGGTACGCTTTAATGAGCTAGACCAGTTAAAGTTACAGCTTGATCGTCTTGAAGCGCGCACAGCTCTTATCTCTCAACGGATTTCGTCCACACTATGAAATTATTGGCCATTCGTCGTCTGCTCCGTATTCTTTGGGTCGTTATTCGCTACCGCTTAGATGATGTTTTGTTTGCCCTACCTTTGCCTTGGTTTATAGCCTTATTTAAGTGGTTGTTGCCATGGCGCTGGTTTCGTTTTAGCGCTAATCCACGTCAACGCGGTGAGGCCTTGCGTTTGGCGATGGAAGACTTAGGGCCAGTATTTATTAAGTTTGGCCAGATTTTGTCCACACGTCGTGATTTATTACCACCCGATATGGCAGATGAACTGGCTAAACTGCAAGACAAGGTCCCGCCTTTTTCCAGCAAGCTGGCCCGCAAACTGATTGAGTCAGAACTAGGTGATAGTGTTGAAAACCTGTTCCGTCAATTTAGCGCAGAGCCACTGGCGTCTGCCTCCATCGCGCAGGTGCATACGGCGCAGTTAAAAACGGGTGAGGATGTAGTAGTTAAGGTGATTCGCCCTAATTTGCGTCCTATTATTGCGCAGGATATTGCTTGGCTGTTCTGGCTGGCTAAAATGGCGGAGTCTGCGTCTGCAGAGGCGCGTCGCTTGCGCCCAATGGAAGTAGTTAGTGATTATGAAAAAACCATCTATGACGAGCTGGACTTGCAACGTGAGGCAGCCAATGCCAGTCAGTTAAGACGCAACTTTGATGGCTCAGATATCCTTTACGTACCCAAAATATACTGGCCGTTGTGTCGACAGAAAGTGCTGGTGATGGAGCGCGTCTACGGTATTCCGGTGACTGATATAGACACGCTTGTGGATCAGGGTACAGATTTAAAAAAGCTTGCTGAGCGTGGTGTGGAGATTTTCTTTACTCAGGTGTTTCGCGACAGTTTTTTCCATGCGGATATGCATCCGGGAAATATTTTTGTCAGCACCCGCACGCCCTGGGACCCGCAGTTTATCGCGATTGATTTTGGCATTATCGGCACGCTTACTACCCAAGACCAAGACTATTTGGCGCGCAACCTCTTGGCGTTCTTTAAACGTGATTACCACAAGGTGGCACAGCTGCATATCGATTCGGGTTGGGTGCCTAGCGATACCAAGGTCAATGAGTTGGAGGCTGCGATTCGGACAGTATGTGAACCGATTTTTGAGCGCCCTTTGAAGGATATTTCCTTCGGCCATTTGCTATTACGTTTGTTTCAGACAGCACGCCGTTTTAATATGGAGGTGCAGCCGCAGCTGGTGTTGCTGCAGAAAACCCTACTTAATATTGAGGGGCTGGGGCGACAACTGTATCCGGACTTGGATTTGTGGAGTACGGCGCAACCCTATTTAGAGCGTTGGATGCGTGAGCGTCACTCACCTAAAAACATCATGAAGCAGGCGCAGCAGCAAATCGAAAAATTACCGCATCTAGCTGCCATGATTCGGCAGCGCATCGATGCCCCTGTGGTGGTTGAGCAGAAGCAACCTACAAGCAGCTTTAATGTTATCGCGGCGCTGTTAGGTGCAGGATTGATTTTTTCAGCGGCGCATCTGGGTGTGCAGATTGAGCTCGGAGCTTGGCCACAGTGGTTAATGCTGGCTGCTGGGCTGTACTTGGTCAGCCGAGGTCGAGGATAAATTATGTCAGAACAATGGTTAGCCGAAATAAACTGGGACGAGCAGGGTCTAATTCCTGCGATTGCACAGGATTATCAAACCGGTCGCGTACTGATGGTGGCGTGGATGAATGCTGAATCCTTGCAGTTGAGTGTGCAGGAAGGACGCGCTATTTACTGGTCGCGCTCAAGGAAAAAACTTTGGCGTAAAGGCGAAGAGTCCGGTCATGTGCAGAAACTGCATGAAGTGCGCCTAGATTGTGATGCAGATGTTATTATTCTGCAGGTCGAACAGCTTGGCGGCATAGCCTGTCACACAGGAAGGCATAGTTGTTTTTATCGGGTTTTACAAGATGGCCAGTGGGTTAGCGTAGAATCGGTTTTGAAAGATCCACATGAGATATATCAAGGCGGCAAAGCATGACTGCTCATACACTTGAACGCATAGCTGAGGTTCTAGAGGCACGCAAAAATGCTGCGCCGGAAAGCTCCTATGTGGCCAGCCTCTATCATAAGGGGCTGAATAAAATACTGGAGAAAGTTGGCGAAGAAGCAGTGGAAACTATTTTGGCTGCTAAAGACGCACAACACAGCCAGGATATGACTGAGGTTATTTATGAAACCGCAGATCTTTGGTTTCATAGCATGTTGATGTTGTCTGCGCTTAATATACCTGCGCAGCATGTGTTTGATGAGTTAGAACGCCGCTTTGGTCTGTCCGGACATGCGGAAAAAGCAGCAAGAACAGAATCTTAATAAAAGAAAGAGGTACTAGCTATGGGTGGCATTGGTGTTTGGCAGTTATTAATAGTCTTGGCGATCGTGGTGTTATTGTTTGGCACTAAGCGCTTGAAAAGTTTGGGTTCTGATGTCGGTGGAGCTGTAAAAGGCTTTCGTAAGGCGATGGAAACTGAAGAAGAAAAAGCTAGCGTAAATCACGAAGCAACTGGACAGACCTATGAGTCGAAAATCCATGAAGCTGAAGAAGAAAAATCAACCAAATCCTAAGTAGTCTATATGTTTGATATTGGTTTTACTGAGCTTTTATTAGTGGGTTTGGTAGCGCTATTGGTCTTGGGGCCGGAGCGTTTGCCTACTGCTGCGCGCATGGCTGGTTTGTGGATCGGCAGGCTCAAGCGTGGCTTTACCAATATCAGAGAAGAGGTTGAGCGTGAAATTGGTGCCGATGAAATTCGTCGCCAGCTACATAATGAAGATATCTTGGCTAAAGAGCGCAAGGTGATTGGGGAAACAATTGAGCAGACTAAGCAAAGTATCTTGCAGGGCAGTAAAGCCATGGAGGATACGGTGATGTCAGTAAAAACTGCTACACAGTTGCAGTCGTCGTTAGCCCAAGAGCAGCCCCAATCTGTAGAGCAGAGTAAAGATGAGTCAAAAAACTGATACCGGAAGTATGCCGCTAGTCGCGCATCTTACTGAATTACGCAACCGTGTCTTGCGCTCTGTTGTTGCAGTGTTGGTAGTATTTCTGTGTCTGTTTTATTTTGCGCAGGAAATTTATGCATTAGTATCAGCGCCTTTACGTGTCTACCTGCCAGAAGGCGCTACCATGATTGCTACGGGCGTAGCTTCACCTTTCTTTACGCCTTTTAAGCTCACTATGGTGGTCTCTGTCTTTGTGACAATTCCCTATATTCTGCATCAGGTTTGGGGCTTTATTGCGCCTGGACTGTATCAGCGGGAAAAGCGTATCGCTGTGCCTTTGTTGGTATCGAGCATCTTTTTATACTATGCCGGAATGGCCTTTGCTTACTTTGTCGTCTTCCCGATCATGTTCGGGTTTTTTGCTAGCGTGACTCCTGCGGGCGTGGCAATGATGACGGATATTGGCCAGTATCTTGATTTTGTCTTAACGATCTTTTTTGCGTTTGGTGTGGCTTTTGAAATACCTGTAGCAACTTTTTTGTTGATTTGGGTGGGCGTAGTTGATGTTGCTACGCTAAGAAAAAGCCGACCTTATGTGGTGGTGGGCTGCTTTGTGGTGGGAATGGTGCTGACCCCACCCGATGTGTTTTCGCAGACGTTACTCGCCTTACCTATGTGGTTTTTGTTTGAGGTTGGTTTGATTTTTGGTGGCTTGGCAATTAAAGACCGTGCCAAGGCTGAAGCAGCTGAGTCAGATGAAAGTTTAGATGAATCTAATCCTGTTTGAACCGCAGGACTTTGTTGCTGAGCAGCAAGCGGTTATCCAGGGGCGACGCCTGCAACACCTCTTACAGACCCACAATGCTGAACCCGGTCAGCAATTTCGTGCTGGCGTACTCAATGGCATGATGGGACAGGCAGAGCTGCTGAGCATCAGTAGCGAACAAGCGCTGTTTCACCTGTCGCTAGATTCAATCCCTCCAGAAAAACTCCCTATTACACTGATACTGGCTTTACCGCGTCCGAAAATGCTGCGCCGTATTTTACAAACTGTTGCAAGCATGGGTGTTGCTAGGCTGATTTTGGTCAATAGCTTTCGGGTTGAGAAAAGTTTTTGGCAAACGCCTTTTTTACAGCCCGAGGCTGTGCATGAGCAGCTTATCCTCGGCTTGGAGCAAGCTAAAGACACCGTATTGCCTGAGGTTATGCTAGAAAAACGCTTCAAGCCTTTCGTGGAAGATAGGCTGCCCCTGCTCAGTCAGAGCAGCGTCAAACTGGTTGCCCATCCGGGTGACTATGCTGTTTGTCCGCGCGCTTTAACTGAACCGGTAACCTTGGCGATTGGGCCAGAGGGTGGCTGGATTGAGTATGAAGTCGAAAAGCTGCTGCAGGCAGGTTTTACACCTGTGCAGCTAGGAGAGCGTATTTTAAGAGTTGAGATAGCAGTGACGGCGTTGCTGGCGAGGCTTTTTTAATAGCGCTTTAGTTACTTTTAACCCGCTCTGGAAAAACCTGGCTCCAGCGGGTAAACCCACCATCCATGCTATACACTTCACTGAAATCTTGACTGTGCAGATAAGCCGCTGCGCTTTGACTGGCATGACCGTGGTAGCAAACCACAATGGTCGGTGCATCGAAGTCAGCTTGTTGTATAAAGCTGGCTACTGAGTGGTTATCCAGATGGATTGAGTTAGGAATGTGTCCTTGACTGAAGCTGTTTTCGTCGCGTACATCGACAATAATCGCCCCTTGTTCCAGTAGTTTGGCGGTGTCTTCAACACTGATGTAACTAAAACTCTGCATGATGTTATTTAAATTCCTGTTGATTGGTTGACGCGTCTAGTCAGTAAAATACTCAGCAGTTGGTACATTTATAGCGATGAAATTGCTGCGTATGTAAATCATAGAGGGTCATCTTTCCGCCCCAGACACAACCGGTATCTAGGGCAATGGCATTGGCTTCTGTGCTACGACCTTTTAAAGCGGCCCAGTGACCAAAAATAACCCTGTGTTGCGCCAGAACCTTGCTGGGGTAGCTAAACCAAGGAGCAAAGCCAGTGGGTGCCTTTTTAGGACCCTGTTTGTTGCTGAAGTTCAGCATGCCATCAGCGTTACAAAAGCGCATGCGGGTAAAATAGTTGGTAATGAGGCGTAAGCGTGGCAAACCTTCTAGCTCGTCCGCCCACTGAGCAGGCTCATCGCCATACATATGGAGTAGAAAGTCACTGGCTGTCTGTTCGTCGCGTAATACGTGCTCGACTTCATGTGCGTAGGATAACGCTTGCGGCAACGTCCATTGCGGTGGAATACCTGCATGGACTAGGCAGCTGTTGAGTTCGGCATCGTAGTGCAGCAGTTTTTGCTGTCTTAACCAGTCCAGCAGTATCGGGCCATCTTCTGCTTCAATGATTTCAGCGATGGTGTCTTTGCGCTTTAGAAATTGAGGATGGTAAGCCGCTGCCAGTAAATGCAAGTCATGGTTGCCTAGTACAACAGTCAGTGCTTGGCGTATGGAGTATAAAAATCTAAGGGTGGCTAAAGAGTCTGGGCCGCGGTTAACTAGATCGCCTACGAGCCAAAGCTTATCCTGCTCGGGATTAAACTGCACACGTTGCAATAGGGTCTGCAAAGGCGTTAAGCAGCCTTGCAAATCACCTATGGCATAGACCGTCATTAGTGTAAAACTCCCGGGCGCGCCAAGGTGAATGCAGCGATTGGGGCATCAAACTCTTGGCCGTCGAGGGTCTGCATGCCAAAACTGCCGTACATGCTACCCACCTCTGTATTGAGTAAGGTGCCGCTGCTGTAGCGATACTCTGTTTGCGGTTCGATGGTGGGCTGTTCGCCGACCACGCCATCACCGCGCACTTCTTGGGTTTTTCCTTGGCCGTCGGTAATTATCCAGTGACGGGTTAGCAGTTGCACGGGGGTGTTGCTTTGGTTGTGGACCACGATGTCATAAGCAAAAACAAAGCGGTTTTCTTCCGGCTGGGACTGCTCAGCCAGAAAACGGGTGGTGACGCTCACGTCAATTTTTGGTATTGCGATACTCATCAATAATCAAGCCTTGTTTAATAAAGCCAACTGATCGGCAAGGCGCACAAAGGCGGCTAGGTCTAATTGTTCGGGACGTTTAGTGCTGTCTACATCGGCAGCTATAATGGCCGATTCAGGTAGTAAGTTTTTTAAGGTGTTGCGAATGGTTTTGCGGCGCTGGTTAAAGGCCTCGCGCACAACCCGCTGTAGCGCTTGATAGTCTTGCGCTGGGTGCGGCAGCACCTTGTGTGGTGTCAGGCGGACGATAGCGGAGTCTACTTTGGGTGCGGGGGTAAAAGCACCAGGGCCAACGTTAAATAAGTGCTCAACTTGGCAATGGTACTGCACCATAATTGATAAACGTCCCCAATCGCCGTTGCCGTGCACAGCACTCATACGCTTAACGACTTCTTTTTGCAGCATGAAGTGCATGTCGCGCAGTAGGTGAGCGTGACTCAGCAGGTGGAATATTAGCGGTGTGGAAATATTGTAGGGCAGGTTGCCCACCACTCTGATGCTGGCTGGGGTGGTGGTCAGGCTGGCAAAGTCGAACTTTAATGCATCACCTTCATGCAGACGAAAATTTTCTTTTAAGCCAAAGCGCAGTTTAAGCATGGGGAGTAAGTCTTTATCAAGCTCGATGACATCCAGTTGCGTACCGCTGCTGACTAAGCTTTCGGTTAGCGCGCCTTGTCCGGGCCCAATTTCAACTATATGTTCGCTGGCTTGTGGGTGAATTGCGCGTATAATTCGATCGATAACGGCGGTGTCGTGTAGAAAGTTCTGCCCGAAACGTTTACGTGCTTTATGCAGATATAATTCAGCCATGCCAAGCTCCAAAAAAGTAGTGCTCTAGTTTAACAAAAATTGCTCGTGCCGGTTAGACGCATTGCAGTTGAACAGAGAAAAATATACCTTGTTGCTTGCTGTGAAGCTGACTTTCTGCTATAAAGTCCGACTCTTTACGGGGGTGCTCTGAATTGATTAAAAATATTCGGACCGGCCGTACTAAGATTGGTTATAAAATAGCCGTTTTAGCTGTATGGGAAACTGAGGTTTCCAATATTTAACCGTTTAACTAAGTTTCAACAGCCAACCCATGCCGGGTTGTGCATGTGGTTTCTAGAGGGCTGAGGCATGTCAAAAGTTTGTCAAGTAACCGGTAAGGGTCCGGTTACGGGAAATAAAGTTTCCCACGCCATGAACAAAACCCGCCGTCGTTTTTTGCCAAACCTGCAGTACCATCGTTTCTGGGTTGAATCCGAGAAGCGTTTCGTGCGTTTGCGCGTAACTGCTAAAGGCATGCGCATAATCGACAAGCGCGGCATTGATACAGTATTGACTGAGCTGCGTGCGCGCGGCGTTAAAGTATAGGGAGTTTTCTGATGCGTGATTTAATTCGTTTAATTTCTAGCGCTGGTACAGGTCATTTCTATACTACCGACAAGAACAAGCGTACTACTCCGGAAAAACTTGAGATCAAGAAATTTGATCCAGTTATTCGTAAGCACGTGATTTACAAGGAAGGCAAAATCAAGTAATTGATTAGCCTGCCCCAAAAAGCCCGCCTCAGTGCGGGCTTTTTAGTATCTGCAATTGGCATTTTGTAGGCGCTGTAGTACAAAGGGGTTTAAGGGAGTGCTTTATCAGGGAAGGATAATGTCTAAGAAAGCCTATGTTCCGTTGCGCATATTCCAGCGGTTTATGCGCGTCAGTGTGCGTCGGTTAAAGGTTGGGTTGCTGCGGCTTTGGCTGAGTAAGACCTGTCTTTTGTGTGATGCGGCGATAATTGGTGAGCAGCCAATTTGTGAGCCTTGTAAGTTGGATTTGCCTTGGTTGCAGCATGGATGCCAATTCTGTGCTTTACCTGTTCCTGCCGGCGAGCGCAGTTGCCATCAATGCCAGCAGCAATTACAGCCCTTTCGTCAGGCTGCGGCTGCTTGGTCTTATGACTTTCCGGTTAACACGTTAATCAGTCGTTTTAAATATAATAGTCAATGGCCTTATGGTCGGTTGCTGGCGCAAATGTTGGCTGAGTATCTTGAGTTTGAGTATCAAGAGGGTAGGTTGATTAAAGCGGATTATTTGCTTGCTGTGCCTTTGGCGAATAAACGGCAACGCCAGCGTGGTTATAATCAGGCGCAGATGATTGCTCAGTGGCTGAGCAGGGATTTGCACATTCCTTTGCTGTATAAAGCCGCGCAACGAATCCGTTATACCAGTATCCAGCAGGGCTTAACGGCCAGTCAGCGTCATAGCAATATGCGTAATGCATTTCGTATTGTTCAGCCTGAACAGGTTGTTGGGCGGCACATTGCTATAGTGGATGATGTGCTTACTACGGGCGCTACCTGTGCGGCTTTGACACGTAGTTTGTTGGCGGCTGGTGCAAGTAGGGTGGATGTGTATTGTTTGGCGCGTACGGGCTTTGCTGCTGGGTAGTGTTTTTGTTGTTTGGTGTGTGGGCGTTAGCTGTGGTGTGATTTTGTGGTATTTTTTGTTTATGCTGATGTTGTGCGGGTGCGTTCGTCGGTGCACATTTCGTAAAAACGCCGCGAGTACGTCCTTGTAGGCTCTCTGCCGTCATCCGTGATGGTAGAGAACTTTACTTCATGTTCACCGGCGAA
>Ga0265293_10000135_pt1 | contig 173848 bp, 212 predicted proteins | sample Munlanlewell138R_FD_192505 | JGI IMG/M metagenome (GOLD analysis project Ga0265293, IMG submission 192505) | Leachate microbial communities from a municipal landfill in Southern Ontario, Canada - Leachate well 138R | ecosystem: Engineered > Solid waste > Landfill > Unclassified | place... | reverse complement strand
GACTCTAAATTACCGCTTGACGACTAATCGTAGTACGTGATATACTATATTTGAGGTATTTTACTAAGAGGCTGACTATGACAAAGAAGGAAATTACAAGATTTGCTGGGTTGGCTGGCGTAAGAGCCAAACCAGCGATGTATATTGGACCCGTCAACGATGACGGGTTGTTTACGCTACTTCGTGAGGCTGCTGACAATTTTGCAGATGTTGCCATACGCGGCGAAAACAAGTACGGGCATATCATTTTTGATAAAGAACCAAACACCTATTGGGTTGTAGACCACGGGCCGGGTATTCCAGTAAGTAATAAGATATTTGAGGATGAACGAGGTCGTAAAGAAAAATTATCACAGTTCTACGCAGCTACTGGATTAACCCACGCTGGTTCTAATTTTGATTCCGATCAAATTTCCCGCGGTAGTCACGGTATTGGTCTAAAAACAATCTCCGCCCTTTCTGTAGTAGCTCAATTCTGGACATACCAGAAAGGAGCTTGGTGGTTTATTGAATACAAGAAAGGTAAGCTATCAAAAGATGTTTCTAAAAGGAAACCACCTAAGCTCCCACATGGTATAAAGACAAAGCCTGGAACGATTGTTAGATTTCAACCTGACTTGTCTCTTTTTGAGAAAAAGTCTAAAATTCAAACTTCCGATGTTAAACAATGGTGCGAAATTACTTCATACCTAGTTTCTAAGCTAGATATCAAGTTTACGAATGAAAAAGGTAAAACGCTTACGTATAAAAGTAAGGGTATAAACGACTATATCACTAAGAAGTTAGAAGAAAACAAACTAGAACCACTAGGTAAGACGTTTGTTCACCATTCGGTATTCTTCGATGTAGCTTTATCATTCGCTAATTCTGAAAACGTGGATTTGTATGCTTGTACGAACGGTTTGAAGAACGCGGAAGGTGGTAGACATGTTAAAGCTATCATAGACGCAGTTAGTAAGAGTCTGAAGCCATATGCGGGTAAGAAAGCAGATTATAAACCTACTGACCTTATTGATGGAGCGGTAGGTATTATTAACGCGAAACTGGCGGCTCCGGCGTATTCAAATCAACGCAAGGATCAGCTAATCGACCCTAGAGTATATGATCTTGTGTATCCAGAGGCGTTAAAAGAGCTTACTGAATTTTGGAAGAAGAATAAATCTTTAGCCAAGAAGATTATCCAACGAGCGGTTGACCTTCGTAAGAAAACAGATGATTTCTTGAAGGACAAGAAGCTTCTGAAAAATGTAACTAACCAGAAGAAGAAACTGTCGGCTAAGTTGGCAGATGTTAACCCTAAGACCCCTAGAGATAAGACTGAATTGTTCCTTGTCGAAGGTGATTCTGCGGCTGGACCAGCCAAGCGAGCTAGGGATAAGGTATTCCAGGCTGTTTATCCATTGAAAGGTAAGCCACTGAATGTAATGGAAGTCACAAAAGATAAGGTAAATTCCAACGAGGAACTTACTTCACTTTTGGCCGCTATTGGTATTGACTCCAAATCCCAAACTTCGAGATATGGCAAAATCTTTATTATGGCCGACGCGGACGTAGACGGCGACCATATTTCCGTTCTACTTCTTACGTTCTTATACAAATACACGCCCTCCCTCATTAAAGAAGGTAGGGTATTCATTGTTAAAAGCCCGATTTTCCTATCAAGGTATAAAAACAAAACCTATTTTGGCTTTACTAAAGACGAAATTTATAGACAAACTAAAACAAAGAACGCGGATATCACATATCTAAAGGGTTTAGGTGAATGTAGTGATAGTGATCTTAGGTACTTCGCTATGGACCCTGAAACTCGTAATACATTTATGGTAGAATGGCCAGGTTCTAATAAAGAATTGAAAGATTTTGAAGCACTTATGGGTAAAAGCTCGGAATACCGTAAAAAACTTCTGAATGTAGATTGATAAGGAATTTTATTATGGTTGAAACTAAATCACTACTTCCAGAAGCAAGTAAGCGATATTACACTTATGGCCTACACGTTAATGAAGAACGAGCCATACCTTGTGATATAGATGGTCTTAAACCTGTTGCACGAAGGGCTCTTTGGGTAGTAAGAGAGCTACGCGGCTACAGTAACGCTAAGTTACAGAAAACCGCAGTATACGTGGGTCGTACAATGGGTTCTTATCATCCTCATGGTGATAAGGCTATTGCGGATACCTATACCTCACTTGTTAATACACCACACCAGCTAATATTTGGTGAAGGTAATTGGGGGGCTTTATCTGATAAGAGTGTAGCCGCTATGCGGTATACGCTACTTAAACTAACCAAATTATCCGAAAAGGTATTCTTTGACAGTTTCTATCTTCCTGTAACAGAGGAAGTGCCTAACTATGATGGTTCTAACACTGAACCATTATACCTTAATGCCCTATTACCCAACATTCTACTAAATGGCACGTTTGGAATAGGTGTAGGTGTACGAGCACAGCTACCATCATTTACGTTGAAGTCAGTGTGTAGTGTTCTAATTAAGGCTCTAAAATCCAAAAAAGTGACCGCCAAAGACTGTATGGGATTAGAATACAAATTTCTGTATGGTGGCCGGGCAATAGTGAACAAACAAGAACACCTAAATCTTATTAAACATGGTAAGGCGAAGGTTGAAACTGTCTCTGTATACGAAAAAACCAAAGATAAAAATGTATACCATATAACTTTGTTTGCGCCTTTTTCTGATTTGTCTAAAGCAATTGAAAAAACCGCGCAGAATAAAGATGTAGTGCGTATTAATGACATTTCAGATATTAAAGATAGGCATGGTAGAGTTGAAATTACATTAAAGAAAGGGCTTGGAGACTCCTACCAGAAAACTGTAATGGACAAAATCGTAGCTGGACCATTTGGAACAACTGAAAACTACGATATTAAAGTTACAAAACGTACTAAGCGTAAAGATGGTACTGGCAAATCAGAACTAAGATCATCAAATATCATTGATATTCTGGAAACATGGATCGCTTATCGTATCAAACTTGAGAAAAAGGCGTGTACTTACTGGATTGATAAGCGGCAAAAAGAAATCGATTACCTCAATCTTATGAGATTAGCTGTCAAAAATCGTAAGTTTATCATTCAAGCATTGGATAAACCATTTGATGACGAGAAATTGGCTGCGTATATAGCGAAGAACCTGAAAATTACAGTAGATCAGGCCAACATAATCCTTGATCTAAAGGTGAGGTCATTGAAAGCATTAGAAGACAAAGTTCTAATCAAGAAGATTAAAGCTCTTAAAGAGGAAATAGATGGGTACAAGACTCGAATTAAAAAGCCACGTACCTATATAGCGAAACAAATCAAAGACCTATACATGGAGTTCAAAAACGTTTGAATATATCGTACTATTTAGCGGATTACCCTCTACTCAACCTAGTATTGACTACCTAACAAGATCGTGATATACTATACGTACCTCTCATATCCATATAAGTAACCCATGGTAAATATGAGTTGAGTACCTACAATAAACCCGAAAGGAAATTAAAATGCGTGACAATATTGTATTCATTCCGTCCCTTGGTATCGTTACCGATTTTGATTCGATCTCGATGCCCATCGTACTAGCTTATTCAGCCCGCAATGTATACTCACTGGTCCGTGACACAGAAACAGTGTTTTCGTCTAGGGATATGCTGGTCAAACGTACTATCGAGATTGACTCCAAGGCGATCATCACGCTGCAGCATAACGAAGGTATGATCCAGGCAAATGGTGAAACTCTTAGCGAGTATCTTAACCTCGTTGAGACAGCTATGAATGCTAATTTCAACGAACTTACTGATTCTCCTAAGAAGCGTAAGAAGCGTAAGGATGAAGAAACCGAGGAAGAAACAGTCAACCTAGTTGAACTTACTGCTCCTATGGTTCATGAAATCGTAGTTAGTCGTACCTCGATTGAACAAGAAGCTGTTCCTATTCAGACAACTAAGCCGTTCCTTCAACTAGCCCAGAAGCATGAGGAAACACTTCTTACAAATCTTAGCCGTCTGTCCAAGCATGTAGTTCTTCGTGGTGAAGCTCTACAGCATCTTCGTTCTCCCGGTCTGGAAGAAGTAGAGAACAACATTAACGATCTTCTTCCTGATATTGGTGAGACTTCTGTTGAAGCCATCAACCGTTCGGGGCTTAATAACTACGAAGAAAAGCTTCGTCGCGATGTAACAGAACAAGAATCGCGGATTCATAATCTGTATGATTGGTTCGAGACTAAGGTGATTGAGCGTTATAACAGTAAGACACCTGTTATGTCGGAAGTCTTCACAGAAGACGAAAAGACAATCGCCGATGTTGTTATTTCTCGGCAGGAGCTTCTAACGACGCTCTTCAAGGACGAGATTATCTTTCTCAATAAGACTCTTTCCAAGAAGTAATCTGGTATATAGTAGTAATTTTACAAAACCCGGTGTGTTCTAAATACACCGGGTTTATTTTTATTTAGAGGCAGTCTATTAAAGGTATTAATACGACCATGGATAAAGATAGAGCCGAAATAGCTATAAAGGATTTTCTTGAGGCTTTAGGTCAAGATCTAACTGATCCTAACCTCAAAGACACACCTAAGCGAGTTACTAAGATGTTCTGTGAAGAACTTCTTACGCATAAACCGTTTGAAGTAACCACTTTTGAGACTGCCGTAGGTTCTCAATTTGTATCCGTGTTTGATATAAATGTATCTTCTCTGTGTTCACACCATCTTCAGCCTATTACAGGTAAAGCCCATATCGGTACATTTTATATAGCAGACGCTAATAACAACGTGCGACTACCGGGACTATCCAAATATGCTCGTGTAGTGGATATGTTCGCTCGTAAACTACAGCTTCAAGAGCGTATGACTTTCCAAATTTGTGAATTTATCTATGAAAACTTCTTGGCAGATTTTGTCTATGTGCATATTGATTGCAAGCATGGTTGTATGTCACATAGAGGTATTAAAGACGTAAATTCCAATACCACTACAACGTACCTTCTAACTACACCTAAATATAAAAATGGCGATTTCGACGCTAGGTCTATGATTAACGACTTTTATCACCAACTTAGTGTTAGATCGAGGTGAATTATGGAAAATTCAATGCAAATTGACCTTAAATACGGGTATAGCTATGTATTAGATGAAGATGAAACATATTCTGTCCTTCATAAAGCTAATACCTCGCGAAATGCTGGTTATTTTCTATTACGAAACAATGAAAATCGCAGCTACGAGCATACAATAAAGTATGCCACCTCCTTATTTTATGATGAATCTTTTATATTTATAGACCCCAGCATTAGCTTTGATACCGCCTATCCTAAAAGTCTTTTCTTTGATTTTATGCTTCCAACACTTAAAAAGGTTTATTTAAGAGGTATTTTTTCTATATCCTGGCATGAGGCTGTAGTAACTTTAGGTATGGAGGCCAAAAATCGAGAGTTGGTATTCCTTGTTACTAGAGACAACTATCCTAAAGATAGGTTTTTTCATTATGATAAATACTTTGATTCCAGATTGTACGAAGGTAAATTTGGATACTATATAGGAGAAGATTATGTGTGAAAAAGCTTCGCCTGACAGGATACCGTCGCACTTCTTTTTTACAAATCTTACTAATGATAAATATAATGCTTATAAATACGAAGAACTAGTAAATTCAGATAAAACTAAAACTATTATTGAGGGATACAATTTTAAGCTTGTTTCTATAATTACTAAAAGAGGAATAACCTACTACGGTATAGATACACAAACTAAGCGTGTATACTATTATTTGTTATTCGTAGAGAAGAACTTTCCAAAATTAGATAAAACAGCCATAGATCGTGAAGCTTGGGTTGACAAGAAATCTCTGCGTTCTGATGTAATAAGTGCTATGGTCGTATTTAGAGTATTACTAAAAGAATATGATACTGTAATGTCGGAGGGTACTCAAACTCCCGCAGGTGAAAAACTTTGGGAAAACCTCATATCTAGACATCAATTTTCAGGTATGACTTTGTATATAGGTTTATACAACATTAAAACTAAGAATTTAATAACACCGTTAACAAACGAGTCTAATACTAGTTTTTGGGAGCGTGTTTCCTCTATAGCTTACGGGGCAGATGATAAGTTTTCAGATCTTAGATTCGTTATATCCAAAAATAAGCTTGCTTGAGTGGATTCTCCAATGAAAAAGACTGTTGTGGAAAAATCTTTAGGTGAGCCTTTCATCTATAAAAAACATAAAATGACTAAGGCGTACGGAGATATACGCTTTAGATTTATCGCTTGCGGCTTCACACCCGAAGAACATAATCAGGTTATGTATGTACGATATAAGACCATGAAAGAGCAGTCTTTCGATGGTCAATGCCGTATTCTATCTACTGATATAGACCATGTTCATTTTGATTTTCCTGATAGAGAAGTTCTAATATCCAAGAACAACTTTGTTGTTGGAGGAAGTAGACCGTTAAACCAAATAGACAAACCTAAATCTCATTGGCACAAGGCTGTCTCTCTTACCACAGCAACTTCTGTGGCGGACGACTTACCTTTTGATAGGGTAATGTTGAATCCACATGCGTACACATCTAATACAGAACCTAAAGTTCGTGATAAGAATAACCAATACAGTTCTGATAAAATCTTTCTACTTGATTCCAGCGCGTTCCAGCTAGGTCATGGTTTCTTGCAATTCATTGATCCTGATGAATTGTGTGGAGTATACAACCGAAACGCTGATGAAGGTGTTGTTCTAGATATTCCTACTCGTCATCTATCTGATAAAATAGCTATTCTTAAGCATACCGCTAAACTCCAGAATCTTAATACCAGATATATGAAGCACCGTATGTTTGATATTCATGGTAGGAAAGATTTTAGGTTTGCTACAGTCTTTCATGGTCTATCTATGGGTTCTCTAGAGTTCTTCCGTAACAAGATCGAAGAATTTGATGATGACTTTCCAATTGTATGTATCTCTGGAGCGATGAGATTCAATGTTCTTGAGTCCATTCATAGGATGCTAAAAATTATCCTAAAGGGTAAGCAATATCCACAATACCATCTTCTAGGTGTAGGTCATCCTGTGCTTCTTTCATTGGTTATTTGGCTCTCTTACCTATTAAAGAAATCAGGTAAAGACATTCTTCTTACGTCGGACGCCAGTTCAGCTATCATGCTATCTGCAGCACATACTTATTTCTCTCAGCCTGTGTACCACGACGGGTTGAATCTTACCAGATTCGGTTTGAAGATGGACACTAATAAGGATGCTCCATCTGGTAGTATTCCTAACCCACATAGGCGTATTCAAACTCTCGATCCCATTTCAGAGATTATAGGTGGGTATCAGGATATTATATCCTCCTATAATATTGCTGCAACAAGAAATTATATCAAGTACGTTAACCATATGTCTATGATTAGGTACTTCAATATGATGTGCTTGTACGCTGATACTTTAGATCATAAGGCGTACAAAGAACTTATTCTTGAGCAATACAAACGGTCTACTCATGTTCAGTTAATGGGTATTACCATGGATTACCTTCAAATGGTGTTTGAAGGCGGAATGACTGATAAGTCAGTAGATAAAGCTTATAATAAATACCGTTTTTACATGCCTATTTTTTCTGGAGAAGCTACATTACATAAATTCCCTGCCATTCAGGAAGAAGAAGAATCTGATGCCTTCCTTTTAAAGAAGCGTGCCTTCGTCAAGAAACATCTAATCACTGTTATAAACAACTACTATGAATTTCATAGATCAGGGAAGCGGCCTAAATCATTCGTTAACCTAGAAAAGAAAGAATTTGACCTTTCGAACGCTATGAGGAAATGACGATGACCACCTTAGAAGACCTTTATAATGAAAATACAAAACTTCGTAAAATTAGAGATAATTTATGGGAAGCCAATAATAGGTATCAACAAGCTTACAGGGACGAAAAACTCTTAGTTAAAAAGGGTGTAGTAGCTGTAGAAGCATTAACAGATGAATTATTAAGGCTTAAAGAATACGTAACATTATTAGAAGGCGCGTTAGAATATCACACTGACTTACCTAAAGAACGAGCTTTACATGTGTTCAAAGATACCTTCGATGATGTAGACCCTGATACGGATTCAATGGAGTTCTAACCATGCCTACTGATACGGAGAATCTTACACCTAAACAAAAGTACGATTTGAAGAAACGTATGCGAATAGAAAATGATCTACGTAGAGAACAACTACGTAAAGATAAAATGAATAAAGACGAAGAAATGGAAAAACTGATTATGTCTATAGGGTCTTCCTTACAAAGAATTGCAGACGTGATGGAACTATGGGCGGATGGACATTTGGGTCATAGAGATATTTAGATGGAGGTAACTATGATAGACTATAAGAAAGCGTTGACTAAGGAAAATATTTTTAGGTTAATCGATTACTACGTAACCGACGACGAAAATAGATATTCTTTGAGAACTGCCATACAAAATTTGAATAGCATACCAGAATCATCACTTTTGGTAGAAGCAAGACAACAGAGAGATTACTGGCAGAAATTACATGATGATCGTATCAGAATGCTTGGCAATGTGGAAGCTGAGCTAGCACGCTTGAAGCAAGCTGAAATAGTTGACTGTAACCCTGAAGACTTTGAAAGCTACCCCGATCCCTTTTCTAGCTTATTGGGGGAAATCAAAGAGTTTATATCTACAGTTGCTGGAGATAACAGACCTTCTCGTGCATGGGCTGTATCATTAAAAGCTAGATTGAATGAAGCCGTAGATAAAGAACTACAAAATTACCCTACAGCTAAATCAAAAGATGTAGACCCCGAAGGTGAATTTGAAAAGGCATATGCAGAAGTAGCTGGTGTAGAGATATTCTATAACTCTAAAAATTAAATAGAAGGATTCAGAATTGTCAGATAAACTGGAATCTGATAAAGAGTTAGCTGAAATACTAGCGATGGCTAGAGCTTGTAGCGTAACTATTCACGTTAGAGGTACTGATAAAAGACCAGTAGTGGAAATTCTAAACAAACCATCTTATCCTAGCTTGCCTAGAAAGGTAGTAGGCTTAAAAGAGTTATATGATAGATGGAAAGCTTACAAGTCTTATAAATTCATGAATAATTGGAAATTCTAAACTATCTACAGAGGTTAATTCTATGTAGACTCTAAAATAGGAATTTGGAAATGTCTTTCAAACGCTCAATACGACCATTTTTTAAAGTACCAAAGCGTATGAGGAAAACTCCTACGCTATCTATTCGCGATATAAACAAGTATGTCTCTAATGAGACTAAACTAAAATCACGCGTAGTAGGTATTGAGCAGGCGTATGAAGGCAACACCCCTAGATTCCTTGAAGATTGGGTAACTTATAGATTTCAGACTAAAAATTCTGAAAATGGCAATCAATACAAGATAGCAATCTTTTCACCTACTCCTAAAGTTACTCTAAATAGTAAAGTAGTTATAGATTCTCCAAATCCGCTTTGGGTATTCCGATATGAATATGCTATGGCTCGCCGTGGGAACGCCTATATATTTCGTTCTAACGGTGACGCTCCTGTTCAAACTAATCCCGGTCTACGTCCCGGTATAGACCATCATGTTTATCGTTGCTTACAATATCTTATTAAGTATACAAACAATGATGGATTAACGCTTACAAGGAAGCGTTCTGAAACAGAGCGAGAAGACCTATATCGTGAGGCTAATAAGCGTAGGTCCAGACGATGAGTGTCTATATAGGCGCCGATCCTGGCACCACCAATTATGGCTACGCTATTATAGAATGTAAAAATATTTCTATAAGTATACTCGAACTAGGAATGTTTCAGTCTACGATTACAAATCTAACTAAAAAAGCAGCTAAACCTCCTAAGTCTAAAAGAAAAAAGACTAAACCTATAGAGTTAATCCCTCCACTAACAATTCAATACCCTGAATACAAAGTAGCGTGGAAAAGTCTTCTAACTGAATATAACCCTATAAAGATTACCGCCGAGCGGTTCCAATCTCGCGGTTATCAAGGCAGTTCTGTAATTGAATCTGTCTCTTTGATGAACGGAATACTATTAGACCTATGTGATGATCGAAAAATAGAATTTGAAATGCACATAGCTTCTACTTGGAAAAACAGTTTAAATAGATTCCTTAAAGAAACTAAACCATTAAATTTAGAATCGTTAGATGAAATATACGCTTTATGTAAACCTTTTCCTAATCATATCATAGATAGTTTGTTCATTAATCTTTATGGTATGCTTAATCATAAAGACAGAAAATGGGCCGATCTGAATCTTGTCAAGCTTATTAAAGAACTACAAAAATATGAATATACAAACTAATAGGCAACATCATGACAAGTTTTCGCTGTCCGCATAATGAACAAGTTCATATTCTAAAAGAATGTCCAATAGTGGAATGCCCTTTCCACTATAATAATGTATCTCTATTTTTTAACATAGACAAAAAAGATACGTATTGTGTTTATTATGATTCCGATATAATGACAAATGTGTCGGACAATAGAACACAGATATCGGCCTTATCTAGAGATACAAGACGGACTGTATCCCCCAAAGCTATTAAAGAATCTTATGACGACGCCTTATCTTACATAAAAACTAAGATACATCTAGCCCATGACATATCATCTAATAAGCATAGTTGTAGATTTTGCGGCATACCTACGTCCCCTAAACAAATACAGTGTGTAAGTGTCTCTGCGTGTTCTTCTAGGAAAGAATGGTTGAAATACGTCGTTTCTTTATACGGTATAGAAAGTAATTTATCTGCCTATCAATTAATTTGGGAATTACTTTTCAAAGATAAAATCCATTTAGAAGAAAAAGCTAAATACTTAGGGTATTCTCTATGTCCTTCTAAATTGCTTCCAGAAAGTATTCGTGAAAAGCTGGAGAAACTTGAAACTGAAAAAGTATCCACGGTAAATAAATAGTGTAATCTCCCCGGTAATAACCCGGTTGGGTATAATTTCAACTATTTTAAGGATACAGAATAATGTCAGTTTCGGTTACACCATTAAATATGGAACAGATTCGCGAACTTTGTGAAAAAGATGGTTCTCTCTATGTAATTAATTACACAGATAGAGGGCAGAAGCGTAATAGAGGTAATCTACATATCTCTTTTGTAGATGAAACAGGATCGTCGCATGGAATCGTATTTCCTAATACGTGGATTCCTATTGATGCCTCAACATATGCTAGTACAAAACAATTAGTTAGATCACAAACTTTTATTTCTTCTATTCGTAATGGCGATTTAATCGCGATCAATAGATCAGAAGCTTTGAAGATCCTAGATAGTGCTAATGCTAAGGAAGAAGCTAAGAAAGTAGCTACAAAATACGCCAATGTTTCCGGTATTGTTTCTAATACGTCGGAAACAGTTAATATCTTTAGTGGGGATAGTGGAGCCGCTCCGGCGGCTAATTTGGATCAACTGGATAATGCTTCGGAAGCTTCACTATCAGATACTGATCTTCATAGACTTATCGACGGGTTTAATAGCAACGCTCTATCAGATGTAGATTCCGCTTCAAGAATTAATAGTCTACTTCCAAGACCGTCAGAAGACGCTATAATTAAGGCTATGAACAATGTGGGTGTTACTTCTTCGGAAACCTATAAAGCATTGTTAGCATTGCTCAATGAAAATGATGGTATTAATGGGGCACCTATCTAAATACTTGATTTATACGTGAAATTACCTGACATAATACGTATTGACCTAGTATATCTACTGTGATATACTGTAAGTAGAGGCAATCATCAGGGGAGGCGTACATTAGAAGGATTAGACTAACAATTTTTAGTCTTTTCCTTCTTTTTGTATTTGAGCCTAAGCTGTAAATCTGTGAAAGGGTGGAAGAGCATGTCAGATTTGATAATATCACGTAAGCTTTCTAAGTACGATAAAAAAGTTTTCAAGAAACTACAAGATTTAGGTAAGGTAAAAGACCGTTTTATTATACCCGAAGAAAAAGAATCAGAACCTAAATTTGAACCTTCTTCATTCAAAGAAGAAATAAAACAGAATGTGGCTAGAGACGAAAAAGCCATCAAACTTATGGATATGGCTGTTAAGCACGTTCGTGTTTATGATTCAAAAGAAACAGCAGTTGAATTGATGAACAGGGCCTATAAGGCTTGTACTTCTATCTACAATAGAAGACTTATATCTACTTCTACAAGGTCTCTTAAAGAGGCTATTAAGGCAGAGAAGTGGATGAAATCAAAAAAGAAAAGAAAACACGTAGACAAATTAACGATTGAAAAGAATGTAACAACTTTCTTCGAGAAACTTAATGATGCGGTAGTATCAATCAAGATCGAAATAGAGAAGCGTACAAATAAACTGTTTAACAGAGTTAAAGAAGAATACTCTGTTGATTTGCCAATTGAGCTACCTGAATCAAAATCGTATATCGTTACAAAAGCAAACATTGTTGCGCAGTGTAATTCAAAACCAACTTGTAAGCACATTCGTCTTGAATCTAATCTTTTCCTTTTGGAGAACGTATCTGTAATAGGCGTAAACATTCGTAAAGTAAATTCTTCCTATATAAAGGCGGAAACAGTTTCTGAAAAGAAAGGTTGTACCGTCTATGATAAAATTCTTTCTAGACCTTCCAAAAACATTCATTGGTATCTTATGCTGGATTTCGGAACCAGTATAGGTTACGCTACATTTGCAGATTCCTTAAAGGTATCTGACGCTGTAGATGGAGAATTTAACTCTTACGATGAATACGTAAAAATCAAGGAAGCAAAAGAAAAACTAAAAGAGCAGCTTAAAACTAGACGGTTATCTGAATACAGAACCAAGTTTGAAGAAGAAAACAAACCTCTTTATGAGGATATTAAGCAGTTACAAATTAATCTATCTAACAAGATAGATCAAAGGTCCAAGCTAATTGAGGAGTTGGAAGGACTAACATCTTTCGAGGAAGAAGGAAAAGGTTTATCTGTAAAAACAATTTCCAAGCTAGATTCCTTCTACAAAGAATTTAGAGACCGTAAACACTATATGGAGAGGATTGATTACACTCAAGCTGTGAAAATGTCCATCAAACAGAAAATAGCAGCTAAAACTCTGTTCTACGATATCAAAGACTTGAACAATGAAATAAGCGTAATCCGGTCAAAGATAAAGTTTCTGGAGGCCGATAAAGCAAAACGAAGAACTAACTACGCCCTAGAACTTGGGCTGGTGTCTATGACCAAGATCGTAGACATATAGAAACGTTTGAAGTATACTAAAATCCCCTACTATTTGACAACCCTGACGAAATATGGTAGAATGAGGGTGTGAGGAATAGTAGGTATATTCCCAACGTTTTGTGGACAATTGCGAAAGGATGGAAACCAATGGGAAAGAAGGTTATCAAGTCTCTACAAGATTTGGAGCTTATTAGCGGGGAAATTGAACTCGCCGAACAGGAAGGGACGGAAACTGTCGTCGGCGAACTTTTGAACGATTTGGAAGAACTTTCTGTAGAAATCGGTGACGTAGAGATTGAAATACCTGAAACGGTTGAGTCGATCGCGCTTTCGATGAACGCTGTGGAGGCAGAAGACCCCATCGTCAATGAGCCATTAGTAATTGATATTATACCAGAAGGTATAGACTCTGATCTGGTAGAAGAAATTACATACGTTGCTGAAATTGAAGGTTCAGATCCTATGGATCGTGAAGCCATCCTGGCGGAACTTACAGAACTATATTCCATGCTTAAACTCCCATATGTTTCAAAAACGTGGGAAAACATGGAAACAATTCGACTCTATGACCTTCTTTCCATCGTTCGTAAGGACGCTGGTGGTTCTATAGAAGTCGCCTCTCTTATCCAACAAACCAAAGAAGATTTTGAAGTCGCGATATCGTCTGAAATGATGAAGTCGCGACTACGCATAGTAGACCAGAAATCGGCGGATCAAACAAAGATCAATCAACGTTTGACGGCGATGCTGGGTTCCGATGTAGTAATCAATGGAGCCAGAACTCGTGAATATCACGATATGGTCCGGGAGTATGTGAAGTATATAGTTACCTTTACACAAAAGGTAAATTCCCTTGCCCAATTTTTCAACATAACCCTTCCTCTTGAAAACGAATTTCCAAACGGGCCTCATATTCCTGTTCTGGATGAAATGCCATGTACACCTGTCAATGCCCTCTACATTCTAAACGTGTTGATGGCAACAATGGATCGTACCGTCACGGCGTCGAAATATTCATCCGAAGCTCTGGAAAGATCAAATAACACGATTGAGTACCTAACTAACCAATTGAAGGCGGCAAAAGAAAGAAACGATGACCTTCAAAAGTCTATTCAAAAGCAGCTTGAAGAAACCAAACGTCTGATCGGTAATTCATCTTACTGGATCGTTAAAGACGAACATGGGCGTATTCTACAAAAGAACGATCCTGATAAGCCTCTGGAAACACCGGCAGATCTTAATCTACATGGTACGATTGATACAGCACTGTTCTTTACCACTGCCAGGTCAGCGGAAATCTTGGTAGAACGTTTGAGTCGTTCACGTAGATTCAAAAAGCATACTCTCAATTCGTATCGAGTATCCATCGTGCAGCAAACCTTCAACGAAAAGCGGGTTGAAGTCGAAGAAGACTTCGATTAATCGTAGAAGGGAGTAAGTAAATGGAATTTGTGTATCTAAAGAAAACAAAAACCGAACATGGAGTTCGGTTTCTCCCTAAAGGCGATAATGATGAAATCGCACTCTTGAAAGCCAGAACACTGCTTTATATTCTCGCGGAAAAGAGATTATTAGACAAAGAAGTAGTCGGTAACATTGTTTTTTATACTCCTAGTAATAAAACAGCGGTTAAATCGTTGGCTTTACCCGGATTGAATACAAGTGATCCTGAAATAGAAGCAGTAATACCTATTTTACCATTCAAACGTGTATGGGAACAACCGGGAATAGCCTACGTACTAGGTGGTTTGGAGAACGAAACGTTGTTCCTTAACTACTTGATGCAATCAAAACGTTGGTTGGACCACAATCCTATTTCATTGAATGAAATAGAAACCAAATTAATGGAGGTAGCCTCGTAAGAGGTTATTTCCTTTTATGAAAACAAAACTTACATATATCGAAGCAGAAGGAATATTTAAATTGAAAATGAAGAACTTTGCTTCGGCCGCTATATCTTTTTACAGTGTCAGTAATGACGACGATGAAGAAATTAATCTCTTTGAAGAAGAACCTTTTTTCTTGCCTTCTAGAACGAAGACTTCGGCTGGAGAAATTATTCAGATAAGGTCTACTTTTGCTAAATACAATAAAGTTGAGTGGGACTTATCTGACATTTACAAATCTAAAGAGGTATTCACTGCTTTATGTGACTTGTATCCTGATGCCTATATAGGCAATATTCGTAATCAGGAAATGATGATAGGTAATTTTGTTTCTTTAACCAGAAGCCTATCACTTTATTTTCCTGATTATTTTATAGAAGAATTTGATGCCTTAATAGAGCAACAAGCTGAAGAAACAGGTGAAACCACTGATTCTGATGAGCTATACGATATTCAAGGTACTATTTTCACCACATACTCGCATATAGACGCTGATACCGATGATGTATTGGCTATAACTTTGACGGTTGTGGTAGAATATGAAGGATTTCTTTACGCTATTAACTTCGATTTTAACCGAGGGCTGAATATCTACTCTGTAGAGGGTGGCTTATCTCAAATAGAAATTGTTGAAGCTGCCTCAACTACCAAAGCTAAGCGCCTTGGAGCAGAATATTTGTCTTCCATAGTAAGGAAGGTAGCTTCTGATGATTCTATTTACATACATAATTTGTCTACATCTTATGTATCTGTGTTCAATAAAAACGATTACAAGCATTACAATTTCATATACGCTATGAATAACCTGTTTGTATCTACCATTGTAGATACTCCATCTATCTATAGAGCTTTAAAGCCTATGGATTATTTTGTAATTACGGATATCGGTGTAAGCATAACAGGCGATGTTCTAACTACCGACAATCATTGTCTAGTGGAATTTCTGGAAGATAACAATTTCGATAACGCGGAAGGTTTAGTAGAGCACTTATCAGAATTTGGGGATGGGTTGCTTAGGGTGTTAGTTACATTTGATAAATGTGATTTCTATGAAGTGGAAGAAGGTGAAAACGAAGAAGCTGATTTTCTAGAACAAGATTTAGGGGAATACTCTAACAAGATTCTAGATAAATACATGGGTCTTACGTTTACAGATTCCGCCCCACAATCACTTGATACCTATGTCGAAGAACATTATTCAGGCTTGTCTAAGTTGATAGGTAATCCTAAAAATTTGAAAGATAGGTCTTTTCTAGAGCTTGAAGACACCCCGCTTGTTGAATCTCCACATCTAATAGTCAGAGATATTACTGATATTCCTGTATGGGTTTATCTAGTAGCTATTCCTTATGTGTTGAGTATTTGTAATGAGTTGGATGACGAAGATTTAATGGAATTGGCTGAGTTTGAAGATTCCGGTATGGAAGGCCACCCAAAATTCATGGAAACTGTTTACGCGGTAAAACGTCTATTAGACAAACCGTGGAACTAAACATGAGGTAATTTTCATATGGACGTAGAACTGAAGCTCCTTAGAAAAAGGATAGAAAAACTAACAGACGAACGAGACCTTTACAAAGAAAAATATGAACAGCTTAAAACAGCTATGTTTCCAAGACTTATTCTTCCAGCTGAATATGGATTTACCGATCTGGAAACAAAAATATTTAGTTTTTGTATAGCCAATAAAGGTATATTCAGAAAAGACATATACGATAGAATGTATCTTGATGAACGTGAGGTTCCGGCGAAGAAAAGCATGGATACGATGGCGTGTAAGATACGTAAAAAGATCAAGGACCATTCTTTACCAATTATAATAACTACTATTTGGGGCGTAGGATACCAAATAGATCAACAAGGTTTGAAATTCCTTAAACAATTTCAATCACAATTTACGTCTGTTCGAGTTAAAAACGCGGTTTGAGTTAAAAGGGCGGTAAAATACCGCCCTTTTTGTTGCTTTTTACAACCCTAATTCTATGTTTTACGAGGGTTAAACATGCGTTATCTTAAATACTTAGAATTAGCTTCCACAACTATGTATCATGTAACTTCTAAAAGAAATTGGCAAAAAATAAAAAGAGAAGGTCTACAACCTAAAATTGGACCTCGCTCTTCAAAGCTAAAAGAAAAGCCTGGTATATTTTTGTTTACATCGATGGATAGTTTAGAAGACGCTTTAATGAATTGGTTAGGTGAAGAATTTGAAGATGACGAAACTTTAGCTATACTAAAAGTTACTGTCGATATAAATAAACTTATTATTGATCCTTCTGTTAGATATGAAGCTATTTCTACTCAACCTATACCACCAAAAGACATAAAATTTGTTAGGTACGAATAATGAGATACCTTAAATATTTAGAGTTAGCTGCTGTAACTGATTATTTTCTGTTTCATAACACACAATTTTACAAAGCTTATTCTATACTAAAAACAGATTCTTTTCATCTATCTTTGTCTGAAACTAATGAATCTGAAGCTCAAATGGGTTCGTATAAACCTTGGTACATATCTTTTGCCAGAACGGTTTCTTCTGGTTATATAGCCGATCGTAGTAGTGGTTTACGTTCTATTAACTATCCTATTCTATTTGTATTTGACAAGCGTAAATTAAAAACTAGAAACGCCATTTTTAAACCTGTTCAATATTTTACTTTAGGTCTATATGGCAGACAAATGGGTTCAGGTAGAGAAGCAGAAGAACGAATGTTCTATTCTGATCCAGTTTTCAAAGGCGTATCTAAAGCTATTAAAGAAATACGTGTATATATTCATACCTCTGATATGAAAGACTCTTATATCTCGTACCTTAGAAAGTTAGTTATTCTAGCTAAGCAGCGTAAAATACCTGTTAAATTCTTCACAGAAACTAATAAACAGGGTTATTTACGTGGCGTTGAAAAGAAAGAAGATCGGGAACTTATTCTAAGCGTTATGGATCAAAATGTACCTCTTAAAAAAGGTATTAGCTATATAGCTATGGGCCGTTCTAAGATAGTCAAAAAGAAGAATAAAGACTGGTATTCACCTGATTGGATAGACCAATTAGGTGAATTGATTAGGTATGACTCCCTAGATAAGTTGTCTAAAAGAACGCGTAGCCGAATTACCTTCGATTATAATATCGATCTATACAGTTATTATAAAAATGACATACATAATTTTAGAACAGACTCTATAGACATTAAACAGCGATTTGATGCTCTATTAAAGAAAACCAAGTCTAAAAGCATTAAAGAGTTCTTCTCCAAGCTGGATAAGAAATGGAATGCCCTTCTCAATAGAAGGACAAATAATACAACGAAAGAAACAACATGAACAAGGTAACTCTAGGTTCACCTGTTAAAGCTGATTTAAAAAGAAATTGTCTTCTATGTTCTAAATGGCTTATGTGTCGTGATCCTAATAAGGATATGGACTACGCTTGTACACGCTTCACTACGGAGTTTGATGCTTCTATATATGATGTTATCGAAGAAGACAACGAATACGAAGAACGAAAGAAGAAAAAGAATAAAAATAAAAATAAAAAGACCGAATCTATTAAGAATGAGCGTTTAGGGTTCAATTCCAAAGTAAACATTACTGAAAAGCATATTAAAGAAGACTCTATATCTGATTTGATTGAAAGTGTATTGGATTCAGGTAATCCGCTTCCCCCCGATCTAAAAATCAATGATAGGGATATACCTAAACCCGCTAATGTAATAGATTGGATGACAAAAGAGGAATTTATTGGAGGAGACCAGCAACCCTTTGCTAAACAGATGCAAATTGCGCTGCATTTTATGGCTGAATGGTGTCCTAGATGCAGTGACGAAGCGTATATAGAAGACATTCCTGTAGCTGATACCTTAGATGACGTAAAATCAAACGTGGTTTTCCTTAAAAACGGTAAATGTCCACGTTGTAAGGCTACAAAATACGATTTAGTTACCAATGAAGAGCTAAACGACCCTGTAGAATTAATTAGCATCCTGGGCCAGAGAAGTGGCAAGTCGATATTATCGACCATGATAGAATCGTATAACATCGCTAGATGGGTTACAACTCCTAACTTACCTTCTACTTTTAAAGTATTACAATCATCAGTTTTTACTGGTACGTATACAGCTACTACTTTTGGACAAGCTAAGGGTTCTTTTTGGGATCCGCTTAATGCAATTCTTCTTGATTCCAACTGGTATAAGCAGTATCACAAATTTTTGACGGAAATGGGATTCAAACTCGGAGAGGAGTTATATAAACACAGTGAAACTATTCTTACGTACCGACATAAAAATATGATTTTAGCGCCAGCTTCTCCTTCACAAAGAAGCCTACGCGGCAGAACCAGAATCAGCGCTGTATGCGACGAAGCTGGGTGGTTTCGTGTAGGGCAAAAGAAGCAAGGTGGTGACTTCGAGCGTATGAACGGTAATGAGGTCTACGCGGCCCTAAAACGATCTCTTACTACAATGAGAGTAGCTTACCAAAAAAGATTTGAACAGGGTTATTATAATCTACCTAAACCGAACTTAGCCATGATAAGCTCTCCCTCTGCTCGCAATGATCTTATCATGACTAGATTCCGTAAGTCTCAAGGGTCTAAAGAAGTTTACACACTTAAAACTCCGACATGGTTAGCTAATCCAAATCTACCTAGAGAGGCGTTCAACGAAGAATTTCGTACTGACTACACAGCCGCCATGAGAGACTACGGTTGTGAACCGCCTATGTCGTCTAATCCTTGGATTAAAGACGAAGAACTTATAGAAGAAACATTTGGAAATCAGAAAAACGCTATACTAACAACCACAAAACGTATTAAAACTAAATCTAAGAAACTAGCTACTTCTGGTCATTATAAAATAACCAGACGGATAGCTGCACCTTTAGGTGGAGGCTCTATCTTAGGGTTAGACGCGGGATACAGTAATAATTCGTTTGCTTTTTCTATAGCCTTCCCTACGTCTATACCTGATATAGACGATGAGGATGAAGAAAATGTCTTAGTTGGTATGGAAGTAGTTGCTGTAGGGGAAATTATACCTAGAAAAGACTATCCTATATCGTTTACATCTGTGTATAAGAATATATTACAGCCACTATGTGAAGAATTTAATGTCGCTGTGGTTATTTCTGATAGTTGGCAAAATAAGAAAATTCAACAAGATTTGGAAGATTCTTTAGGTATTTCCTATTATGAGCTAAAAGTAGGTATGCAAGAGTTCATAGACTATAAAGATGGTATGTATCATGAGCTTATTAACCATCCAAAACTCGATATGAAATTCAAAGATATATCTGAAATGACATTGGAGGACTACCCTCAATGTTTTGCTAAGACACCTGTAGCTCATTTAGCTTTTCAGATGATGACAGTACAGAATACTGGAACCGCTGTAGTTAAGGGAGAGGAAGGCACTACAGATGATATACTTAGGTCATGTGTAGTATGTCACGCAGGTCTTCAAGATGAAGATATTTTGGCTGAAGTTCTCTCTTTTTCTGTATCTTCCTATATTCCAAAGATAGCTTTAGGTACTGTAGCTTTAGGTAGTTCGGGAGGTTCTAGAGTTATGGGGGCGAATAACATTGGTGTTGTTACATCTGTTAGCAGTAGTGCTGGTCCTACAACTAATTATAGTAATATTGGTATTGTAGGACGAAAGAAATAGGTTAAGCTACAAATTATGTAGTAAAATCAGGGTCTTGACTATCAAGAAGGAATATGGTATTATGTAGGTAAGGGACAATTACTGCGGGAGGGTAATTTGACAAATAAATTATCTAGACAGCAACGTATTGCTAAAGCTAAAAAGGAATTAGATAAGACCTTAAAGAGAACAGGGTACTTATCTTATTTAGCTAAACACGGGGTTTCTTCCCGTCCTTTCTTCCCTGATCTGTCTATACCAGATAACCCGATTCCTACTTCGGATAAAGTCCTCCACGTTTCTGGTAAAAAGACACTCCCCAAAGACGCTAAACAGTTCAACGTACAATCTCCGCATAAACAAGGATATATGTTACATGTGCCTTTTGATGGTACTGAGCATATAGGCGGTAAGAAATCTTGAACGGAAGCAGTAATGCCTAACATATTTGCTCCTCATAAATGTCCTAAAAAATCGGCTAAATCTATAGATTCAAAGAGGTTAGCTAGGCTATGCTTTGAATCCTATGAGATAATGTCTTCCGCTATACGTAGACTTGACTTAAAGCCTTTGAAGAAGTTTGAATCAAAACTCTATAAAGCCCACGCTTCTACGTATAAACATCCTGTAGTAGATTGGGTTATGAAGGACAGACTTCATTTTGAATGGGCTTTAATAAATGCTCAAGAATTAAATGAGCAATATTATCTTAGATATCGAAAAGAAGATAATTGTAAGCCGTACAATCAATTAAACGATGTAATGGTAGAGGCTCTATCATATCTTCCGAAAACAAATTATCCTCATAGTGACATTACTAAAATAGAATTTGAAGAATTTTTTAACTATAACCAGTTCAAATCTCAATATAATAAAAAATATGAAGGTGATTGTGTATTACACCCCGATGTAAACACCAACACTAGGTATAAGCTAGCTTTGCTTCATAAATGGTTATATCTCGACGCTAGAGACGTAGATTGGCACCAAAGTTTACCGCCCGTATGGGCTTTTAACCCGGTTTATAGGGATTTCCTACGTAAACACTTTGGTAAGCCTATAAATAAACCTGATACACTGAAACCCAATAGTTCAGCCTATCTTAAATCTTTGACTACTGTATCTAGTAAAAATGATGGCTTGTTATCGCTGACAGATATAGGTAACAGTCTTATCATAGATGATCTTAAACTATCTACGCATAGTCAATTTGATATAGACAGTTGCGCGGTATTCAGCGAAGACGATCAGTATAGATACTATCTATCTAGGCAATGGTCTACAAACAAACCTTTGATAGCTATAATGCTGAATCCATCCACAGCGGATGCGTTCAAAAATGATCCTACTGTTCAAATAATAGAGAATCTAGCTAAACATAGATCATGTGGAGGGTTCGTAGTCATCAATTTCGCGGCTTTAAGAGCTACGGAACCCAAAGACATGTTAAAGCATAACGATCCTTTTGGAAAATACAACTATTACGCTATAAAGAAAACCCTTAATCAGGTAGTTCATAGATGGCGTATTAAACCCGACATTCTTCTGGCTTACGGTAATAACATTGAAAAATTACCTACAGGTATTCATGAAGCAAACAAAATAAATAAATTAGGTGCTAAGTACGGTAATTTGAAATGCTTGAAAATGACAAAGAAGGGGTATCCAAGCCACCCTTTATACATAGCTAGAGATACTAAACCATTGAGGTATCTACCATGGTAGCTGATCCCAATGTAGTAACAAAGAATGAGTGTTACTGCTGTGATACAAAAAATGTATCGGATCAGCATCATATAATTCCTGTGCAATACAATGGACCTAAAGACGGTAGAACTGTTCCTTTATGTCCTACTTGTCATAGATTAGTGCATAGAGAAGGGGAATACCGATTTAAAAATAAGGAAGAAGGAAAGCACGTAAACCGTATTAATTTCCCTAAAGCTACATACTTTAATCGAGCTAATACTTTAGCCATCTATATCTTACAATCTAAAATTAGATTTGTACAGACAGGACAAAGTAAGGCTGATGAAAGCCGTAATATGGTACAAATCTCTTTCTCCGAAGAAGAACTTCGTATGGCGCATGTTCTTAAAAGAGATTTGGGGTTTACTTCTCTACCTAAAATGATAAAATACCTTATACAAGATAAAATAACTACACGTTGACGAAGGGGCTGTTATTATGAAAAAGATGGTAGCTTTAACTGAAAAAAGCACTAGAAATCTACGTAGAGTGGCTTTCCGTATTTCAGACGAAGGACTTATAGCCCTAGTAGGAAGACGTAGAGAAAGACACGTATACAATCTTGATCTATTTAACATATCTTTGACTAGAGCTATCCCATTCTCTAATAATGATATATCCAGTACGGAAGCCTTCTCACTTATATATTTAGCGTATCTGTATACTCTTAGAATAGTAAATACAAAAACTATCCGCAGATTAACTACGGTTCATAAAGATGTGGTTACTAAAACTAAGGATCGGGTTTTTATGTCCGATTCTATTCTAAAGTATAAAATAGCTACGCTACGATGTGTTATCCAGAAATTAACCCCCGATAACTCTTTTGAAATTGAGCAACATTTTAAAGAATGCGGGTTAACCGCTGATGACGCTATCCTATATCATATGCTGTACCATAATTATGATATAGATGCGTTCATAGATCAAATAAACACAATAGAAGACCTTAAATTTACTCTAGACGTAGATACTTTAGCTAAAGAGGCAGATAACCCAAAAATTATATCCATGTTTGAGAAAACGGCCAATAAGTTTTCTTACAGGAAACTAAGATTCATCGCGGACAGTAACAGATTTGAGCCTAGAGATATAAAACAAGACTTAGTTCAAAGAGCCATTCAATCCTACTATTGGGTTAGACCTTTTTACTCAATAGACCATGCGGTTAATTATGCGAATAGGTCTATGCATGGGTATACACATTGTATTCGTGAATACTACAATGATGAATCCAGAAGAAGGTTATCAGAAGATAATGGTTACGGCCACCAAAATGTGATTCAGGATTTCAACGAAGTCCTACATTGTCCTAATGGCTTTAATCTAAATGAAGATGCTGTACTTTCTTTCATAGATTATAAACGCTCGAAAGAAGGTTTATCGCTATGAAAAAGAAAGTAATACGACGATCGGAGCTAAAAAGACTTGATATTAATACTGTAGTAGCAGATAAAACGGATCAAGTGTTTGATTCCGATACGTTTGATGATATTCCAGTAGATATAATCCAAAAAGTCTTTGTAAACAAATACAAAATACATAAACAAGCTATACTAGATTTGGTGGTATCACGTCTAGCTATGGGTACAGCCTTATCCAATGTAGAGTCTTCTATTAAAGAAGCTATGGAAGAAGCTATCTTAGTGGATACAGATAAAACTAAGGATTCTCTAGACGTAGGATTTACATTAGCATTATTAGCGCACGGTTATAATGAAGCCTTTTCTTTTATTACTGATGAAGAAACCAGAAAAGAAATAGTGTTAACACTGTTAACAGGAAAACGTCTTACAAATGCTAGATCTAAAGGCCCTGTAGGGTATATAAAAGGGTCAGAAGGTATAGAAAAAGACCTTCAAGAGATAACAAATAAGGTGGCAGACAAGCTAGAAAAAGATTCCGATCCTATGTATGGGAATGTAGTTGGTAGTAAAGTAGGGGTATTAGGACGTAGAAACCCCAAATGATTGATAAAGCCTCGCACGTACTAACTCAAATAAACTCTATGTCATCACGATTTGATCCTAAAAACAAAGGGGATCATATCATGGTGAAATGTCCTATGCATGCGGGTGGCAATGAAAGAACCCCTTCTTGCGGTATTAACTTATCTAAGCCTAGAATACCTGTAGGCGTGTTTAATTGTTTAGCTTGCAAAGCTAATGGTAGTTGGAACAAATTTGCTGCAGCTACTGGTCTAAAAGGGTTTAACGCCGCTGACCAAATCAACGACGTGTTTAACTTCTCTATTTCAGACACGACTAAAAAAGAAAATCAAAAGGTAAAGAAAGAGGACTACACTAATCTAGCTTATTGGCCTAAAAATAAAATATGGCGTAAGATTGAGCCTAGAATAATAAGAATGTACGAAGGTTCGCAGCCTGAACATCATTGGTTTGAAGACGATTTTTTATATTTTCCTGTTATTATAAACAATGATTACGTAGGTGGAATATACGCTCGTAAAGTAGTATCTAAACAAACAAAAGAACAAGGTTTGTCTTCCTATGTGAATACTAGTGGAGCTTGGATGAAACAAGCTCTATTTGGATATAACATAGCTAAGAAACAGCGCGGACCCTTATGGATAGTAGAAGGACCGCGCGATGTTATGAAAACGAGACAAGTCGGTGGTAGGGCTGTGGGTTTATGTGGAGCGTACATATCAGATAGAAAAATTCGTCTTATAGAAGCCCTAGACCCACCTATAATAGTTATTGCTACTGATCCTGACGAAGCTGGGAACAAAGCTAGAGAAACTTTAGAGAAGAAACTATCCAATTTCCCTATTATTCATGCTAAGTTTCCTACGGGTCGCGACCCAGGCAATTTCACGGTTAAATCTTATCAGAATATGTGCGTTAAGCTTGGAATAAGGAAGAAATAAAGATGGCTTCCATTAGAGATCTTCTAAAAGAAGATAAAGTGTATTTAAAACACACTAAAAAGCTATCTTCTTTGAAATCCAAAGACGAGGTATGGTTAACTGAACTAGAAAGCCTACATTCTAGGAAAGCTATTCGTGCATTAAATTCCAATTCATTACTTCAATCTAGTTTGAAAATAACGATAGACTCTAATATTGACAACCAAGCGATTAGATCTAGATGTGTTGAAATAAAAATCTCCGCGTTAAAACAGCAGTTAGTATTAAGAGAGTCTATTGAATACCTGAAAAAATACATCAGTTCTAAGTACAGCAGTAAATTACAATCTGTAGGAAACATGACCGAACGTAAAGGTTATGTAGAACTACTTTTAGCCCCGCTTATTAAACAAGAAGAACGTCTAAAGTTAGTCACCAAGATAGCTGATGAAGTGATTGAGGACGCGGATTCGGCCGGCTTCATGCTGAAACGCATTAATGACGCACTAGAGATGAAATCAAAGGATAGATAACATGACTAAGCCAAATGATGATCTTAACCTACGTGTTACTCAGCGTATTCAATAAGAGCTTATGGTTCTTCTTCCAGAAGAAGAAATTCGTAGTATGGTAAACTCTGAATACAATAAGGTATTTTCTAATGGTTAATAGTGTTACGACTATATCTGAATATGGGTCTGTAGACGGGTCCGAGTATACATCTTCTTTCCTTGAAGTACCAAAACAAACGGTTATACATCCTGATGTATTAGCTGCTCACGCTCAATTTGGTGGCGATCTTTTATCTATGCAAGCCATGTATGATAGACCTATACATTTAGCTAAAATAAAAAGCCTAGAACAAGAAATTGAAGAATTGAAAAACCAAATTACTTCCAACAAAACAATCTGATATGTCAAAAATCGTACTTAAAGAAAGAATGCTAGTGGATAAATCTCTTATCCCTAGTAAAGCTATAAAGTCTAGATACGAATTGGCTTTATACGAAGAAAAAGACTGCTTGAAATGCGAAAATTTAGAGTTCAGAAGTCCTCAAAATGAACTCTGTAAAAGCTGTCCAGCCTTTTACGCCGCCTACCGCTTGTATAAAGATGCGGGTAAGTATTGGAGCCTTCCACAAGGGGATTTTCCTGCGTTAAAGAAGGTTCTAGAAAAGAAAAATATAGATTTTAAAGTAATTGACAAACGGCCTGATATACCATTCAAATTCCCGATTAAATTTACTGGAAAGCTATTTGGAGAAGGGCACGTAGACGAAAACGGTATACCTAGAGTTAATCAAAAGAAACTTATAAAGAAATACCTCAAAGTCAAGAATGGTATTATCAGAGGTAGGCCCAGAAGCGGAAAAACAGTCTTAGCTTGCTATACCTCTATTAAAATAGGTCAACGAACTGTTATTCTAGCTAATAGAAAAGAACTTATTCAGCAATTTTATAACACCTTTATGGGGACCAAGAAGCGCCCCGCTATGTCTAATATTCCTGAACTACAGGAAAAGACTGGTAAAGAAATAATCAGAATAGCTAAATCCCCTAAAGACCTTACTAACCTGAAAGATGTTGACATCTTACTTATAAACTACCAGAAGGTAGTCAGAAAACCAAAGAAAATGGCTGAAATAGTCAATGGCAAGTATGGTCATTTAGTAGTTGATGAAGTTCATGGTTCAGCCGCCGACGGATATCTTAAAGTTATTTCAGCTTGCTCAGTTAAGTATAGACTAGGACTTACAGCCACTCCTAGAAGAAAAGATAACAGACATACTCTAGTATACCGAGTTATGGGTCCGGTAGCGGTATCCTCTGCCTTCGCGTCCTTATTGCCTAAAATAGAATGGTTCAAGTCAAAGGTTGTACCACCTAGACAATATAAAATATATCATCACGCGATGAATTGGATTAGTTCCAATCTTGATTTACAAAAAGAGGTAATTAAACAAGCATTCATTGATCTTAGAGCTGGTCATGAAGTCATTATCATTCCTCTAGATAGAAAGAAGCATATAGACAGTCTTGTTAGAATGTTGAACAAGCAGGCTGCCTATAATAATGAAAATAAGAATGAAAATTGGCCTAAAAATCTAGCCATTAAATTTTATGATGGTGTTAACAGAGAAAAAGTTCTACAAAAAGTAGATAAATCTGGACCAACTATACTTGTAGCTATGAGATCTATGATTAAAGAGGGTTTTGATTTCCTACGCCCTTCTATGCTGTATGCTTATATACCTATGTCCGCTTCCACTGATAGAAAAATAGGTGCGCCATTATTTGAACAATTAAGTAACCGCGTTTGCACACCTTTCAAGAAACCGCAGCCAATAGTCAGAATTTGGCAGCATAATGTAGGTATGATGCAGGGGGCCGTACGCGGCTTGGGCTGGCAGGAGCTAGCACCTAATAAATATAACCCTAAAACAAGACAAGGTAAGTACATATTGGATCAGGAGTTTTTTGATACTCTTAAAGATATGAATACTAAGAAGGCTTCTATTAGCAATCAAAAGAATTTTAATTGGGTTTGAAATAACTCTTAATTCTGTCCTATACGTGAATATTTAAGGACAGTGATATGCGAGAAGCCTTTAAGATTACATTTATATTTTTTATTATACTGCTTATACTATCTATGTGTTCAGGTAATAGCTCAGCTACAAAAAGTAGACTTTCAAATCTTGTAGAAGTAGAATTGATAATAGCTGTCGATGTTTCGGGTTCTATAACAAACGAAGAATATGAATTACAAAAAGATGGAGTTATTTTAGCGTTTCGCAGTCCTGAATTTATTAACTATTTAAGAAACAATAAATATGGTATATCCGTATTATACATGGAATGGTCAGATATCAATGCCCAAGTTTATACTAAATGGCATAGAATCCATACGATTGACGATTCGCTACATTTTATAGCTGATGTTTCGAATATATCTAGACATGGTATGATAGGTGGAACCTCCATATCCAGTGCTATGTATAAGGCTGATACGTTGTTTACCATGAACCCGTACCCCGGTATACGAAAAGTCTTGGATGTATCCGGTGATGGGAAGAATAGCTCTTCTGAAAATGGTACAGCGTTAACTTCTTTAATAGAAGCTAGAAATTATTTAATTGACAAAGGCGTAACCATTAATGGTTTACCCATTATGGTAGATTCAGGATTTAATGATTTGGATGCGTATTATAAAGAGTATGTAATAGGTGGGTCTAGGTCTTTTTCTATGGTAGCTAACTCTTTTGAAGAATTTGCGAGTGTTTTTCTACGTAAACTTCTAGCGGAGATAAGTTGATCCACCGTAAATATATAGGGTAGTACAATAATGAATCTTACGAAAGGTAAACAAGCATGATTAAGACAAAGACAGCCACAAAAAAGGAAAAGAAGGTCTCAACCCCATCTAAAGGTTTTGTATCTTCTTTTCATGTAGCCACTAAGTTCAAGAACAAGATTCTTGTGGTAACAAGTGATGTAGTGGATAAGGAATCACTAGCTAACACAGTTAAGAACGCTGTAGATAATGGTGGGGTTCTCGTTATTCCTTCTAACACTTCTATCTATGAACTACCGCTAAAGTAATTATTGTTAAATCTATAAAAAGAGAGGTATATTAGCGTATACCTCTCTTTTGTCGTTTTCGTGGGGCTGTTTCTGTATGACAAATAAACAAATTGAAATAAGGTATCATCCTCTGTTACACGCTTTTGGTTTACCTTATAGATTACAGAACGGCTATTCATTCAATTTTCAAAAATCTGTAAAGACATTCCAAATAGGGGAAGAAAAGGTAATAAACCCTACTAAACAACAGAAATTCCTTAACGCCTGTTGTAAAGATTCCCCCGGTTGGTTACTTTATGTATGCTCAGATCAATTCTTAGATAAACCTAAACATATAGCAGCTAATATAATGCAAGCTTACTTTGAAAGAGATTTAAAGGTACGATGGTTATCCACATTTGATAAATTAGATAAGATGAGATTTAACGAGTTAAGTTTGGTTGTAATAGACGCTTTATTCCATGATACTTCTTCGTATAAAAGGGATCGTATCTATGAAACTATTCAGTATCATTGTAATAGAGAAAATCTTAGTTTAGTAATAATAGGCAAAAACACTGATCCTATTGAAATGGGGTTACAGATAGGTATGAGACCTGATTTTGCTATTATGTGTAAATAGAAGATACAATAATGAAAAAGAAACTATTATCTATAAAAATTGAACTTAGAGCTATAAGAACCATCTCTGTTGAGCCTGAATCAAGAGCAGCCAGAGAATTTTTAGCTAAATTGTCAGAAGAACATTTCGCCTACAATGTATCTCGTCTAGCTTATCGTAGAATAAAGTATTACCTTAGAGAAAAGAGCATTATTCCGTCGTGGGATGAATTATGTTCCGATCCAGCAATAGAAAAATCTGTTAGAGAGGTACTAGAAGATTGTGATTATGAGCCTATTACCTCTAAAAAGAGGGTAAGGTCAGCAATAGATCGTCTACAAGAATATAGAAAACTGCGTATGCTTACCAAAATAGGTAAGACTGTAGAAGAAATGTTATCTGATGACGATAAACCACTTAATGCGGATAAAGAAATTGAGAAAATACAATCTATTCTGACAGGGGTTAAATCTTCTGGTAATTTTAGAGTTTTGAGAATAGGTCAAAATTCCAATGTGATGAAATCGGTAGAAAAACTCCTTAAAGGTGAGTCTATTGTATATGTTCCTACTGGCTTTTCAGGTTTCGATTCAGTTAACAGAGGGATACCTTTAGGTTCTGTTATGTTAGTAGCTGGACCAACTGGAACCGGCAAGTCAGCGTTGCTCGCGCAAATTATGGCTAATATGGCTATGAGCGGAGCAAAAGCCGGTACTGTTCCACTAGAAATGTCCAATGACGAAATGCTCCAACGTCATCTAGCTAGAGTAAATTCTCTAGACATGACTAAGTTATTAGATCCTAAAAACAGATTGAAGCGTTCTGAAAGACAAGAAATATACGAAAAATTCTCTAGATATGATAAGAAAATAGCTAAAGCCGGTGGCGCATTAGAATATTATGAATTTGACGAAGGCGTCAACATAGAACAGGTTACAGCCACAGTTGAGCCATTCGAGTTAGATGTATTGGGTATTGACTACTTAGGTCTCTTGGAAGGAACCTCTGGAGAACGCCAATGGCAATACCTTATGGATACTGTTAGATACCTTCATATATGGTGTAAATCTACTTCTACAATTGGTATAGCTGCGGCACAGTTAAGTGAGGACGGTATGTTGCGTTATTCTAAGGGAATGGCGGAACACGCTAAATTCTTCTGGTCTTGGAAGGTGGATGAAGTAGCTAAACAAACGGGTTTGTTTGAAATAGAACAACGTAAAGCTAGACAAGCGTCAGACCATAGTTTTATGTTACATTTTGACCTAGCTAGAATGACTGTTAAAGACGCCACTAAAGACCTTATTGAGGAGGCTCAAAATCTTAGGAAACAGTCCAAAGAATCTAGAAAAGATGGTAAGTCTTCTGGTAAAAGATGGAAGGATGATTTGTCGTGGGATGAGGAAGACGAAGATCTACCAGAACCAAAGCCAGGTAAAAATGCTCAAAAGCATGTAAAAAAGAAAGAAAAGAACCGTAAAGTAACTAAGAGGAAAGAAATTGAATTATAGTGCCCTATAGAATCTGGACCTTTAAATGAGTTGAGAAACCTAAAAGACTCATTGTCGATTAATGAATTTAATCGAGATAAATATAAACACCACTACCAAGTTAATCATCTAGACAAAAAGAATCAAGATATCTAAATTAAGCAAGCTACCGAATAGAATCCTAGTCGAATATTGAAGCATACGACTGAATAGAATAAAGAACTGGTAAATGAGTTATAGTATAGAATCCGCCTGGTTAAACGAGTTATAGAATAGTACAGAATCAGTAGTATTAATGAATTGTTTCCCCAAAAAGATACCACAAAGGCCAATGAATTATAAACTGCTACAGAATCAGTTGTGCCCAATGAACCAATTGCCTTGATAGAATCAAACTCATCTAGTATTTTTTAATATAGGAGATTACTAATGCGTGTAGTTTTGATGGGTGGAGGTATGGATAGCTACGCAGTAGCTTTATGGCTATACTCCCTAGACCTACCTTCTACTTTTCTTCATGTAGACTATGGACAAAAATCAGCCGCCGCAGAACTTTCTGCCGTAAAAGACCAAACTAAATTCCTCAACTCTCTAGGCTACAAAGCAGAACTAGTAACTACTAAAGACGAGGGATTAATTTATAAGCTGAATCCATCAGGTTCATATCTGTTTGGCGATAAAACCGCTTCTCCAGAAATACATGGTAGGAATTTAGTATTATTCCTTAAAGCAGTAGGTTTAGCAGGATTAAATGGTCAAATTTTTCTAGGACTAGATAAACCCTTTGACGGTGGAGAACCCTTTCTAGATTGTACTGTAGACTATTTCAAGAAATCTATAAAGCTTGTGGGTAGAACAGATATATCTGTTGTAGCTCCGTTTATAGAGGAAAATAAAAGTGAAGTAGTCAGATGGGCTACAGAACTGGATTCTTTATTCCTAGACAGAACTATGTCATGCTGGGATGCCTATGTAGATAAGTATCTGGATATAGTGGAATGTGGTGTATGTAAACACTGTTTGACGAAAAAGAGCCTGAAAGAAGCGGGTACAGCCTATGTCTAATATAGTATACCATACAAACTTCGAGCGTTTAGGGGTGCTCTTTTCAGGGGGAGTAGATTCCACCACAATTATAGGGGAAGTCCATAAAACTCAACCAGAAACTGAAATTTACCCTATTTCCTTCGATGATAACTCAGCGAACTACAGAACTAGGCGTAGTATTGCTGTAGAACAGGTAATAGGACATTATCAGCTTCAACAAAACCATTATTGTATTCGTACCTATGATTCTGAATTTCTTCGTATGAAGGGCACGTTCGGTCTTATTCCCGGATATAAATTTTCTATGCAAATAGCAGCTATGTCCTACTGTCAGTCTCTAGGGATTCAGGCTCTAGCTATGGGATACTGTAAGGAAAACGACGAATACCCTTATACATTTAAAGATGAGCAGGTAGAATATTTAGACAAAATAGCTACGTTATTCAATGAGATTTATGACGCCGATATAAAAATTTCACTACCTTATATAGACCTAAATAAATCCAATATTGTTAGTATATCTTGGATAAACGATGTGCCTTTAGAGAAGACCATTAGTTGTAGGTCTACGACTTTTGGTGGGTTGGTTCATTGTGGGAAGTGTTTACCATGCCATTCTAGGCGGGTTGGATTTAAGGAAGCGAGTATTGAAGACCCTACTATTTATCATTTTTCCTCGGAACACATGGAAAAAGTTGAAATGGAAACAGTAGGTACTGTAGTAGTATCTCCTCATGACAGGTATAACAAGGAATCTTGATAATGCAATCTTTTCTTATAATGTCGCCCAATAATCTATATGAATACGATGTTATTTACAGTTTTAAAAGTAAGTACCTAACTCCTTCATTGTACAATGTATTTTTCAATGAGAAAATTGAAGCTAAATATGATTTCGTACTAGCTTCTGCCCACGATCCTAGTGTCTTCTTATATAAGAAGAATGCTAATATCCTTATTTCTGTAATTTCCTATGTCCCTACAATGGATCATGATTTGTGGGCTAGTTTCTATACTAACATTTGTCTTTCAGACGTATTAGTAATAGATAAATACAATCTTGAGCTACTTAATCAATTTTCTTACCCAGAAAAACGAATTATTCTTATAGATGGTGCCCATATTTCCGTTAAACCTAAAATTACTAAAAAAGAAGATTTATACACTATTTATAACGCTGATCCTGTAAATAAAAAGTTGTGGGATAGGTTTGTTGAATATAATGCGTCCGTTAAAGACTCAACACTTAAAGTAACTACTAATCCTAAAGAAGCTTACATCGCGTTGTCTATGTACCCGTTAGGATACGCGCTTACCTATCAATTTGTTAATCAATTTGGGTTCTTTAATACTGCTTTTAATAATGAAACTTCTAGTATTCTGGATTCCAGGTCTATTCATCATTTGGGTAAGAGATTAGGTCCGATTATGGACGTAAAGGGAAGTGCCTACACACCACAAATTAAAGAAGAACTTAAAGTCTTTTCTGAAACGTTGATAACTTTAGTAGATCACTTGGAAACTACTAAAATGGGTTTATTCAGGTATTCGACTAATCAACCATTATTAGATCGAATTTTCCATCAACTAAACGCAACGTATAAGTCCTGAACCTCATTAAAAAAGCACAAAAATAAGGCCGGTAGAAATTCTACCGGCCTTTCGCATGTCTAACTCATATATCTTATTTCCATAATATAGTTTCTTGCATAGCTTCAATAAACTCTGGTAATTCTTCCAATGGAATATTTACACCAGCAGCTTGTTTATGCCCTCCACCACCTAATGCTTTAGCTATTATAGATACATCAACGCCTTTCCTACTACGTAGAGATAACCCCAATGTGTTTTTAGTAAAATATCCAGTAACCCCTATATCCATCCCTTCATTAATGAATTTCATACTAATTTCACTAGCAAAAGCATAGTCTGACATTACGGCCTTGAAGGAATATCCTTCATACTCACCTTCTACAGCATTCTCTACAATTCTTTCAGCAGTAGTTTCAACGTATTGACGAATAGTTACGCCTTTATCTAGGTATTGCGTTAGTTCTTCTTCGTCCTTAGTATACAGATAAGGTGCATAAGAAATACCATTAATAGGTATAGCTCGCGTAAACCACAGGAAATCCTTACTTCTAGGTAGTTTATGCCTTCCTAGATCAATATCTTTTATTCGCTCTACAAAAATAGGAAGGTTCTTATCAGGATAGAAGAACTTCCATGTAAGCGACGAACCACATTCGCCCATATCAAAATATGCAACACACTTCTGGTGTTCTAGAACCGATTCAATCTGGTCTACCGAACCAAAGTCTTCTACTTTGTAGTTTTCTAGCTCTTTTTCTGCTGTAACATGATGATCCAGAATAACTATGGACTCAGCGGTAGTAATAAGACCCTGTAATTCCTTGGATTTATACGAAAAATCCGCCATAAGTACGTGTTTTCCTCGTACTCGGCTGATCAAATCTTCCATAAACTCTTTATTTTTAGCATCCCCATAGTCTCCTTTGATGTATTCAATGCTTTCGTCTTGATAATATTGCTGAATAATGGCTTCAGAAGTTGCTCCGTCCGAGCATGGATAATGTGTAATTACTACATCGGGTTTATAGGTCATATGTTGTTATTCCTTATGCTTTAAACAATAAGCTGCGCGGCGTTGTTCACAATTGTAAAACAATTCACTCAACTGTTTCATTCGATTATTAGACACATTGACATTATGTTTGATAATATCTTGACACTTCCTTATGTCTGATTTGAACCCATGATGTATATTGAACCTAGCGGATGGGTTTCCAGGCTCGATATCAAGAAGGTCCATAGATTTAGTTAGCAATGTAACTGTTTCTATGATAATACCTTCTGCGATACTCTCGCTAAGAGCAGCGATTTCTTTTGTAGACATAATTTCCATTATTCTATCTTTCAAATAGATGCCAAGTATCAGGGGTTCCCTGTACTCCCCCCATGTTATTTATAGTTTCACTAATTTCTATTCTCGTACACCATATATCCCTATCCCCCGCTAATAATTTAAGAAACCCATCACTAGGATCATTTAACCATTTATATAACCATTCAGCTAACGCTTCACAACCTGTGCTATCAACTTCTATTACCTTAGCGTATCTATTATGCAACTCAACTAGTTCTTCTCTAAAAGGGTCGTCTTTAGCTACTAGTAAGGTATGATCGAACCATGCTTCTAACTGTTCTTTCAGTGGTGCGAGTCCGCCGAAGTCAATAGCCCAATTACGAACATCAAGTTCATTAGTACCAAACTCAAAATAAAAAGATGGTGAATACCCGTGTATGAGGTTACAGTGGCTATCTGCGCGCCACTGTCTATACGCGATGCTACCTAAATTCACATATCGTTTGGATGAAAAATACTTATAATACATCATAGGGCCTTATATGATTTGATAAAAGTATCTCTTTCAATGCGGTAAACATCTGTTCCGTCTAATTTAGTAGAACAGATGTAATCTCCTCTGTTACATAGCATTTCTTCGCCCCAAGGAGCTTCAAATTTGAAACTGTCTTCACCTAAGTATTTTACAGCCCAACATTTACCAGTAGCTTCCCAAATTTCTTCTTTTCCACCCTTGACTATTTCCAGAAATCTATAACGGTCTTTTAATACAGAATTAGCCAGAAGATACTTCTCACCAGAAGCTCCAATAACTAAAACATCACCTACTTGAGCTACTTTTTTGGTTTCAGTTTCTCCATTAATGACTGTATCTATTTGAGTACCCGGTAAAACTGCTTGAACTCTTACACGCCCTACCTTCTTATACTCATTAAGGTACTCATCTTCCTTAGCCATAAGGAATAGTTCTACAGCACGATTAGTCATGTTGTTAACCTCTATTTAAGGTATCTGTCTAAAATTATATTGATTTTAGAAATATCTTCACCTTCGCCGTTACTGAATAATTCAGATAATTCTATTTGAATTTTATGAACAATATACCTAGCTAGTTCGTCCTCCCTTATTCTAGGTATTTTCATTTTCTTCCCTAAATTACCTACTCTTATTTTAAAATAGGCTTTCAGTTCTTGGGATTGTCTACGAAAATCTACCGAAGCTTCCAAGTATTCCATTTTGGTAAGTAAATGTCTGTTAGACAGCTTCAATTATATTCTTTGCATATTTTTACAAAAGGCGTAAACCTCTCGTCTCCAAGAGGTTCTATCCCCCCAAACTGCTAATTTAATTAAATGATTTTCTAGTTGTTCCCACCTTTCTTCCGCCATCCTTTTAGCATCTTTAATAGACAGAACTGGCATTGCGATTTCTGGAACGTGTTTAAAATACCCCGACATAGGTAAGCTCCTTTAAGGTAGATTCCACAGCAGATGATTCTGATTAGTACAAATGAACCCATACCTCATGGCTAAAAGAGCAGCTCTTTCATGAGATTTTCTGTTGGCTTCTCTATCCAGAATACCGTTCTCCCAAAAAGAAACTCTCTCCATTTCTTCACTTCTAACAGATATATCGGAATCTTTACCAAAATACCTGCTTTCAATCATCTTTTGAGGTTCTTTTAGATAAGAATTAAGCGGCGATAGGTATACGTTGGTATTTACCTCAAAAGCCCATTCAGGAACATCGTGATAAGGACTATTGGGATCGCCTGATATAAGAAATTTCAAACAGTTGGCTACCAGCAAAGTACCTGAATGTGGCTTCATATAGTTACCGAATTTGCCGTTCTTTTCAGATACTTTTGGACTACAAACCACAATCGTATTGTAGTCTAAGGTAGAGGCATCCATAATACCATTTGTTTCTATTTGAACCCCCGCAAATTCTTCTGATTGCACCAAGGCATAAATAAATCCTGCCAAATTTGATTGTAGAAGTGGTTCCCCTCCTGTAATAATCACATACCAATCACTGTAAGGAGCGTGAAGGTTACATTTATACTTGTCACCTCCATGATAAAGTACCCAATCACCAATTGATTTCTTTATAGCTTCTACCAAAGACGAAAAGCTAAAAAGATCTCCCTTGTCGAAGAAGGAATCGCAAAACCCGCATTGCAACTGACACCCTGTCAACCTGACAAAAACACTTCGATGACCGCTTAACGGACCTTCACCTTGTAGAGTAGCGAAAATAGATGTAACTAGTAATTCGTCTTCTTTTAAAGATGAGTAATGCTTCTTTCCATATATAGAGTTCTTACCAAACATTTAAATCTCCTAAGATAATATAGCGTCAAATTCCTCTACAGAATTTAAACTAGAAATCCTTTTCACATATACTTTACTGTTAACAGGAATATCTAGAACGACGGTACATTCTGATAACGGGTCGGTTTCTTTAATAGGTATATCAGAAAAGCTTATAAAAGATACATGTTGAAATACTAAAGCTACAGGATAAATACCTATTTTGAATGGAATTAGCACTTTTCTTAGCGTATAGTCTTCTAACAACCTATTAAGAGAGTTATACAATACCAGCGTTTCATTTTCTAGCTTAATTTTAAATGATTTTGACGAGTATAACTGTGTTATACCTTCAAAAATAGAACTACGAAGCTTCAAAGACTCAATATTTGCATCTAAAACTGATCCTAAATTAGTAAAGTTAAACTCACGCAGAACTGGACTAGTATCAGAACAGCATATACTACCAGATAGTACTTCAGCTTCGTTTGAAATAACCGCTGATTCATTTATAAGCTGCGTAACCAAGTCGAACTCGTTTATTATATCAACAAAACTCTTTTTAGGAAAAATACGCATCAGAAGACACCTTTCGCTTTCTTAAGGTCATGTACAAGTTTAGATTTAGCAAAGTTAATAGCTTTCTTTGATTCTCTTTTGTTATTAATTGCTATTTCTGCCAAGGACGTTATGAACTGTACTAGAGACGCTCTAAGGAATATAGTTGGGGCGTCAGGGTACTCTCTTAAAATTACATGTCCAAACATAGCGAAGATTGTATAGTCTAAATGTCCACGTAAACTGTTGCATCTTCTACACGAAAAAACCAAATTATCCGTATGGTCTGTACCTCCTAAAGCTCTAGGCACGATGTGGTCAATAGAACATTCCTTTCCAGCCAATATGGGATTAACCTTGTCACTATTATCGTAAGGGAGCATATTTCTTTTGCAATAGTGACAAGGTTTACCTACACCTTCTTTAGCTTGTATCTTTCTGAACGGTTGGTTGTACATAAACGTTGATCTTAATTACTAAGTTCAGGATGATCTTAAATTTCTGCTAGAACTAAATGGAGAAAATCCATACCATTTATCACGCTCTGTAACAGTTTCGTTGTATACCCTCAAACAACCTTCCATATATTTAGCTAATATAAAATCTGGTGTATTAGAGTCATTTTCTTTACAATGCCTCTTGATAAGAGATTCCAGTTCTCTAGTAAAATCGCTCATTTTATCTCTCCCTTTAATTAATCCTAGCTGTTACAGGTTCAGTGCCTTGCATTTGGTATTTACCCGGTCCAGTTGCCCTGTTTTTATAGGTATTCAATGGGTTACTACCTCGATAGAACCTAAGTTGTCCAATACCCATATTCGCGTATACTTTGGCAGGTAGTGGAGTAGCATTAGATATCTCTAGTGTAAGTGATTGGGCTTCCCATCCGGGTTCTAATGGGGTCACATTTAGAATCAAACCACACCTTGCCAATGTTGATTTACCCACACAATCTGCTACTACGTTATTAGGCATCTTGAAGGACTCAATAGTCGAACCTAAAAGATAGCAGTTAGGTGGAATTATACAATAATCCCCCGCCTCGTCTAACAGGAGGTTATCTTGAAAGTCTAAAGGATCAATAATACCTCCTGCTCTGTTATTGAATACCTTGAACTTAGTAGACAGTCTAATATCATAACCAAAGCTGGTTAATCCATAGCTAATTACCTTATTTCCTGCCGAATCTCGGTTAATCTGATGGTCAATAAACGGATCAATCATACCGTGTTTATCTACTAGTTCCTTGATTTCCCAATCACATAGCATGTTTGTTTACCTTAATGTTACACGGCAATATGAGTTGCCTGGTAATGTTTGTTACACAGCAATAGGTGCTTTAATAACACCATGACTAACATAATCTTCTAACTGTAGGTCTTCCCACATATAGTCTTTAGGGTCGTCATATGTGTTATTAACAAACAATTTAGGTTCTTTTCCTGCTGAATACCTAGAAAGTTGTTCTTTAGCTTGATTAACGTGCGACGTGTATAGATGACAGTCCCCAATAGTATATACTAAATCCCCCGGAATCATATTAACAGACTTAGCGATCAATGAGGTGAGTAAGGCATACTGAGCGATGTTGAACGGCGCGCCCAAAAACCAGTCATTTGAACGCACGTATAAGGAACAATCTAAAAATTTGTCTCTGTCCAACGTGTTATTTACATCATTTATATAATCTAATTCCGAAGTTGGTATAGGCCTAGTATAAAACTGCATAAACATATGGCAAGGAGGTAGTCCAGAAGGAATCATAGCAGGAATATCCGCTACATTCCAAGCAGTTACAATCATTCTACGCGATTCAGGGGTAGTCTTTAAGTCGCTTAATAGATTAGAGATTTGATCTATATTAGGTTGACCATCACCCGGACAACCTACTTCCCATGATCTCCACTGATAGCCGTAGACCGGGCCGCAGTCACCCCACATTTCAGCAAATGGAATATTAGTACCCGGCTCCCTACTATTCATACGAATCTTATTCTCAAAGTCTTCTTTAGTAAGAGGAAAATCGTGGTTTTCTGCGTTATACCTACGTAAAGGCCAATCCGTCCATATGCTAACACCATTATCCACCAAATACTTGATATTGGTATCTCCCATTAACATCCATTTAAGCTCATGGAAAACTCCGCGAAAAAATACACGCTTAGTTGAGATTAGTGGAAAACGTTCATAGAGATTAGTAAATCTAATCTGTTTACCAAAAACGCTGTGAGTTCCTGTTCCTGTTCTATCGCCACGAATAGGTGCTTCCAGAAGTTCCTCAAGAACTTCATGATAAATGGCATCCGTCTGATTAAGTCCCGGATTACTACGTTCTGCGATCATGTTGTTATCCTTATTATGTCAGTAATTTCCATTATGTCAGTAACTTCATTATTTCACTGCGTTTAAGACCAGTATTTTCTGCTATTTCTGATACTGTCATACCTGTACCATGTAATTGTAGCACTTTCAATTCTAGTGAACTAACAGGTTCTTTTACATTATTCTCTAAAGATTCAGGCTCTAATTCTTTTCGTATATCTTCTTTTAGTCTACTGTATGATGATTTAAGTGTACCTATGGTTATGCTTAATTTATCAGCAGCTTCTTCATAAGTTAACCCTAAAACACCTAAATTCCACATTATGTCTCTATCATACTTATTTAATGACTTCATTATTATAGACAATTGTTCTATTTCGAAGCTTTCTTCTTGATACCCGTCTACAGGTACATTCATGCTAAATTGGTTATCAGTATCCTGTACTTCACGTTTTGATTTCCTAATATCACTTAACCAAGCATTTCGAAGGATTGTAAAGCACCAACCACTGAAGCTAGTACCCCTTTGAAACTTGTCTCTGTTTAAGATCACTTTCAAATACGTGGTGTTAACTAGGTCTTCGAAATACTCTATGCTAAGACTTCTAGCGTATTTTAATAGTTTAGGTCTTAAACTACAAAATAACTCGTTGACTTCTTGTTCTGTGAGACCATAGTTATCATTCATACCGCCCCCGAATTTTCAAAGAACTCCATGAGTTTAATAGACAAGGTTTGAAAAACTGCCCTCTTTCTACGTGATTCTGCTACTGAATCGTCGTATATCTTTTGAAGCTGTAGATTTTTCAGTAGTTGGATACTGTTTTCAATCTTTAAGGAAGGTTCTAAATCATAAATATGACAAAAGGCTTTAATAACATCGTTTTTAACTAAACCACGATTCTTGTCTTCGGCTGTCTCTACGATACTACGTAGAGAAAACACTAGATGGTCTTCTCCATACGTTTGAAGACATTTCTTCAAACAACCTAGAGCAATGGTATACCCCGGTTTGATAGTTTTGGAATCAACCGGATAATAGTTAATCGTCACACCAGCTCTTTCACATACTCTTTTCAGGTTTACACTACTTTCTACACCGGCAGCAATTTCTGCTTTGAATGTAATTAGTGGTGACACTGTAGTAATGTTAGCATTGATAGACACAAACGCGAGGGCTTGTTCTATCTGTGTAGCTACGATGACATTACAAGGAACCTTCTGGATTCCTCGTAGAACAGCAGCAACTGTTCTATGTTGGCCGTCTACAATTGTATATAGATCACCTAAATTCGCAACCTGAATAGCTCCAAACTTCTTCCAATCAAAATTGGTAGCAATCTTTATAATATTTCTACGCCCATTACGTAGAATTTTTCTCTGGAATGAAGGGTCAATGAATAGCTTATCCACGTCTATCCACATAAGAACAGGTTCTTCGCTTATAGAAGAAAGAGATTCCCCAAGTTCAATCTTTAAATCTTCTGTAACGGCATTCAATGAAATAAGATTCAACATTTACAAAATCCTGATGTAATCTACTATTAATTTACGGTAGAGACCAAAAAAGAGCCCGGAGGAATTAACCACCGGGCTAAGGAAACGAAAGGAAATTAACAACATGACGTAGACAATACAGAGATTTCTATATCTTCTACTCTATAGAATTAGGTTGTTAATACTTTTATGTACGAAACAGAAAGGGCTGTTGGACCCTTTTATCCAACAGCCCTATAGTAGAGAGAAGAAAGGCTGAAAAAACTCTCTACTAATTTTATTCTTTATATTCGTCTTCGTTCAGTTCGTCGTCTTTATCCGCGGATTCGTTATTATTCTTGTTAGTTAAGGTAACAATATCCGCCTTCAGACGGTCAATTTCTTCCATAAGAGCTTTTTCTTTATCGGAAGTATCAGGTTCGTCTGGTGAAGACTTTGCTTCTTCAAGAGCTGTCTTTAAGTTATCGATTTCTTCAACCATGGAAGTGATACGGTTTTGTAGATCAAGATTATCACTGTTTAGAACCGCAACTTCACGAACTAGGCTGTTATACTCTTTAACGGTAAACTTACTACTCTTTACAGGCTTACCTACTATTACCGAATAAGAATCGAATGTGTAATTAGAGCTGCGTTCCCCACGGAAAGACGCTGAACTTGACAGCTTCAGACCTTTAAACTCAACGCTAATAATTGTATCACTTTCTGAAAATTCAGAAACAAGCCTGTCAGATTCACGAACCTCTAGAGTATTTCCTTCAATGCGTACCGAAGTAATAGGATTTTCCATAGCTTATATTCCTTTTAGTACCTTTTTACCTAATTTAGTCAATGAATAACTTACTATCCCACCATTAAATTTAGGGTGTGGTGTTAGCTCCTTATTAGGCTCAACCAACTCTAATTTAACTAGTTTCTTTACATATGTCAAAGAAGGTCCATCTTTAGAGTTAAAGATTTCCGCTGGTTGATTATCTTTTAACCATACCAGCGAGGCTACTAGTTTCTTAGTTATCTTTATATCACTCAATGTGCTGCGCTAGATCTAGAAAATCAATGAAATAGTTAGAAGCTTTAATTAACCGCTTAGATACAGTAAACGGGTATGGTCGGTCATCGTTTAATTCCAGTTTACCTGATTCAATAGCGGTTTGAATCCTTTTATGAGAATTACCAATTACAGTAACAATTATTCCCTTGGATTGTAAGGCTTTAACGATCTCTGTATGCTCGGTATTGCCAGTTACAAAAATAACATGATCTACGTTTACCAGTTTCATACTATCCAGAGCAATAGTCATATCAATACCTGTTTTAATACCAATATGACCAGTATCAGAAAATGTAAATTCTCTACCACGCTTCAACACTACGTTGAAATTATTATAGCTCATCCAATTTATAACGCTATACCACCAAGGTTTGTCTTCTCCTACTAGCTTAACTGTATCAATATCCAGATCAAACTCGTTGGAATCTACTTCTACGTTGGTTACAGTTAGATAATAATTAATGTTGCGAACTCGACCAATTTCAGTAAAAAAGGTCTGAAACTTATTCCAATCAACCTTCATATCAATAGAGCGAGTGGCGTTATGCGTGGTATGTCCATCAATAAGTATTGCGACTCTATCAAACTCTTTAATAATACTCTCAAGCTTATTACGAATTACAGACATTACTAATTTCCTTACTAAGTTTCTTGTTTTTTAGAACAAAAGATCTGAATGGTATATTCTATTTACAAAAGAAGCCTTCTCTGTTATATTATTTTTCTCCATTGTAGAAATAGCGTTTAACACTCTATTGCGTAATTCGTCGTTTTCCACAAGTTTACCTGTTTTTAATCCTATCTTATACGATAAATAATAGGTTTCAACAAGGGTTTCTTCGATACTCAATATCGGGTTTTTAAGCACTAAAGGCATTATTCTGTTAGGATGAGCTTCCCCTATTAGTCGATAGACATGTTCATGGTATATACTATTTACTATGGTAACTATCTTTAAATATTCAATGGCTTCTTCTCGTTTGAGATCTTTTTGATCTAATTTTATAGTTAGCTTGGTGATTGATTCTTCTTTTACTAATCCATATGTATAGAAAAACCCAAGCATATCTATATTTTCATACAGATCAATCACATTTTCTACTAAACCAAGATACAACGCGGTATCAAATCTTTTTGCTTCATCCAGAAACACAAGAATTTTGTATTTTAATCCTAGATAGGCAAGATACTTTGATACTCTACTAGCTTTATCTACGCTGGATTCTTCTACACTAATTAAATTCATAGAAGATGGAGTTCTAGGGTAAAACTCTGAATAAACGTCGAGGTCTTCCATAGATTTATACGATTCTGCTATATAAAACATATTAACCTCAATGATATTGGCTATTTTGAATAACCCATTGAAAATACCGTGGTGTAGGATCACCTCTAAAATTATATTGGTTCATGACGGATAACAGGATATCTACGTATAGACCTTGATCGTTAGCTTTGTTATACAAAATTGCTGTTAATAGTAGTTGTATAGAACACACATAAGCTAATAATTCAACCCTATGTGTGCAATCAAGAATCATACAGTCAGAGTTTCCATTTATTATATTCACAAATTCGCTTATAGTTTTTCCTCTAAACTGATCGTGAAATTTACGCATTTTAATTTCAAGATCAATAAATTCATTGAATAAATCTGATAATTTCTCATTATCTACTTTAAAAAACTTCAATTCCTGATAAAGCTTACTTTCTAGGTCATGAAAATCTGAATAAGTAGACATTTCAATATGAAAAGCATTAATCATCCGATTCCTCAAGAAAATATATGATTTTTATTAGCTCTGGAAGAACATAATGCGCAATGTTGGAATTTATAGTAATAAGAGAGTTCTTTATAGACACCAATTTAGAAGCTACAATAGAGGCCGTTCGTATATCAGGAACAGCCTTCCTTTCTTCCAACTCTTTGATATGGTAGAAAGTTGCCCCAACACGTATTCCGCTCATATGATTAATGAGATCATGATGGATAGAAGATACTCTATCCATTACTCCCCACACGTTTTTGTCGTATAGGATATTAGTCAGGTATTTGGATTTTTCCTCCGCTTCTTTCTCCGATGAGTAAATAGCCATTAAAACTTGTAAAGCTAGTTTATCTTCTGACTTATCTGTAGAGTTCCTGATTCCTTTTACAATAAGCTCTTTGAAAGACGAATACTCATGTTGAGAATCAGATATTTCCTTCAATAATTGAAGGGCTTCTCTAGGTACTCTATCAGAAACAGTAGCTACTTCTTTACATAATTTCTGAACTTTTTCCTTATCGTATTTAGGAAAAGCTTCTTCTTTTTTAGCAATTCTATATAGGTATTTGGCAAGACCTTGAATAGAAGGTCTCTCAACCTCTATTTTGTACAACCTATTAAGGAGCGGAGGACTTAGAAGATGAGGTTTATCAGTGCATAGAATCCATACGACTCTATCGTGCTCTGGTTCTTCAAGCCCCTTAAGCAAAGCCGATTGGCTCTGTCCAAGAATCGCATGCGCCTCATCGAGTATGAATACCCTAGCTTGTCCGCGTGGTTTGAATTGGGAGGTTTTTATAAGGGAACGAATAGCGTCGATACCCTTTTCATCCGCCATATTCTTTTCATCTATATCGGTAGCTTGATCTGTAAGACCGTTAGCTAAAATCCTAGCAAGAGTTGTCTTGCCGATTCCTGAGCTACCATGAATAAGAATAGCGTGCGCGTCACGATTCTTGATGATTCGTTTTGCTTTAGCAGACGCGACTTCGTTTTCAAGAAAATCATCAAAAGATTTAGGACGGTACTTAACCGACCATTGCTTCAAGTTTTTCATGTAAATACCTTGTAATTTTACTTACCAAGGTTATTTTACCGTAAGACACAAAAATTAATTAGTTAAAATTATATGAAAGGGTCCAAAAACAGTTGTAGTAGTCCAAAGAACGTGGCATTTATGATGCAAAACACCAGTAATAACAGAATTAGCTGGGACAGGTGTATCTGTAACAAGTTCCCATTTACCTGAATACAGGTTTCTGCTGTTTCCCAAAGCTAAATCACTATCAAGTATGTTTATTTTTCCATAAGTAGTTGTAGTTTCACTACCATTAACTGTAAACACATTGGCGTCTACAGTCTGTTCAGATATGTATAAACAGTTAAATCTATACCAAGGATTAGACGCTGCTACGTTGAAAGTCCATTTATTACCTTGTTGTGCGTAGTTACTAGCATGCCATTCATCGAAAACACCCAAGAATCTGGATTCAATAGCCGGCCCTACGTTGAGCGTAAAAGAGAATATCAGAACTATAACTCCAGCACGTATACTAGTATCTATAATAAGGTCTAAAATCTTTCTAATAAAGGTTTGAATGTGGAGATTATCCACAATATCAGCTAAATAATTTGAAAATCTGTCTAACTTATTAGTGATTGCGTTAATCATCGAAGTTGTCCAGTTGTGGTGAGACTCTAATGTTGTTTTCACTTAGTTTAAACTCTAAATATCTAATTCTGCTTTTCAAAACTTTGATTTGTACCAACATTTTAGTTAATGTGTGGTTAGTTTTAGCTAATTCAAGTTGTAGTTTTTTATGGTCTTCTAAGCATACTCTGCGTTCTTTTTCATACTTGTCTACTGATCTTAACAAGTACGCTTCCATTCTTGTCGCGTCGGGTTCTTTTTTACTACTAATACTAACAAGAAACTTAAGAAGATGCTTTATAAATATAAAAAGAGCTGTAAATACAATAGCGACAATCGCTATCCCATCTTTCAACAATGGATCGGAAATTAGCTTTATTAAATCTATCATGTTGTATCAACATTGGTCTTTGCATTAGTTATCTTGAATAGATGTATCTTAAAGCAATGAAAAAATACAGACGAATAAACAGTGCTATAAACACTACCAATGTAAATATAACTGTAGCTATGAAACTAAAGTCTAAATCAAGAAAGATTGGCCTTGAAACCAATAACCAAGCGCCTATGCTAAATTCTGTAAGACCTTGAAGGAATCCTAAATACATGGATTCCCTTTTGCGGTTGTTAGGACGTATAGACATTAAGCACAGAAATAGAAGAAAGCTGTTAATCATAATGACAACAGCTGATATTTGAGAAAAATACTGAATAACTTCTACAAAACCTGACATTGAGTTTTCTCGATTGTCTTATGATATAGAATTAGTGAAAATAGTATAATAATGTAGATAAATAGGCACAAAAAAGGAGGGATAAACCCTCCTGATTTAAGAATGTCGTAGCCGTTTATTTATCTTCTGAACTACCACGAGTACCTAAAATACTCCAATATATTGTTGTATTTATGGCATTAGCTTTAAGAAGTGCAGATTTTACTTCGTTAACACCGTGTTCTAATCGTTCGTTAAGTGTTGATTGGATCACCAGAGGAACGCTGTCCGCAACATAGGTTTCTTGAACTTCGTCGGTAATACGTGTAAGCATGGATAGAATTTCATCCAAGGCGTTATTAAGCTGCCTCGTTTCTTTTAATAACGCCTCTACTGAACTATAGGTATCCGAAGATTCTCTAACCTGATTTGTTTGTGACTCAGTTACTTTCGTAGATACTTTCTTTACCATCTATTTAGCCTTTCCCTGACCACGGTATTTCTTCTTTGTATTGCTTTTGTTCTTTGGTCGGCTAAACGCTGAATTACCGATAGAAGTACGGTGCTTAACAGTGATACCCTTCTTCAAAGCCATTGTATTTTCCTTTTTTACCAGTTGAAGTGAAAAGCTAATCCTAATGTGAATAACGCTACAATCAGTATTAGAAGATTGTAGTTAACTAGAGTTAACATAAAAGGATGACAGTATGTTCCTCTAATTATTGTCCCGCTACGTTCTATGTAGAATCTACGTTTGTAGAATTTGTTGAACAGTGTAGATATTACTAAAACAGATACGAGACACATGAAAACTTGAAAAGCTACAATGGTTATATGAGCTATTAGCTGTGTCATGTAACCCTCTAAACCTAAGTAGGTGGAGTATCCTAGAAATACTCCACCTATTTAACACTAAAATACTGCTCTAGAAACAGGTTGAACCCATCCTCAGCATCCGCATGCTTACCTGAACAGGACGGACTGGTTTCAACTTATCAAACTCAAGGCTCCTGTTACCTTTCCGTGTTTCCCTTTACAGCGGGTCAGAGTCTTTCCACAGTGTCAGAGAGTTACTTAATCTCACAAGCAGGAAGATTTCGTCGATCGAGCCTTCTGTCATGGCCTACTTTCTTCCGACAGAACTTGTAAGGGTTTCCCCTAATTCTTAATACCTTCGCAACGCATCTGATAAGTACCTGACTGGTAACGGCGAAGATTACCCATTTTCATATCTTTATGTCTAGGACAAGCCCCATTTACTTTATGGGGTTTACACATAAGACACCCTGCCCTAGCATTTTTCGGTTTTTTGCGTTTGAAGTTCATATGACTCTCCGATAAACGGTGCCTCCCTATGAGGCCCGCGTATGATCGGAGTAGTAACATTAATGAAGAAATTATGTGTTTGTTTAAACACATTAGCCTCCTGTTTGAAATTTGGTGAACCCGGAGGGATTTGAACCCTCGGCCTTCGATCAACCCCGTTTATATTGTGTGTAATACTTTGGGTCTAAGCCCAATCTAATTGCGTATTTTCTAACCCCATTATCTGATAAGTCCAGAAGTTTACCAACTTTAACAAAAGAATATTTTAACAGCAACTTATGTAATTTATTTTTATCCGCCTTTTTTTTACGCAATTTTTTTATCTACATGTTTGAGTTGACATTTTTTAGAACAATGCTTTTGCTTATCCATTATAGGAAATTTACAGTATCCGCATCTAGGAATACATTCGTATTCCCTGTCTAAATGTGATACGTTGTCACATGTATACCCTATTTTGTCTAACCAAGCATGTAATGCCATGTGCTCAGATTTAAGAATAACTATTAAATTATTAGGTCTATTATTGGACCTAACTAAGTCTAGATGATGAACTTCTTCATCTTTTTCTAAAAGGCGTCCTAATTTTTTCTCCGCCACCAATACGTGCTCATACACATAACCTTCGTGTCCGTTCTTTCCTGCTTTACCTTTAGTAAAGGCTTTAGGATGGTTAGGTTTATACCTTAATATATACCCATTTATTTTATGAAACTTTTTCATTGTTTTATTCGAACTCGAATTAATCCATGAAATAATTAGTGTTCGAGTTCGAATAAAACATGGAGGACACGGTGGGATTTGAACCCACGTAGGCTTTCGCCGAGGAATTAAAAGTTCCTTCGCTTTGACCGCTTGCATACGTGTCCAAAAAAAGTTCCACGTTCTGCCACTGAACTACCGGCTCTAGTTATTAACGGCTATGTCTTACATTTTGTGAGATAACGACCTGTAGTCGGTACTACACTTAGCAGAGCAAGTCTTAGCACTTCGTCGTTTATATAGCTTTCCGCCTACGCAGCGATCATTCTTTTTGGTAGAACCCCCTAAAGCCACTAAAGGTAACGTAGTTTTAAGAAATAACCTACGATTTATAAGCATATTTTATCCTTATAAATAAAGGGAACCAGAGGGCGGGTAGGAAAGCAGGAAACTACCCGCCCTCTGTTCATCGTAGTAAACATTGCCAGCTTTCTCGAAGTCCCTTGGACCCACGACTTCAATCAGCCACCGTTGTCTTACGTTTCTAAATGCCATCATCCTTTGCGCAATTTAAGTTCACAGCAGAGAGGTTTCATCAAGAACATACTACGACTATTTGGTAGGTATAATAGGATTATTAGAAATAATAAATCTTACAGCTGAGTAGCTGCCTAAATCCCCCCACGAATCCTTTTCTACTCGAATGATAAATTCGGCTACATCCTCGTCTTCTTTTGGAACAATGACTTCACGAGTATTAAAATTTAATAACCCTATATGATAGTTTTTATCAGAAGCTAAGGCTAATAGTCTTTTCCAGAATTGCCCTCCATCTTTTGTTTGTAAAGAATCCGACATAATGGCTGGGTATCTGTGTAAAAGAATATCAAAAATTACATTTTTAGTAATATCGGTGGATAATTTATTACCAGGCCATCGCCATACTAGGGTTTGAGTTACAGTAGTACCTGAAAGTTTTTTATTTAAGCGTTTTATCCGTACTAAATAATAGAGAAGACCTATTCTCTTATCATAGCCCGCATACCAGCCATTATATGAATCACCTACTCTGTAAAATAGGTTTCTTTCATCCTCTTTTATAACTTCTGAAACTTTGGCCCATAGTTTTGAGTGTATCTCTTTATTACGTTCGGCGTCATTTAGAGTGAAATCCGTAGACACCGCTATCTGCGGTGAAGCTTTTTCAGATAATATTCTAGGAACCATTTTCATATTTTTATTCATGTTGCTACTTCTTTCTGGTGGGAGCGGGATGAATCGAACACCCGACTAAACAGTTATGAGCTGTTGGTTCTGCCATTGAACTACGCTCCCTAAATGGTATTTCTGGTGCCGGTGAACGGATTCGAACCGATACTTTAAAGATTTTAAGTCTTCTGCCTCTCACCGATTGGGCTACACCGGCACTAGAAATACCATTCAATTAAAAACGAAGGGGTGGTAACAAAATTGGGTGAATCTTGTTACCCAAATACGAACAACGCGGCGGGGGATGGGTGTCATCCGTATTCGTTTTAACCCCTTCGTCCCGCGGGTATCTCAATTGCCTACACAGCAAATCCTTACCCGCTAACTCTACACACGTTTTCCGACTCTCTCTCTACCTGTTGGAAAACGTTGGGACTATCCTTACTTTACCATCAGATAAATCCCTACAACTAGTATACCATACCTGTCTACTACCTGTCAACCCCTACTTCAACAGAGTTTTGAACCCTTTTTGGTACGGAATCTGATGAAGTCTTATGCCAGGAGTACCATTTACATCGATAATAACAGGGCCATTATCGGTTGTAGCTACGTCAAACCCGATCAGCTTACTAGGTTTGAAAATGTCAGCCGCTTTCTCTACAAACTTAATTAGATTATTCCAGTCAGGAATGGTTTCTCTATGTTTTAATTCTACATCGTGTTCAGCTCTGTAATCTTCACCTTGATAAGCCGTACGCATCAATTGCCCTGAATCTAAATTAATACCTACAATAAGATTTCCATATTTAGCGAAATTGTCTGCTATGTTTCCATAACGACATACTTTATAAGTAGCGCCTATTACATTCCCTCGGAGGGTAAGAAACCTTATGGTATTCAATCCTCTAGATTTCTTAGCTATCCAAGGTTTGAAGTTGGATTTCACTATCTTGGATATCAGGTATGGAGTACCGTTCATCTTTTTCTTCAATTCTTCGTAGTAGAATCCACCTAAAGGCCCTACAAACCTATCTTGTAACCTGCTGTATTTATGAATGAGAAAAGTACCGTCTCCACCTAAACCATCTACAGGCTTAGCGAAGAACGGTCTCATAGAGATAAGTTGTTCTTTGGTAATACCTTCGTTATTATTAATTATGAAATCTTGTGTAGCGTATTCTTCTCCAAGGAAAATACGAATACGGTTGTTAGCAAATTCTTTATTACGTAAATAAAGAAAATCTTTTTTGTTATGTTTACGCCATATATCTTGAAGCTTTAGTCCACTAACATATTCACGCTGCTCTTTGGGTGTACGATTGTACAATCTATATTCAAGGTATTCTGTAGGAAGTAGGTATTGAGTTGCTCCTAACTTGATAGTCTCTTTGAGAAGCTTTAGTCTTGTATCAGCGTAAGGCGCTACAGTTTTGTAATGTGCTGCCAAATGGGAGTCTTCGTTGGCTTCTACATAGAAACCAAGAATATCACGTAATTCTGATACAACTTTTTCTTCTAGAGGAAGACTAGGTGAGGCATTCGCTGATTTAATAATATTATTTAATTGACCACCTTTGTATACAGCATTCCAACCTTTTGCTTCTGTAAAAGTAACTTTCATAACGCACCTCGCCACCTAGAATAGAACTGGGGGAGTTATTGTAAACTCCCCCAGTTTGAATCAGTTAATAGGAATGGCAAGCCTCTCAATCGTATCCTTGAGGGTATCCAGTACCTGATTAAGAGTTCTGCGTTGTTCAGAAACAGTATCCCGCTCATGCTGGATATGCGTGTTGCGATCTTCAATGAAACGTGTGTTCATTGTAGTGAGTTCACCAACTCTGGCATCCAAAGCCTTGATTTGTTCAAGAAGTGTCTGGATTGTAGCCTGATTGTTTTCGATCTTGGTATCATAGAGTGATGAAATAGATTCAACCCGTACTTCATGTTCAGCTTCGAGTTCAGCAAGCCTACGTGTATACTGTTGCTGCTTAACTCTGGCTTCTTCACTTTCACGTTGACGGATAGCCGCCGGTAGTCCCTCGTTCTTTTCCATGACTTTATTGATAGCCTCCTGTTTGTTGATACCCTTGAAAGGACCAACGGATAGTACCTTTGTATCTTGTACTGGGGCTGGATTATTACGTACTAGCCTGGGTGTTTGAGTAGGCTCTGTAACAGACTTGGTGGCGTTGTTTAGCATGGTTTTGATATATCCTTCCTGATTTTTGATTTCCAGAACAGACTGATGAATTTCGTCGGATAGTTCATCAACAGAACCAAGGGCGGATTCGAGAGCAGTATTCATGTTGGTATCTCCTGTTTTTAGATTGTTGTCACGTAAGGTTACTGTCTATTCAGGTTCAGGTTCTTCTTCCTCATTCACCGGATAAACAATTTCCAATGCTTCTTCGATATTAAACATAGAAGAATCAGCGGATTCGGCTGATCCAGTTAAAACTTCCCCATTGTTAAATTTAGGTAGGAAATCTTTGTTGCCATACACGTTGTAATCGAATTGGCTATCACTAATTTTCTTGATCTTAGCCAATGTTACAAACTTTGTAGTATCTGGTGTATCCTCGTCAATAAGATTGAGAGGGGCGATAAAGAACAAAGAGTCAAACATCATAACCCATGTTCTGAATTTGAAATTCTCGTTTTTCATATTTTAGTTATCCTTCAAAGTTACGAAATCTTCAAACGGAACAAACGGAGGAATGTAATCAACATGCCCTAAATGTTCCAGAGCAAATGGTCTAGGAGGCAGCTTACCATAATGATCTACATACATAACATGATGTAGATGCGAGAGAAAGATTTTTACCGCCCATCGTTTCGCTCTTGCGTGGATATATCCATCACTCAACTTACCTTCTACAAGAGCTTTGTATGTAACTGTATTTTTATCCCAATTCCTTTCTTCCAAGAGCCTTTTCGCAAGACCAGCATATTCTCCACGTTCATTTTTGTTCTTCTCATATATTTTACGACGAATAACAAGATGACCATAATTAGGCTCCTCACTACCACCTACTTTTACAAAGGATTCGCCAACCTTCCACGCAAGAAGCTTCATTCCCGGATTGAAAGGTGGTCTTGCCAAATAAGTAGCGAGATCAGAAAACGTGATCTGATTGTAATCACCAGTTTCTTCGTCCTTGAATGACTCAAACACATTTTCAGGATTACGGTTGAAAAAAGCCATTATTACATACACTTGTTCTGTAGAGAGTATAGTAGATGGCTTCAAATTCCATTCCGGGAAATTTTCCTTGATTTTTGTCTTATTAGATTCCGCAGAACCCCAACTAACATCGGGAACATAGCCGGTGTAAGACCAAATTCTACCAGCAGTTGGCGCCCTTGTTATATCAATGTAAGACAGAAATCCAGCGGCAATAATAGGTCCGATTCCTTTGTTAGCTCGCATCCACATACCTACATTGTTGGCACCGGAATAATAGTCCAACATCTTTCCAACTTGCTTTTCAAGAATGGCAGATTGATCGAACAACCATTGAATAGATTGGTGAGGTTGATCTGAATTTGTGGCTTGGAACAGACGATTGTTCTGTCTGATACGATCCTTCTGCATGTCATAGTAGGCGGTGACTAGGAATCTCGCCTCCTGTTTTGACATCATTTTTGAAGCTTGACGAATATCCTTGTTTAGTTTTGATATGACATTTGAATGCGTATTATAAGATTCTAGCGACATGTTGTTCCTTTCTGTATTCTCTATGGGTATACGCATCTGTTACCAGAAGTGAATCAATTTCTGATTTAGGTTCTATTGACTGCTACGTTTCGTTACTATGGTGCTTCATTTGTTAACGCAATTTCTATTTCAGGTTATGGTTCAACATAGTTATTGGTTCTGTTACTTACAAGGTTTTACAAACTTTTGTAGTTCAGGACTTGAAACCACTAGCATTTTAGTCTTCCTAGCACCTCGTTTAGGGTCAGGAGCTTTAGCGGCGATCTTTCTCAACCCTATTGGTAATCCAGACAGCATGTATGTCCACACTTCATCTATTAACTCCAGCTCTTTGGCGTCTCTACGCACAAATCCGAATCTATCTGTCCTAAAAGGTTGATGGAATCCTAATTTAGCTCTATCAGTTACACAAACGTCGAGTTTGAATTGATTATGCAAAACTAGAGTACACGCACTATAACACGGACCGTCTATTACTATTTTCCTGCCTTCTCTAGATAAGTTACTCCAACGATTAACATAGGTTTGTGCTTTTCCTCCCATGTCTCTTTTTATAACATAGGGTTTAGTCTGGTTACTACTAACAGGATGAACTAACCCCATTAGTAGTATACCAGATAACAAACCTCTATACAACCCCTTCATTTTCTCTTGCTATTTCTGCTAATTGGGCGAATATAAGGGAAATTTCTTCCATTTCCTCTGCGGTTAGCGTAGTTAATCCCTTAGTATTAGCGCTAGTCAACCCGTAGGTTAATCCGTTGAAATCTTCATTGTATATTACTTTCACTCTCCCGTATGTACCGGGAATCACCTTTCTAACGCTAGTTGTTTCTATAGACATAAGATACTCCTATTTTATACCGAGAGCATTTAGTTCATCGATGATACGTTGTTCTACAGCTTTCTCAACTTCCTTGTTAGCGTATTCAGAAGTATGATGCTTCCATACCTTTTGAAGCAGCTCTTTCAGATCGGAAACTTCTTTGGTCGCCTCGATCATTGTTCGTTCGAGTTTTAGGCTTTCATCCTTAACTCGACGTACTTCTGCCAGGGCTTCTTCTGATCGAGATTCAGCCGCTTCTCGTTTTACAGACTGCGCCTTCCAACACATATAATGAACGAAATCACCAGAAGGATGCTCTTGTTCTCCACGTCCATCATAATGTATGATGTAACGCTTGACGGTTTCTGATGTGTTAACGGGTTCAGTCATTTCTCTGCTCCTTGCTTTGCCAGGTTTCCGAACTGTCTACGAAATTGAGAACAGTTAGGATAACCTCGAAGTACCTGTTATCTGAAATGTTCTTTAGTTTTTCTTGCAGAAGCTTGTCATCCCAATCGCCAATTAAAATGTCTTCGTCAAGATCGATACCACCGTTGTCTCCGTCGCCCCAAAATACGGTGTACCTATGCGCACGAACGTAGTCTTCTTGCGTGTCTTTTGGGGTTTCACAAATAGTAACCTTGATGAAGCGATTACGTCCTTCATAGATTGTATAGTGTTGTTTCTTATGGAAAGGCTTAGAATGGTGAACCATCCTGAATTTCTTACCGTCACAACGTTCGAGGATCGTGACTAGGTTATCCCATTTATCCTTTTCCTCATTGTGGTGAATGATCCACGGCACCATATCAGCGACTATGGCTTCTTTGTACGCCGTTTGAGAAGGTAGAAGATAAGGTTTATTCATTGTGTTTACTCCATTATTCTTGCTACATAAAAGGTGGAAGAATCCAAAGTATAGGTTTCTCCGGTTAACTCTACGATCCCGGCATCAACCAATGTTTTCTTGATGCCGAAACTCTCTGATTCGTCTCTTATAAGGCATTGATTCGTGTCCAGAACACAGCCTATAACAGGAACAGTTGCTGAACATAGTACCTTTCTCTGACGATCAATCAGATGAATGTACGGTTGGTTGGTGGCGCGGTATATTCCGCGCTCTACCCAACATCTTGTTTGTAACCAAGCTATATTAACTTGGATAGGTCTTCCTTGATTAAGCAGTACAGGAATATCTAGCATGGTTATTTCCTATAGCTTATCACGGAGAGCTGCTTCCAGTTCCCGCTGACGCTGATCTGACTCCCCCATAATCTCACCATAATCAGGTTTGTGAAATTCATTCACATACTTCATCGTGGGCTTATAATCGAGCAGCCATCTTCTCAACTGGAAGAACGAACAAACGTATTTCTTGCCGCGAAGTGATTGAATTACGAACTTGTTCTTTCTTGCTCTGGATCGATAACCTACGATCTTGAACGTTCCATCTTGACAAGAAAAACTCTTATCCAAGAGAGCAGTAGAAAGACCATACTTACGCGCATGAAGTACGAAGTCATCCCGCTCAGGACTACGGACGTTTCCAGACTCACCATCGATAATGGATAGTGTCATGGACACTTTCACGTTGTTCTCCGTGAAACGCATAGCACCAATATCCACCTTCAAACCGTGCGCTTTTTCGAAGGCTTTGAGGCGCTTCTCCAAACGATCACGAATTTGACCGATATTCGAACGCTTGATCTTCTTGATAGCCATCTTAGTCATCCTTTTTCATCAAGGTTAATAGTCAGAATCATCAACCTGCGTTACTATTACAGTTAGTCGTTTCACAATACGACATTGCTTTATATAAATCTGCTTTATTTCGTATGTTTTCCCTTTATGAATCCATCCCATATATGTTTGTTCCATAAAGGTTGGAACCCCATCATTAAGCAAACTCTTTTTGAAATTTTTTGCTGCTGCCTTTGTTTTGAACCACTCGCTCAAGGGCTCACCATTATTCACTGGAATGGGTGGAAATACTGCCCATTCCTCTATTACTTTGTGTTCGTTTAGCCACGTCATATCAATTCCACCTTTTCTCCATCAACAGTTACGTAGTAGAATTTAGGCTGCTCCCTGCATAGAGAAATGAAATCCATCTGATAGAAATCCGATGTTGCATATTTCTTGTCGATCGGCTTAAGAGTTATTTTGTAGCCGTTCCCTACCTTATACCGATCTTCGACGATTTTCGCTTCCATCACCTTCGCTTCATCAGAACTACTGGTATACGATATCGGACCATACTTATGCCGTGGAAGAGCGTCGATGAAAAATCTAGCTTGAGGATACTCCATCAAGATAGAAGAAAGCTGAACTCGTTTCTTGCTCATGATAAAACTCCTATGAATGGGGATTTACCGACTGTTATGTCCTTGTATACCACGTTGTTAACGCCGAAATATTGAGTACAAAACGCAATGAACCCATATTCTCCCGATATCCCAACGTTTCCAGCAAAACCTTCATACGGTTTGGTGTGAACCTGTCCTGTTGAGAAGTGCTCTCCAATCAGCGGGTCATACTCTGTGAGTACCACGTTTACACAGCTCTGACCAAATCCGTTACTCGACCAGACAAACCCATCAGGCGCCTTAGACCTATAGTAGTTTCCGCCATAGATCGCGTTGAGAAAGTCTTGAAACCCACTGGCGTTTGTGAATTGCAGACCCTTAACACCCATTACAGCTATCATGGTTTAATCCTCATACTCATAGTCATCATAATCATAGTCATAGTCGTCATAGACCGGCGTTTCAGTGTTGACCTTATGCCATTCCAGATACTTCTCTGCCGCTTCCAGAGTAGTGAACACTAGATGCTTGTTACAGCGATCTTCCGACATACCCATGTCACCCAACGCATCCACCGAAAGGTATTGGTTCTCTTGAATGATCCAATCCTTATATGTAGTAACGAATACCGATACGTACCTATCCAAACGGATATCTTTCTGGAAGTTTTTTACGTAGTCTAGGCTTTCATCTCGGACAGTAATGTGCCCAAATCCACTTGCAGCACTCAACGCCACCCCCGGTAGGTCCAGATAACCATCGATCTTACCCGGTAGCGATGCTATACTTTTCGCATGAGCGGGGGTGTTCCCCAGGCAGTACATATGGACTTGAGCGAGACAGGTTTCCGGTGAAACATAAAACGTATCGATATGTGACCTATCGCCGGACCCTGAAACTTCGTACAGCCGGACAACTTGTATTCCCCTACCGTTGACGGTAATAGTTTCCTTATCGCCGTTCTTCGCCACTTCACGAAGTTTGTGGTAGTCAGTGACGCATTCAGGAAGGTTGCGATAATCTTCATACGTGTTGAGTTCGGTCATGAATTTGTTCCTTCTTCATCAATAGGGCGACCATCAAGAGAATGCCGAATGATAGTATCAGCCCATTTCTCCGCGCCTAAATTTTTGATGGCACCTTCTCTTGTCCATACATCATTGTAGGCGGAGGCTTCCTGATGGTTAGACGTGAACATTAGTTCGTGGTCTACGCCTCCGCCAGGCAGTGACAATGGCCTACTTTTCAACCATTTACCCGATCCGGTTTCAAACAGAATGAACGCCATTTTTCACCTACATATCACAAGGGATGCGGATGACAATCTCCTTTGTTCCTTTCGGAACGTTTGAGAACTCCCCATCTTCGTGCAGGTAGTTTTGAATGTCGTGGAGTACGTAGGCGCTGTCTCCACCCGTTGCAATTTCGGCCTGCCGAATGGGCTTGCCGTTTTTGTCGTTGAAGTCGATGTAAACCTTGGCCATATCAATATTCCTTTTCCGTTACAACGTTTCCAGCGGCGTCCATTCGAACCATAGTAGGTCCGAGTAGCGATGAACCTATGTAGTGGACGCCAGTTTCTTGATCGATGAAAACCTTCAATTCGTTTCCACCGGCCAGTGTGTATTTTCCGTACATTGTCAAAATGTGGGCAAACACCATGACAATCAGGATGGAAGCCAACACGCGGGCGGTAATTCCTTCGAAAACCTTCCGACTGAATTTCAGCGTTTTCCTCATTTCACACGCCCCAATTGCCCGCACAGATCGGTCCGATACCCGCCTCGATTGAGCTTTCGTTGGTCAATGTCCTCCCGCACAGACAGCAATTACCCGTTCTCCGTCCGTACAATTTCATTTCTTCCAGCGGATCGGCGGCGAGTTTGGTAAGGACTTCCTTGACGTTGATCGGTTCAACAGTCCGGCGTGGATTAGTATAGAAACCATCCCGTGATACCCGGCCTAACCAAACTTCGTCACAGACTACGTTGATCGTGCCGGGGAATCGAGCGTTCGGTCCAGCCAAGGATAGTACAATGGAATGGTCTTCATGATCGAAACGAATTTTGGGGAATTTGATACCGCTTCTCTTTGCGTTGTCGAATAGTTCGATAAGCGGTCCCATAGCACCAATATTGGTGACAGGAAGGTCTTGTTGTGTGGGGGCGGGTTTCACAGCCTTCTCATAAAGAGACTGGACATATGGCCACTGCTTGACAGATAGAGATTGACGCCGATCGTATTGCTCAAGCAAGGAGCGAGCAAATTTCTGATCCGAAGGAGTGAGATTCTCAACTACGGAACGTAGATCGTTGATAGAGGCCATCTTAGTCATCCTAACGTTTGAACATCATCAGCTTCATGGTCGGGTATGTCCCCTGTCCCATTATATCACATGGGACAGGGACTGTCAAACAAGGTCAAAACTTCCTTGGTTCTCCCGGTCTAGGTAAAACAGGTGACAAAGGAATGCGGTGTTCCATATCGTTGAATGGTTGAGTATTTTCAGGAAGTTTCGGCGGGATAGAATTGAAAGGCTGTGTATGTTGACCTTTTATTTCTCTTGCGCATCTTTGAAATTCCATGAAGGCTGTGTCACTGTTCATCAATGACATTTCCCAATCAGGCTCGGACCCACCAAACTGGATACGTAGTTTATGGGTAGTTCTAAGTTCGTGAATAAAAAGGCCCGCATCTACATAGTCTTTACCGTTTGACGAAAGCCTATATATGAGTCCTGTAGGACCCGCCGGAGAAACTTCTAAACTCCATGGAGTTTCATTGCCAAAGTACATGTATATGGAAGTCCGAGCACCAGGCGGTATATCCCATGTTTCTTTGTGTAAGGATATTTCTATAGAGTCATGTTCTAACTTATAATGGAACATGAACGCAGCCCTTTGTTCAAGTCCTTTGAACATGACACAGGCGGTTGCTTTGTTATAATTTTGAATTACTTTCGCGATAGTCCAGTCGAAAACCTCCACCGCTTGAGTAGATGTGGCGGAATATGAAACTGTTGAACCGATAAAGAAGAACATGGTAGCCGCGAAAAATCTATTCATCGTCTTGATCCTTTGTTCATCTAAGGAAGGAAGCGGGAGGACTAGTCCTCCCCACCCCTTATTTCCTGCTTCTGTTGCTGCCTGAACTGTTTGTGGTATTTCCGTTTGAAAAACATTCTGGTCTTACGTTGATAATTCTCACGCCATCCCTTAGTGGGAAACCCGTTATAGTAATACGATTGACTCACACCGTCATAACCATTCTTCAACGCATCCCGAGGGTCTTTACCTGCTACGTAGTTCTCATCAATTCCAAGTCTGGTCAATTCCCAATTGGTATAATCATTACGCGCCCAAAAAGGAATGAAACGGTTGGTTCTGCTCATGGTTCTTCTCCGCAGCCTGATTGCTGCTTAAAAAGAACCCATAAATCCAATGTCTGTAGCGCTTCATGGTGTTTATCCTTTTCACGGAATTAGAACTACCATTTCACGATCAACGTGACTTCCTTCGGCCCTTTCTTTCCGTCCAGAGCGTCTTTCCGAATGTAGAAGGAGCCGATCTTGGTATCACGGAAATCCTCAATCACGTTTCCGTCTTCATCCGTTTCCGAATACTGATACGCCCCCTTGGTTTCCTTCACTCGTTTGGCGGTGATCGAAATCCTGCTCATCTTAGTCATCCTTTCATCATTATTAATTTACGGTTTACAGCTTCTTGATTACAAATCAGTAACTCCTAGATTGACTGCCTAGGTAAGAGGATTGATGGAGAAACCGATAATTTCTCCATTCGGAACGTCGGGAGCGAGGTAATGTTTACCTTCCTCGCAATCGACATAGAAGCCCTTCTCGTCTTTGTTGACACACCTGAAACCTTTGCCAACACAATCAGCGCCACCATCCGCGTAAACGTAGGAACCTTCACGAAGGTGCTTTTCAATCACGTATTTGGTCATGGTTCTGTTCCTTTATTTTCGCTTTAATTAGGCGGTTTCTTCAATAAGATCTTTTACCGCTTCTTCAATGTCTTCCAGTTGCATTCCTCGACATTCTTCCAGTCGCGCGTAGATCATACGATCTGTTACACGTTGAGGAAGGTTGAGACTGCGACGATAGTTATCCACCATCGAGCCAGCCCAATGAGGTACATCCAGCTCTTTCGGTCGTTCCATTGTTATTCTCCTACCTACGTTCATCTAGGTAATCAGCCCATGCACGTAACTTGGTTACAACGTCGTAGGTTGAAAAGTCTGATAACATCAATTCAATTGCTGCTTGCAGAGCGATTTCACTGTTTTCGCGCTGCATATCCGATACCGCCTCGTCAATCATTTTCTGAAAACGTTTCATCGTAACCGCCGATAGTTGAGAAGCGGGGTGGATTAGACCCCGCTTCTCGTTTCAGTTATCGAAGATTAGTCGAGGTCGTCGATATCGTCGATATCGTCGAGGCCATCGTCGTCATCTTCCTCGTCTTCCTCGTCTTCCTCGTCTTCCTCGTCTTCCTCGTCCTTCTTGGAACGACGCTTCTTGCCCTTGGAAGACTTTTCCTTCTTGGACTTGGACTTCTTCGACTTGCGCTTCTTCGGCGCCTCGTCTTCTTCCTCGTCCTCGTCGTCTTCTTCCTCGATTTCGTCCTCGTCGTCTTCGTCTTCCTCGTCGTCGTCCGGCTCTTCATCGGAGTTCAGCGCGACCAGAATGGCGGCGATCTGCTTGCCCTTGGTCTTCACCTTGTCCACGTCGATACCGAGTTCTTCGGCGAGTTCACCAACGTCTTCCGCATCGTGCAGCTTCAGCTTCGCTGCGAGAGCGTTGTTGGCGGCGATGAACATACCGAGTTCTTCCGAACGTTCAGAACGGGACTCGATACCTTCGGTCAGAAGGTCGGGATCACCGCCCAGCTTCTTGACTTCCGGTTTCAGTTCGCGAATGCCGCCCTCGACTGGCTCCCCTTCAAATTCCGAAAGGAAGTCGTAACAGTCATCGAGGGTCGGCGTGCCGTCAAAAGGTTCGGGCTTCGACTTCTTCGACTTGCGCTTCTTCGGCGCCTCATCCTCGTCGTCTTCATCCTTCTTCTTCCGGCCGCGCTTGGCCGGCTTTTCGTCCTTCACCTTCTTCTTCGACTTCTTGTCGGCTTTGTTCCGACGCGAAGACGACGCAGTTGCGTCTTCCAGATCGGAAAGGTCTTCCGACGCCTGGAGATCGATGATGGATTCGAGAAGGTTCGCGACTTCGCCCTGAAGCTTCTTGGACATGCTGTCCACGATATCGAGAACGCGATCACGGTTGGAAATACGTGCCATGTTGAGAGAGTCCTTTCAATTAGGGGATTCAAACGTTTGAACAATCCGTCAAGGTTCCCCAACCCATTGGGATCACACACATTTTACACTGATTCGGGGTCCGTGTCAACCCCATCAAAATCAGGGGTTGGCGGTGGATATGTTCAAACGTTTACAGAACGTTCTCCCAACGGTTTCTCACGATTTTCGACGTTTGAACAATTCGCAAGGGTTTCCCGCAACCCGGTCCATTTGACAATCCCCCCGAATCATGTTATGATGATTCGTCCCCACAGGGACGTGTGCGAAACCTTCAAACGTTGGTGGTGTAAAAGCCGCCCTCCAAAAGGTTTCCCACGGGAGCAGTAGTTCTTTTACTAAGCAACGCTTCGGTTAGGTGGACTGTCAAGTCCACCCTTCCCAAACGTTGTGAAAGGAAAATATCATGGACGCCAATAAATTCATCAAGACTCTTACGAATCGCGTTAAAGAGGCTCATGGTCATACGGCTGATCTATCATTCGTAATCGATGATGAACCATTGACGCTTGAGAGCGTTGACTGGAATGACATGGGAGACGTTATCGAAGTCAAGTTTTCATACACCGAGCTGGACGAAGATATCGCTGATGGTATTATTATCGATAAGAAAACTTATACCAAAATAAGAGAACGTCTGGCATACAGAAAGGAAGTCATGGAACGGCTCATTCAAATGGTTGAACCCTTGTTTCCACAAGGCCAGATGATCGAAGACCTGAAAATGTCCAAAGTAGTTCTGGAAGACATTCTAGAACGTGATTTGCCTAGGAGCTAATATAATGGCCGAACTTCCTAATACCCTCTATTTCTTTCAATACAATTTGGTCGGCCTTAGCTACAGGGTCTACCCGGTTAAAAAGTCGAAAGACGCTCTCTATCTAAAAACAGAAGTCTTTTATGATAGGTATGGTGATTTAGGTGGGGATGAAATTCCGTACACCAACACGACGTGGCCGTTCATCGTCAAAAAGAACAACCACCGAACCGCCTACTACTTCGCAGACAAAAAGCAGGCAGAAATGATCCACAAAATTCTGTCCGACTACAGGAACCACATAAAGGCTGTGATTTAACAGTCATTGTCTACCAACAGAACCAAATGAGGATTAAGATGACCATCCGTCTAAACGTTGAGAAGATCGCTGTTTCACCTGAACACATGGCAATCTACAAGCTGTGCTTAGCCGGTGTGGGTTTCTACAATAACGGGAGATATGAATTTATATCCCATAATGGAGACTATATCGGAGAGGCTCCTGTTTATAGAGTTGAACCTTTCCTGTCTTATATGAAGCGGAATTTCGGGATCCGGCGAGATCGATATCCGAGAAACAGATATGAAACGCAATGGCCGATCACGTTTGGGTTTCAGGGTTTGGTTGAACATGAAATCATACAGCAATGGATGGACGAGCTATTCAAAACACCAATCGTTTTGCATTAGGAAACCTGGCTGTACATCAAACCAATCCCCCTTTCCTGACATCAATAAATAAAAAGAGGTAAACAAATGTTCGCCAATATTGGAAATTTGGAACTTTCCACCAACGATGAAAAAGGATTCATCGAACGACTGAAAACCCTTGGAGCTATAAAGCTCATTTTCGGAAGGGTCAGCTCTTTCGATAATCATATCAAACCGATCTTTGAAATCCGTATCATGCCTACAGCGGGTGGATATCAATTCGGAATGGCGGAAATAAATAGTATGAACCAACGTCATTCCGGTATATACACGTTTGACGTGGAAGAAGCGTACCTACGTTGTATCGACATTGAACGGTCCAGTCCTTCCTGTAGCTGGTTTGAAGTGGAAGACTGTGAGCATACAGTCGATACAGTCTACTAGTATAAATCGTTGAAAGGATGAATAAGATGGGTATTCTTTTGTTCTACGTATTCCCGCTTCTTGCAGGGAAGGCTTTCGGATGGTCCTGCGTGTTTTGGGGAGTGACTACTATGATAAACTACGTCACGGACAATCATCGAATGGCTGAGGATTCCGACGGGGTTTATCGTAAGACGTACACGTCTAAATTTGCGAACAAGCTGACAACCGTAACATTGGTTATCATGCTAATATCGTGGATTCCTCTAGCCAGTGTTCTCTTATTGGACTGGTGATACTCAACAGGATTGACTACTATGCCTAAGGAAAAGTCTGAAAAGAAACTGTTCCCTTCTGTAGCTAAGGTTCTGTCCTTGGTGAAAGAGGATGCGATTCTTGTGGGAAGCGCGGTTACTTCTCACAATGTAAAAGAGTGTAAGGATATAGATATCGTAGTCAATAAAACCGCTCTTCGGAAATTGGTGAAACATTATCGAATGGCTATGAACATATCTGATAAAGGCGCATTCACTGTTTACGCTTATGAAAAGATCATCGACGTGTTTTTATCCAAAGAGCTGGATTGTCTGGATGACAAAAAGAACGAGGGACGAGTCACGTTTGAGGAAGCCCTCACAATGTCCCTTGTTGAGGTGCGTCCATACGGGGTCATAATGAGGGGTCTGAAAAACGTTTGAAAAACATGGAGCCTTTTGGGGTCATAAGGGGGAGTCAAAAAATGCAGATTTTTTCATAAAAAGGCTTGACTTCCCTTTCCTCATATCGTATATTGGAATCATAGAGATTCACATAAACCCAAACGAAAGGACTACACCATGACCACCAAGTCGAAGACCACCCGTAAGGCCGCCCCGCACACCAAGATCATGGGCGCCGTCACCAAGTCGCTGTCGGACGGCCGGATGCGCGCGTTCATGGACAACCCGTCCGAAGATACCCGCGACGCCATCGTCGATCAGGTTCGGAAGAATCTCACGTCGCTGATGAAGGGGCGTCCGGTCTCGAAGGCTTCCACCAAGTCGGAAAAGTCGGAGAAGACCGAGAAGTCGAAGCGCGTGGCGCGCAAGGTGAAGGCCGCCGCGAACTCGGACAAGGTGGAAAGGGCGGTTCTCCGCCGCGCGGAAAAGGCCCACGCCGCCATCATCAGGTTGAAGGGTCGTACCGATGACGCCGACAAGATCAAGTCTTCGGTTTCCCGTCTCCTGAAAAAGAACGGCCTCGACGTTTTGTCCGTCCGTTCCACCGGGACCGCCAAGATCGAACGTTCGGGATCGACGTTTATGGTCAAGTTCAACAACAAGGCGCCGGTCGTCACCGCGATCCAGTAACACCAATTCAACCAATGGCAGAAGGCGGGAAACGTTTCCCGCCTTCTTGTCGTTTCTGGAACTTGAAAGGAAATGAACGTGGAGCAGATTTTCCAAACGGAAGACATTGAAACTGGAGAAACGTTGGAAACCCCGATGCTGCTCGCCACTGTTGCCGAGGCTGACCTCGACGTAGCAATAATGGTTCTCGATCAGGACATTGGAGATAATGGGCGTTCTGGATGGAAATGGTTTAGACTCGCTAACGGTGATTTGATCCTCGGCGTATTCCCTCATGGAGTTACGTATTTCAACACCGAAGCCGATCCTAATCGGCCGTGAATACGATATGACTTCAAACTGGAAAACGTCGAATGACAATGTGATGAACAAACTGTTTGCAGTGGCGTGTTCACAGAAAACGTTGGTGAAGACTTCCAGACACGCCACGGCAATTGTTAATAAAAACAAGATTCTTTCCATAGGGGTTAACAAACTGAAAACACACCCAATGATGCTGAATTTCGATTACGTTTCCGATAAGAAGATTTTCATCCATTCGGAAATTGACGCTTTGATAAAGGTTCTCAATCTATGGGGACCAGACATTTTGAAACAGTGCGAGTTGTACAATTTGCGAGTAACCAATACAAACAAGATAGGTACAGCCAAACCGTGTCGTGGTTGTATGGATGCAATAACAGGTTTCAAGCTTAAACGTGTTTTCTGGACGTAGGAGGATATACATGGTTACGAAACATTGTTCTCTACCTATCAACGATCCTATGGCCACACATAGGGTTATTACAGCCCATCCCGAGCTTGGATACGGTGTATTCGGATACTACGGTGAGTATGTGGCCCATGTAGTTAAGCGTGACATTGAAAAAGCTGGGTATTCATGCCGTATTGAGAAGCATTCCATGTCTACGTTGCAGGGTATTCATCCGGCTATCGTAGCTAGGAATCTTGGATACATATAGGAGAACGAAATGAAAATACGCTTCATCGGAGACGTTCATGGAAAATTCAAAGCCTATAGGAAGCGTATTCGTGACGTAGACTACAGTGTCCAAGTAGGTGATATGGGGATAGGTTTCAAACAGCGTATTGGTGAAGACCTCTTTCCTCTGGCTAACCCACCCTTTGACGCTATGTCAAAGGGAAAGCACTACTTCATTCGTGGTAATCATGATAACCCTGAAAGCTGTCGGAAACATCCATATTGGATTCCAGATGGGTCTTTTATAGACGGTGTTTTCTACGTTGGAGGGGCGTTGTCTGTAGACAAACATCGACGTGAGGAAGGTGTAAATTGGTGGGCTGACGAAGAATGTTCAACCAAGGAACTCTACGCTATAGTAGACAAATACGTAGAGTTGAAACCTAGAATCGTGGTTACACACGATTGTCCGTCATCTATCGCTGATAAGATAATGGGACATGATAAGGCGAAACATCAAAAACCTAGCGTAACCAGATGGGCTTTGGAATCTATGTTTTATTTCCATCAACCTGAATTATGGGTGTTCGGGCATTGGCATAAAACAATGACTATAGAAGAGCGGGGAACCACGTTTGTGTGTCTAGGAGAACTAAGCTACATGGACGTATCTATAGAGGATGAACATGATGACTAAAATCATAGTGATGGGACAGGAATACACAAAAATTTCTTCAAAAGAAGAAAACGGGAGCCATATTCCTTATAAAACCCGTGAAGTCTCTATAAAAGAGTTTGAAGAAAATAATTCCAACTCTTTGACAATGTTGGGGGAAGATGGGAAAAGAGGTTTCCGCTATTCTAGAAAAGAACTAGAAGAAAATGGATGGATAGAACTTGATTCTTTTGAACGATAGGAGAAATCAATGTCTAAGATTCTGGTTGATTCTATTAACGAAGAAGCCGAAAGAACTTGGAATGGCGGCGCTATTTCCAAAAATTTACCTGAATGGTATAAACATTGGATCAAAACTGGTAGGAGTCTAGCTACGGACTACGAGAACCAGTTACTTTTTGAGACCGCGGAATTTATTCGCGAGTATGTGAATGAAACTGCTAAATCTCTAGAACGCTTCTTCAAAGAAGAAGCGTTAGAAGTTGATTTTGTAGAAGCCAGATATCATGGCTTATTCAAAGGATTTGACCATACTCTGTTCATCAAAATGTACGCTACAGATTTTGAATATATGGATTTCAGAGTTTCATTACACACCAAACCAAAAGAATGGTGTGATTGGTGGAAGTCTTTAGATAAAGTAACCCGTAAAAATATTGCTAAACAGGTTGAAATGTCTTTCGGACGAGAGGCTTATCAGAAACAACCGTAAAATAGGGAAGAACATATGAAACACTTATAGATCAAGCCTTCACACAATCACAAATTTCAAGGAGATTTCTTATGACCGACGTTGAATATATGTATATAATTGTTAAGTACGCGGATCAATTCTTTCCAGAAGGGTATGCGCCGGAAATAGCTTCTGTAGGCGGAACATTTTCCGCAAGAGAATGCGGCATTGACGAAATGAAATATTCGGATAAGAATTTGGCTGAAACTCATCTTGCTATTCTGCAAGGGTTCAACCCTACGGTTGGTTACGGAATAGTCAAAGTTAGGAAATAGGAGAAGTAAATGAAGAAAGCCAGGATAGAACACGTAGGCTTCCCAATCTATATGTGGTTGGTGTCTTATGAAAATGTGGGTGTGTGGTTTGCAACCCTAGATGAAGCAGTAGACTATGCGTACACTAATTACAAAATTCCAGTGTACATACCAGCCGGTTAACCAACACTAATTCTTTGTTAAAGACTGGAAAGGAAAATAACATGGCACGCTCGAAGTTGAAGATTGAAATCGATAATCTTATCCGTGCGTATGGTAATGGAACCTATACCAATCCTACTACTGTTACAGATAAGATTCTGAAACTTATATCTGTAGAGGCGTCGAAGTCCAAGGCTGGAAGAACACGTTTTGTTCATAGGGACGCCGTTACAGGTAAGTTTCTTCCTAGAGAAGTCGCGGAGGCTCGTCCTAATACCTCTATCTTTCAAAAGATTAAGCGGAGGTTCGTTCCTAAATGAGGTAATTATGCTATTAGCATATCTTATAATAATAACGTTTCCATTAACACCGGCCGACAAAATTAATATCAACATAGTCGGCCGGTTTCCTGTAGAGATGTGCGAATCTTTAAAGTCTTCAATACCTGATAAACCCAATCGTTTAGTAGTTTGCTCAAATATTAGAGATTTGTAATGTCTGATAAAACAAAATATCTACCTACATCAATCGTTTATCAGATGATTAGGACTAAGAAGCCTGAAAGCTTCTATCGACTTAAATATAAAGAAAAAAGTTATCAGCTATCCATTTTTCAGTTTACTAAGACTGATCTAGCAAAAATTTATCGTGTAGAGGGGAACGCGGCTCTCTTTGTAGGTTCCGTATCTAGCGGTGGTATGGAATACGATCTACACGCTAAATCAATAAGCATAGACGAAATAAAAAAGGTTCTAAAGACGCATCCTTTAATAGCAGTTTTATCTGTAAACAAAGGAAAGGGTGAACAAAAGAAGTTCGTCCCCGTTGTATCCGTAGCTTTCAATGACATGAACCTTGTGGATTCTCTAAAGCGGGAAACATTGAAGAAATATCTAGCTAACTCCGTTAAACAACGGGACAGCCAGGTTAATAGTTTGTATAGATGGGAAGGTCATTCACTTGTAGCATTCACTGGTAAAGCCGGTGAAAAAGCTATTTCACTAGGTAAATTGAACTCTTATGCTAAGAAGATTATAGCGTTCTTCAACCTACCTATGGATAAGGTTCACGTCACTAACCAGACAACCAGAAGTGCTAAAAGATTGGGAGCGTGTAGGGTTATTAAGGACGATATATCTTCAAATGATCCGAATTTCGCTATCTTGAATATACATGATTCTTCCCTTAACACATTGGTTCATGAAATAGCGCATCTAGTATGTTATTTCCGGTATAAGAATATTGCTTCCCATGGTCCAGAGTATGCAGGAGTTTATGCGTATCTGTTAAGTAAAGTATTCAATGCAGATATGAAAGAGATCATAGATTCTATGAAAGCTAATGGTCTAAAAGTTAGTAAATTTGTTGGACCTACGAAAGCGCTTAAACTGTCATGAACCGATACATAAACGAATGGTTTAACAAATTCCCAGCCTCTATAACCCCGTATGAGATACGTGAAGATATTATCCATGACCATCTTAGGGATTTTGAAGAAGGAGACATAGAAGACAGATTATACAAATTTACAGAATACCAAAAGATGAAGCTACCTACGAATAAATTGCAGATTCAATGGTATATCGACGAGGACAAAGTAAAGAAATATGAGAAGCGTATTCAAAAAGGTGAATTTCCTAGACCGATTGTATATGACAAAGTTCGTAAATCAGTTATAGATGGTACACATAGATTAATGGCGTTTAAAAATCTAGGATTTCCATCTGTTGTATGCTATGTGGGGTTGTATAGATTTAAGGCGTAACATACATTTTTTGAATATAATTAAAGGGCTGGATTTCCAGCCCTTTTGTTTTTGTAGTTCATGGTAAAATAGAAACAAAGACAGGAATACCATCATGTACTATGGAAAGTTTGGTCTAGTAGACTATACCAAGTGTGGTTACAGGAAGCTTAAAGACGAGGATTTTTTAGATTATTTTGCTTATCCAGTCTTTGATAACGAATTGGATACTATCATTAAAGCTTGTAAGAGGAATATATTTTCGGTATATTCCTCTATTTGGCGTATGATATCAAAGCCAATAATGGGTATTGAGTACCCTGATACGTCTCATTTTGATAAGGTCTATAGACGAATTGAAGCTGTCTATTTAGACGACCTTTTACCCAATGTTTTGTGTGATAAAGCCTGGAAAGACAACTACCAAAAAATCTTCAAAGCTTTACAAACAGAATTAAAGCAATTAGGGTCTGTCTGTAGAAACGCCTCTATCAGATTTGTTATCTGCCTACCTAAAGAAATACAACTGGATTCTTACATAGCTAAAATCCTATTAAAGCTTTGGGACGCGTTGGGTTATCCTAAATCTAATAAAAATGTATCTGTATCATATAGAATGTTTGTTCACTCGTCTTCTTTGCCTGGTAATTTAGAATCAGCCGTTAAGGTACTAAACAAGTTTCCCAAACTACACGATAAAATCGGTGTAATAGCTGATAACCAGAGTTTCTATTGGGTAATGAAGCTTTGTAAAGAGTTTAAGTATAATATACGCCCTTCTTTCGATATTGAAGCTATTCGAGATAATAAGGAAAAGAGAATCAGTATCAATAGCAAAGAATGGTCTGTATTTGAGAATTTTTGGCGGTCTGATAAAAAAGGAAGTATATTCCTTCCAATTGTATTTTGTTCTAAGCCTATAAATGAAGAAGGTTCAGAGAAGCTTGTTAGGCACTACGTGAGAAAATCTTCTGTAGTGTTTTATTGAAAAGGTAGATTACTATGAAACGCTTCCTATACATGTTTATAGGGGGAATATTATTCCCCGTCGTTGTAGTTATTGTAATATGGTCTGGTATAGAAGTAATTGCTTGGGTATATAAATTTATGTCTACGTATATAGAAATACCCGGTGACGCAATACCAATGATTATGAGTTTGCTATTAATTCTAGTTGTTTTAGGTGCTTTAATAGGCAACGCCCTCTACGTAGAGAGATTAAACAAATGAGAATGTTATCGATGTTGGTATTGGTCTATAATAAAAGGCAATGGCTATGATCGATATTGGGCATATGAATGAATTGACTAAGGGTATAGTAGTTAAGTCTATCGTAGCAGTAGGCCGGGATGGTCAAATTGGTCTAAACGGAAATCTTCCTTGGAAGGATATTCCTGAACTCACAGAAATTACTGTTAAGGATTTAATTAATTTCAGAAAACTAACTACCGATTGCATTGTAGTGGTTGGCAGGAACACATGGCCATCTGTAAGCCATTTGGACAGAACTTGTAATAGAAGATTTCTAATAGATGGGGCTGATACGTTATTTTACAATGAGGATTCCAAAAGAAACGAGGAAATTCCTTGGGATTTCTGGATTCCTAAATATATTGCTTTAAAGAGGTTTGAAAGAGACGAGGGTAAAGATGTAGTATGGGTAGCTGGAGGAGCTAAAACATATAAGAAATGGCTACCTTATATAGATGAACTACATATGTTTGAAATACCGTATGACGGTCCAGCTGATACCTATCTACCAGAAGAAATGAAATCAGAAAATATAGACACTAATCGAACAAAATTGTTCATTACGTGTTACTAGGAGATTTAACTATGGAAAAAGCTATGCCAGAAATGGTTCCGTCTACAGATTTTATGTTAGACGATCGAGCAGCTAATCGTAGAAAACATAACGCTCTATTCCCAAAATTATCAGAAATTCTTATTGAGGATGAACGAAATCTATTTTATAGAGTAGGCAACAATCGTGAAGGCTGGTATGCGGGATTCGATAAAAAGATGGGGTTGCTGTACTATTTAGTACATTATGAACGCGCATCTTCATTTATAGGTAAACCTATAACACAAACACAGATTTGGCGATGGCATACTAACCTATTTGCTCAGGGCATAACTGAAAGAGTTGTATTTGAAATTCTGATACCAAAATTTGGTTCTATAATGTCAGATGAATACCATACGCCGGATGGTAAAAGATTTTGGGAATCATTGTTAGCGAGGGCAGAAAGACGCAAGCACTATTATGGATTACTAAATCTTAAAACTAAGGATGTATTTTTACCTGAAATCAACGAAACCGTTCAAGATTTTCTTGATAGAGTTTCTAGTGAAGCTTGGGGTGATTCAGAAAAATTCCAGAATATGAGATTTATAATCTCAAAAACACGTATTTAAAACAAAGTGAAAAACAACATGAGCGAAAAATCACAGTACCAATACAAGATAGACTCCAAGGTATTAAGTACAGCTATATCTAAATGTCTGTCTATTATATCTCTTGGAGAGCGGTCTGATACAAACGTAGTTACTCTTATTTTCTCAAAGAAAGGTATGTCTATTGAAGCTATGAACTCCATAGCTGAATATAAGACAGAGCTACCTGTTGAGGTAGTTTATGGATCAAAAAAGGATTTAGAAGTAAGCATTATTCCAGAAGTTCTTTTATCATACACTAAGGCGTATAAAGAATTAAGTCTATCCCCTAAAGAAGATAGAATGATCGTATCTTCCAAAGGGTTTAACGCTTCTATTTTCTATGTAGGTAATCCAGAATTAGTTGAGCGTAGAGAGTTCAAGGATTCAGAGAATATTTCTAGTGTAGCTAAAACAGCTAATGAAGTGCTGTCTCTAGTATCGGGTATGCGTAATCGTACAGATAGTCAGGCTTTAGGTGTTATCATTGGATGGGGCTCCAATAAGATGGAATTGTCTATTGGAGATACGCACCACGCTATTGTAGTAGACGCTGATGTAAAAGTTAAGTCTTCCAACCAATTGACTACTACATTACCTAATATTCAGAATATCATGTCTGTAGGTAGTACATTTGCAGCTACAGATGACAGGTTTTATGCTTATTCCAATACTGATTACCTAGCTATCTCTAATAAAACAGAGAATATGTTCCTTGCGGACATGGCTAGATCAGTTATTGAGAGTGGTAAGCGTTCAACCAAAATGGTTGTTAACACTGATAAACTAAAGTCTGTTATTGACACTCTGACAGGAGCTATTTCTGAAACAGAAGTGCTCACCTTCGATATGTCAGAGAAATCCTGTCTAGTATCCAGTAATACAAGCACTGGTAATGCTAAGGCAGCTATTAAACCTATTTCTTTTAAAGGTAAACCTACAAAGGTTAAGGTAGCTATCCATCATCTGAAAGATTGTATTTCTTCAATGAAAGAAAAGAATATAAGCGTATCTGTTATGCAAAATATGCTACTTATGGAGTCTTCTTCTAAAGATATCAAGATCACCGCTGCATTAACTGCGATTGGGTAATTCCATGGAGTTGAATAAGCTTTTCCTAGAAAAACCCAACATAATTAAGCATCCAGAGAAAACTTTTGTGCCCTTATCTATCAATATAGGTATTGAACATCCTATATTATTCATCCCCGATAGGTCAAGAGTTAACAACGCTACTTACTTCAATCTTGATACAGTAGAAGAGCGGAACTACACAATAAACGTGGTTTCATCTAATGGCTTTGTTATCCTTTATGTAATAAACATAAAGGCCCCCTACTTTTCCATTCTTAACAATGGTTTGCTAATAAGAAATCGTAAAAAATGGGATGATAAAGCAGATACCGAAGGTGTTGCCACAAGGTATACTTTTGAAGATTTTGTGGTAGTGTCTAACAAGAATCAATCCAGTGAAATATTTTGTAGAAGTATTGCATCGGAGCAGAAAACATGATTAAAGGATTTTATGTAAATAAGAATAAATCAGCTACGATATTAAATCATATACATTCTACTGGATCTGCGCAGCTATACCTCACTAAATTCAGGGATTTGAATGCCTTTTCTCTTTTACTGCGTGAAGTTATAAAGGATTGCGATAAATCTAGAGTTAAATACGCTGTACCTTATGTTGTAATGCAGGATAATAAGAAACTTCAAGCTCTTTTGAAAGAGTTTGGATTTCGTCCTGAAGGGGGATCATTTATAAGTCAATATTGGTATAGAGCACCCGCTAATCTTTCTAATGAACCGTATGAAATAGTATCCGGGCGTATGACTAGAGACGATGTTCTAATCGTAAATGATAGTATAGAGGGTGGTGTTAAAGATGATCTATACGTGGTGCGCAATCTCTATAAAGACGTATTGACTGTTACTGATAGCTTGTTAGAAGCCGAAAGATACATGAAGTCATGAAATCTCCTAAGATTAGCAACAAAATAGTAAAAGTTGATGGTAGACAGCTTAAACAATACACAGTTCAATTTGGAGAAACGCCCAAGAAGACTATATTGTTGCTGGATAATTGGTTCAATTTGAATCACGATATCCATAGGTCTACATTTGCTAATCTATGCTATGAAGTGTGTAAAGCCGAGCGTAAAAACGCTCGTTTTGTGTATATGGAGCTGGGTTCTACTAATGAATCCGGTATTCGTCGTATTATAGACAACATTGAACCAGATGGTGTTATATTTGTTAATCAAATTCCGTTTAACCGGCTTAATCTCAACCCATTAGAGTATTTTGGCTACGTAAGAGAATGGAATGGATTACCCACCATTCTGTCAACGCCTTTTGCAGCATGGTCTAAAACAGAGGGTTTTGAAAAAGGTGAGTCCGGTAAGTCTCTTATAGGATTTAATTTAAAGCATATTCAATGTGCTTTTAGAGGTTCTAATTATTTCTCTCCTATTACTAAAAAAGATCTGAAATTTAAACTGCGTATTATCAAAACTATTGAACAGTTCAATAAGTTTTTCAAGATACTCGATAAGACTAAACTGGTAGCTGTAGACGTAGAAACAGCTAACCTTAACCGTATTCAAAATACGCTATATACTATGCAATTTGGGTTGGAAATAGATGATAAGAAGGTAGCCTATATCCTTCCTTGGAAGCAGAAAGATCATACTTGGTCTAATAAAGAACTATCATATATAAAGAAGAAGTTATATAGTTATTTTAGTAGAGACGATGTAGAGACGATTTTCCATTTCGGTCAATTTGATATAGGTCAAATTAGTGTAGCTCTAGACCTTCCTTTCTACCCTTGTAAAGTTTGGGATACAATCGCCGCGGAATTTTGTGCTGATGAAAATCATAAAGCTCTTGAGAAAATTATTGATTTACCTAATGGTGGTCAATACAAGCCATATGGTTTGGAGTCTGTAGAAGCTAGGTATGGAATATTCCGTGATGAAGGTATAGTTATTGGTAAAGAAGACCGTGCCAATATGGCTAAATTCTCGTTAGATGAGATAGCCGAGTACGGCGCGATCGATGTAGTACATCTGTTAGAGATAAGAAAACGACAAATAGAGCAATGTACAGAGAAATTTATAGGATATAAGTCTAAGAAAGAGTACAAGAGACTAGTTATTCATCAACTAGGTATGATGATTTCTACTTTCTCTATGCTTATGGATACGGGTATTTATATTGATCTGAGTAATGCTAAAGAGCTAACTAAACCGGGCTCTATCTTCGATAAAACTGTTGAGGATATCAAGAACACCATCCTATCCACTAAGAATGGTCAGAAAGCCAATAAGCGTATTATGAAACAGATGGGTATTAGTCCATCTGGAGGTATGTTTTCTTCACAAAAAGCCGATGTTCTATCTCTAACTAAGCCAGCTCACCTTAGAACATTGTTCTTCGATGTAATGAGACTTGAACCTACAAAAACTGGTAAATCGGGTGAACCTTCTACTGATAAGGGTTTCCAAAAAACGTATAAGCATATAGAAGAAGTTAAATTATTTTCACATTTTAACAAAACTAAGATTTTGAAATCCACCTTCGCAGAAGGTATTATCAAAAGATACAAAGAGGATAAAGACTTCCAAGGTGATGGAAGGCTGAGGCCTTTCTTCGGATTTACTAAGGTCTTGCCAGGAAGAATTTCTGTAGTTAGACCTAATTCACAGAATATTGCAACTCACGCTGATAAAGAGTTTGAGCTGCATAAAGACCTTATTAAAGGTATTAAGGGTAATTTTTCGGTTAAATTAGGTCGAACTATGATAGGGACCGATTTCTCCGCCCATGAAATACGAGTGACTGGCGTCATTACTAAAGATAAGATGGTTAAAAAGACTTTTGTCTTAGCTAATAACGCGATTCATAAATACAGATTGGCTCCTTTAGATAAATTGGAAGAAGCCAAAAAGATACTAGAACGTGAAGGCGATATTCATATTATCAACGTACGCTTTTTCTTTAAAAAAGACGTTGATAAAAAGCATCCACTTAGACAAAATATCAAGCAAATTGTCTTCGGCACGCTCTACGGAAAATTGGCGAAAGCTCTTGCTAGAGACCTTGGCATCGAAGAATCTGAAGCTCAAGAGCTTATAGATATACTATTTGAACGCTGGGGTAGTGTAGCTGAATGGATAACACATTGCCATAAAACAGGTAAAGAAACCTTTATGATTCATTACCCGAATCATCGTATTAGACACTTGTGGGCGTATCTACATGATGACATATGGGTAGAAAGGGCTATGGACAGGCGAGCTGTTAATAGCCCTGTACAAGGTTTTTCCAGTGATATAGGTATAGCATCTGTTTATACTAACAAAAAATGGGTATTTGAGAATATTACTAAAAAGGGGTATTATCTAGATAGCCATCATACAAACATCGTTCATGATGCTGGCTATAGTGATTGCTTATACGAACACACTCCATTTGCTATATATCTAACAGAACACGCCATGTCTACACTACCTATGGAGTATTATAAAGAAAAATTCGATTTTGAAATCTCTATACCTCTGTCTTACGGTTTAGAGTTTGGGTCTAACTGGGCAAGCCTAAATGAATGGGACTTTAGACCGGAAACACTTATTTCTATGCTGGAAAAAGAGGGCCAAAGACTAGAAAAATCACCTAAATCTATAAAGAAAGTATTAGACGATGCTAAGTTCATGCTTAAAATACGAGAAAGGGAGTTAAGAAGCAACCCATACAAGATGGCAGTAGGTCATAACTCTATAAATGAAGTTTTTGAAGGTCTTAACATGTTCAAAAATCAGGTCGAATAAAATGATAAACAAGTTTCTTCATGTAGAGAATAAGCATGGAGTACCTACTTTTACGCAACTAAGCCATATGTGGAAGTTGTGGCTGAAAAACAGAATTTTACCAAACGAATATTTTGATTTTGAGCTGTTTAATAAAGATAACCCATCTGATTATATAGGTCTATTCAAATCCAAGCATATTTGGGATAAGTACAACACCAATAAAGAAATTGAGCCATACATTAACAATAAATGGAAGTTTTATCATAAATTTCTTGATCTACCTATACCGCATACAACGCTACTTACTGCTAAAAATCTTGTAAACCAGGCTGAAGACATTTATCAGAAAAATGTATTTTTCAAACCAGTTGCTGGCTGGGGTGGTAAAGGTGGGTTTGTTTTACCTGATACAATGACTGTAAGTGACATATATAGTATCTTACTAAGGGTGTATTCTAAAGGGTACGTATATCAAGAGGCTTTAAAACCTCATCCTGAAATAGATAAGTTTACTGAATCCGGAGCTATAGGAGCCCTTCGTGTTATTACGCTTGTTAGAGAACCAGATACCATTGAAATAATAGGCGCTTTCACCAAGTTTGTGGGTAAAGGAAATGTGGTAGATTACACGTCTAACCCAGGCAATTACCTTGTATCTGTGGATACACACGATTGGTCTCTTATTCATGCTCAAACTAATGACGGGTTAAACTCTAAGTCTTATTCATCTTTGAATGGCCATGATATTTATGGTAGTAAAATACCTGTAGGAGAAGGGTTCGACGAAGAAATTTACAGATGGGTTAGCACATTACATAATAGACTTAACTTGGAAACCTCTTTAATAGGCTGGGACATAGCTGTAACTAATAGGGGAGTGTATTGTTTGGAAGCTAACTTGAAGCCAGGGTTTGCTTCTTTACAAAAAGCTTACGACAAAGGATATAGACATGTTTTTGACCTTAAAAGGTTTTCTCGCTCTGATTATGTTGACAGTAAGTCTTACTCTGTACAAGGTCTCACTACGGCTTGGAAAGTTAGCTGATTCTATTAATTCTGGTATGATAAAATCAGAACTAACTAATAACATGAAGGATTACAAGTCATGATTATAGCTATGACAGGTGATCGGTGTGTAGGAAAAAGTGAAGTAACTAGGTATCTAGTTGAAAGACATGGCTTTGTTAAAGTTCATCCTTTCGATGGCGGTAAAGCTATGTGTAAAGCCTACTACGTATATCATGGATTTGATGAAGAAACCGCTGAAAGAATGGTAAATGGAGACCTAAAAGATGTACCCATGGAAGACTTACCCTATAACCAGTCTTCTAGGTATTTCATGGAAGAGCTGGGTAAATACCTGCCTACATTGGGTCTAGGCTGGACTCTAGGGTCTGAAATTGAGAGAGTTTCACGCCGGTTTTCTGGAGCCTGTGATATTGTCATAGAATCCTTGGTTTACGAGGAAGAAGTGGTAAGATCGTATGAAAACAGTTTAATTGTGCGTTTAACAAGAAAAGAAGCTAAAATAGGTACACACTCAAGTAGGGCTGTTGAACAAATAACTCCAGATATGCTTATAGAAAACAATGGTACACTACCGGATTTGTTTGATCGGTTTGACGAAATTGTGAGGATATACCGATGATTGTTGAATATTCACCGAGCATGGTGATTTCAGAGAAGCGTACTGGTAATTTAAGGATGAAGAATGGAATAGTTCAAGAATGTATTGAAGTAGATAGGCGAGATTCTCATACCAACGCCTATACGGTTTATAGAGAATGGCGTAATATCGAAGTTGTAGATGGGTCCGCCCCTGACTTTGAACCTGTTTTTTCGTCATACAATTGGAATAACAATTGGAATCCTCCTATGTATACTATTAGCGAGGGTTCCAATATTAAAACAGGAGAAACTTGATGCGTATAACAAAGGTTAGTGTTTCTTTTGCTAGGACAGTTAATCCTAGACAATACAATCCTGTTAGAACAGAGATGTTCATTGAAGCGGAATTAGGTAAAGAAGACGACGAAAGAGAAGTAAGAAAGAAATTATTTAACAGACTAAAGAAAGATGTAGATAAACTATCTGAAAAGATTCTATCAGATGAAGCAGAGGATTGAATTATGCCTCATTCAGATGTATCCAAGCGAATACAAATAACTTATACAAACTATAAGGAATTAACTGGTATTAGAATAATTACTCCTATAAAGGTATGGTTTGGATCGACAGCTTGGTATCCAGAAGAACAATGGTTATTAACTGGTTTCGATCACGATAAAGAAGCCTTACGTGATTATGCTCTACTACGTATTCAGAATTTTTCCAATCTAGATGTAATCTAAATTCCATATCCTTAATTCCTATAAGAGAGTAACGCACAACGGTGTTTATCATGACAGGAATAAAAGTGCTATTAATTATAATAGCCTTGATACTAACAGTGTTTATGTTAGCCTACGATTCTGGTAATCTCGAAGCTCTTCTTATAGTTCTATTGGATTGGTTTAACAAATGTATAAATCTGTTTGGGTAATTCTTACCGTAGGTGATGAAGTTCTATTACTTAAAAGAGGGCCAAAAGCTAACAATCCTAATTTATGGAATTTCCCTGGCGGGGGTGTAGAAGATAATGAAGCTATAAAAACTTCTGCCGTTAGAGAAGTTTGGGAAGAATCTGGCATAAGAATCAAAGAATCCGATCTTATGTTCGATCATAGAGAAGAAAAGAGTAAGCGTATTCTGTATTTCTACATAGTAGAATTTGATAAGAAACCCGTTGTAAAAATTAATAAAGAAAGTTCAAAGTATAGATGGGTATCTTGGGAGGATTTCCCTAACAATTTACATAAACCTACGAAATTCTATTATAAAAAGCTAAAAAGAGAAGCTGAAAAAGCGTCAATGAGTGGACTAAAGGCACTAGTCAATAAAGTGCTGTCCTACGTATAAGGTACTTACGTATAAAAGGAAACAACATGAAAACGGTTATATTTCTAAATGGAAGCTCTGGTGTAGGTAAATCCTCTATTTGTGAGGCTTTACGAAGTAAGTATCCATTTAGAGTGGTACAGTTATCTGCCAGAACCCCTAGAGGTATGCTAAATAACCCTAATTTTTCAGAAATAGAAGGATTAGCAACTCTTGGTATGAAGCATCAAGAGTTTGTTTTTGCTTATTTCAAACGTAGTATTAGAAATAAGTTAGAATATATTTCCAATTCTATACATAGTGATAATTACATATTTGAAAGGGGTCTTCTGGACGTAGTAGGATACTCTTATGCGTTCAGTCAAATGTGGAAATGGCATGATTATACCGCCTGGGTTGATTACCAGTTATGCTCTGCTAGAATGTTTGAGGCTGAAATTAAGTTGGATTTTCCAGATCTAAATATAAAGTCTGTCTATGTTCCCATCAACAAAGACATACCTTACGAGGCTATAGAAGCTAGACCTAATGAAAATATTCGTAATCTATGTAACCAATGCTTAGTTGAAAGTATGGTTAGTGACTACGGTTTAGAGGTAGGAGATATAGAATCATACGCAGAAAGCGTATATAGAATATCTAATATTTAATTGAGTATTGAACTTTTTCTTCTGAACTTAATGTGCAAGACAGGTAAATATCGCTATAACGCGGTATAGCTTCACTAGAAAATACATTGTTAATAAGAATAGACTTCCAAGGTGTGTTACCTGATTTATAAAATACATAAACAGGTACATCGTTATGCAAAAGTTCTATCTGGACTTTTTCTAAGGTAGACACAACAGGGGATTTAGTAACTTCCTTATGTTGTGTTCTACCTTTTATTTCGCCAAAAACTTCCATGTTGTTAACACTTTTTATTATTTATACGGAATAGGATTACCAGAAGGATTAAGTCTAAAGCTAGAGCATTCTTTTATATAGGTTTCTTCATCTTTACATATAAGCTTTAAAGAAGCTAAATAACTAGAAGCACTATCCCAAGCCATATACCCAACCGCTACAGCCGCTTGTCTAGCTTTCCATTGAGCATGGTTATACACTACTAGCCTTTCATGCGCTTCTGCATACTTTTTAAGTAGATAAGCTATCTTATTCCTATAGTCTTTAACGGTTTGATTTTTAAATTTACCTTTTTCTTTATAGTATTCAAAATTATTAATTATGTTTTGTTCAAATTCCCGCTCAAAACCGTAGGAACTGTTAAGCCATTTATATGTTTTATGAACTTTGTCATCTACCATATGAAAGCCAAGTTCACCACTAGTAGGTAGCCTATCAGTAGGGGTGTATTGTACCAAATGGGTCATTCTATGGGTAATATCACCAACATGCTCAACTACAGGATTTAAAACCCCACCACCCATCATGAATTGCACATCTAGCATACATTTTTCAGGGGTTCCGCGTTGGTCATCCCCAAGTTTAACAAAAGCCTTCTTTACGCTTAAAGGAAATACATCCATATTACGGCCCTACAAATACATTTGGTGAACCGTCTATTCTTATATGACCACAAGAATCAGCGTCACCTAACCTGTTTATTGGTATATTTTCCGCAAAAACAGTAGGAGAACCATTAGCAGTAATAGTCCCTACATGTGGAGGAACAAAAGGAAGATGCGGGGTTACAGGACTTCCATCTACAGATACTAATATGTTGTTAACATAAACACTAGATTGTAAAGAAGCCGATACTAGTCCTCCGGCGTCATTAGAATCACCTATTCTATGACATTTAGGCATAATTAAGCACCAAATAGAGCTACATAGATAAGATGGCGTTTATCCGCAGGAAGATTATTGTAATTAACATACGCTTTGAAAGATGCTGACAGGTTCTTATAATCCGTCTTAGCTGATTCTTTGATAGCATGAACAGCTTTCTCTACAAACTGTTCATTCAGATCGCAAGGTTTCTTGGATCTAGCGGTATTATTGGAAATAGGTGTTTCTGAAGCAGTTTTAACTGCCGCAGATTCGATTGGTTCCATTACTTTCTTAACTAGATTTTCCAAGCTCATTAGTTTGATCCTTCAATTAAGCTATTTCTTTCGTTACGAAGATTATTGTAATAGGCAGCACACCTTCGTATTGTGTTATTAGCAGCTAACAGGGCTATATCTACTTTATCTACAGCATGATCTAGCCTATCACCTACTCTTACATTAGAATTAGAGATTCTTGTACAAGAACTAGGGTAAGGAGGTAATTTTAAAGCCTCTTTTACTCTCTCGTCCGCTATTTCTATCTGTTGATCTAGCTGAGACTCCGCTTCTTCTACAACTCTAGCTCCAGCTAAAGAGTCTATAGCCCTATTGGTTTCGCAGCCTGTCAAGAATAGCGTTGTCAACAACACAAGCTTCGGGGGGAGGTAGATCAGCGAGTTCATCTAGTTTATCCAGTGCTTCTTTAAGTTCTTGTTCGTCTTTCTCTACTTGTTCTTCTAAATCTCTTAACAGACGAGCATTCAATTCCATCATTATTCGTTGTTCATCTATTAATTTTTCTTGTTCTTCAAGAAGTTTATCTTTATTACGAATAATGGTTTCTAGAGCTTGAATCTCTGCTTTCGCGGTAATTTCTACAATTGTTTGACGTATAGCTTCGCCTACAGCTGTATTTTTTATATAAATTCCACCTAGTATAGCGGCTAAAATAAGAATGATAGGGATTTTTATTGTAGTTGAAAGGGTAGAAAGAAGCCCCTTACCCAGTATAATTAGATGAGTATACACCTTTCTACCCTCTCTATTGTTATCTAACCAGCTTGATTAGTTCTTCAGCTTTAGACTTTAGTTCATCAACACCTTGTTTAGTTCTCTTATGCTCTCTTATATAGGAGATAACCATAACAATTACGATGAACAGAAGAATAATTACACCTATTTGAACCATAGGATCAAGTTGTGTGAAGGCTTCAATACCGGACTGTAGAAACGCCATTGCTGAAGTAATAAATCCTACAATGGCTGTCCAAAGAGTCTTTGTTTTAGCAATTGGAGTTTCAGCGATTTCTTCCAGAACTTCGGGAACTTCCTGAACAATTACTTCCTCAATTACTTCTGGAGTCTTAGGTTCAAGAATTTCTTCTACTGGAACATTGATAACATTTTCAATTTGATCCAATACGTTGTCAATAGCTTCTCTGGTTTCCTTACCAATAACACCATCGACAACTAGAAAACCAGTGGATTTCTGGAAAGCTTTTACAGCCTTAATCGTTTTAGGACCGTTCCATCCGTCTGCTTCACCTACATTGAACGCGGTGTTATTACGATATTCAGAAATCTTGTTAAGCTTTTCCTGATAGATTTTTAGGGTACTATCAGGTTGAGCTGGTGGTTTCTTCGTAGAGGGGGCTGGTTGAGCTGTTCCTAGAACTTTCTTAGCACGATTAACGTAGATAACGCGATCATTTACACCGTTGTACCCACCGTTAATAGCTTTAGTAGCCGCTCTAGTATCATTAGCCTTTAGATACACCTTCTTGGTATACCAATACCATACCGCAGACCAATAACACCACGGATTTTGTTCAAGCAGCTCTGGGTTTTTAACAAAATCAGGACAATTAGGAATGATTGTCCTCATCCATGCGGTAAATTCACTGTAATTATATTTACCAGTTACTTGTTTAATACCTCTACCAATGTATAACCAGCCATCATTGGGTCCGGTATTACCTAAACGCCTGCCGTATGTATGATTGGCTAGTTTCTGTGGGTTATTAGCATATGGAGTAGCCGCCGCTATAGTTTTATAACGATTAGGCCATACTACTGTAAGCCTCTTGGCAGAATAGTTAAGGTTCTCTTTTAGAGTGGTAAACCCGGCAGATTCTAGAGCTGTTTGACCTAGAAACTGCGTAACTTCTTCAAAAGAGGTAGTAATACGGTATTTTTCACCATGTTCATTGAGAAAAGCGGCTAATTGATTAGCAATAGTTGGGTTAGACTTACCCATAGCTATAGCATCTATATGTGCTGGGCTTATAATATATTTAGACATTCGTGTTCTCCTAGTGTTCAAGGCCACCAAACATCGTCTTCATAATCTAGAGGAATATCCTCGGCGTCCTTTAAATACCTAGCGGCAAAAATAAGGGTTTGTTTATGAGCCATGGCGGTTTGACCAAACAGAAATACTGTATGAGCATCCATAGCCGTTAAACTATTATCTGCGGCTATCCATTCAAAATCTGAATCTCCACCATGCCAACGCAGATCTCCTACCTCAGCTCCCATACCTATAGCGGCTAGAGCAGCGATAGAGGCTCCTGTAATATTTTCCCTATCTTCTGGTCTAGATTGGTAAAGTTTATCATTAAACATGAAACCATTAGCAATTCTACGGTCTCGTTCTAGGTCGATTAGAGCTTGTAATCTTGTTCTTTCTGCTTCTGTATCAATAGGTTGTAAAACCCATTCACCGTTAACCCATTCATGATTGGCGCTGGGTTTTAATGGAACTTGAATCGTACCTTGTGGATACGAAGATAAAAGTTCTTCTAGTTGAGAAGTTTCTCTAGTTACAGCAGGAACAACCTCTATTTCGTTGCCTTCTTCATCTAAATCCATTATAGCGGGTTCTTCTATAATGGTGTACGGTTCTGTGCTTACGTCTATACCTTGCCAATAACCCATAGAAGGATGATAAAAACCAATATCCATGTCAAATTACCTTAATTCGCTCCACGAAACTATAGGTCCATTACCTGTTAGTCTATAATAATTATTTATAGGTATAATAGCATTATGCATAACATAATAGTCAGAACGTCCAATAGTTACCCAATCACTACCATCAATTGAGCATTGCAATAAGTTAGAGTGGTAGTCTGTTAAAATAGATAGTTGTATAGGTTTACCTGTTGTATTCTGGTATGTGGTATTACGCAGACGACTAGCGGTTACGTTCTGCCAAGTTTGCTCTACTCCTATTGTAGCCCCAATATCTATCCATTGTGAACCATTATATAGCTTAAGAATATGATTAGTTCTATCATAAGCTATACAACCTTCTGGATTTGCAGAAAGGTTGATGTTGGTGCTTATTTGAGCAGCGGTCATTCTAGGAGGTAAAAACCCTTTAGACGTGCTGTCTAATTCAAGAACCGCCGATATATCTGGGTTAACTACTGAACCACCAATTTTTGCTTCGCCAGTTGTACGAAACCCATAACTACCTATAGTTAACGCTTGTTCAACCCTAAAATTATAGTTGTAACCAGATATAGTTTGGCTATTAAAAGTAACTCCAATCCCCGAGATTGAATTTATAATAAATAGACTACTGTTGGTTCCGTTAATGTTGTTATTGGCTAACCCTATAGCTACACCATGATTATGGGATTGATTAGCTGTACCTGATAGACCAGCGCCCCCTATTTGGATAGCTTTACCTACGTCTTCGGCGTTCAACCCGAAATGTATTCTAGCTTCAGCAGTATAAGGAGTCCAATTAGAATATACTACTTTACCTACTACATTACCCCCAGTAAGAGATAATTTATCGTTGAGGGCTGCTCCTAACCCATCAATTGTACTTTGAGGTTGGCTACCAGTATGATTAGACCTGTTTAAAAGGTAAGAATTAGTCTGGTTAGCTGTCGCTCCAGTTGCTATACCGTTAAGCTTTATTTTGTCTGTTGAAGACATTAAACCATTAGCGGAAATAGTAGCGACACCGGAAGAAGCAATTTCTTCCCAATCTCCCCAAGTTGTAGAGTTTAAAGCCCTACGCATAAATCTATTACCAATAGAACCTGTAATAATTTGATAAGAGAAAGCATAATTACCACTAGGCGATATATACCCTTCTACAACACCGGAAGTTATCCCCGTAGACGAAGCCCAACTAACAGGAAAATCTATAGGGCTACTAGTATTAGAGGCTAATCTAAAAAAACCTACATGGTTATAGGAAGAGCTAAAAGTAGAAGGACTTTGTTCGGTAATTGGGGTATAGGTAGGGGTTAGGACAGGCTGACCACCACCTTGAGATTGAGGTAATCTGCCTTGAGTGTCTAGAGTCGCAACTCCGTTTGGAGTTGACAAAGAGGCTGTGTTTACTTTTGAATTTAACGCGACTGTTAGTCCAGAGACTGTAGAAATAGCTTGAACACCTGTATGGTTTGCTCTAGCTAACAGGTGTTCGTTCGTGTTGTTATTGGTAGCACCAGAAGCAATTCCATCTAATTTAGACTTATCTCCAGAAGACATAAATCCATTAGAAGATGTTGTAGCAGTTGAATGTCCATGATTACCAGCTGCTACACTGTTAGCTGTGGTTCCTAACCCTAGATACGCCGCGTCCCCTAAATTAGGTTTATTTAGTATTTCGGCAGGACCAGATGGTGCGTTCCAATCTGGTTTAGTAATTTCCGGTATTAGAGGGCCAGTAACTATGTCATAAAAAGTCAGGTCTTCGTAAGAAAACCTGATAGTAATAGTACCTGTAATTTCATTAGTGTCTATAATTTCAACATTTACAAGCTTTGCAGAGGATTCTGATACTATTACCCAGTATTCTTCATCAGTAGGGTAAGTACCTAATGGAGGCTCTTTTATAACACGGTAAGAAGCACCAAAGTAAAAGGTTTCATCCAGAACTCGGTATTGCCAGTCTGGACGAAAACCTCCTCTATGATTTGGAACGATTTTACCTAAATTTTGTGTAATAATTGTCATATTATATTCTCAATTTGAAAACGATATGGTTACATAAGAATTAAGGTAAAATATAATGTAAAATATAATGTAAATTATTTAGTTATAATTTAGTAACGCCTCCACGGATAATCGCTCCCTGCCGGCACGGGCTCAATCCTTGCCGTCGCCAGCACGATCTCGTCGATGTCGGCCGCGTGATAGAGCAGCACGTCGCGAAACGTCGCCTCGGGCAAGCACAGAGACCTGTCTGCGATCAATCGACAAGCATCGCCCGGAAGGTCGCGCAGATCCTCGGCCAGATGGTCGAGGGCGATCCACACATGCCACCCGGAAGCCACGATCTCGGGCGTTGTCTGCACCGGGTTTTCCGGGTCGGTTTCGTCCCAAACCGCGTCTTGCAGGATTACACGCGGCTGGTAGGCGGCCGAAGGCCCGTAGCGGTCTTCCAGTTCCTGCGCTTCCTCGGCCGAGCCGCAGCGGATCAGATGATCGATGACCTTCATGGTAATGTGCTCCATCCCTGCATTTCGAGGTCGGTAGGATTGCGCGGCAGGACAACCAGCGAGTGCAGGTGGCCGGCGAGTGTGCCCTGACCATTTCTATGATGTCCAATATTGAACCGCGTCAGAATCGACGGATCGAGCGCTAACTCGCGGGATGCAACCGTCCCGCCGTTCGCGCTGATACGCGCATTGCCATCCGACGAAAACGCAGCCGCGACGCGGTTGCGGCCTAAAACGCCGTTGGTCAGCGCCGCGTTGCTAGAGGTTATGCCGAAGCGATTACTCGTAGAATTTAATCTCTGCTGTACTAATCCGTTGGTTCCTCCACCGTCTACCAATCCGAACGGCGAGCGATAATGGCCATCCGCGGAATGAAACGTACGGCTGTCGAAATCCGCGATGATGCAGAAGTGCTCGGATGACCACGGTAGCGCCGACAGGTTGATCCTCGCATTGTCAGCCGAGCGAGTGGCAGCTACTGTCGTGGTTGGGATGTAGCTCGACAGAAATTCTCGTTGCTCAAACTGTGCCGCGCCTACAAGAAAGGTAATGTCGATGACCTCGCCCGATGCAGCGGTGAAACGTAGTTCGGGAAACCTACCACCCCCCGGATTGGAGCTTGACATTGGGGATGAATAGGAACTTCGCGCATCTGCCATGCGTGTTGCGGCAAACGGGTTTGGGAAAGCGACGCTGGGGCCACCGTTGACGCAGTTGATATGTATGTTTGACATACCCACTAAGGAGCCCGCAACCGCTCTTACGTAGCCTGATGTTGTGTACCACAAATCTTGCGTGACATAGGATGGTGAAGACATGCTCAGTCTAAAGACGGTTCCATTCCCGGTCCCGGATATACGCACTGCAATGCCCGGCACTCCATCCTCGATACCCCCCGGCTCTATTGCCAGTATTTCGACAGTCAACCCGGCTTTATTGGCGTTTGACCATCCCGCAGGTAACGACCCTCCCGAACCAATCACACCTACAGTACCTCCTGTAGGCACAGTGTTAGCCCATAGGTTCGTCGACGACCACTCCGACAGGAACCCCATGCGCCCGGTTTCCGGTACACGGCTGCGGCGCATCGTGTTCGGCCCCGCGACCTGCATGACGCCGTTTTCATCGAAGTACGTAGCGTCGCTGGCGCGCGTCATGGTGATGATGTCGTCGGGACGGCCGACGAAGTTGAGCGCCGGATTGGTGATATCCCTGAACATGACCGCCCATCGCTCGAAATCGAAGGCGGCTGCACGCTGCTCCCCCTCGATCAGCGGCGCGGCCATCGTGCCCTGCGTCACCGCTGCATAGATCTTCGCCAGCTGCGCCGTCGAGACCGGCTTGTCCACATCGGCGGTGTTGTCCACATCACCAAGCCCGACCTGAGCTTTAGTTACATTATGCGGGTTATCTGTGTCTACCAGATGTGTATTAATTTCAAGTTGATTTGTAATTAAACTACTGTTTTGTAGTTCTACATTAGAAAGGGCTCTTGGTAATACAATTATTTGTCTAACGTGATAATAATCAAAACTGTTGCTACCCCAGCTTGTAGGTGATACGTATAGTGCCAAGACGTTGGTAGGAGGTACAATTTCACTAGAAACGACTGTAGTTTCACCGTTAACGCTAACTGCTGAATTATCTGCTTGTGCTCTAATTGCCATACGAAATCTTTTTTTTATTTTCTTTAGGTAAGGCGGAATTTATTGTAGCATAATCAACGTTATTATTACGGACTCTAAGAAGGTCCGCCAACTCTCCTACAGCCCATAAATTAACGTGGTGTCCTTCTACCATAATTGCAGCAGTTAATTCATTACCTTCTTCGTCATAAGTAGCTGGAGTTTTAACTATCGGACCGATTTCGTCGATCCTTACATGTTCAGAAGGTATTAACACATCGTCTTCTACGCTAGCAAGAGGCTGTCCAGTAACAGGATTAACTAGATCTGTCATTGTTTGAACAAAAATCTCACGAGTAGGAGACCAAGAAAAATATTCTAATCCATCGTTCATAATGTACTCCATTCTTGAAGTTCTGTATTAGATAAAAGACGTGGTAGGTATACAAATGATTTAACATGGCTACTCAAAGTTGTGGAGCTTGACCTTCCTATAGATAATAGTGTTAAATCCGGTAATGCTCTAATGAGAGAGGTAATCACAGGTGTACTATTATTTACAGAAGTTGCTACTTCTTCTTCTGCAAATTTTACAGCTACTTTTACCTTATCACCTGTTGTAAAAAAACCTGTACCAAAGTCGGTTAACACTCCAATATTATCGTTTATAAAAATTCTTACAGCTCCACTAACAGTTTGGTTATACAAGTGTATAACATTATTGCCTAAACCTAAAAATGCCCAAACTGCGGGGTATGTGGGTGTTACACCGTATAGTCTTACCAAATGTTCTGAAATAACGGAACCTTCTTGCGTATTGAATGGAATACGTGTGAGTGGCATTGTTATATTATCCGCTGCTCTAGTTACAGAAGAAGCTTCTGTTTTTATGTACGATGTAGAATATGGTAAGGGTTCAAATTGAACTCCAGTCATATACATATGTTGAGCGGAAGGTGTAGTTAAACCAGCGTTACCAACATATATCCACATTTGGCTACCGTTACTTATTCCGGCTGTACAGGTAACGGATACTCTCCATTCGTCTATACTGATTCTTTGGGCTTTCAAGGTAGAATTAGCTGTTTGAGTACCGCCTATTGTGGTATAAGAGCCATTATCAAAATTAAAATTATAAATAATAAGTGTGTCGCTGTTAGTATGATCGCGGATAGCAAACTGTCCTAAATGCGTAGCTCCAGAACCTTTTTTAACATATGCTGAGAGTGTCATACCTCCCGCAACGCCTACTCCTGATAACTGTTGCCTGATATTGGAGGTAACTCCTCCTAAAGCGTCTAATCTTTTATAATTTACTCCGGATATAGGAGAAGGAATACTACTATTACTAAAAGTAGCATTGGTAAGTGTCCAATTGTCAAAACTTTCAGAATACGTACTTAAATTGGTACTTTGAGGTTCTATTAACGCCCCTAACGGTTCTTTAGTGTAAGGATCGTGGTCACACCTTAATGATACACTGGATTCTAATTTACCAGAAGCGTTGTGTACATACTTAGGAGAAGGTGCTGTATAAGATAAAACGCCAGAAGGGTGGCCGGCATAAAAGTGCTCTGGGTTATCAGGGTTAGTTATATAAGCTTGCATATTAAGAAAATCAAAAACAACCCCCTTTCGTTCATTACCTAGCGTAGAAACTGCTGAATTATTATTTAAAGGTGCTGCTCTATCAATAAATGGTATGATATTCATCTAAATCGTCCTAATAAATAATAACAGCTTCAATGGAATGAGAAGACGATGGAGCTTCTGAAAAAGTAATAACCCCGTTAACCAACGTGTAAGAATCTTTCTGTTGATACACACCATTTATATAAACAGAAGTCAAATTAGTAGTAGCTTCAACAATTTCAGTATCAAAAACAGTAGCGCTATTATTGCCAGTAAATCTTTTAACCGCTGTCTGGAAATCACCTGATCCAGAACCGTTGACAATCTTACCACCTAACTTAATAAATAACTCATCTACATTGTTAATATAGGTTACAAAGAAAGTAACAGAGTCACCTATACTAACTGGAATGTTCAAATCTGTAAGGTTAACTGGATATCCATATACTATTTCGTATTGACCATAGGCAACTCCGCCTACGTCTATATAGAATACAACCGAAGAACCCGGCGACCCACTTAGAATTTCCGCAAACAACCTAGTTTGAATACTATTAGAACTGGCATTACGCTCCGCGTAATATCCACCTAAATCTACCCCACCCGGTTTATAAACAGAAACTCCATAGGAATCATAGGTATTACCTTCTGGACCTGTTAAATACGCCGGATTAGTCCAATTACCGGCGGCACCTATTCTAGAAAATACAGCAGCCTTACCATTGCCTACATCGCTTACTAAAACAGACGTACCTACGTCTTCATTATCGTAGGCGTCCCTATCGTCTAGGTTATCTACTTGAACAGCCCATAATTCTGTGCCTACATCTAACAGATAGTCAAATACCAGAGACCAATGGTTAGTATTAGTTACGTAAACGCCTTGAACAGATTCTGAATCAAATCTTACCCTGTAGAGTTTATTATCTACAGTAACTTCATCTAGAGGTTCATATACTTGATCTGGATCATAATTACCTATATAACGTATAAGAACCTTGCCTAGATCAGTAGTTACCGATGTGCCTTCAACAGTTGAATATTCTAGAATAAGATGACCGTCTTCATCAATGGTGCTAGACACCGGCCCCATCGTATTATCGGGGTTCATAACAGCCATCTTTAGTACACCGTTTTCAATAGAAAACGATATAACTGGGGCGCTGCCGTTTTGTCCTTTACTACCTTTAATATTGGTAGCTAAATTTATATCAGTAGATAACCCTGTAGCAGTAACATATAGTGGGTATTCTGGTTTTACTCCTTCTCCCCCAGACCAGTCTCTAATTACTAGGAGTTCTCTATCTCCGCTAGTTTGAGTACCTAAAACAGGTGTCCAACCGTCAATACCTCTTTTAGCTATTAAATCAAGAACTTCTACGCTAAGAGTAAGGTCTTTAAGGTTAGATAAGTCAAAAGCTTCTGTCTTATTAGTAAGTATCTTAGGAGCTTGAGCGGTGTCATCACCAACACGAAAATTCTTGGTATCAGTGTCATAACCCATTTCGCCATGGCGTAGTGGGGGTATTTGAGATTCTAAACCTATTCTGGATACTACGCGACTAGCGGTCATTGTTAAAACCTCTTAGTATGTGCCTTCGGCTTTATCCGGTAACGGCCATCCTTTAGACACTTCTTCAAGAAATACCGCTAGAATATCTAGTATTTTAGCTTTTTTGCCTTGACCATCTAGAACTTTCTCTATTTCAGAAGCTCTATCAAAACACTTTTGCTGGTGTCCGCTAATAAGTTCCCGAATTTTAACAGCGTCGTCATAGTTTATAGTGAAAAATTCCGAAAGACCTTTGAAATTCCAAGAGAACTCTTTAGCTTTCTTATCAGATAGTTGAACATCCATAATCTTACTAGTTAGAGCCGCCAAAGTGGCATCATCCGTTCTAACTTGCTTCCCATCGTACTCAACAAAGTAATTTTGGGCGTTCCACCGGATAGAAGCTAAATCAGCTTTCAATTGACTAATAAAATATTCTTTGGACGGTGGAATAACCTTACCATTTTCCGCTACATATTCAGAATTAACATAAGGGACCAAATCATTTGAAACTTCCAACCATTCAAAATTTTCAGAAGTTTCCCCTTCCGGCTGAATATGTACTATTTCTTGAGGCTTTCCATTATAAAAACCAACCCAAGACATTTCTACTCCTTAATCCACCAAACTTTTTCATTAGTGGCATAATTAATTACGGCTGAAACTACGGGTATTTCTTCACCCAAACAGACTGTTTTATAATAATCTAGAGCTTCTTCTATAGCCCCTGATATCCCTATAGCCTTAACAACCATTTCCATTATACTATTGGGGAGCCGCAAATGGACTCCCCAAATAGTTTTCTTGAATGGATTAATCAGAATCATTCGGGTAGGAGCGGTTTGGACCCCATATAAGTCTAACGCCACCGTTTCCACCAAGTCCGAAAGTTGAACCGTTTCTAGATCCGCCGCCGCCTCCGCAACGGCCGCCATTCGGACGAGGGGTTGGGTCATGCATTGGGGCAACACCGTCTTCACCACCTGATCCACCTGTAGCTCCTCTGTTTGGGTTACTACCAGTTACACCTAGTTTAATTAAGCCTACTCCCCCACCACCACTAGACAACCAGCTAGAAGGAGAATGGAGACCATGATTACCACCTGCTCCACCACCGCCACCGGGAGTAGCTACAGGACCACCATAACTAGCAGTACCGCCATTACCCATGTAACCACCTGCTCCACCACCACCAGAGGTTCTACGAGAATCGGCTAAGTGAGAACCACCGCCGTTACCGCCACCACCAGTTCCACCATACAAGCTACCTCCACCACCTACAGCGCTACCGTTAAGAACACCGTGTTGGCCTCCGTCAGCCATCAATAGATTCTGAATAGAGGAAGCCTGTCCGGGACCACCAACTACAATAACTAGGTTAGTACCGGGCGTTACTGGAATGTTATTCCTCCAGCGTAGGCCAGCACCAGCTCCACCTGTACCGTTAGAACCCCAAGCCCCCGCAGCAGCTCCAGAACCGGCGTAACCGTTACCACCACCGCCTACACATACCGCTCCACTGATAGAAAATACTCCAGCCGGAACTGTGAAATTATAGGTTCCAGGCACAGTATAAACCTGTTGACCTGTAATAGTAGGAGTTTCAAAAGAAATAAATGGAGACCAATTACTGTTGCCGTATTGAGTTCCTCTATGTCTAGCTCTTGCAAAAAGTGTAGTTCCAGGCGGTAAGCCTGTACCTGTAATTTGTAGCTTATTAGTAGAGTTAGCCATAGAACTCCAAATAAGAGTCCCAGCCCCGTCATTTGTAGTTCTAATTTCCCAATCGGTGTTCAGATGAGAATCATTAGCTCCCGAAGTAACACTAAACGGAGTAGTTCTTAATAGAGCTGTTGTACCAGTCACGTTGGATACTGTAACAGCCGGAGTAGTAATATTAACTACCAGAGTAGTAATATCGATGGCTGGAGACCAACCGGACGTAACTTCATTTGTAGTTAAATGTCTCGCTCTGATCCAATATTTAGTAGCAGCATTAAGAATACCTGATGGTATGGTGTAAGACGTACCCGGAATATCTCCGGATATATGGTCTATATTACTAAAATTGGATGTTGTAGCAAATTGGTATCTAGAAGAAACATGTATAGCTGCTGGATCTTGAGACCTGAATTGGCTAGTCATTATAGTAGGTGTAAGAGTAACTCCTATTGAACCAGTTACCGGACTAATAATCGTAGGTGTATTGGGTACAGCCCTGATCCTGAATTTAGTAGGAATAGACCATGGACCTGCTCCAATCGTTGCTCCACTGTGTCTAACTCTCCACCAGTATGTAGTGAAGTTTGAAAGACCAGCAGAACCGGGAACAGCGTGTTGTAGAAGATCACTAGTATCACCAGAATCATAGATAGGAGCTACAAAATCCGCAGAAGTTGCTATTTGCCATCTGGAAGAACCATGAGTATCTGGTATAGAACCACCATAGGTGAAGTTACTAGATTGTAATGATGGGGTATTAGAAACACTCGTAGCGTCCGAAGCGGGAGCAATGTTTGTAGGTTGTCCCACGAAACTGAAGCTAGATTGTGTAGCAAAAGCTGTTCCATCTGACCATGATGACCATTTACCTACGGAATCCTGATATCTACAACGCCACCAATACAAATTATTGATTGCTAGAAGGTCCGCACCGGAAGGTACGGTAAAGGTTGTTCCCTGACCTTCAAGAACATAGGTATGCTGAATAGTATTGGCAGCGCCTACAAGAATAGCGTAAGGTTCATCATTCATAGCAATACCATTGAAAGCATTGGTATTACCAGAACCTGCGGGGCGTTTTACCCATGTTTGTCCGCGGTTATAAGAAGTCTGAATTTCACCAGTATCGCCTACGACTACAGCCTTCATACCGACCATATGAACGCTTTGGAAAGTACCACCGTAACCATTAGCCGCGGTTCTGCTCTGCCAAGTTGACCCATAATCAGAAGAAGTCTGGATAGTTCCGTTCGCGCCTACAGCTATAGCAAACCCATCTTCTGTAAGAGTAACAGCCCTAAATTGCCCACTAAAGGCGGCTGCCGGAGTACGAGGAACCCAATCAATACCATAATTAGCGGAAGTTTGAATAGTACCAGCAGCCCCTACAACTATACAACGACCCGTAGTAGTCATCGCAACATCGAAGAACATGCCGGAGAATCCTCCAGCCTGAGTAGAAGATGACCAGATAGCTCCTTTGTTAATAGAAGCTAGAATTTTACCATTGGCTCCTACAGCAACTGCATTGGAATCGTGAGCAGCTACAGAATTTATAGCTCCAGAAAATCCATCAACACTAGCCGCAGAAACCCAAGTATTACCGTAATCATTGGTATAAATAACAGTACCGGATGCGCCTACGGCTATGATGGTATCAGAGTTATTCCATGCTACACCATTGAGAGCGTTATTATTTGATCCCTTAATATCGTCCCACGTTTTACCTCCATCATCAGTATATATACAAACGCCGGCATTACCTACAGCAATAGCTTCTCTGCCTTCAATTATAGCTACATCATTATATACACCAGTGTAACCAGTTACACCTACCCATGAAACTAGCGTATCGCTTGATGTATTTAACACTAAGTCATAGAAAGAGCTATCTCTACTAATCTGGAAATGCGCACCTATTTGAGATAACCCATAAAGCGATCTATAGGTGGAACCTTCCAATGTAGGAGTAACGGAGATATTAGTAGCCTGATGAGCAGGAGTTATATTTGTAGGTTTCTCAATACGATCAGAATCGAAATTCTGATATTGAGTTATGAGAGCAAAATGGTTTACAATCTCACTATGAGAAGGATTGCCCTTATACGATACCCAAAATTCTATTGAAGCGTTACCTATTGGTATACGGTATTCTTCTTCTGTGTATTGCGTAAATTCTACACCGTATGTACGTAGAAGTTCAGCTTCTTGCCAAATATCTGTACCTTCTTCTCTATATCTAACTGTATAGAGACCTGAGCTATCAATACTGCTTCTCTGAATAATAAAAGAACCGCCCGGCCAGGCGTGTAGAGTACGAATAGGTCTGGAAAAGTATTCTTGATCTCCAAATACAGTAGCAGTACCGTTATCATTGATAGAGAAAGAAGAAGAACCGATACGGGCACCAGCTTCTGAATTTAGAGTAATATTGAGAGTATCTACTGCTCGAATTGTAGTATCAGAAACAACACTAAAAACGGTAATTACCGCTCTAGATCCAGTTTCATCGAAAATAACGTAGGACTTACCGGGAGTGAACGCATAGGCATTTTCTACAACAATCGTATCATCGAAAGCAGTGGTAGTAACAGCTTGTGTAGTACCTAGCTGCCGCATATTGAAATTGCGGTTGTCTACCCAAAATTCCCAAGCATAACCCTCATCATCATATCTCCAATGAAGAAGAAGTCCTCTTTTTGCAAGGTTCAACTCACTGGTTTCAGAATCAAAGGCAATAGTAATCCATGTTCCATTAATAAAGATTTTTAGAACATTGTTGTAATACCAATACATACCTGGCAGAGGATCATCAGGTTCTGGTCCGGTAATAACATTGGCTTCACTACCAATGTATACATATTGAGTACCAGACCAAGCCATAACCCGGAAATCGTCTATATTGGTAGCATCTATATAGACATACGGGCCAGGAATATTAGGAAGTCTAGCGTAATCTCTAATAACTGGAACACCTATAGCTTCATATTTTTGTTCTAGGTTGTTCCAGCAATAAATAGTATCTTGATACCTGTATAAAGGGGCTTCCAGAGAGGCAGGAAGATTCTCTACAAAAGGAATATTACGAAGGTCAAATCCATCAGAAATTAGGTTAAGAAGATCAGGATGCAGATCAAGAGATACCCTGTAAGTACCCGGCAACTCCGGGTTAGGCATTACCGGGCTAACATAAATGCTGTTAGTATTAGACCCTAAATCTACGTTATTAAATTCGCCGGGGTTGTCTCTATGGACAAAACCCCGATTCTTGTTAAGATCAGCCGGTTTGATACCATCTATTGTTCCGCCTTCTTTAAGAAGAAGGTTAGAAAACATGGCGTACTCAATATCAGAGTAATTGAATATGCCAGTAGACTTTTCAGACATAATTCGAGGAGGATTTGGTGTATCGTCACCAACACGAAAGGTTTTCGTGTCCATATCCCAAAGCATTTCTGCTACTTTAGCAGCAGGAACCTGACTAGCTAAACCATACCTAGCCAAAACATGAAATTTATATCCAGCGAGTAATGAGGACATGTTTTTAATCTCTTTTCAGTATTAGAAATCTGGTGTAGGTAGCGGAGCTAGAAAAGCTGCATATTTAACAATAAAATTTGAACTACTAGTTGTATGAATAGCGATGTTGAACCCTGTGGAATCCACATCTGAAACTACTGAATTTCCATCTTCGGGGTTAACTATTAAAACCCTATCTGGAGGTTGAATTAAAGAAGGTGTAGAAACAGGATATTTTACGGTATCGCTACCTATAAGAAGGCGCCCTTCTTGGTATAACGTATCCACAAGATTCTGTTCAATAGCGGTTGTACGCCTTTCCAATATAGCTGGAACTGTACCAATGTTAACCTGTAGCCCACCTACAAGCCATTCTGACGAAAAAGATGAATCTTTACCTGGCTCAAATAGGGTATCGACCGCCCACCATTTAGAAGACGACGGTGGTAGGTAACACGGATAAGAAACTACTTGATACTCTCCAGTACCTGTTATTTCAGCACTTGCTAGAAGTGAATCTGTTTCGGATAGAACTCTAGAAGTTGCCGTAACGCCTTCTGGTCCCTTAACTCGGAAAGTAATAGTTACATAACGATTTTCTACAAAAGGATAATCGAAAAAGAATGACCTTAACCCATTGTTAGATACGTTACCAGAAGAAGATACTCTCAAAGCTCTATGTAATATAGTATCGGGTGTAGCTAACTCTGTGTCTTCATAAGACACCATTAGCATACCAGAGCTAGACGGATAGGAATAAACATACCAGTTAGGAGCGAACATAAAACTATTACCGTCTATAGACGTGGTAAAAGTAGATTCAGCTCCTACTGTACGAGGAATAAGAAGATTACCGTTAATAGCGATGTTAGAAGAACCAGCTATTTCTGATATATTATCATTAGATCTAAGAAAAACAGCCCCGTTAGGGGTTAAATTCATGTAGATCTCACCTGTTAACGCATTAACAAACTTAACTGAATCTTGATTAGTAAAATCAAGGACAATATTGTTAATATCGCCTGTCTCTACGATACCAGTCAGTTTTTGATTTATATTAAGCGCAAGATTCTCGTTTACCCAACGAGGCAACCATCTTATTGTAGTTGAATTTTCATTTGTAAAAACGCCAAAACGCTTTTCAGCGTCATCATAAAAAATTTCACCAATGTAAACGAGTTCATTCTCGTCAACATAACCAGCACGCCTTGCTTGAACCCGTATCATCTAAAAAACTCCATTAGTAGGTGATCCCACCAATTATTTCGCCTGTATTACTAACACCGTCTATATAATCGGCGCCACCTACGGTAGAAGAATATTCTGTTTCAGGGGTATTATAGAAATACCCGGATATAAAGCCATATTGAGAAGGCGTATACTTATCACCTAAAACCCCGCCATCTAGGATGCCGAATTTAGGATCACGGTAGTTCTGAAACATTGAAATACCCCAATATGTTCCATCACTACGCTTAGAAACCATAGCTGGGGCTTTAGTACGGGTATCATTGTTAACTACAAATTGAGAATAAGGATTTAATGAAGGAGTAGGTACAGAACTTTCTGAATCAAAGAACGCTAAATTAGCATATTCAGCAGTTACTACTGTAACGCTAGGAACAGGACCAAAAATAGAGTGCTTAATGTCTACATGAATAACAAACCTGCTTCCGGGAACAGGGGAAGACAAAGGCTCATTCAGATTAGGATCACTTCTAATCTTTTGAACAGCAAAAGGCATGCTAATAGATAAGAAAGGAATAACAGTACCGTCAAGATGCGTACCATTAACTAGGATATTTCCAATAGTGAAAGGACCAATATTCTCTGGAAGAAGAATAGTGTGCCTTACTGTATCATCTGCAAGAGCTTTACTTTGTGTAAGTCCAGCGTATCCTGTAAAAACAATATCGCCTCTTGCTACTTCATCTTCTTCGGAAGGATCGAATCCAAATTCTGTACCTATTTGAAAGCTGTGAATAGACATAACACTAAAACCAGTCAAGGCTCCAGTAATTAGTCTTTTACCTTTATTCAAAAATTTAGCTTTAATATCTGACATATCCGTATCTCATTCTGTTATAACAGAATTAACAAAGAAGTACCTCGGTTTCACTAATTATTTTCACCTATTAAGCTCATTCGACGAAGAATATTAGGGTGTAATTCTTCTGAAAACCTACCAAACGACATTGTACTGCCTAACCATTCATTAGCGTCGTTAGAATCAGAGCCTTCCCTTTCAAAAGTAAAGACAGTAAAAGGAGCGCCAAGTAACTCAGTTACAGAGCCACCGTTTAGACTTCCTCTTATAACACCTTCAAACCATGATACGGCTAATTTAAACATCGCTGACAATGGGACAAAACCTAAAATAATTTCTTCTACAATTACGTCTTCTAGCGTTATTAAATATTTTATAAAACCGTCATCTGGATCACGAATGATTTTTATGCAATTACTTTCTGTTCCATCGTCCATTTGCCATAAAATTTCGGTACTGAATGTGTTTGTATCCGCTATAGTACCTTGAATAACAATCGTACCGCATTGACATTGTACATTGTAAACTATGTGGTTATTAGGGGTTTCATAACCATTCACTTTAGTTAAATACTCATTATAATCGGATACAATCGGACTATCCCATCCTGTCCAGAATAGGCTTCCAGCCCAATAAGCCTGTCTTACAGGTAATAATCCATCCGGTGAAGCGTTTAACCATGGATACTTTGTACCCCACGTTTCATAAAAATCTTCATAGTTTTTTATTAATGGGTTACTCCAGAAGTTTCTACCAGAGCTAATTACAAAAGCTGGTGTGTTTGTTCTAGTATCGTTATCCACGAATATTTGATTAATCGGTTCTTCCCAAGCCCACCGAGTAACATCTAAATCGGTAGCGAAAGTTTTGAAAGTTGCTACCTTTTGAGATAGATTCGAGAAATCAAACCTATCTAGTAATCCAGGCAGATTTATAATTATGTTGAATATTAGTTTAGTTCCGACTGTAGTTAAAGAAGTCTGAAACTTAAACATAGAGTGTTCTGATATAGAAATTAAAAATGCTATACCATTATTAGCTCTTAATAGTATATTGCCAGGTCTGAACTCTAATACATTTTTGTTTATTTCACAGGAAATAAGAACTTCTTCCGTGTGAATTGGTGTGATAAACATATCATCTATAGTACCAACATGTAATAATTGGTCTACAGGATCTGTTATATCCCTGTCTACTATTTCTCCTATACCTGAACCAATCTCAAAGCCAGTCAATTCTAGCTTATCAATAAGGTTATTACTTTGATCTTGTAATAGCGCTAAACCAGAATTGAGAAGAAAGGTTTTCATAAAAGTTATCCTTAATCCAAGGATACAGCGACACTACCAATAGCGAAAGAAAGCGTGTCACCGTCATTAATTGTAGCTGGTGTAATTGGAGCCCATGTCAAAAGATTACCAAAGGTAGAAGCGTCATATAAACCTGTAGCCACAATAGTGCCGAAATCCCCACCTGTAGCTGTAAAAGATATAATGGAAGAATTGGAAATAGCCCCGTCTATAACAGAACCCAAAGACACTACTTCTCTAGAATAACCACCGCTGGAAACTTCCGTACCACCTCCAGCATCAGAAGGAGTAACTGTGAATAGGGCTAAGTAAACATTTGAGGGTGCGGTATATGGAGAACCACCAAATACATGGTTCATTACAGCATTTTCTAGGTAGTTTGTAAAACCTGACATTTAATTTCTCCTATTTCTAAGAATTAGTGGTTGATCCTATTAGCGTACCAGTACCACTATATATAACGCGATTGTAACCGTGTATGGAGGAACCTGCTGCGCCTCCTGCTGAACCGGGATTTCCCGCTCCAGCTTCACCCGCTGTTCCGGAGTCACCTTGAACACCGGCTGTACCGTAACCACCGCCTGGGCCGCCATGTCCGCCAGAACCAGAAGTACCAGGCCCAGGCATACCTATTGATCCAATCGAGCTAGATTGTTGCGAACCTGTTCCATTTCCGCCATTACCTCCTACACCGCCGTTAACTAAAACGGATTCATCCTTAGTACGGTATACCGCCCAATAGTAAGAAGTTTGATTAGAACCTCTATGATAAGTCCATCCATCACTACCTACAACGGATAATGGATTTTGATCATGCCCTGTATTATATACTTGTACGTTATTCCATTGAACTGTAGTTTGATTTATTTGAGAATGATAAAACCAAGCATATGGTGGTGAGCTACCAGGGTTTTCATACATTTCACCAACAGCTGGTTCCCTAATTAGCTGTGTTTCATATCCTTGACCTCCCTGTCCTCCCATACCACCGCCACCACCACCACCACGTACTACACCATTATTTATGAAAACAATATTAGAACCACCAGTTATATTAAAAGCATGCCCACCGTTACCACCTACAGGTGATCCAGCGGTACCTCCAGCACCTCCTACACCAGAAACAATGCCAGTGCTGGTGATTTCAATGGTTAATTTACCGCCTGGAGCTGCCCCTATTTGTATTGGACCCCTTGACGAATTTACAATTAGGCGTTTATCTATATCCGCAAAGTACGAACCAGCTTGAACATTGTTAAACAGTATTCCTATACCCGCTAGATTTGGGTTAGTTGGAGCTACAACTACCAATTCGGAAGTGTAAAAAGATTTCCATACCCCGGCATCTCTGACAAACCCTTCTTTAACTGGCTTCCAAACTGCGCCATCCCTTACAAATAGACTTTTTACTTGCTTCCAACTACCGGAATCTCTAGTATGTATAGGCATTTATCTAATCTACCTGCAACCAAACATCACCATTAACACCACCAGAAGGTGCGCTTGTGGAAATTGTTACGTCTCTTAACGCCATAGATTTTACACCTATATTGGTGCGTATTCCAGCGATAGTAGTCGCTGCTGTTCCACCATTAGCTACACCCAAAGCTGTACCTGACCAGTCAGCGTTGTTAATAGTCGATTTACCGGCTAAACTACCCGCATCAGATATATCAGCTAGTGTATGAGTATGAGAAGTATTAGCCTTACCATCCAAAGCGTTCTGTATAGGTAGAGGCATTAATTCTGGTAAATCACCTGTTAGACTAGAGAAACCATCTAAACTTGTAACTATTTCTGAATACCAACCAGTAGTAAATGAAGCTGGGTCGGTTGCCCGTATTATAGCAGAAGATATGTTAATTTTTGGTCGATTCCAAGAAGTTCCAACATTTCCTAATACAATACACACTCTACCATTTCTATTATTATTAACAGCGCATTGAATAGGTACAGAAATACCAAGAGTTGTCTTCTGAACTACACCGAAATTAGCTGTAGTATTAAAATGCCCATATATTAAATGCTTCCCTCTAGCATGATTAGTTGTATATGTGTATATATCCACCTCTAGCATGAAAAACCCAGACATAATACCGTTATCTGGAAAATTCAATACAATCGCACCAACTGTGTTTGCTATAGTAGATGTAAAAGAAGCTGGACTAATTACATGAACGGTATCAGTATCCAAAGCTCCAGCAGTAGGAACTCCATAAATAGCATTATTACCATCAGTTACAAGCGAAGCATTAGAATACGTCCCAGATAACTGGCTATTTCCTAAAGCTCCAGCTAAATCAGAAAAACCTTCTACTTTAGCATCCAATTCACCAGATACCTGTTCAAAAACTTCTCGTAATTTATTTGGTTTAATTTGTCTAGTTACATTATCAGGAAGATTAGTAGCGATTAGATTGTCTAATTCTGCACTCATTGTACCTATTCCTTGTGCGAATTTTTACATGAATCCATCATCAAAGGCTTCATCATCAAATCCAACACCATAAGAGGTTGAATGGCTGGTTACACCTTCATAGCTAATAGATCTACTTATTGTTATAGTAGAATTAGATGAATAAGTGCTAACAACCTCAAAATTAACAGAAGACGGAGTTATAAAGTCACCTGAAGTATTAAAATTACTTACAGCGGTAAAGTTAACAGATTTTTGTAACTCTAGCCAAGGATGCGCGCTATAGCTTGAAACAGCGTTAGTTATAGACTGCGTAAATTGATTACCCGGAAGAGCGATATAACTAGTAATACCTTTATATAATTGGCTTTTAAACTGTATTGTATTAATTTTTGAATCAGTATCTGCTGAAAATACCGCATACCTGTTAACTACTCTAGGATATATAGCATAATCTGGCGTGTATACCTAGTAGAACGGGTCAATTTCTTCTAAATCATTATTTAGAAACAAATAGCCATTTAAATTCAAATCAATTTGAGGTATCGGTTCTGTATAACCTAAGTTAACTATAGAATGAGTCTTCCAATCGTATCTAGCTAATAAATTACTGTCTATTTGAGGAGCTATATCGCTATAAGTTCCAATGTTTACCTCAATTGAGCTTATTATGCGGTTTAATACCAGTTCAATTGGTGCAAAATAATAAAATAGGTTAATTAAATCGTTAAATTGTACATTGGGTGAGGCTAAAACATCATAGGTCATGTCAACATGTGATGTTAAATACTCACTACCTATGGTAGCCCCATTTTCCAACCGCATAGGGTTAGTAATTTCTTCTTCTGGTTTAAGGTATTCATAGAAGTCAAATCCTGGGCTATGATCGTTTGCGTAGTCTCCTCGGTCTCTTGTCCATAATTGAACAAGAGATAGTCGCATTCCTTTTATAAACCCGATGAAATTTATGAAATCTCTTTCACCAGAGTTCTGATATTTCCAATAACAGCCAGCGTAGTCTACTAATCTAGCGTATTCTACGTCTGAAATATAATCAGAATAATAGTCAACACCTGCAAAAGCCGCTTGGTTTATAAGAGTTTTTCTATCTTGCAGTACTTCTTTATATACTTGTATGGCTGTCCCATTACCTAACCCGAGAGTAATTTTAGCGTAATGAGAACCATTTTCCTCAATTATTTTTACGTCAGCTACTCTACTACGCTCAATACCTCTATTAGTTTCTACGTCTAGGTAATCACCACGTTTAATATGCTGTGAGCTTCTTATTCTAGATAACTGAGCAATAGGCTCTCCTATCTGCTCATCCAGAATTTTAGTCGTGGTTTTATATAAATTTTCAAATATAGGGTTATAACTAAGATTATAGTTAAGAAGTTTTACAAAATCTGGTTTATTTTTATTGCGCATAGTAATGGGTTACTCCGCGCTTGATAAATCGGTTCTTCCTAGATATGTTCTTCTAGGAGTATATTCGAGAGTTAGGTCTACTTCTTCTATACGAATATAGTTAGAATAACCTGCTATGATAGCGCCCCCATCTGCCGTAATACCGTAATCTAATTCGTCTTCTGGATCAATTTCTTGATTAGGATAGTTAAATTCAAAATTTGAAATATACTCAATCACATTGGCGTAATTAAAGTCACTTTCAAAATTACCCTCTAATATAGAAATAATATCCGAATCATATATAGAATACCCTAGTATTCCTGGCTTAGGCTCAGTAAATTCTTTTAATTTACTGGTTAATACAGAATTAATTTCGTCTAATCCTGCCTTAGTGTTACAATGTACTGTTGCGGTAACTTTAATTGGTATAATTATCGGATCTGATCGTTCAAATCTTAATGAAAAAGTAGACCTATTAGATAGGTATTCAACAAACTCCCCCCATTCGTCAGCGGTCATAAGGTTTGAAGGACTATTTGTTAACAGCGTAGTCATTACTACGTTTTGGAATGTTCTCAACCCCGGAGCATATTCAGCTTGTCCTCTGAATAAGGCATCACGGATATTAGGGTATTCCAGAGCTATAGCTTTAAAATCTGCTCTACGAATGCCAACACCGGATGAAGCCATCAAATGAGGACCGATTTGAGAGTATACCTCTAAAGGAACTTCGTTATCGCCACCAAAAGAGGAAGAAAGCGTAAGGCCGCTAACAGTTAAATTAAGAGAATCTATTACAAAGTTTGTTTCTGCTGGAATTAAAGAAGATTCCGAACCTTTAGTCTCTGCCCATACTATGTGTAATTGGTCATTTGCCTCTAGCTTTTTAGCATAGAGATCATTACCAAACATTATTTCAATATTGCCGGTTTCCAGAGTTTTAACAAAAACTATTTCTTGTTCTCTTTCAGCCATCCAAGGTCTAAGTTTAGCGTTACTTACCCATTGTGAACCATTAACAGATACATACACGTCTTCTTCTGATATAGCGTAATTCTCATAACCTATTTGCAAGGTTTCAAAAGGCAAACCTTCAGCCGGCCCCTGTCTAGAGAATACTGTACCTTGATAAAGTATTACTTCTTTAACTAAATCGAATACAGAATACGTAATTTCTTCTCTATTAAAAAATAATTCCCCACCTATTATTATTTGAGTAAATCTAGGAATGACAAAAATAGAAGTATGATCTGGAATAGTCAGTCTAACTCTTATTCTATTAGGGATTCTGCGACGAATTTTAACACCAAGGAAATTCATTCCTTGATAAACAGTGTCTTTTGAAGACCCAGGCAATACAAATGAGTTCTGAACTGCGCGTACAATAGCGAAATGAAGATAAGAAATACCCGCAGAGTAGTTTCTTAACAGGGTTTGACCAGTACCTGTATGAACAATGTCTTTCCAAGCCTTATCAGTTTGAAGTTCTTGAACAAAGGCATACAAAATATCTTCAAAATCTGGTTTAGTAGTTTGAAGTCTAAACTCATGAGGTAAAGCTTGCTCTAAAGATTCCTGTAAAGAAGCTGATAAATCTTGCCTGTTAACCGAATTAAAAAACACGGGATTATTTAGTTGGATATAATCTAAGGCTGCGTCTATTAAGGCGTTCACAACAGTCATATTATTTACCTAACAACTTCTTGCCTAAACAATCCTGTAGCGTTATCTATTATATTTACGTATGTAATTTGAATTAGGTATCCATCACCTGAATCTAACGGAGTTACAAAAGTATCACTTAGGATAACGAATATTCTATCACTCATCCATGTCATTAACGCTACGATAGTATCTGTTTCAATATTAAAAGCGGAATATATATTTACTGGGTCCATTATTCGGTAAGGAAGATTTGATCCATAACCAGGCTCAAAATCTTCTGTACCTATAGGCGTGGATAGAAGATTCTTTATATGATTAGTGATAGCCAAATTGTTATCAACTAGTAAATCAGAATGCTTTCTTGAAATACCATAATCGCAGTCTACATCACTAAACCGTAGTTTAGCAGGCTGAATTGCTGCTTTAACATTTGGTCTTTGACTATGTAACAACCATTCAGCCATGATAATCTCTTATAACTATATGAGGTTTACAGAACTTCTAGTAAGAAGTTTACAGAACCTCAATATGAGGTTTGATTGCTTTTATCTTCAATTTGTGGACGTTCTCTAGGAGAAACCCCTCCTGCTTCTCCACCATTGTTCAAATGTACTTCTACGCCATTAATATATATTTTGCCTTTAGCGGTAAAATACAAATCACCTTGAGCAGTAAAATACATATCAGAAGCAGAGAATATAGATTTAGCACCATCCGCGGCGGTATGTTCTGTAGTACCTGATCTATGCGTGTGATCTATGGTTTCTTTTTCAGAATTTACATTATAACGATTACCCGCATCATCTATGCTACCTCTGCTATGAGGATAGTTTTCTTCATCTTTTAGAAGTTCGTTATCTTTATTAACATCGTCAGTAGTAGGTGAACCCGAATACCTAGGATTATGGGGATCATTATCATCTAATCTGAAATATACTTTTGAATATAAAACAGGTACATTTACAGAACCAGCCCCAGCCCCCGCATTAGCCCTACCCTGTGTGGTATCAGGAATTGTCCAAGGAAGGTCTGCGTCTTCTACGTTGCGATGTAATTGAGCGCATCTTATTTTGACTCTTTGACGCTTTTCAGGGTCATTATTATCAATAACATACCCTACTAAATCATTTTTAGCTAGTTTAGGTCTAATATTTTGACCTATAGGAAGCAAACTAGGCATTAATTACCGCCTTGTGTTGTTATTACCAGTTTTTCAAAGAATCTTCCATTCATTATAGTCTTATTTATGGCTGTGACTATATATTTACCTGATAATTTAGTAGCTTCATTGGCAGTTCCAGGGTTTATAGGCCTAAAGTTAACGGTGTCTAGTAGCTCTAATTTAGTAGGAATATCAGTAAGAACTTCTATATCAAAAGAATATGTAGAAAGCACTCTAGGGTTTTGGTGTATTCCTTCATACCATTTTTCATGGGTATTACCCGCTAGAGGAGCCAAGGCATTAATTCTCATACCTAATTGACCAATAGTGTCTTTAATACCCGACATAATAGACGTAGCATTAGACATTAACTTAACAGCTACATCATTCCCTTCAAATATACTGCCGTCTTGATTCATACCTATTGAGGTAGATCCATACCCGTGACTAGCATTAGGGGAATTAGCCTTAGGTACTGTTATCCAATCTAAAATTGTATGTCCAAAAGATTCATTTTGAGATAAGGTTATACCACTACCACTACCGGCTATAAGATTACTTAATTTTTTCAGTTTAAGTTTACCCATATCTGTGATAGCCATAACTAAAGCGTCACCCTCACCCGCAAAAGATCTTTGTAATAAGTGATTAGCGTAACCTACAAATGGAAGTCTATTAGGTAGCCATGTCATGTCATCCATAGAGTCATCTATGTCGGTGGATAAACCTACTTCTCCAGCTAGCTGCTCTATAACTTTGGCGGCTGTACCCTTATACGGTTTGTCCACCATCTTTCTAAGCCAGCCAATATTATCAAGAATAGCATTAAATTCGATATGTGTAGATTTAGGTCTAGGAGTAACTTTTACATTTCCTGATACAAGGAAGTTTAAACCATTATATATATGGTGTGAAGGATTACCTATGGATACAGTGACTTTAGACCCATCACTCATTAAATTATCTAAAATAGAACCAGTATCATCTTTAAAACTTATATTAAAAGAAGGTAAAGCTTGCTGCACATTCGATACAACGTTTATAGCAGTCACATTAGACGGATTAAGATGTAAATCTTTTCCATCGACTTTTACTTCAAGAGCCCATTTACCTTCAACGCCCTGCATAACAAATTCCTATATTATAATAGTTTTGCCAACGTTGCTTTCAGCGGTTTCTTTTAAAGCTGTAGCTACAGAAATTGGATCGGGTAACAATATGTTTTCTCCATTTGGTATTTCATGTTGGTGAAGATACCCAGAGCAAGCTACAATCAAATACCATAGTGAAGTAGTACCATATATCCTTTGACTCATAGAAGTTATAGGGGTATTTCTGTAGGTAACAGATATTACTCTTGGCAATTTAAGTAATTTTATAAATTTTGGACTGCACGGATTTATCCAGTCGTTGTTTATTTCTAATACCGTAGATAATCTTAATTGCTTCGACGTTCCTGATGATAAAAAAGTAACAAAAGTTTCTTGTCTAGCTTCTTTTTCTGTAACATTAGTAGTATTCATTTGGACCCCCACCTAACCCCATAGCTCTAAGCCAATCACTTCTACCATATGTAACAGAAGTTCGTATGACCATATCTATTTGACCGCTAATAGGATAACCCCTATTGTCTAATCTAGCGTCAAATACAGCGTTGACTGATACTAGAATACAATCAACGAACATCATCATTCTTCCTATTTTTATGTATACACCATAACCAGAACCACCCCATTCAATACCAACATTAGGGCCGGGCGGAACTAAGAAATTATTTCCCATTGTTCGGTCGTTTCTAGGTAAAGCTATACTTTGTAGTTTAGCTATAGGCGCATATACATCCTTTAATCCACTATCTTCCGCGTCGAATAGAACTGTTAAAGGTATTTCAATTGGGGTTGTACCTACCCACATTTGAAAACTCATACCTTGGTGAATAGCATCCCAGCCAAAAATATTTGAAGCTCCTTGACCAGCCCCCCCTCCTAAAGGTGATATAGAAGACCAAGCTTGAGCAATAGTGGACGGTAGACGACTTTCCCACTCAGAGGATACAGCCAAGGCTAGTTGTTCTGGCATGTCTACTTGAACACCGAAACCATGTCCGGGGCACCATATATCCACCAAATATAGCGGGTTAGTAGTTTTAGCTACTCTATAATTGTCTGTAACATCTGAAATACTAGAGTTAAACGGCATAGTAATCTCAATTATTCATATGATGATAAAGTAGCGGATACATCAATTCAGGATCAGCGTAATGAGGTATATTTGATAAACTAGCTCCTGAATTACCCCCCATTGGGTTTTCAGGTGGTTGAGTGTTAACTGTAGGTACATTTTGAGAAAAATCTACTGATGATGGGATAGTTATACCTGTAGAAGCATTGGCTATCGAAGCTTCAGGATTAACATTTGGTCGTATTTTTTCAGCTGCTACATGGGCTGTAGTAGCCTGATGAGCCTGATTAATTCGATCTTCTACGATAGCGCCAGACGCTGAATTAGCATATAAACCACTACCTAGTCTGTTACCCTTAGCTGAACTTTGAGAACCTTTTAAATGATCCGGTAATTCAGAAGCTGCAGCTTTATTTATACCAAATATAGACCCTAAACCGCTACTTTGAGAATAGTGAGCTACAGCTTCTTCATGAGTTTTGGGGCTAATAGAAGCTATTTCTACAGGGATTGGCGCCATTCCAGATGAAGGACTAAGAGCCGAGGCTAAGTCAAATCCAGCTCTTTGACTTCTACCACGTTCCATCGCAGCTTCTATATTACGTTCTCTGGAGCCGTATTCCATGGTTTTACCCCAAACACGACCATCAGCCCCAGTATTACCTAGATGTATACGGCCGTCAGCCATATAACCCGGTCCAACGCCAACATTGGTAGCACCAGCTTTAAATGCATGTTCTACAAAATTTTCTATAATCTTACGATCTTCAAGATTACTGTATCTAAGCTGTCTTTCTGTACCATCGGGGTTAGTAACGAACATGTCAAAGTCAGCCGCGTTACCGTGGTCATGGTTCTTAGATCTACCTGTACGTCTAGCATTTTTCTTACTCGCTGGGTCTTGTCCACCAGAAGTAACAGAAATACGGCTAATTCCAGCCTGACCCCCTGCATATTGTATAATATTCTTCATATCAGAAGTTATATCTTGATTTCTAACACCCCTGTTATTCATATCAATAGCGATTTGAGCCGCCGATCCACCCGTTACTTCTGGTAAAGCAGCAGCTAACCCTATATTAGGGGCAGTAGAAGCGATCGTAGGAAAGGCTGTTGGACCACTTTGCCCAGATAAAGCTAGGGCATCTTTAACTTCGTTCTTATATCTATTTAATACACCAGAACGTCTGTCACCTGTTAATCTAGTATCTGTATCAATATATTTAGCACGCTGGTCATAAAAAGCTTGTATTTGCTGTTGTTCTGTCATATCCGCAAAACCTTCTAAGGCTGCGGTTCTATCTAGAATCTTTTTGATACCACCATGTTGAATAGAGCCACTAAATAGAGCTTCTTGTATACCCCTATCCGATGTTTTGAATCCTAAAGATTCGGCATGTTTTCTAGCAGGTTCATACCAAATATTTTTAGCGGATCTATCTTGTGCGGCTTCAAAAGCAATTGGGTTTTCTCTAGCAACCTGCTTCCACCTATCATTAAAAGCTTTCGTACCGGGGGATAATCCTTCAAATTTAGCAGCGTATTCTGGGTTATCCCTAAAGAAAGTTTGTAAACCACCTGCTTTATAGTCAAATTGGTATTTTCCATAAGCTCTACCACCGTCACCGCCTACGGTGTCTACCTTACCTTCATATTTAGCAGATATAGATCCTAATCTAGCTGAAGACCCCGTAGGATCTACCGTTCTCATAGATAATCTTTGGGCGTAAGGCCCAGCTTCTCCAGAAAATCCCTCTGGAGTTCTAGTACTAAATCCTGTGGCATCGTGTTGAGACCAACCTTGGGAAAACTTACTATCCCCCGGTCTTATAGACAAATCTCCACTAAATAGACTTCTACGGCCTCTATCATCTGTAGATCTACCTGCTGGGGGAGAAGCGACATATCCAGTAGAAGAAGAATCCGCATCGGCTTTATATCCGCCCGGTCTACGAAGTACAGGAGATGTAGCAAAACCAGCTTCACCTAAACCATCCCCCATACCAGGCAATAACCCTTTAAGTCGGTCATATTCTATTTTTCTAGCTTCTCTATGGTCTAATTCCATATTTTTGAAATTAGTGTCTAAACTACCAGTTAAAGCTTCTGTCTGGTCTTCTAAAGCTTTTGTTACAGGGTTAAAAAAAGTTCTAGCTCTGTTATACATAGTAACAGCTTCGTTTTGAAACTGATTACCTATAGCTCCTATAATACCCTTACGTCCTATTTTAGTATCATACCCAAGTAATCCGGTTAACCAGTCAATACCAGAGCCAGCACTATGATCTATATCCTCTAACAATTGCGATAAATTTGTTGCGCTACCTGGTCCTAAATTTTGACTAGCTATAAATTTATCAGGCAACCCAAAGAGAAGTGAATTAAGATTTGAGCCTATACCTGATACGTATCTATTACCTAACCCTGTGTCTTTACCTGTTTTTAGCTGCTGACCAACATCCATAGTAGCCATATTATAGGCCCCTAAACCTATAACAGCGGGACCACCTATTCTACTTAGAGCGCTAATACCCGTCTTGGACATAGCGATTCTAGCAGTAGCTGCCCCAGCTCCATATACTCCTCTGCCTGCGTACATACCGGCCTTAGCCAGCATACCAACACCCCTACTAGCAATACCAAGGACTGTTGAAAAAATACCTGACATAGCTGCCGCGACACCAGCTACGCTCGCTAATCCCATCTTAACTAAGTTGGAAGAACTTGAAGCAGCAGCTCTACTAATAGCTTTAGAACTATTACGTAAGCCTACACCACTACTATCAAAAATACCTTTAATAGAACCTCTAGCTGAATGGTTCCATCTTTTCATAGACTTATTAATAGCTTCTTGAGTCTGTTTAGCTTGGATTTGGGAAGCTTTACGCTGTCTTAACTCATCTGCGTTACGTCTAATACGCTCAGACCTATCCATGGTAGCTCTACGTGAGCGTTCCATTCTTTCAGCAGAGCGTTGAGAAGCCTCGTACCTTCCACCAGAAGATGAAGTCCGTCTATCCATGCGTCTACCACGTCTAGACATTCTTCCAGCCATACCTCGGCTATCACAGCAACACTGTTGCTGCATACCCTTAGCACCAAATCCAGCTCTATTAAGAAACCTTTCAAATCTATCTATAGTATTCGTAAGAATTTGTGGCTTAAACACCTTTAATAGTTTATAGGCAAACCATGTATACTTAGCCAGAGTAAGTATCTGACTAAGCATGGTCTCTTTAGCCATAATTTTAGTATGTTTGGCTATGTGCTTAAGGTGTTCTTCTGAATTTAGAGTGGATTTCAGTAGCTGCGCCTGAAATACCCTAGTAGTTTCATCCAATTTATCCAGTTTATTCTTCTGTTGTTTGATTTCAACAGATTCTTTATAAGCAGCGGCGCGATCGTCTGTAGAAGAACGATCATTCATTATATTTTTTACTCTATCACTATATAATCCGCTTGCTGTAGCCATATTCTAACGCCTTTTCAATATAGCGTTCAACGCCTGAGCCTGTTGTTTCATCATTTGAGCTATGGCGTCTACAATAACTTTTAAATTACCGATGTGTTTAACTGGATAAGGGTCTAAGGTATCTGAATTTCTACTGTCTGTTACTAATTTTTGGTAATGATGGAAGAATTTAATAGCTGGGTCAGTCTCCAATATGTGTATTCCTCTATATTTTGCTAAGTCATAGCAAATATCAAGAAGAAATATTGGATCGTACAGGGGGAAAGAAATCCGTCGAAGTAATAGAAACCTCAACGACCTCCTCTTTAGCCTCTATTTTTTCACCTTTTTCCAGCTTAAGTTGGATTTCTTCCGCTTCTTTTTCCAATTCTTCTGCTAGTCTAAGGAAAGCTAATACTTGTTCATCAAACTCGGAAGTATGAGTAACAGTAGGTATATTAACGATGCGTTCTCGTATCTCTTTAGCTCTTTCCTTGAAGAATTTTACTGCCGCTTCTGGCTTAAATCTAGGATCTTTAAATTTAACAGTTTCAATCACACCATGAGTAATTAGCTCAGAGAACGCTTCAATCTCATCAATAGCTTCAAGGCCTAGCTCATTTTCGATCTTATCTATTTTCTTTTGAGCGTAATCTTCGTAATCCTCTGATTCTTCTTTAGAAAGATGTACGTATTGTGCGTATTCTAATAGATATCTTACGTCTTCTGATACGGAATCCCCGAAAAGTAGTTCCATATCCCTAACACGCGGGAAGGTAAACCCTTTTTCCTGCCACTTTTTGTATTCTGTGGCTGTCATTTCCAGCTCTTTTATCTCCAAATCGGATTTACGTACTGTAATGTCTACAATATTCCCATATCTGGAAGTATGCTTAAATTTCAAAGGAGACTTAGGATAGCTATTATCCCTTATCCAATACATAGCAAAAGTGAGGTCAGCTGGAGTAAGATCGCGTATATCCACAGAAATACATGCGTTAAGGGCATCCAATAACATGGTATAGGATTTATTCACATTTGCCGCATGAATTTTACCTAACATAGTGAATTTCAGCGGTCTAAGGAACACTTCTTTAAAATCGTAAGGTATGCAATGTGAAGGCAGTTCCTGTCTAATCCACTCGTCCCCTAAAGAAGATGTAACTTTAGCTGCTGGAATCTCACTTTCTTCCAGAGCTTTAGGTTGAATAACGTATACTTCCTCTAGTTCTTCTTCCTCTTGAGCAGCTAAAGGACTAGTGTATTTCTTTGTTACTTCTTCACTAAAGGGGTTTTTAGGTGTATCTGGTTCAGGTCTATTAACAACAGGTTTAGCGGGGGTATCCAACTTGAAATCATCATCGTCTACAGCTACACGCTTCATGTCATTTTCCTTTGTGTTCTATTTTTATTTATTCTTGTGGATCAACTCTATCTACACTAAACAAGCAGGCAGTTTGAATCCTACCTTCTTCGTCTTCATGAGTTAGATTATACGGTATTTTATCAGTAGGCCAGCAGCCTTCCAAATGATAAGTTAGAATAGGAGAGTTCGACGTTAGACTATACATATAAGCGTACATGGATTTTTTATAGTCTACTGGTAATCCGTAGGAACCATTGGTTCTATACACTTGTTTACGCCATCTCTCTAACCACCTAGCTACTTGAAAATCGTGGGTTTCCCAAAATACTACTGTAACGCCGTCTATATCACGGAAATCAGGATAAAACCGCTGCGTACCTTGAAAATGTCTACCTTTAGGTGGGTTTTTATCAAAAGGTAGTTCTACGGTTTCAGCTATACATTCATACGGATGAGATACATCTGGAACAGATAGAAACCATCTGCTAACTAGAGCGGGGTCTTTAATAGTTAAAGCGCTAGTGAAATTAAGCATCAACCAGCACCTCTCATAGCTTCGTATAGATCTTCAATAGAGGCCGAAGTTCCATCTATATCAACCTTGTCTACATTGAAAGTAACTTGAAATTCTACAGCGTTACTGTTTTCTGATGAAGCTTCTGGTAGTGTTATAACAACTGGAAACATATTATATAAATCTGCTTCAATAGCAGGTTCTCCAAGAGTATTTATATACTTAAATCTACCATTTGCTGCGTATTGGGATTTCAATAGAGAAGTACCATCGTCTAGATTTCTAACTAGTTTATACCACGAAAAAAGCGATTTTACGTTTGAACCATCAGAAAGTTCATAAAAAGAACAATTAAGCGTGTTATCAAAAGATAACCCGCCTCTAAAACCTAGTGAATGTCCTAGTAATTTAGCTTTAATATGCCCTACACCAATGTTAGGTATGGTAACTTGCGTGTTAGTCAGCATTAACTGCTTAACATTGATAGCAGCTATACTAGGAAAATACAGCTCGTGTCGGCCTCCTCCTAATATATCTGGTAAAGCATTTAATTCTTGAAATGAAACAGCCATGACACAAATAAAAACCCGTGGAAGTAATCCTTATAAGAGAATTAACTTCCACGGGTCTGATTTTATCTAAAAATCTATTTTAGTATAAATAGATTATTGCTTAGCTATGTAAATAAGTATTAACGAATACCGACAGTGGATGGTATAAGCCTATCATATGAGAACATAGCGGGAATAAGCATAGGAGTTGAACTAGTACCATCCAGAGTTACATCTGAAATTTCCTGAATGAAGAAGTTTTCCAGACGCATAGTTCCAGCCACTGCTCCAGTCGTATTATAGATAACTAGTGAGGCAGTAGTTGAATAAGTGTCTTTATAAGCACTGGAATTACCGGAGTCAGTACCGACAATAAATTCGTCCCACGCCTTGAGAATAGTCCAAGCTTCAAGGAACGAACCTTCAACGTAGCTAACAGATAGCTGGCGAGGATACATCTTACGGCCACGGAATTTAAGAACGTGTCCATGAAGAAGGGATTCAAATGCTTCGTTGCTGTATCCCGGAATCATTGCCTGCTGGCAACGTAGAGTAAGTTCTTGAGTGGAACCACCTAGAGGGATATTGGGGATGATAAGTTCATACGCTTCGGCACTAATAGTATCCGAAAGGTTGTTTAATTGAGTAAATGAAACTCTTGCCATTATCTATAGTCCTATTTTATGTAATCCTAGATTTCTTCAATAGGATCAACTATACACCCATATCTATGAGTTCCTCGAACGAGGCCCCCGTTCTAGTAAGAATAGCCCTAACATGGATACCTTTGATAACCTGTGTAATCTTTAGGTAAACATCATAAGCAAGCTGTTCGGCATCAATTACATCAGGAGTATTATTGCGAGCATCGCAGACAATACGATAGTCATAAAGACCACCCATACCGTCGCCACGAGTCATAGGACGAAGAAGCGTATGTCCTAGTTCGGTAGCTTGAATACGAGTCCATTCTGTATTGGGGTCGAAAATCGTCCAGTCCAGTGCGTCGCTAAGTCCAACCTTAATCCTGTTAAGAATACGTCTAGCATGAACAGAAGAAAGAACTGTCTTCTTACTTTGCAGAGTTTCTTCACCCATAACAACTGGACCGATTTTAGGACGATCCTTGATTACATTAATACCGACAGGGAATAGTAGTTCTTCCTGTGGATCAGTGTAAATATGACGAAGCCCAACAGCAAGCGTTACTTTACCTCTGTTAAGACCAGCGGGAGCTCCAATATTCTGTGTTAGACGATCAGAATAAGCATAAGTAGCACCAACAGGACCGGACGGAGGAATAAACCTACGTTCTGCAGTATTAATATCTTCGATTTCAATGTCCGGTGTATACATTGCTCCGTAAGTAGAGTCAATATCCAACTCAAACATACGATAATCACGTAGGTCTTGGGGGTGCTGTCTATCCGAAGGAGCATCTAAGATAGCGATACAATCAGAACGACGTTCTGCTAGCGCAACCATTTCCTTCTGTACTGAAATAGCGGTATAACCAGCATTAAGAAGTACGTCTACAGGGTATTGAACTCGATCTTCTATTGCCAGCCAACCCTGACGAACTTCAGCAGAAGTAACGGCTAGACCATCATCACCATTACTAAGGTAAGAAACAGTTGAATTTGTAGAGGCTGGAGTACCAAATTCGTCATACAGGCTGTCATTGAAGGATTCAGCAGTCTGTAGAACACGAATATTAAGAGAGCGGGTTGACGATCTATTAACTACGTGCTCTAGATTCTGTTGATAACCCATAGAATTTAGCTGTCTACGTAGAGAAACAGTAAAGGTTTCAACAGGTAGATTAAGATTACTACGCTCAAATACCCTAAGACGGAAGGAATGGTCAGGATCAACTCCCGACATAACCGAATTGACTACAGCCGCTACCTGCGATGAACCGCTAGATACAGTTAGGTTAGAGAACACAACCGTATTAGAACCAGGCTTCTTAGCTATGATAAGAATAGACCGATCATTATCGTTGGAACCGGGAACAGATTCGACTTCTGCCGATTCAATATCAGGGTTAAGTTCTAGAGCGGTAGCAAAAGCCGCTAAAGTAGCGTCAGAACTATTACTGTAGGCTGTAGATACATTTACCCCATTAACATCGACAGAAATTGTATTACCCGTAATAAGAGGACCAGCAATAGCCAGACGGAAACGCTGCCTTACACCGGGGTCAATATTATCTACAACAACACCGTAGTTATTCGCCCACGAACCAGGATTTTCCGCGAACACGTCAAACAGATGCGCGGTTTCTACGATTTCCACATCTGCTTGAGAAGCCCCCAAAGTAATTTCAAAATCAGAAAACTCAAGACTATTAGTCTTTGAAACCCTGATAATGATAGTACGGTCATTGATAACCGTAGCGGAGTTACCTAAACCAAATGAATTTAGGTTAACCTGAATAGAAGATGCGAAGGCAGCCCATGTAGCTGCGTGAGAAGACGCATACGTAGTGGTGGCAGTCTCAACTGTAGAACCATCAGTTATATTGATACTAATTACGTTAGCTGTAATAATATCTGCATCAATTGTAAGAAGATAATAAGATTCTAGACCTTCATCCTCATACGAACCTTCTGTTCCTGGGCTTTGAACATAGATAAGACTGTTAGAAACAGCGTCTTTAAGAACTGACAGCTTAGAATACTTAGCGTCTTTCGTAACACGGTTGACAAGAAGATGTTTGCTCTGCGTCATAAATGACGTAGAGGTATCATGCGCAAAACCAATCGTAGGATTAGCTACAGAACCATACAGATTACGAAAATCCTCATCAAGACCACTTTGGTAAGTAGGCTTAACTGGACCTCTCTCAAAGGCACCAACTACAGCACCAATGGTACTCTCAATAAGAGTTACCCGCTGAGTAAGATCAAGAGTAGTAATTTTAACTGATGGCCTAAGAAAAATAGGTAAGCCAGTCATTATTGTGTACCTCTAGGTTATCTTGTAAAAATATAAAATTATTTCTTCTTCTTCTTATCGTCCCAAGACTTATCTACAGCCTTTTCATTCGCTACCACAGGAGCAGGTATATCTTCCTTTTTCGATGAAATAAGGCCGTGCTTAATCAGGTCTTTAACAGAAGGGGAAACCATCTTGAAAAATGTAGAAGAAGGAATGCCGCCTAACAGGTTGGCGTCAATCTTTACTATAGCGTGACTAGGAACAACTAGCTCTTCATTATCCTTAATAGGGATATTTTTAGTAATGGCTGTCTTGTTCTTAACAACGAAAATCGGAAATTCTTTAACGAGGGATTCAAACGGAGTCATTTGTTGAGTTCTCCTAGAGTGCTACACAACTAAATAAGAAACGGACGCCGGCAGCGTTATTGGGTTAGTATTGGGGTTTGTTAATGTAACTTCACCCGAAAAAGGAAGAACAACCGAAGATTCCTTGACTTCTACCTCAAATTCTTCATCCGCATCGTTCTTAAACAGAATTAGTATTTGAGGACTTACACTACAGACGAATAGCTTCTCTACAGTCAAAGTAATAGGAGGATCCCCCGGTAATAGCGACACTTTAGACAGAGCGTACAAATCTATATCAGCTAGCGAAAAGGAAGAATCCATAAGAATGGTCTTCCTTCTTTTATCAGTAGAGGTTGTTACTAAAGAAGTGACTATTGCGGCCATAGAATGTTATCCCTTAAATCTAGGGGAGTCTTTATTAAAATAATCAGTGTAATTTATAGTTTGAGAAAGATCCATGTAAGGACTACCTTTGAAAAAGATTTCAGAATCATCAGCATCTGTAGTATTGAATACCACATTGCGTATCATTCTATGGTCTTCTACGTAACCTATATGAGTTTTAAGTACAATTATAAACTCGTACTCGTAGTATTCACCAGAATCGTCGGTAGTTTCGGCCAAAGTTATTGAGTTATCGATGGTAATAGAAGTTTCTACTCTAAAACCACTATCGTTTTTCATTACAAAGCCGACTCTAGGTACGTGATAAAGTAATATATGTGCTAGGGATATCACGTCTTCCTGACTATCGGATTTGAAATAAAAGCCTAAACCTACTCTAGCTCTACGTAGATTCTCCATGGTAATAGTACCATTCTCTACGTCGCGATTAGTAATATACCCTTGAGTAGCCCTATGCTTCTTCAAAGCACCTAATTCATCATCTAGAGACATTTCCAAGATAACGGAATTTAGTATAGGATACTGAATTTTAGTAGCATTATTAGCGTAGGCTTCTCTATTTAAAGAAGCTTCTAACTGTCTAAGATATCTACGATTACCTACCATTTTACCTGTCAGTGGTTTCTCGTTATCTTTAGACCATTCTCTATTCAACCAAGCTAATACTTGTTTGATAGAGAAATTGAGAATACCACTTTTCTTACGTAAATCAGACATTAGGCTTGAACAAACATTTTCATAATGGACTCACGGAAAACTTGTCTAGCCGCATCATCTGTCAATGATTGAACGTTACTAGCAACTGTATTCGCAGTTTCACTATCTAACAGGGTATCCATGTTAACAGTTTCTTCGTCCTCAAACTCGTCATTGAAGCAAGCAGATTCAATAATACTATCGACTGGATCACCGTCTACAACCGAAACAATTTGAATACTATCTTCTACGTCCTGTGGATTCATACTTTGAAGTTCATCCAAAGCTATTTCCATCATGTTCATAGCTATATCGCGGTTATTCTGATGACAAGAATCACACGCTGCTACTAACATAGCCTTTACTTTATCAAGTGAAGAAATCATATTTCGGTTCCCTAGCACAAAATATAATAGGGTGGTAATGTTGCCACTACCACCCTTATCATTAAAGGTTACTGATTACGCTTACCACGAGCAACGGCCTTGGCATTACCAAGAGTAGCCGAAATAACCTCGTTAAGAGACCAACCACGAGCCGGAACAAACTTTTCATACTCGTCAATCGGAGTAGCATTAACCGGACCACGATCAGTGTATGCACCAAGGAACTCTGGAGCGCCACAGACGATAAATTCACCACGCTCAAGAACCTGCAGGTTACGATCACGATAACCATCGGTAAGAATGGACATACCTAGAAGATTACCGATACGACCAGACTTGATGATTTCCCACTTAGTAACCGGATCAAACCACTGTGAGAAGTTGCTACCGCCGATGGCGTCATTGATAAGGTCAATGGCTGCTATACAGGTTGTAGCCGGAATCCTCCAGCGGTCAACATTTTCCTTGACCGCAACGAGGTTAGTCTGCGACCAAGTACCATTGAAGTATGTAATATCATTGTACATACCGTCAGCAGTACGCATCATGTTGACAACGTGCTTGTCTTCCTGAACGAAAATCTGTTCAAGACCTTGGAAATACTTTTCCTCAAGAACGTCGCTGTTACCCTGATGAATCTCGATAAGTTCAACACGGGGAGTTGCAGTAACATAGAACTCTTCCGCAAAGAGATACGTATCGCGGACGTACTGCGGATAAATCATCCCAACGCCGCGTGAACGAACGGCGGTAACATGACGTTCCTTGATACGAACGCGAGGAACGGAACCTTCCTGAACATCACCACGGAAGAAGACCGAACGCATGAAACCGTCTCTTTCGAGGCGAACGTCGATATCTGCCGCGATAGCAGAGCCTAGTTCAGCCCAATCCTTAGGAGAATGGATAGCTTCACGGATGGCCGCAGCCTTTTCTGCACGGATTGTATTACGATCCTGACGAACACCGTCCGAATCAAAGACTTCACCGTCCTGAATCATGCTGGCAATGTCTACCAGACGCTGCATAAGTTCCTGTTTAGAACCGGCATTGATTTCACCGTTACGCCCAACGATCATATCGTTGGAGTTACGAAACCTTGACTCAATAACCGGAGTAGGGTGGTGGTTAATACGCATTATGTTAAATCCTTTATTAAAGAGTCAGATTACTCGGTGATGTATAAGCCGAGGAACGAATCTTCCGAAGATGGAACACTAATAACCTTACAGCCAGTAGCAGTGTTTGAGCTGGAAGTAAGAGTAAACTTGCCATCACTGGTAATATAGACCGGAGTGGCACCAGTCCAAGCATTCCAGTTCGAAGCAATATCGTACATGGTAGTGAAGGCCATACCAGTATTCATAACACCGATGGTTCCAATGTCGGAAACATTGTGTGAACCATTCTGGTGGAAGTTATACTTCATGATAGCTTCCTGAAAAGTGATCGCGTAGTTGTAACCAACTTCAATCACTTCACTAGCAAGAGTAGAATTGACAGTGATTACGCCGTTCGAGACAGAGTATTCAGTGGCGTTGGTAGGATTACCTGACGTAAGAACGGTACGAGCACCACCAGCAGCGACATGAACCACTCGAAGGCTGCTGCCCTGCGCTGTTTTACTAAGAGTAACAGTATAAGGTGCAGTCGCACGAACAACGAGAGTCTCGAAGTACGGAACAACGGTAGGGGTGGCTGCACGACCAACCGCAACACCAGCGAAGGCTTCATTACCACCGCCGACAGACGGACGAAGGCCACCTTCGCCACCATCAAGCTGCCATACCAGAGCGCTACCTTCCTCGATCATCGGAGCCGAAGAATGAGTCCTGTGAACATAGTGTTCAACGAGCTTTGACCTGTTAATATCTAACATTTCATATTTCCTTTATAGAGGGAATGTATTAACGAAAGAGCCTAGCGTACTTGTTAACTACAGGCTTCTTAGTTTGAGGATTTCCGATAAACTCCGCTGTTTCTACTGTTGACACTGGTGGAACATAGGAAGCTGTTTCGGTACGATCATCATCGATACTGCCGATAAACTCGGACTTGGAAACAGTTTCAGCGATACCTTGGATATAATCTTCTGACTTGGAAGAAAGCTCCTTAGCCTTTTCCACGCCTGCTTTAATATACCCATGAGAATGCTTCGCAAGAGTACGACGAACTTCACGATTAGCGTTCTTTACACCATTACGTGAAAGTAGAGACGCTAATTCATTGGCTAGTTCATTATCACACTCGAACAGACCTTTATTGATACCAACGAAGGATAGTTCAATAAGGCGGGCCATGCCATTAATAGATGACTTGACTTTTTCTTCTGCCTGAGTATTGATAGAAGCTATTTCTTTTTCAAGACGCTTGTTGAACAAATCGCCAACCTTGACCTTGAAAGTAACAGGCGTGTAACCGTAGGCAGCCAGTTCCGAGGAGTTCAGATTACTACGATTCATATTGAAGACAGGCTTAAACGCCTGAACAAGGCGGCTACCATCAGAGAACAGTGGGGCAGCCTTCTCAGAAGCCCTAGAACAACGAAGTGTACCAACATGGGTTTCGCCAACGAAGGCAGCAATTTCACTGTTATCGTTGGTAAGAGTAACCAGCTTAAGGTTAGCTTCATCGTCAGCGATAGCCATCGCAGGAATTTCCTGAACAGTGCCATCGTTAATTACTTCTTCTGAAGCCTGTTCCTGAACAGGTTCCTGTTCGACAGTAGGAGTTTCCACAGGGACTTCAGCAGTTACTTCTTCCGAAGCAGTTTCCGAATCATCGGAATCAGTAGTGTCAACATTTGACGCCACGACTTCTTCTTCGTCGCTATTTTCGTCAGCTTCGTCGTCATTGAAAATAACAGCTTCTTCATCGTCCGAGTATTCCTCATCCGAGTTTAAAGAATCGTCGATATTTTCAAACTCGTCTTCATTATCGGAATCGTCAGTATCAGAATCGGCAGCCTCCGCGTAGTGAAAAGCAGTTTCCTTACCAGTAAGAGGACAGTAACCTTCTTCACCACCAAGATCAAAAGCTAGGTCTATATCAACACCAAAAACAACATCGTCATCGGTACGAATAGCCACTAGATTATCTAGCTGTTGGAAGTCATCGCCTGTACATTCCTGCTGGGACTTTTCAATGTAAGGTAGAAGATCGCCAGTAACAGGATTGTAAATCTTGTCAATGTTAGACACAAGATTCAAACCCTTACCATCAGAGAACGCACGAAGAATCGTCTTCTGACTCGCGACCTCACTCGTAGAAAGAAACATCATAACGGGGAACGCACAATCCTTGAGCGTCTCCGCCAGTTTTGGAAATTTCTTTGGCATAAATTTGCCTCCAAAATGAGTGGGTTAACGTAAATTTCCGTATGATATACAAGGTTAATCGTGTACCATGTGATAGAATTACAGAAACCAATACAAAACAACAACTTAGAGGAAATTGGGGTGAGCCCTAATGTTCCCAAAATACAAAATCACGCACAAAAATACCCCGGTAGAACTTAATCTACCGGGGTTATCGCTAGTATTACCAGAAATTTATGTTAAAATAGGGAATCTAGTTTGTTTTGTTTTGCTAATTGTTCGAGCTTATTAAGATTAGTTATATAACTCCGTTTATCCGCATAACTGTTAAACTTAGCTAATCCCGCATTTACAGATAATGAGTCTAATACTGTAAAGGTTTTGTTATTTTGATGACTGGTAATGTCAAAAATGGTAAAACTTGAACCATAATTTCTGTTACCTGAACCAGTACCGTGCCAACCTTCTACTGAATAGATAAGTTTATTATTATGTAAATCTTTGTTGGTCTTAATAGGTTTCTCTGAAAATCTAATCCAATACATAGCACTTTGTTTTGCATTGGAATAATAAAGACCGTTATTAGTTAGGGTTTTACGAATTATGGTTATAACTCTCTTAGCTAGTTCTTCGGTAGAAGAAATTCGAAGATCTTCTCCGTCACCCATATTGATAAAAGCTTTTTCAAGATGTTTTAAGTAGCCCATAAACTTAAACCTTAGCTAAATCCATAATATTGGAGTTCACAGCAGAAGACCAAGCTGGAACAGTAACGGAAGATACTTCAAATCCTTCAATACCAATACGAGCTAACAAATAACTAGGAAGATAACCGTATTTAGTTTCGTAGAATTTAGGCTTACCTCTAATTACGTGGCCACATTCTGTATTAAGTTTACCTCGTTTAGATAAATCACCACAGATAGAGCATTCATACTGAGAGACGAAAGCACCCATAGAATAAGATTTACGTCTACCAGTAAGGATTTCCTGAGCTAATCCATAGTCCTTAGTACGATCAAATCCACATAGTGCGGTCACTTTAAATAAGTTACCCTTAGCGTGGTTTAATTTAGACATATAGGTATCGAAAACAATACCTTTAGCTTCTTCCATCTTGAAATGGTTATGTTCAGAATACGCGGGTTTACCAGCCCACGTCTTATAATTAAGACGACCCTGAATAGGATTAAAGCCTATTAAGGTCTCATGGGGGAAACTTACTGAATTGCGGTTCGGAAGGTCGCTAGGCATAATAATCACAGGTACTACAACGTAGTCCTTGATATTAGGGGATATGTTGTAGACCTGTGATGCCATAGGTAGCCATGATTGAACTTCCAGATGTTTACCTATTTCTGGAGTTTTATGTGCGTCAATAGGAGTTTCAGTACCGAATGACGCGGATTCAATCAGACTAACTTTTGCCCGATCTCTATTCAAGCTGTCATTGGTATTTCTACTAATCATGCTGGAAATCAGCTCTTTAAGATCAGACATTCGGTGTTACCTTATTAAACTTCAATAAGAATTTTAGCTAAATGATCGTAGTAGGGTACACTGGTAATTTTAATATTACCCTTAATTCCCCGCTTTTTAAGCTCTACAGACTCAATAACTTCATATCGGCCTAGATAAGAATCTGGTAGTCTATTGGACTTGTAACCTTTTTTCTCCAAATAATCCATAAGCCTGTTAGCTTTATCTCTAGTAGTTTCTACATGAGTATCAGACCCATAAGGTTTGCTGGAGTAGTATAGATCGAAAAGATCACTACCGTTGATAGCGTTAATATGTTTTTCAAGATCTGTTTTAGGTGGTCTACCTGCTACTTCTAAAACTTTAGAGAAATAACCCATGATTAAATTCCATATTTAGACTTAACTTCGTTAATACCTATAACAGGTACATTTAGTTCTTTAGCTTTTTGAATCTTGGTGGATGTAGCTTTAACAGATTTCACTATTACGGCTGTAGTTGTTTTAGATATAGAACCTGAAATCACACCGCCATTCTTCTTTATTTCTTCTTCTAGGTTCTTGTCTCTAATACCGCTAAAGACAAAAGATTTACCAGCTAACTTAGAAGACTCTGTAGTGAAAGCTTGATCTTTAATTTTCCAACCTAAATCTTCTACAAACTCTTTATAATCGGGTAAGTATTTGACAAATTCAGTAGCTGTAAACGGAGAAAACCCATGTATATTACTTATTCTTTGAATTAACTTTTTAGGTGTAACCCGTACAAGTAACTTATACGGAGCAATAGATAAGATTTTATCAAACCTAGTATCAGTAAACCCAGAAGGCCATATGTGAGAAGCCCACATTAACTTACCATGTGAGGCTTTCTTCTTAGCTTTTTGTATACCAGAATACAACTTAGCAGAGTTAGCATTACCTACACCTATGTCTAGGAAGTCCTGTTCATCACCTAATAGTGTATCTATTAAGTCATAATCGTTCTCTATAAGAACCTTGGCTGTAGCTGATCTAATACCGTCGAATCCGAGAATACGGAAAGCTTCTGTAAGTTTCTTTACTTCAATGTGAGATTTATCAGACTTGGATAGGTTGGTAGCTACCGCTTCTGTGTTGGTCTTATTCCATTTGAAGTTATCCGGTAATTCTACCTTTTTAGCTTTCCTGACTACTCCATCGAGCCGCGGAATAACATCGCCGCCTCTAGTTACTTTGATTATAGCCCCCTTACCTATACCTAAGTCTTGGATAGTGCGCGCGTTGTGACCAGTAACACGAGTAATAGAAACACCACTTAGTTTAATAGGTTTCTCAAGGATAATAACAGGTTTTAGTATTCCGTGTTTTGAAAGCTGCCAATTTACGGTTTTAACTACGGCGTCAACTGCTGGAGCGTTCACCTTGAAAGAGATTCTAGAACCTGTCTTATTATCAATAAGAACCAAACCATCTATATCATATATTTTAGTCTTATGCTCTTTAAGATATTTAGCTAGCTGGATAATTGTAGGATTATTAAATTGTTTCGTAGGAGTAGTTAAAAAACCACGGGACTTCAGCTTAACTCTAGCTTCTTTCCATTTAGTAACAGGGAAGACAAATTCATGAGCTACGAAATCTATAGACTTAGCCACTTTGGTCTTGATTTTATCAGAATTAGCTACACCTGATACGGTATTACGTGGGTTCTCAAAGTCTTTACTGAACTTAGCGTTAAAATCAGAGAGTTTTATCATCAACTCCCCTCTTACCGCTTCCTTCTTCTTTAGTGTACCTACACCTTTGATATAAGGAAGCAGTTTGGTGATATCTTGCCCTACAGAGCCATTACCTCTAGTATAAAGCTTTGTTTCACCGTTTTGATTGATAGCTAGAACAGATACGCCGTCTAGCTTATAAAGCACAGAAAAATCGCCCGAAGACGATTTCAAGAAAGCTTCTGCGCCTCTATCTGGATAGATTTTATCCAAAGAAGGCATGTAATAAGGTAGTTTGACCTTTTTACCTGTTTTTGGTTTATGACCTACTTTTTTAAGATATGGGTTGTTAGGATCATTATCTTGCACATACTGTTTTACTTTATCGTATTTATCATCCGAAGCTATAGGCTTTCCCGTATTGAAATAGGCGTCATCTGCCTTCTTCAACCAAGATACGTACTTCTTTATCTTTTCAAGGTCTTTAGGCATCTATCTTCTCTAATACCCTTTTTGAGACTACAAGTTCATATACCTTTCCTGTAGTAGTTTTCCAAGCGACAACTACTAACTTATTCGATATTATATCCACTACAAGTAGTGGTAATACCATGTGTCTTACACGAACTTTAGCCCCGATCTCTATCATAGTATTACTTTACGATGGATAAGGGTTATTATGTTGTGATAGCGCAAAACCTGTTAAGGCTGCGTCCTGTAGATCATCAGTGTAGTAAGCGGTAGCTTCCCTACCGTGTTTGTAATTAACTCTATATTCACCTGTATTAGACAAATGAGTAAGTGTTATACCTAACTCTCTAAGCTCTTTCTCTACTTCTTTCTGTTTTTTATGTTTAATTTTAGCCTTGAAAGCATTCATGTCTACTACATTCGCGGCTGTTTCTTTTACCCAACGTAGATAGTTCATAACTAGTTTTGTTCCTCTAATTAATGGTACTATTCTTCTAGGTATATAATTAATCTGACGCCTTCTTCGGAAGCCATTTCGGTGCTCTAAGACCCTGCTTCTGGAAGAAGTCAATAAGAGGCTTAACTTCGACATAACTTTTCACGGTAGTACGCCACAACGTAGCTCCTGTACCGGACTTATGTCCTAACAAGATGGCAATAGGAGTTAGAATCTTTTCAATAACAAACTGTTCACCTTCCTTCTGCGACCTAGAAAGATTACCGGAAGCTTTAACAGAAAGGTTGAACTTTTCTTTCTTTAGAAGATCGATCATTAGGTTAGTACCGCGAACTCTACGCATCTTATGCGGTCCAGCGGGATAACCGGAGTCTTTTAGATACTGAATATAGGCAGCATACGTTAAAACAACAGGTTTCTTATTTTTGTTCTTATTAGGGACAGAGAAGACAAGATCAGTCTTCTTCTTCCCTGCCATAAGCTTTTCAAGATTCTGATAGACTCGCTTAGTAAGACCATCAGCAGGATTAACTTTAATAATATGTTGCTGCTCCAGTCCTGTTTTACTAGCTGCCTTTCCTTTATATTTAAGGAATATACTATTCTTACGTAGAATTATATGAGGAGGTCTAAGGGATATAGCTCCGTAGGTAGCTACACCAGATTGAGCTGCCGCTGTAGTCTGTCTAGCTCCAACTCGCATAGCTGTCATGTAAATCATGACAGAGGCGGTAGCGCCCATCTTCTTGATGGGATCAGTAGATGTTAAATCCTTTTTCCATCTAGACAACACAGAAGTCATCTTAGTGGTAACAGCTTGGGTGTCAGATGATATTTTAGAAGCTGATTGATTCTGATGGGCTTCTGTGTATACCCTAGTAATACCTGCAGCTACATCGGAAGTATAGGTTAGATAACCTCCAGCCCCTGTTTTAGGGTCGTATCTAGGTGATAGTTTGATATCTTTAGCATTAGAAGGAATATTCTGCGCTATAGGACGGTCATCACCAGTGTAAAACTTTGGTTTACCTAGCGACATACCTAATTTAAGAGGTATGCTTTTGGCTACATTTGGTATCTTATGTATCTTATACCCTAGCTTATCCATATAAGTATAAGCGTCTTGAATTTTTACTACACTAGGATTCTTTGATGAGATAAAACCTATTAGGTCTTTATCATAAGAAGCTCCTAACTCCCTACGCATTTGAGCGTATCGGCGTGCCTTATCTAGGTTGTCCCCACCTGAACGTCTCATTTCTACAATTGTAGTATTAGGTACGTTGAGAACGTCTGGTTTAGCTTTCTTGCCTGTAATTTCTGATACTAACTCTGATAATTGTCTCTGTAAATCTACGATATTTGACTTATTACCAGATGTAGAACCTTGAATTTTACCAACTACTTTCTCAAAATTCCGATAATAAGCAGCACTTATAGTAGCAGCGTGTTTTCTAGCTCTTTCTATATAGTTAGGAGTCTTAGAAGGGTTCTCCATAAAGTTGACCGCGAATTTCAAAAGAGAAGCTTCTTCTGCGGATACTTTAGGGTCTTCCACCATAATTTTTATAGCCTCTTTAAGAGGCTTAACAAAAAGAGCAGGTCCAGAGGGGTCAAACTTATGAAAATTCTCTGGTATAGCGTATTTCTTAGTGAACCTTGGATTCAACAAATCCTTCATTATGACGGCGTTACGTTCCGCGTAGGTTTTACCTTCCCCATTACCAGCTAAAACTACCAATCCTTTAGCAAGAAGATAAGCTCCTAATTTAGTATATTGAGTAGGAGGTAGACTAGCTACCTCCATACTCTCAAGTTGTCTAGATACAAAATCTTTATAATTTGACATATCAATGCTCTTATATCTAAAATAGAAATTACATGTTAGGACGACTACGGGGGCGCTTCAATTTAAGAATTTCATCCTTAACATCTACCAGATCACGTTTAATTTGTTCAACATCGATAGACCTTATCTTGGTAAGGTTCTTGAGGTCTTGCATAGCTTCACGGACAGACTTGAATATGTTAATCCACATAGCGTCGTTCTTAGTAATCTTGACAACGCCGGGGAATTTAGCTCTGTTGCGGTTCAACCAAGAAATAAAGTTGGGATCGTGACTGTTTGTGTCGAACGCTAGAAGAACCTTTTCATCGTTAACTATCCAATAAGGATTGACGATGACCTTACCATTTTTGGTTCTACCAAGACGCTTCTTTTGATCTAGGAAGAAGTTTCTAAACTTTTGAGGATTAATTTGTTTGGTAAGTCTCATAGCCTTACCTTCACGGATTTCTTCCATTTCTTCCATAAGAGCATCATATACCTTATCAGAAATATGCATCTTACTGTCAAGGAGTTCGATCAGTTTTTCTGCCGCAGCCCAGCTACGGAAAGTGATAGAAGTAAACGGATCAATACGATTCCAGCCTTCTAGATTTTTCAATTCGTTAATATCTTCATCGATAATAAGGGCTGGCCAACTGTTAAGCATACCGGCGAAGATTTCAACTTCATCCATGTCCTCGGACTCTAGATTATCTTCTAGAGCCTCGATAACTTCTTCTTCATCCTTAATCTTGGTTTTTTCTACCTTGGCTAGACCCTTAACACCGTGGGGATCGAAGGACTCATTACGCCACTTAACCGGGTCTTTAACTACTTTAGCGAACTCCTTGTACTTGGAAGGGGCTGCTACGTGAACAGTACCTTTTTTCAAAGACACGGTACGGCCATTATACAATTGAACTTTCACGGCCTTCTTCATAGAAGCTTTAACTACAGCCGGTCCAAATTCAGTGTATATAACGGTCCCTACTGGAATATCGTTATTACCTAGAACAGAAAACCCATAGTTATTAGGGTCAGCTGGCAACGCATTACGAATAAACGGTACGTAGACACGTTTAGAGCCTGGAATCTTATAAGTAGACTCTACACCGTACATAGCAAGCTGAATGAACTTGTTAATGTCCGTAATATTACCTTTATCGTCTAACAGGTCTACATCGTTTTCCTGTTCAAGCTTTTCAGCCATCCTACGCTTAGCTTGCTTGTTAAGGTCTTTTTCCCAATTAACATATGTCTTCCAAGCTTGGAAATAAGGTTCCAGATCGTAATCTCTTGAATGGAAGATAAGTTGAAGGTTCATCTTCAACATCTTCAATTCGTCAAATTCAGCGGAAACCCTACGCCATTCCATCCTACCTTCATAGGTAAGTCTAGCATTAGATACGTATTTAGACACTAGACGAGCGATTTTAACTCCGTCTAGTGTAGGCTGGTTGTTAGGTAGACGAGTCATGATCCAGACATGACGAACTGAATCGCGGTTGTACTTGCCACGAGGATCAGGACGATACATACGAGCGCGTACTTGTTTATGTTCCCCTGGCGACCAAACGCTCTGCAAACGGCAGATGAGCGAAGTCATCTGAAGGTTTAGCCCTTCTCGAACGCTGCCTTCCGTTGCGCATAGAATAATATTAGTTGGGTTAGTTTCAAACTGTCTTATCACTTCTTCATTACCAGCTGTGTAATGAAGGGACTTGGAAGCGAACTTACTATGACGCATAAAGTGTTCAGCGGATACTATGTTCCAACCGAACACGATTACCTTATTATTAGGTAGGTCATCACGATGTTTTAATACGTGGGCTTCGATAAGTTTATCAGCTTCACGAACTTTGGGAGAAACTAGGTCTTCACCAGAAGGCTTACGTTCCCATTGCATATACTGTTCATTGGAGTCTGGCGCAACAAGGAACATTTCTACTTTTTGTAGATGAACCTTTGCCGCTGCTACAATTCGAGCTTCTTCTTCGTCATCACCATCCGCGTTGTCACCTTCATCATCGTCTTCTTCATCTTCCTCGTCGTCATCTTCTTCTGCTTTAATCTTTTTCTTGGATTTTTCCAGTTCAATTAGCATAAGTTCTGCTTCTTGCATAAGAAGGTTATAGAACTCATGTTGGAGAGGAGTCATATTAGCAAACATGATCTCGTCGTCCATCGCTGGTAGCATGTAGGCCCAGTCTTCTTCGTTAGCCTCATGGTAGGCTACCGTAGCCTTAAGACGATCCTTAATCTTCTTAGCGTCAGCATCTGATTTAATCAAACCAGCGCTAAGGCCGTACCTATCCGCAAAGGCTACAGGATCGTCACCAAAGATATAGGGTGATATAGCTCTAGACTGCCCTACAAGATCAGGAACGGTATTAGAAACAATTGTACCTGACATAACATCGCGGTTATCCGCGTGGGAGAAGATAGCGTAACTGTTTCTAGAACGCGCTGATTCAGGGTTCTTAATCATGTGACTTTCATCACCAGATACGAACCTGATACCAAGAAGCTTAATAATAAGCATAAACTGCGTAGTAGGTACAGAGAACTCACAGAAACCATCTACGATATCAAGATCGGAGTATAGCTTTCGTCTAGAAGCCAGTGATGAATAACTACCAACCAAGATGGTGTTTTTAGGTAGAGTTTGATACCACTTTAACAGCTTCGCAAAAGTATCAATACCAGAAATTCTGGCCATACGACGTAGTGTAATGGGTGTAAACGGAATAGCATTGATTTCACCCTTACAAATTTGATTAATTTCTGTGATAGTTCCACGAATAAGATTCGCCTTAGTAAGAATCATAGGAATCGTTTTGGTATTCACAATACCAAAAATCGATTGAACTATGGAAATGATGGTCTTGCCTCCCCCAGTGCTGACCGACTTAATAGATTGCTGTGGTGATTTAATCGCAGAAGATAGAATACGGCCTTGGTGTGGAAGAAGACCAGTTAACCCACCCTTACCAACTTTGATATTGGGGATGTCGAAGGTTCTAACAGAGGGGTCAGATTTGAATTTAGCTGTTTCTGTTCTCCAAGCTTGACGATAGGTCTCAATAACTTTGTCGTCATACTTATCAATAGCTCGTAGTACGTACTCAACACCAATAAGACGATGAATAATACCTTGTGAACGCATACTAGAAGGAAGCTTAAGCGCTTCCTTGTCTGACTTCCTTAGTTCATTGAGATATTTGATTAAGCACTTAAGCGCCATAACCAGTTCTATTAGGCCTGGTGTATCTTCTAGCTCGTCTAGCTGTCCGCCGCATACATGGTACAAACACGCATCAATAGCGTCAGAAGCGTTGGTAGCGTTAACTATATTAGTATATATACGAACCGCTGGAAGATCACGAAGAATACGCTTTACTTCCTCATTCGTGGTAAATTTCGCCGCGTTCTCACCTTCTATATCCTTAAACGATTCTGTCAGGATAGTGGTGATTGGCATGAGGTAGTTGGATTTAAGCGGGGTAGAAAGGAAGTTATATTCTGTAACAGGGTCAAAGGGAGCAACATCGCCTAGGTTGTACGTAGAAAGAATGCCTGTTGACGTGGTGTACGCTAGAATATCGTTTACCCAGTCTACGTAGATGATTGCGTCACCTAGTTTATGCTCATCTACAAGAAAGTCCCTACGGAATACACCGTCCTCATCAATACATGAGTTCGCAGTTTTAATGAACTGCTCCATTATATCCCTAGTAGGGGGAATGAAAATAGGATTACCGGAACCATGGATAGCAAAACCAGACTTATTTACTTTAGGTCTGATAGGTCCAAGTTTTAGCATAGAGTTTTTATGCGCAGACACCTTACGAGGGTCTACGATTTTGTTAAGGCGATTCTTTGTAAGACGTAAGGAATTGTAAACCCAAAGGTAAACAAGATACGCAGAAAATTCTTCTGAATCGATTACTTCTGGATAAATATCCGCTTCTAGTTCAATAGAAAGCGTAAAATCTAGATTAACTGTGTGGGTTGATTCGCTGTATTCAGGGGTAACAATCTTGATTTTGAACTCTACAAAATCATCTAGCGGGTCTAGGTAAGTGTCTTTGAAAGTGTCTAGAGAAGGTGTTAAAGCGGTCATTACAGTACCGCTTATGTTCATATTGTATATATGTTGGAAGAAGGCTGATAGTGTAATACCCTTATCAATACCTTCTGGATAGAGCTTCATAATACGCTCTACAATTTCCCCACCGATGTTGAACAGCGATTCAGTAAATTCGATGGAAATAGGCTTGGATTTACCATTTCCAGGCTTAACCATCGCGGTTTCTCGTAGACGATCCGCTGTAATAGGTTGAGCATAAGGACTTAGATCGAAACCAATGACATTTGACATGTCTATGGTTGAAAATTCCTCATTCATCTGGTCATTGAGCAGCGAGCCCATAATTCCTAAACGGAATAGGGCGTTGGCGTTCAAAACTATACCATAAAGATTCTTCTTAACCATCTCCATAGGAGATGTAAATTTAGTTCCTACATTGGGGCGGCGAGCAGCAGTTTCAGGTAGCTGAAATTCAGTCTCAAAATCACTACGCTCAGCGTTAATCGCTTCCATTGGTCAACCTCTAGCAAGTTTTATAAACCGTATGTAGCCTTTCAAGACTATCTCAAAAGGAATTAGTAATATACACGGTATTAAAGGTAAAGTCAAGGTGGTTTAGCTGTAAAATAGTTCAAACGTTTCAAGTAGTTATGGTAATGTATTCACTAAAACTCGATTTGTCTATCTAAAGCTCTATAGTTTCTCTAATATACTTAAGCTTAGTTTTAACTCTACCTATATCTGTATTGAACTTAGCTACATCTTCCCAGTCTTTAGGTGGATCTATTTTATACACTTTACACATTTGAATAAGCTCTTTAGCTAGTTCAGATGTAGCTTCAATAGATATAGGAAGACACAATAGGTAAGATTTTGTATACGCACGCATAGCGCGTTCCATTTCCCCGCGGGTGTTTAAATCAAGAACGTCCCTGAATATTTTATTTTTATTACGATCTACTATATCGTTGGCTCTATTTAGAACACCTTCATAATAATTGATTACACCCTCAATTACGTCCTGATAGTATTCTAAGTTTTCTTCTTCTGGACCTTCTGGAGTTGCTTTTTCAATGGACTTAAGTAGAAGGGAAATTTTATCGTATAAAGTTGACATTTGGAATCCTCATAAAAACCGTTTAGCAGCCTGTTTCTGTTTATTTGTTATAGGTTTACCTATTTGACGATCATGAATACGATTATGGCAATTTACGCATAACGTGATTATGTTCTTTGGGTGATTGGGGCCTTTAGGTAATGGTACTATATGGTGAGCATGCAAGAGATTGGAGAAAGGCGGTGGATACCTAACATTACAAGTAGGCAATCCTAACTGATTAGCTCTACACGTATAGTTATCCCTTTGTTTAACATAGGAAGATAGAGTTTGCCAGTCATCACCGTACCATTCCTTATTGGGAAACTTAGACTTACTAGATTTAGCAAAAGATCGACCAGTTTTTATCTTAGGTCTGAAATTAGGTCTACCTACTTTAGCCATATCAAACTTTTTTCTTACGCTTCTTTGTAGACGGTCCTAGTATGTCAGCCATTTGACCAGATAGGTATAAGTGTATATTTTCAGCTATCTTATCATTGGATTGAGTCATGAACATACCAATGGCTTTCATTACTTCATCCAATTGACGTTTCAATCTACGTCCAGTTTTAGGTTTATTAGCTAATTCTGTGTCTATATTAGATTTCATAGACAACATTTCTTGAAGAAAATGCTGAGCCATAGCATTGAATAAGGGGGTTACAATAGATTCTTTTATAAAAGAGGATTGATTCTCTACGTTGCCTATCATATTCAATTCAGTAGATATTTCTTTAGCTTCTTTTATCAAGGCGATTAGAGCATAAGCTGCATTCTCTTTCATAGACGAACGGAAGGCTTTTTCAGCCAATGGAAGTACGTCTAAAGTCATGGCTAGCATAGAACGAAGCATAAGTTTGTTCAATACTTCGGTATTAATGTCATCATCATTCTTATTAGATACTATCTTACGAACTGTCTTCATTTCTTTTTGGAAACGAGACACTTCTGATTCAATTCCGTCAGAGCCTACCAATCCGGCGCCCTTTAGAACTTCTGCTAATTCATCTTTAGCTTTGTTTAATTTGTTAATTTTCTTTTCGTGTTTTATATTTTTATCAGGCGAAGAAATGGACGGTCTATTTTTAGACCGTCCTTCAGCAAAACCTGATTTTTGTTTATTCTTTTTCATAGTTTAATTACACGTCATCTATTTGACTTGTAGTATCAGGAATAGTTTCAGTAGTTTCAGTAGTTTCAGTAGTTTCAACTTCCGATGAATCAGGCTCTTCTTCACTAGAATCATCGTTACTTTCATCATAAGGCATAGATTCTAGGACTTTTTCAGTAACACTACCCATGATTTCAACCATGGCGTCCATGTCACCATTATCCCAGGCTTTAGCTGCTCTATCTCCAGTATCACCAGACATAGCTCGCATAAGAGCACTAAGTAACGCCCCTCTACCAGTCTTTTCTTTCTTTTTACGCGCCGTTTCAGAACCTTCAATTTCTGATTCATCAGTAAAATTGGCGTAATCTAAGAGAAGACCATCATCGTATAGTTCTACAGAAGCTGATTCCATGTACTTCTTGAAAGGAACGTACTTGATAGCTTCTAACATGAAGTACATTAAGGTGCGTTCAAATCGCTTCTTATCTCTCTTGATCCAAGTATCAATAAGCATACGACCTAGAGCGCCAGCCATGATCTTAATAAAGACTGCTATAAGAAGTCTAAGAATACCGATAGAAGCGGGGCTTAGAGCAACTTCTGAACCTTCTACAAAGCCTTCACTTTCTAGTAAAGCTTCGGCCTTTTCTACGGTATAGTCGTCCAGATCAATGTCGTACTTATAGTCATCGTCAAATTCATATTCCTTATACTTCTGCACGTCAGACTTGTAAGAATAAGCTTCTTCGGGGAACCAATCTCTGACTATAATAGAAACTATACTAAACAGTATTCGCTCAAAAGCTCCCTTGTTTCTACGTTCCCAAGCATTAAGAAGGGCTTTACCTACAGCTCCTCCTACAACCTTGACTAGAATACCTAGAATAATCTTACCGATAAACTTATTATTAGCAGTTTCTGGTATATGTTTACCGAATACAGTTAGAAACTCATCAGCATTAGCGTTAAATAGAGTATCCGCTAATTCAGCTACGGTAAGAATAGAGGCGGATTCAGGTACGGAAATACTTTCGTCTTCGCCACTTTCTTCTTCATCATCGTCAAAAGATGTATTAGTATTCTGATGCATAGACAAGAAATTATCTAGGTCATATGCAAAAATACCGTAATTCGCCATGTTTTCGTTATTACCGAGCATTCCGGTATAAACTTTCATGGCGAATTTGTGCATTTCAGGGTTAGTTAATACGCGGAAGGCCCTACCATCTCCGTCAATAGATGTAACAGCAGAATTAGACAACTCACTCCCAGCAAAGTCCGATCCATTATCCTCAATATAATCGGTTTCGTGTTCACTACCATCCTCCATAGTTGCTTCTTCGATTAAATCTTCATAAAGGCTTACATTGGTAAATTCATAAACTCCAAGGTTAGCTACCTCTTTATCAGACTCCTGATAAATGTACCCAGCCGCCTCCATAATAGAGGTTAAATACCTAGCATTATCCTTATCAATATTGGAGATAGACACATTTTGGTCTAATCCATTAATAGCTGTGGAAACTTCTACTAAAGCTTCAGGATAAGCGTAGGATAAAAGTCTTTTTATATCAAACATATGACTTCTCCTGACAGGAAAGGGGTTGGTAGTTATTACCAACCCTCTTTTTATTAGACATTGACGCCATTATAAATAATGTCTTTGATTTCTGCCAGAAATTCCTTGTTATGCGCGTAAAGTTTGCTGTAGTAAGCAAGAATTTCTTCTTTTGAAACAGTGGCTGCTGCAACTTCGGAAGTGTTTACTGTACGACCATCCCAGGCCCCGACTACATAGTCAGACGCTACTTCTACAAGTTTGTTAGACTCTGGATTATAAAGACTAGTTCCAGAGACACCAATACCGAAAGCAAGTTCTTCCTTACGAGTATCATAGTAAACAACTGGAATACCAGGCCCGTAGTCCTCAAACATGTTAACAGAATGTGAAGCTGTAGCAATTGCCCTAGCATGCTGCGCACTAAGAAGCGCACCAATATCTTCTTCCTGCTGCTTAACTAGGTAGGCAGTATCCCCATCACTAACTACAGACCAGATGTTATCATTAGTGTCCTGAAATACTGTATCACTAACCTGTGACATAGTACCGGCTGATGCCATTTCCTTAGCATCGACCATAGACATAGTTTCACGATTCTGCGCTACGAAAGCTCCAAACAGAGTAGGATCAGTCATAGACACTTTATGCAGTGAATTAGGTAAGTAACGAACGCCTAGACTAGAAATAGACGCTGAAGCTGTCTCCTCATTAAGACGATCATGAAAGACTGAATCAATCTTAACTACGATTCGCGAAGACGCCACGTCGATCATACGAATCTTCTGTAACTCAACAGGGAAACTGTTACGAGTAGCCCTACGCGCGTTAATCTTCTCATAAACATTGCTATTTAAACGAGTCATTTTATATACCTCTAAGTTGAGAATTTAGTAGAACCGCCTAAAGCGATTATACCCTATTCGGTTATTAAGAGTATTAACACCTAGACCCAATGTTCCGATATTACGTACTCTTTTGTCTACTTCATTACCAGCTATTTCACCCTTACCATTTGTTAATATTGCGGATTTCTTAGCTAGCGGTAATTGGTCTAGAACTGCGTTATACCTATCCAACAATTGAGATAGATATTCAGTTCTATTATAGTTTAGTTGTGAGTTTAATCCTTGGAAATCGAAAGCATTAAGACCTTCTGCTAGGAATCTGGATTCAAGAGAATAAATAGCCGCGGCGATAGTAAGAAACCTGTCTAGTCCGCTAGGGAAATCGTGAAGCTTCCACAAAGTAACTTCCGGCGGAGAAGCATTAATCCTTTTTACTCCTGCTAGAACAGCTTGAATAAGCTCTACATTATGCCATTGTAGAGAAGGATCGACTTCTATTAGCTTGGATTTATCCAACATAGTTTGTAGTTCATTAACTACATTGATGACTTTGAAGTCTAGAATGAATAGTGGATGAGTTTCTGTATATGTTCCAGAAGCTGTTGTAATACGATATACAATATTAAAAGGGTCTAGCCAGACATTCTTATCTATTACCAAAGGTGGTAGATTAAAATCATATTTATAACCATTAGAGTTAGCCGATACCGCAGTTTGATTAGTTAGAGAGGTATGCTGAACCTGTTCCCCAAACGAATCAAATATTCGGATATCAAAATCTGCTTCATCACTATTGGTTATTAAATAGTCTTCTATACTTTCATCAGTTATGTAGTTAAAAAACACCCCATTAGGTGTAAAAAACTCTGTGTTATCAAAAATAGTTAATAGTTTATCCGCTACGTAGGTACGTCCTTTGCTGTCAGTACCATGAAATTGTATGGTTAAATCTTCTTTACCGTTTGGTACGATATAGTTTGTAGGTATGGTGAATACCGCATTCCATCTGTTACCTACCTGTAAAGCAGGTTGTGATAACAGAGAATCGTCTGTTTCAGTATATATAGTCCATAGCGGCGGTTGATTGAACACCGCCGGCGCTCCTTTATAGGAGAACTTTGTACCGATTGTATATTGCTTACCTTTGTTAATTTCCATAGCGAAATTACCTTAGATATGTTCTTTCAACCAAGCAGCTAATTCTCTTGGTTTAATACTTGAAAAGGATTTGGGCATAAAGTTTGAATCCTTTACCAAAGATAGATTAATCGTATTACCCTCAACAAAGCTATATATTTCTATTTTATTATGAGTATAAGAAGCTGTTTCAACACCATTAAGTATGTGGTGTTCACAAGCTTTTATTTCTTCATTATCTAAAACATAAGCCTGTTCGTATCTATACTCTTTAGGTTTAAGATTCTTTTTAAGAAAGAAATCCAAGGAAGACTTTTTTAGTGATGCCTTTTCAGCAGATTTATTAAGTAAGATTTTGGAGGCAGCAAGTTCTTCATTACACTTGTTGAGCATGTATTTAGCTCGTGTAAGAATAGACGGCTTTCCTATAGACGCCACCATTATAGTAGCTGCTGTAGGTATACAGCTCTCTAGGTAATCAATATGATCTAAAAGATTCTCATGAGAATCGTCTTCTTTACTTTCAATGTCAGCCTTCTCTAGCTTTATTAGAGCTTTAAGAAGATCAGTTTCATGTGAGGAAGTAATAGAAATCTTTTCTTTCATAACAGTGTTCTTTATATTTGAGCTTCTAAAAGTATTTGCTGTTTCAGTAGATACATTAGCTGATGGAGTAACTGGCTTATCTGATTTTCTAAGGGATTCTGTTACTTTATCGGGATCATCTAGATTTTCTTTAGCCTTAGCCATCATATCTTCATGAACCCGCTTAAGGTAAGCTATTTTAGCTCTACGGCGGCGTTCAGCCATTTCTGCTTTATATTTATCCCTCTCAGCGTCATTTTGAAATTCTTGTTGAGCCTCTTCTTCGTCTAGAGCTTTAAGTTCTTGCATAACATCGCGAGTATGATTTTTAATTTCATCGCCGAATCCACCAACTATATGAGCAGCAGAGGTAGATACATCAGCCCCAACTACCACAGATAGAGCTACAGAAGCTAATAATACAAATCCATATACAGATAATAATTGCTTTGTATTAGATATAGCGTGTTTGGAATCTAGTTTAACGGCTTTAACTGTATTATTATACAGATTAGTGACTTGTTTATTTTCTAGACGCTCAATTTTGGTTTCAAAATTGCGTTGCATTTCATCTAAAGAACCAGAAACTGCTTGCTTAACAGTATACCCATTAGTTTTTAAATATTTTAAAGCTCTTTCTCTTTCAGATTCAGAAAGTTTACGTCGAGGTTGGGCATTCCCACCGGAAGAAACCTTTTTAGGCGTAGAAATCTTCTTTTTCGAGTTAGGGTGTTCTTTAAGATAAGCTTTCTTTTCATCCAAAGAAAGATTTTTCCACCAAGTAGCCAACAAAGTTACTCCAAGAGACTATATAGTCAAGAATTAGGATATTACACGGTGGATTACTCTAGAAATACAATAAGGGCGGTGGACCCTTTCGGATTCACCGCCCTCACGTTACAGTCTAGGGAGGAGGATAGACTGTAATACCCGTTATTACATAGACTTACGACGACGCTTAGGAGCAGCCTTCTTAGTAGCTGCCTTCTTCGCAGCAGGCTTCTTCGCCTTCGCCGGACGACCGCGCTTAGCCGGCGCCTTCTTAGCAGCGGTCTTCTTTGCGGGGCGACCACGCTTCGCAGGAGCCTTTTTCGCCGCAGTCTTCTTAGCAGGACGTCCACGCTTAGCCGGGGCCTTCTTCGCGGTCGCCTTCTTCGCAGTCTTACGACGATGCTTAGCGCGCTTCGAAGCCCAATACTTCTTCATCGCAGTCGAAATCTTCTTCTTGTGAGCAGCAGACTTCGGCTTATTACGAGTAGCCTTGGAAATCTTCTTCCCAGCGGCAGTCTTGAGCTTCTTCTTAGCGGCAGCAGCGCGACGCTTCTTGGACTGAGCCGGAGTTTCGTTAGCTAGCTTCTTCTTCTTCGCAGTAGCCGCCTTCTTAGCGCGGGTCTTAGCTGCAGCAGAAGCAGGCTTACGAGCTTCGCTCATATCTTCGACAGTCTCAAAAACCAGTTCAAAATGTTCCATTGTATTATCTCCTATCGATAGGGTTAAATATATTCGAGGTTAAGTCACTGGAACTGTAAAGACCTTCCCCTTACATAAAAGAATTAGATTATCTAGAATCGAATGTCAACAAAAATCATAAATTTTCTAGTAACACCTAGAACATGATTCACCTAGTAGGATTCGGTATGGTAACAGTCGCTAAGATGGTAGAATCCCAGAAAATTCAATGATTTCAATAGGATATCTATCTGGTAGGTCTATAGGGCGAGGTAGAAAATCCTCTCAACTCTCGAAGGATTCCCTTTACATCACGGTTTAATTCCTTTTGATAGGTATTCAAATCCTCAAACCGGCGATCCATTTCATTTACTTTAAATTGATGCTGGTTAATTTGATTAGTAATGATTTTAGTCTGTTCTTCTACAAGGCCCATTTGCTTTGTAGTCTTTTCTAAGGAAGTAATTACCTCTTTAAGAGCTTGCTCTGTTACATATTTTTGTTCAGCTACAGCTCTAACTATATAAGAATCTACAAAGGGTTTTCCTACAACCCATAGCATACCAAATACAACCGTTAGTTTAGTTACATTAGTGGCTATCCAATTGATAGCATTCTTTAAGGTTATTTCTCCTAATGCTTCTCCTATTAAATTGGGCATTGTACCGTACCTTATTTTTGATAAATATTACTATGTCTGTATTTAGTTAATGGTATCTCAAATAATTTAAAGTGATAGAACTTCTTTTCCATAGGCTGCAAGGCTCTAACCTCAGCGGTTAACCCGAATACAGTTCCACCTTCTGTATAGCGAGGAGTTAAAGCTGACACTTTCCATACCTTACCATATTTAGATTCAGTTATGTATGAACCTTCCTTAATATCAATAGTAGGTGGCAATTCCATAGTCACATTGACATTCCAGTCTAGGAACTCCTGTTCCCAGCCTTGAGCTACTTCTGGAATTTGGGCTTTATGCGGATCTCTATAAGAGAATACAATTACAGCATGAGTAAAAGAAGTTTTAACTGGAAATTCTAGAACCAATCGGATAACTTCACCAGTATCATTAAGCGTATTCAAAGATTTATAAGTTACTAATCCTTCATTAGATGAGCTAAACCATTTAAATTGGTATTCATCAGAAGGTATTACGTCCTGTCCGTTATATACTTCAATTTTTATTATGTCTAACCACAATTTAGGTAACGGTAAGCTCCAAAATAATTTGCCGTTAGGATTAACTACTATTTTAGTCGGATTTTCTGTGTCTAAAATATCCGCATTTTCAGAATAGAACTTGTAAATATTACTTGATTCTAGAACAACTCTATTACCGCCGTACAAGTTGTAGCCATCTAGGTATCCAGAACCTAGACACACAGGGCACATAATAGATCGATCTGTAAACAGGTTAAAAGGATCGCTAAAATCTGCTAAAGTGTTAGCCACTTCTTCGGGGTCATCTATATCTTCTACCTTATCCCCATAATCATTTTCATTAAATAAGTGCTCTTCTAGAGTTTTACGTCGTCCTCTTGCTTCAGGATCGTTTACTTGAGTATAGTATCTATCTTCTGGATTAGCTTCTTCATAAACAGAATACCTATCTGTATTAGCTGTTTTCATAGGATTCTTTTTAGAGAAAGAAGTTTTAGCGGGTTCTCCCGGCTCTATATCTTGAATAAAAGATTTGTTAGCAGCTATACAGGAACAAGGTATTGAGCCTTGATACTTATTCCAGAAATAGAATCTAGGGGAGTCTACGCGAAGCGAAGTCTCATAATGCTCTGCTTTGGACACCGCATAGTTCTCTAAGTGTACATTGGCTCTACCTGGCATGTAGCGGTTATTTGGGATGCCCACACGGGTAAAAGCTTTTCTACCTATACTCATATTAATCGTCCAACGGCTCTACAACATGTTTAGTTGTGTATAGATTAAAATCAGGTAATGGAGGTAGGTTAGCAATATCAGAAGGAAATTCAGTAGACAGAGTAATATGTGGCTTGTATGAAGGAAAATCCCAAGTAGCTCCAGCTTTCTTGGATTCTATAAACAGCTTTTCTAGTATTTGATGTTTAACTCTAAGAACTAAAACAGTTTCACCGAATTTCTCGTATTTAAAATGTCTAGAATACAAGTTAACCGTTACTATTCTAGTTTGTATGTCTAAAATACGTTTAGTATGCGTGGTAGTTATATGGAATTTATCTTGATTTTGTAGTCTAGGAATGTGCTCTTTAAAGTAATTATAGAGCCTAGCTTTGGATGTACGGGTAATATGTAAAGAAGCGTAAGTACCCGGCCATTTACTTCTATCTTCTAATTTTCTAGCCAGCTCTAACATAGAAAATATCCCATTATCTAATTATGAGTGTAGAAATTTTCACCGAATTTCTCAGCAAATATCTTATCTACTTTATCTAATACTTCTGAACCAGCGTTGCGACTGGTTTTAGTAATTAACGCTCTAATTGTATCTTTAGGTAAGCTTGTTTTTAGGATTATAAATGGAATTTCTTTTTCATAGTTATTTCTAGCGAAATCAAATAGCTTTGATAGAGATTCTTCTGCAGCTCCAGAACCAAACCATGATAAACCGTAAGAGTTCTGGTAGAGCTTAACTAGTTTGGTTAGAAAAAGTAATCTATCCGTTTCAGACGGACTACCTGCTATATGATTAGTAAACAGATAAATAACACCCGACGTTTGATAAATATTTCCGGGAGCATCCATCATAGCTATATAAGAGTTAACAGATGGTTTCTTCATTAATGGAGTAAAGCTGTATTTACTCGCTAGTCTATCAAATACCTCCATGAGTTCTTTCAGAATGGAATATTTCTCTTTATGCCAAGTACCAAAATTAATAGGATGGTCTTGTTTATCCATAAATTGCATTGAATCAAAGTGAAACTGGTATTTCAATCCAGTTGTTTTATCTTCTACGATATATAGATCGCCCTCGACAGAGTATTCGCCAAATATTTCTGGTCTTTTTGGTATAGCTGTACACCAATTAGTTTGTCTACCAAAGAAACAAGAAGCTTCATGTGTAACAGGTATTACTATCCTCATAGAGCTGGATTCATAAGCGATTTTAGCTTCTTTATTGTCAAAGAAACGAGCTTCCTGTTCTTCTATTGACCCCAATTCATCAGCTGCCAGTTGAACCTCTAAGTCATTTACAAAATCTAACAGCTCAAGATCGTCTCTGAATTTCTGAATATCACGATGTTCTATAGGTACTTTACCTTTACGCTTCAATTCATCAAATTTAGTAAGATAATGGTTAATGCCATCTAAATCCTCTCTCCAATAAGAAATACGCTTTGTTTTCCAGTCAGGATTATTTCTTATCGCCTTAGAAATAATCCATTGAAGATACTGTTTGTTTTTAGTAGGATCAGCTCTAACAATTAAATTCCATATAAACTCCCATGATCGCAGTTTATATTTCGTAGGTCTCCCATACATATCAGGATGATATAATTCTTTACCCGTTGCGTGTTGGTGGCTTGTTAGATCGTGAAATACACGAAAATTCTTTTGAAGAATAAGTATTTTAGCCTTTTCTTCTAGTATCTCTAACTTAGTATTTCTAGAGGCGATTTCTACTACGTAGTTGGCTGTATCAGCGCCCGACTTAAGTTTAATAAATAACCTAACCATTTGAGGATAAGTAGCATAGGATACTAATTGATTCTCTATATCGGTATCTCTGTTATAGTTGGTAACAGTGATTTTATCTTCCCTATGATGTGCACCTATAGCTTTGAGTGTTCCGGCTAGAGCTTGCTTAGTAACTGTTTCATCGCACAAGGTAATTACAGAGTGATCCTTTACAGTTTGAACCAGTACCCAACCATTATCTGCTACGAAATTAATAGGTGATAAATACTCTTTAGAGCGACGCTTAACAAAAGCTTCATGACCATACATATCATTGATAGGTGTAATTTCACCTTTCCTATCAATTAAATAACCTCTAGTACCATAAGGAACTGTCATTTTAAACTCACATTATTAATTGATTTAAAAATAGAAAATAGCCTTACGGCACCCCATAAGACATAACAAGATACTATGTTAACTCTACAAGCTTTTAGGGCTTCAAAAAATATATTATCGGCCAATCTTCTTGTAGAAACTCTTGGATGCGGAAATGTTTTTAACCTATGCAGCAAATAATCATGTAAAATAGCAGCTCTGGTAGCTGCGTGCCCCCATGGTGGGTACAGAAACCAGAATAGTCTAGGTACAGTAATACCGTCGCTATTAAATCTAGGTGAAACTATTACATATTTATCTTCTTCTAAACCAGAAAGGCTTGGAAGCGGTTCACCTGTATAAACAATCTCCCATACAAGATAGTCTTCTAGAGAAGCTACTCTATCACTACTAACAGAATTAAATGTTATGGTTATATGTTTGGTGAATCTTGATATTTTTGCCATATATCTTCACCTTATTTGCTATGATAATATTTCTTCTTATCTAGCCTTTGATTACGCTGCCATTCTTCTTCTTTAGTTCGTTTGTTTTCCAGTTTAGCCATTTCAGCGGCAGCTTTAGCCAGATTTTTGGTAAACCTGTTAGCTATAATATCACGACCTTGTTTGGTCATAACTCTGCGATTACCTTGAGAATCATAATCAGTAAAATTAGCGTTAGGATGATCTGGATTACCATAAGATAGAATTGAGCGCTTCCTTACAGAACCAATGTTAAACCTATCGTTAACCATCTGATCTATGGCTCTGGATATAGGAGAACTAGAGGAAGCAAATTCACCAAAAGCTTGAGAAGAACTACCGGGATCTTCTTCTTCTGACCCCATACCGGCTTCTTTCATTAGGTCAGTAATAGATTTTCTGTAATTGACAATCTGCTCACGTACTCTTAGATCTTCGTTTAAGTCTTCAAGTAGGTTATCAAGATTCAAGCCACCGGCAGCTGTCCATTGACGGATAGTAATAGGTACTCCCTTTTCATGAAGAGCACCCAACATGTTAATGTAAGCTTCATCAGCTTCAGGCATCAATCTTTTATGCCAGAGGATTTCTGGTACAACTAACCGGCTTACGTCTACGTTTGATTTAGATAATGCCCCAAGCTCTTTTACTTGCGGATACGAATTTCCAATACTGGCTACGATCTGATTATCTTCGTCTCTATAAATTCTGGTATTACCGTATGAAGCTACTTCTCTATCTCGTTTAATACCATATCTTTGTTTAGTAATACCATTAGCTTCTGAAATCATGGGAAAAATTTTCTCATAGAAAATTTCAGAAGTAAACTGATTACGATAAGCTCTAATCTGATCCATGAAAACAGAAATAGTCTGCTCAAGGCTGTTGTACGCGGCGTCACCAGCCACAAATGACTCTGAAATACCTATAGAGCGAAGCTTTATTCTTTCAATAGCGTCGTAGTTCTGATCCCATCTCCAAAAATCCTGTCCGCTTCGCACCTCATTTACATTGACGCCTTGCCTAGTAACAACAATTGCTCCTAGAGGATCGAGGTCTGCTGCTAGAAACATGTTGGAAATAGCTTGCATTTCCTCGGTAACTGGAACCCATTCTTCTCCTTCACCGGCGGTAACGTGCATAATAGGACGTTGACGCTTATAAGACTGATCCAGTGTTCCTTTAATAAGAGCTTTCTCGTATAACCAAGCTGGTATAGCTCTTTTCAAGAGAGAGATACCTCGGAAATCTCTAAGAGTACCATTACGCGCAATAAAGATAGAAGTCTTTGGGTCTAGTTCAAACCCATCACCGCCACCTTTTCCGTCTCTACCACCCTTTGAATAAAAATCGACTATCTGCTTAGGAATGTATTGTAGATATTTTTCTTTAATAGTTGGGTTTTCTAGAGCCCCAGCAATATGTGGTTCTAATCTGACCTTGATGATAGGATCTATACCATAAGAAGGCACCTGAATGAAGTAAGCAAAATCAATATTATGTGGAAAAGAACCTGTAAATCTTTTTATCTTTTCGTCGTAAGTAAGCGACACAATGGCAGAACCAACTACCAGATAATCAATGGACATATTAGGTAGAAGAGCGTTAATTTTCATCGACTCAAGAGAATCGACAAAAACAGAAGTCATCTTTTCGTCTTTCAAACCTGAAAGAGAAAATTCCGAGAATGGTAATGTGCTAAGAAGATTAACAGCTGATCCCGTAGTAGAATCATGATAAAACATATCACGAAGAATGCGGTTCAGAGCTATATTAGCTCTGTATGGATTCTTATCGTAGATAATATCATCAATTACGTTTATTAGCATTCCTCTAGTAACTACGTCGGTAACTGTAGAACTAGAAGGAAGATTACCAGACAGTCCACCAGCGTTAGAACCCATAGCAGGCAGCTCATCTGCTGTTTCAACAGCTCTATTATGTCTATCAAGAACTGTTGTCGTATCTTCTGATCCTATTATTGCAGATAATTCTACAGCTTCAGAAGAATAAGGATCAATAGTATCCAGCCTACGAGAAGCTTTGTCTCTTAAAACCTTGTTAGATTTTATTTTATCTAAAGGCGATTCTACTCTATCATAGTTATCAGAAGATGTATTACCTGTACGATTACCAAGAACGCCAACGGTTTGTTTAGAAGGTTCGCCGGCGGACTTTACAGCGAAATCTTCAGCAACAGAACCAGCCGAACCCTTTTGAACAAAGAGTCTCTTTCCTGTTTTATTGGAAGCCAAAGTGACGTTCTTGATTGTTCGCATTGTTATTTTCCTTCTACACTTAGGTAGATTATTTTATTTTATATTTCAAATTGCGGAAGGAAAGCATTTTCCGCTTTAGAGTAGAAGGCGGGGATTCTAGTCCCATTAGGTCCGATAAGGATGATGGGAGTTAACTCACCACTGTTAGCCATCATTTCCTGCTGCTTGACAGTAGCTGCAATCTCTGCCTTACGCGAAGAATCCTTCTTGTTATTCTTTTCTATAAGCTCTATTACACTAGGTATATTAGACATGGCGAGTTAACTCCCTACTGTATATTACATAGCTGCTATGATAGCAGCCTTCAAACTATTGATTTGAGAAGTCAACGTAGCGATAGCATCGGCAGTAGGTCCGGCATCAGAAGATCCAGCGTTGGCGACTTCTGTAATTTCTTCAATTTCCTCGGTTACAGAACCACCAGAGTTATCTACTATCGCGGCACCACCAATGGCGATAGGAGGATTAGACGAAATCTGCCCTTTACCTAAAGCAGTTAGAATATCGTGGTTAATACTAGAAACAAAGTGACGACCCCCTTTAGGGAATCTAAGATCGCCAACAGTGAGTTCAGCTTCTAGCGTGTTAGTAATGGTATACATTTATTTTACCTCTAGGTTTTTATTAAAATGGAGAGTCAGTTAGAAATCAAAACGCCCTCAACAGGATGGTTTCTGCTGAGGGCGTTTCTAAATGTTTACGTCATAGAAATTCCACTGTTAACTGACTATATAAGTATCCTTCACACAAGAAGGAATTAACATTATGTAGTGTCTAAATCGTAGATTCTCTATAACACAAGTCTTGAGCATTACCTAACAGCGTCGATGGAAAATAGAAAGTAAAAGATATGATTTGTATTTCAATATTTTATCGATTCGATTAATTAACGCCCTATAGTCGAAGATTGAAGTGTGGAGATTTGTGAAGCACCTATGTTCAAAATTGGAGTGAAGTGCATACATAGTACCCTCCATCTTTTCTAGGAAGACTAGAAGTTATCCTCCATAAAAGAATTAGGATTAAGTTATTACTCTACAATTTTCTATGTATCGCATTCAGACATGATTTATTACTTTTCAAGCAAAAAGGTTTCAGAACGCAGTCACCATTTTTTATTCCTCTAGATAAATCCTGTTTTCTGGATTCGGCTGTCTGCGGTCCTCTATAAAAACCCTTACCCATAAATTCATCATAAGTAGTTTCATCAACGCACGGTCTGTTTTTAACTATCTCTTTTAACAAGGAATCCGCTTTAGAGGAATACCTATCTGATTTATCTAGTAGCTTGTTCAGTTTAATGAATCGTTTATTATTATCACAAGCTTGATCTATGTATTTCATGAATTTCTTGGTCTTTTTCTTGTTCCAAGGCTTCATTACTTTATGATAAGAATCATTATGGGATATAACGTCGCCACGATCCACATAAATAAGACACCACCCTATTATGTTCAATCCGAACTCTTTAGTTAATAAAGAGGAGTAGCTGGATATTTGAATAATAGAAGACGTGGAAGCTGGATATTTATTTCTCCACGTATATGGCTCTCTCAGCTTGTTTCTAGTTAGATTGGTAGTTTTAAAGTCTATTAGCATATATTTATTAGGCAGTATCTCTAATACCAAATCAACATGCCCTGATAGTCCACGATATTTAATCGTTATTTCTTCGTATTCAATGGTGTAATTGGAATATTTCTTAGGTATGTCTTTGTAGAAGCACGGCCCTACTACTTCTCCTGTTTCCTTGATTTTCCAACAAGAAAATATCTTTTCCCTGGCTTCCTCTGATATGGTAGCCCATGATTGTATGGTTTCATGTACTGCTGTACCTATAGACGTATAAAAATTCATGGAAAAGGAGTCATTTCCAGGCTTATTGAACAATAACCTACGAATAGGACAATAAGGCATAGAGCTAATACGAAATTCTGGTGTTCTTGTAGAGGGTTTCTTAGCTTCCCCTACGGATAACATGAAAGTATCGATTAATTGTTCTAATTTAGAGGCAATAGACATGTAATACCCTTAATTCATAGGTATTTGGTGTATAAACTGGAATTACCTATTATTTACGGTTAAATATCTGTGAAATTATTATGAAGTATCTCTATTAAAAGCTAAAAACAGGTCATTTTCTATTACAGTAATAGAGGTATAGTAATAGAGGTATTACTTGCACCCTATATAAACTACCAATATCGATAAATACCCAATTATAAAAATTGGTAGCCTTCTGATGACATTTCTCATATTTCTCCGAAATTCACGAAAATTTCAATAAATATATCGGAGATATACCTCCGGAAAATTTATCGAAATCCTATAGGGATTACCCCTACGGTAAATACTAATTAGGTAATAGGTACTACTCGTATATACGTATCCCTTTCCAGCAAAGAAATCATTACATGTCACATACACGCGATATTATACACGATACTCATGCTTCAGCAATAGAAGATACTCGTAGAACTCTTTCTGAGAATAATAACTTTGGATACATGGAGGGATCAGAAGGTCTGTCTTTGTTCCTATTGCCGGCGGACTTTTCTTCCCTTTTTCAACACTTTATTAAGCTAGATAAAGCTTTAAAGAAAGGAAAGGAAATAGGTTTCAATTTCAATGGCAATGAATACACCTTTAGATATAAAATCATAGGTAATGTTATAGATGGGACCAATATTCACTATAAAGACGATTCATGGTTAAGGGCTGAGTTATCTTATTATAAAGATGACGGGAGTTCAGGAGAAGCCGGCAAGTTTATTAATATCACATACACGCTATACATGCATAACAAGAACGGGCCCGTTCTTAGCTTTATAGGTAATCCTACGACTATCCTGAACGGTAATAACATAAGCCCAGTGCGATTCGAAGGTGTGTCTAGATATCAAGAGAGCTTGATGTTCTATCAAATAGGTTTTTATTTATTAGAACATATGTTTGATTTCAAGTTCTCTAAAGAGATAAAAAAGATAATAAGAGTAGGTGATTTTAAAACGCCAAATACCCAATTGGTGATGTTATTTGGTACAAAAGATAAGGAATTGGACTTAGGGCTGTTAAGCAGTTTGTATTGTTCTAGGTTAGGAGAGCGGAAACAAAGTAAGGCTTTAGGAGAATACCTTGGTTTTCTAACTAATAGCGTGTATCCGGGTTTAACCGGGGTGTTTATGCAAAAGAAACAGGGTAATAATCCGTATCTGACCATCAATATCTATGATAAGTTTCAGAGTGTTAAGAACAAGAAGCAAGGTAAATCTTTGACCTTGAAAGAGCAGAACTTGGTAGACAGTACATTAAGGTTTGATATCACCTTACATGCAGCGTTTTTGGAATCGATGATAAGAGAAGCTACTACTAAACTAAGCGAACTACGTAAAATTAGTAAGAAATTTAATAAATTGTATGGTAGAGAATCTAGAAAATTTGTGCTTATAGATTCTGAAGGTAACATTCTAAAAAGAAGTAGACCTATTGTTACCGCGTATAGAATATGCCGGGCTATGCAAATTCTGTCTTTGGAGATAAAAGACGGTGTTATTTACAATGTAGGTTTTTCTAAGTGGCTTGTTAACCGTGTTTTAGACGTAGAGATGAAGCTGATTCCTATTCTGGAATTTAACCCTGATAGAATATCGGGTAAGGTAGCAATACCTAGAGATAAAAATAAGTCTGATAGGCACAATTCTGTAATAGATAACCTTAATGACTTGATTAAATTCTGGAAAAAATACAACGGCGAAGACATAATACATGATTATGCTGTTTATAAGGAATTGAAAAACATTACTGTTTATAAGTATAAACAGCAAATAAGAAAACTGTTAAAGATCGATATTACTATTCCCTATTCTTATTGGATCAATTTTGATATTGTTAACATAGCCTATGGTCTCTCTTTTAAAGAGAAAGAACAATTAAGAGACATGGTTCGTAATAGCGAACAGTACGATTCCAAGAAATTAGGGGATAGGTTGAAAAAACTATCTAATAAAAACAACGTGGTTAAGAAACAAGACTCACAGGGGTTACTTAAAAGTATCAAATTGGTGGCTAAGAAGGTTGAAGCGGAAAAATTTGATATTAACCTTATTAAAGAGGTCTAAAATGATTAAAACTACATTTTGTGAATCGTTCGTTCTCGATGGTTGGGTATTGTTCTTCATTATACACCGGAAAGGAGATAAGTTTGTTAAGCGCTGTATTTCCAAGGATATACCTGATGTAAGCATGACGCTGGAAGAATATGTAGCTACTTTGGAAACTCCTTCTACTCTTAACTAATTTTACAAAAAGAAGAAACAACATGACTGATACTACACCTCAAATTAAAGCGTACACTTCCAATCACGATTATTTGTTAGTTACTAACCATTTAGGCGAAACAGTTCCTGTTTCTGGTAAGCAAATTGTTACTTTGTTGTATCTTGTCGATGCTATCAACCAGGCGGAGGATGGCTATCTTGTACTAACAAGATCACAACTAAGAGAAGAATTGGATAAGAAGCTAATAGAGTTATCTAATAACCAGAATCATCCAGCTAATCCTCTAGTTATTAAACTGAAATCCATGTTTTCTGGTAGGGGTGAATTTTCCAACTCTCTTAAATCAATGATAGATAAACATCTTATTGTTGAGCGTAAGGTAGGTATGGATCGCCATCATGCTATTTTCAGGTATTCTGTTAATCAACCTTTAGTGATACTCAAGTATGTGGAATACGAGCCAGAGGTAACATATCGCTCTAAGAAGAACCCTGAAAAGAGAGCTGAATATAACAAAGCCTACCATGATAAAAATAGAGAACTTATCAACTACAAAAAGAGAATGAAGTATGCTTCGAATAAATTGAAGGAAGCTGAAAATAACAAGAAACAGCTGGATAAACATAGTGTTAAAGTTGCCAAACTAAGAGAGAAAGCTAGACTTAAAGAAGAAAAGAGATTGAAAGCTATTAGGCTTAAGGAAGAAAGGAAATTACTTAAGACAGCTAATAAACCAGCAGTAACAGATATTAATCAATCGCAGAATAATACATCACCTTTAACACCTGTTAAAGTGGTAAATTCTCTTATTAAAGTAGTAGGTTCTCTTGAATGTAATGTAGAGAAACCTGTTATTATGAGTGAAGCTTCTTCTACTACCAGAGACAACCAGCATTATCGACCTTATCAAATACCTGCTAAATATAAAACAAGAGAAACTTACATTCATGGTGCTTTGAAAGCGCCCAGTCCTAATGCTAAAACTCCTCCGCCACGTAGAGAAATCAAGCCAAGGTATGTAACTAAAAAGAAGATTGCCGCGGGTAACAAAAACCCTGTTACGCCTTATGAATTGGAAGACATGATTAAAGATTTCATAGGTAAAGGCAACAAAATTAAAGTTTATGACCAAGTATCAGAAGACATTAAAGCCGTTGTTAAAGGACATGACCGTAAAGTTATTTTAGATAAGTAAGGAACTCTACTATGTCTGGATATTTCAAACATGTTAATCCTGAAACGGCGATGCCGGTTAAGACTCTTAAAGAAGCTAAGCAATTAATAGAAGAAAGATGGGTTCCTTTAGAAGACCATCTTATCAAATTAGTTGTATGGGGTGATAGGATTTCTTGGCGTAGAGAAGTCTACGCTTTTTGTGGTAATATTCAAAAAGTTACTGTTAAACTTAAAAATCGAGTTCACTTGACCAAAATGGAGTATCTTGAGTCTTCTGATGATTTTAGAGTATCTTCCCAAACACATAGAACCTATTTTAAAAATAGGGTTAATAGGATAGGCAAGAAGTTTAAATTAGAGAAGCGTATGCCTGATGAAGCGTCGATGGTCTTGGTGCATAAAATACAAATTGAACTATCTGAATTATTTTCTATGGGCGATGGTGATAATACCGTTGAAATAGACAAAATCTTAGACCGTTATATTAATCCTTAACGAGGCTTTAGACATGAAAGTCAAAGTAAAAAAGATGGACAAAGCCGGCAAGCTTGTAGAAGATGAAGTCAATTCGATTTCATCTTTTTCTTGTAAGGCTATTCTAGGTTTAGGTATTACTTCAGTTCTGGATTTTGTAAGGCTGTGCGACAAATACAAGACTCTTAGAGAATCTGGCATTAGTTATTATTCAGCTACTACGTCAAAGTTCAACAAGAAAGCAACTTTGCACGTCTTTGATTCAGTCAAGGAACTATTCAGATTTGTTCATTATCTTAAATCAAACCACGTTGTAGTAATATCTGATGTGCCTGCTATTTTGAAAGAGATTAAAGGCATTATTCCGTTAGACTACGATCAACAGCGTTCGTTTGAATTTAATTTCAAGAAAATTGATCCTAATCAGATTTCATCAATTGTCCGCTCAAAGAGTATATCTATTACTTCTTCGTTAGTATCAAATGACAATCTTGGCTATCACATTGATAGAATCAAGAATACCAGTGATATGATAGCTGCTTTCATTACTCTTACTTCTAATCTTCCTTTCGATCAAAGAACAGTTATCAGGAAGGCTCTATTCAAATTCTTCAAAGCGAAGAAATCCGACTATAAAATAGTAGTATCAGTTATTTCCGATATCGCTAAAACATTTAAAATTAAAGAAGAAGCTAAGAAGTTTAACGATGTTTTCAAAGAAGAAGCTGATAAATACCATCGGGCAGTAAACGCTCAAGGTACTAGTCTGACTTCTATTGCTAATCAACATGGTGTAGACGCATATACCTTGTCATATATGAAGAAACTAATGAGGAATATGGATATAGTAAATAATAGAAACTCTAAATCAAACGTGGCGGTATTGGGATGACAACGCAGAATATGAAAGATAATATGTGGGAGTCATCATTAAACACATTATTGAAAGGAGTAAATCATAATACTGGAAAGCCTTTTACACACAGGGAGACTGCGAACATACTAAACAATATTAGTGAATACTCTCCAAACATTTTGAGAGACAAAATCAAAGAACTCAAAGATACTATTGAGTTGCTTGAATCCTATCTACCAATTAAGGGTAAATAATTATGGAAACCTATATCGAAATTCTAAAATTCTTTATTATGGTAGCTATTCCTATTATTCTTTTTATTGCTATCATGAATTATACAATACGCCAACTAGATAAGTTAGATACAAAATTATATGAACTTGAAAGGCTTATTAACAACTTGATTTGGGAAAAAGATAACAAACCTCCTTTAGTCAATGATACTTTTGATAGAGGTAACAAGACTACTAAATCTAAGTAATAATAACCGCGGGAGTTTATTATGTCTGCCATAGATCCAAAAGAGCATAAAAAGAAGAATTTAAGACAACATGGCAGTATAAAATACTCCAAGGACTTGTCTTCTTATCAAATATGGTTGGTTCTTAACAATTTGTTATCAGAAGCGGCCGCGCCTTTAGTAGCGTACTCAAACATGTCAGTGGAAACCGCCCTGACATGTTTGAGCATTTCTACAGATAACAGACGTAAGATTGCGTATTACAAATCGGAAGAAATGCTCACTAAACTATTTAGTGAGCTTTCTCAATTTGTAGAGTTTGATAATAATAAACCCGTTACAGAAGATCAAAAACTCGAACTGTTAGAGTACCTTCTTAATAACGGTGTAGAGCGGAATATAGTAATAGATCATATAGCGTATTCATTATATAATTTAGCTCCTCATTCATTTCTTAAAAAAGAAGTAGACTTCACTAAACTGGTTCGTCATGTAGAATTGTATTTAGACCTATATGAAACATTTAAGCAAGATGTAGTGTTTCGTTTCTATTATCTGATATCTACTTTTTCCAACAAAAATCATTATGTTAAATCTTTGTCTGGTTTGAATACAAACAAAGAAGAAATGCTACATGCGTATGTAATTTCTACTATTCGAGCTATTGATAGGTTCATACCTTATGAAGGTACTATAACCAGCTACATTCAGACATGGTTTCAAAACGCTCAAGGATCATCGGATTTTATTATATACGACGATGAGGCTTTCAATCTTAAGCGTGGTATTCGTAAGTCTATCCAAGATGGTGATAAGCAAATAAATAATAAAGTTATACCGATAGATGACAAGGAAAATGACGTTCACTTGGTAGTAGATGAATCCGTATCTACGGATATGTCATCTTTTCCAGAATTTTCCAGATTGATAGCTAAACTACCTAACTCTACAATTGTGTATTTGGCTCAGAATCTACCTTACATATTATCTAAAGAGCAAATAGAGCGTATTTTAGATAATAATAGGAAAATATCAAATGGTATCGCTGGAAATCAGAAATCAACATGATGAATACGGCAATGCAGAAGTGCTGAGAACCGACGAAACAGTTAGAGTTCTAGAAGAAAATGCTTGGTATAGAGCTAGCGGTGATTGTATATGTGACATATGTAGTAAACCATATTGGAAGCACCATAGAGTAATAGGAGCTTTATGGCTTACTAAACTGTGTAATAATGATTTCGTTAAATTTTAGGAGAAGTACAGTGTTGGAATTTATCAATTTCTGGTTAGCTAAATACGCAGCGAGTTTTATAATTTTTATAGCATTTGTTACAATATTGATTGTTTCTTTTGCTATTTGGTTCGCAAAAAGATACTATATATTCAACTATAGTAAGGCAGCTAGACATATTAGATTTCTGATAGAAACAAATGTTAAAAATAATAATGGTGTAACATATGAGCGTTTAGCATTTGATATTACTCAATATTCAGGTGTCAGAATTTTCGATTCGGTTGTGGAAACTAGTGAACCTACTAGATTGAATTTATTTATTTATAATTATAAAAAGCTTCTTAATAAGAAAATAATTTATTCTGGCGGGCTTATTTATCATAAGGATTCTTTAGACAGGATCAATTTAAATGAACAGTATTAGAGCAGTATTTTTGATCCTGCATATGTATGGGTTTCGCAACCCTACTCCTTACCTTATTGATTACATAGAAGGTAGGCGTTATGTTTACTGGAATGGGCATAGATTCGTATATGTGTTTAAGTAAAGGATAATTTGTATGGTAGCGATTGGGGATAAAGTAACTTATAAAGGCGTACCAAATGTAATTATTGACATAGGGAGCAAATATGTAGTTATGATACCAGAAAGCAAATATTCAGATAGATTCACAAAAACTAAAGTAGACTTCTCGCCGTTTCTGGTAAGGTCAGAATTTACAAATATAGTTGAACTCTCAAAATTTAAGGAATTATACCATGATTGAAAAAGCATCGCCGATGAGATTGTCATCGAAAAGTTTAAAGGGTATTGAATCAGATGAGGAACACCTGTCTTATATACCGAAATGGTATCTCCTAAAAACAAAGTCCTTTATAACTTAGGTGATACATCTTTAATGTACCTTATAGATACTTTTAATGGTAAAAAAGAATTTGAATTTCAATTAGTAGATCATAAATTAAAAAGAGTGTTATATCAATCATGCGGAGAGGAAACTCAATTAGGGCCTTATGGAAAAGTGTATTTACAATCTTCTTTATGGAGGGATAAGTCTAGAACAGAAACTAAGAGACTGTCTCAAAAGTCCTGCGGCACAATAAAAAAGGAGGGTGAAACCCTCCCTCCTTGGAGAAAATTCCTGACAACCTATTCCTTGTATCTATGAATAAGATTCCCTTCCGAGCTGTCTATCAAGAAATTCTTTAGATGAAGCTCCGGTGAGATAATAATCTGCTTCCCATACTCATCTACAATCCCGACGCAGAACTCGAATGAGCGCTTCATATTAATGGTTCCACCTATATCAATCTGCTTTTTTGGTATATACGTGTTATGAAATTCAACCCCCATCAAACTATGCCGAAAAAACAAATTTAAAAAATCATCCATCTTATCAAAATTATCACCTGCGACGACTATCTTTCCGTTATTATTATGTCCTTTGGCTTGAACGGCGTCGCTCAAGAATCTAAAGTCAATTTCTATCTCTCCAGACCAACTATTAATATTGGTCGAATCAAATTCCATTATATAATGCTTGATCCAATTACTTCTTACGTAATCCGCGGTATACATAATTGATATGTCGATGGAATCTTGATGTGTTTTCATTATGCAGTGCGGTAATTGATTCTTATATCCTATAAAAAGACTCCATTTTCCGTAGTTAATTTCAAGCGGGCTTTCGGAATAAGAAGGAATGCAAGACTGGATAAGAAACATAATTGATATAGCGACTTTTCTCATGAGTCACCTATATCCGAATACGTTATTTCATAATCATAATTTCCCATGTCTGTATTTATTCCGACATGGAGCACTTTCCCGCACCTCATGAAGGTGCGTACGCAAATATTATATCCATACTGAATTGTTAAAGGGGATATTTTATAGCTGTTATTCGTGAAAGACGCGGCATAATCTATAGGTAAAATGCCAACCCCATCTGAATCGTCGGATTTGATTGAAATAAATTCACATTCAACTGTTTTTCTCTTGTTTACAATAACCGACGAAATTGCTACATCGCGCTCATCATTATTCGCAATACATATAATTTGTTCTATATCACCCCTCACAGTTATTTCTAGATTCACGTCATTCTGAAAATTGTAACCTGTCAGTAGCGCAACTACTCCCACACCAATTATGGTGTATGTAGCTTTCTTTTTCATGCCCCACCCATCTTTGCGACCAAGTTTCACCGTTCCACCTGGCGTCAGGTGGTTGGTCGCATGGACAGCGAGGCTGGAACATGCCCTGCATATTTCCCCACCCGCGCACGCTTCCGCGCCCACGGATGTCGGGTGTTGTATTTTGCAGGCCACCCGACATGGGATGGCCTCGCTGTCAGCCGCGACCAAGCGGCATTGATCTATATATCAGAATGATGAATCCAAGTCAAGCCAGATCGAATCGAAATTACACGTAACCAATTGATTTATTTGCATAATATGCGTTGAGCCCAGACTCGATCCAAATACAATATTCCTGACCGTAAACGACCTTCAGCCAAGCAATTGACTGGAGTGGACAGGAACATGCGATTTTACCCGAGTGATTTATCAGATGAACAATGGGAGTTGATTGAGCCGCTTATTCCAGCCCCGAAACCGGGTGGACGACCACGCACAACCGATATTCGAGAAGTGATAAACGCACTTTTCTATCTCGCGCGAACTGGTTGTCAGTGGCGGCAATTACCCATCAATTTTCCTCCGTATCAAACTGTCAATGGGTATTTCACGAAGTGGAGAAAGGACGGCACATTCCGTCGCGTGTATCGCGCGCTATATCGAATGTACCGTTTTGAAAATGAACGCGACGTTTCTCCGTCCGTTTTGTGCATCGACTCCCAATCCGTGAAAACAGGAAAAGCAGGCGGTGATCGCGGTTACGACGGAGGAAAGAAGGTCAAAGGACGGAAACGTCATTTGGTGACGGACACGCTGGGATTACCAGTAGACGTAGCTGTCACGGCCGCAAATGTTCACGACAAGGAAGGCGGCAAGAAGGTTCTCTCCCGCGTTGCGAGCTGGATTACGAAACCCATCAAGCAGCTCTACGCGGATGGTGGGTATTCAGGAAAGCCATTCGCGGATTGGGTGCACGAGAAAATTGGCGCCACTGTTGAGATTGCCGTCAACCTTGCGCAGAAATTCAAGAAGTTCATACCTGCCAAGAAGCGATGGGTTGTGGAACGGACCTTCGCGTGGCTGGCGGACTACCGCCGTCTCGACAAGGACCATGAACGGTTGAAGTCTTCGTCGCTGGGGATGATCCGTATCGCATCAATTGCGATGGTGTTGAAGAAGCTCCGACCCTAGAACGCCACTACCGTAAATAGGAAGTGTAGAAACACTATTTATGGAATGATACCAATGAATTACCCAGACCTCTGTTCTAAAGAAGAAATAATACTCTTTTGTAAGAATAATAATATTAAAATAAATGATGATATGATTAAATTTGGAAGCCGCATTTTGAAGAGAGAATTTCAGGATTACTATTTTGATGCCGATGAATTAATATATGAAATATATGTTGGTATGCTTTTACGATCTGAGACTTTTCAATAAAATTTTAGTCCTTTCCAATGCATCGTTTATACTATTTGTGAAATTTATAATATCATCCTTAGATAAGGACTCAGATTCCATTTCTCCAAGGAGCATGTCTTTAATCTTTGGTCCGACTTTGGGAATAAAGCGACGCGCTGTTGAATCTTCTGATCCTTGAACAATAACGGAAGTATGCGATAGGAGATTACGTTTTTCCGATAGGTCTTTTATATATTTACGTAAATTATCCCATTCTTTAATATTTATGCCGCTTTTGTTTTTTACAGCGACATCTGTCGCCCTGATTAGGAAATCAAAATTCCGACTAAGTGATAGTAATTTTACAGATAACTTTAAATCAAGACCAATTGCCTCTGAAAACAAATTAGCTAGAATAAATTCTAGTTTTGACCATTGACTAATTGCGTGTCCGACTGCTTGATTTAAGTCAGCTTCTTCCATTTTGATCGATTTGATATCCACAACCCTTACCCCCGTTACCCAAGGCAGCCTAAATCGGGCTATCCTCGTTGGCTAGGGGATTTCGGAATCCGACCGTTGGGACTTTCGGACTGTTGGGACTTTTGAGACAGTCTCTAATGAGCGTAGAAGAAATTTAGGGGAAGCTAAACCTAATAAAGCACATGAGATAGTAGCTAGCTGGGAAAGAGACTTAGATCTTACTAATCTAACACAGAATGTAGATGACCTGTTTGAGCGAGCTGGGTGCAAGGATGTTATCCATCTACACGGTGAATTAGCGGGTATAAAATGTATTTCTTGTGGTAAAGAAGAATATATAGGGTATGGACATTTCGATGTATCCATCCAATGTGGGTGTGGGGCGTACAATTCATACAAACCTACTGTAGTATTTTTTGGAGAACTTGCTCCAAGTTACGCTATTTTATGGGAAACCGTAGTTTTCCTAGAACCTGAAACCATTTTCTTAGTTATTGGCACATCTAATCAGGTTATCAACATAGAAAGAGCTTTGAGGCGCAAACCATGCCACCTTGTTTGGGTAAATACTGAACACCCTAGAAAACAAGGATTCTACCACAAAGAATTTATCGGTAAGGCAGCAGAAATTATGCCAGAAGTAGATGAATACGTTAAAAATTTCAAAAGTTGATTCATGATTATTTGCATAGGCGACCTCCACATCGAGGCTCTGGATAAACATATACCAGATGCGTACAAGAAAATTCTATCTACTTTTGATAGAGTTGTTCAAAGAGAAATAGACAACGGAGCTTCTCATCTTATTCAATTGGGAGATTCTTTCAATTCACCCTATCCAGAACAATATCACGTTACCGATTATATAAAGTCGCTAAAGAAAGTTTCTGTTCCTCTTACTATTTTGATGGGGAACCATGATTTCGCAGATGTAAGAAACAATTCGTTACGCTTTATATCTTTTCTATGTAAAACTGGTTTCATCAACGGTTCAGTTATAAAGAAACCAGAAATAGTAAAAATTGACGGTGACAAATACTTCTTCTGCCCGCATCCATATATAATGGATCAACCTAAAGGTGTTCGATATTCTTTCGGGCATTTTGGGTACGATGGAGCAAAAGGAGATAATGGCCATTCTATCAAGAGCGGTAACTCACCTAAAGGTAGATGGATTCTAGGTGACTATCATACTCCGCAAAAAGGTAAGAATTACATATACGCTGGATCTCTATGTCAAGTAAAATGGCATGAGTCAACTGATAAAGCGTATATCCGATTAGATGAAACACCAAAGCTAATAGGTGTTCAACCTGATATTCTTCTAGAACGCGCTTCAATAGATAGCTTAGACGATCTTAATAATCTCTCCCCATCAAGTTACTGGTCGGTAAATATAAGTAGGAAGGTAAAACTTCCTCCCGATTGGGCTGTTAAATATACGCACATAGTAAGACACCATACAGAAAAATCTTCTTCTAAAAGAGCTAAAATCTTGATGAAGCAAGTTGCATCTGATGACCCTCTTTCTGGATTAGGCGATTATCTAAGAGATGAAGGTTTGAGCGATAAAGAAGTAAAGATTGCTTTTAAGAAACTTGGTAGGAAGGAACGGGTATGAAGTATCCAATTAAAGACGCGCTAATAGGTGATTTTCAAACAAAAGTCGATCTGTGGATGCTTTCTTGTTTCGGAGAAGAAATTAGTAAAGACAAGCTAGAACGTGGGGATAGGTTTCTAGAAGAATCTTTAGAACTACTACAATCTGGTGGATACTCGCGTGAACGTGTTCAAGCATTGACTGATTACGTGTATAATCGACCTATTGGAGATCCTGAACAAGAAGTAGGTGGTGTATCCGTTACCTTAGCGGCGTATTGTTCAGCCCATGATCTACGTGTTAAGCATTGTGCTGAAAAAGAACTAGACCGAATCTGGGACAACATAGATAAGATACGAGAAAAGCAAGCTAACAAGCCTACTGGTTCCGCCTTACCTATCTCGGAAACGCCTAAATATAACATCAAAGATCTATCTTCTGAAATAATTTCAAAATCTATAGAATTTGCTAGAGATCTTAATGATTATGCTGGTAGACCTGTTTGGGAGCAGGCTATTGAAAAAGCCATTCTACATGTTTTAGCGGATAATTATAATGCGACAAACATTGAGAAGTGAACCATTACCTAGTGAATGTAATCCTTGTATTCGATGTTCACGCTCTGACTTAGCGGTTACTTATATAAATAAGTATTATATACCTACAAAAGATTCATATGAAGAAGGTGGTTATTTGTTATCGCATTGGTGTGGTAAGACTGACCTTTTGGAAGATAACGATTTTGGTGCATTAAAGCGATATTGTCATGGCCATATGTGCATTGAAGCTCCTCTAGAACTTAGAGCTAAGACTAGACAGGAAGTAATAGATAAATGGAATTTATGGAATCCAGATAAAGGGAAATCTTATACTAAAATAAAATATTTAATGGGCAATAAAATGGATACTAATGATATAATTATAATTGTAATTGTAGGAATAATAGTATTACTAAGTCTGTACCTTATTTCTTTTATAAAATAAAGTTTATTTATGTATAATTTTGATAAACTTCAGCTCACAAATTTTCTACTTTGGGATGAACAGGAATTTGTGTTTGAAAAAGGTATAACGCATATTCACGGAGATAACGGTAGTGGTAAGTCACTATTGTTTTCTTCGCTTTTGCCGCTTCTCTACGATGAAAATTATCTTCCTAAGTCTGCTAGAGCCTCTCTTTCTTTCTATAATGAATACCATGAATATGATTTCACAGTTTTCAATCTAGGTAAGAAAACTAATCGATATGAAATATCCATCGATAACAAAGAACAAAAAACAGAGCGTATAGCGGATGCTAAATCTATTATAGCTAAACACTGGTCTAATAATATCCAAGAAAGCCTGTTTACTACTACAGTTTCTCTTTCAGGTCTTAATAGACATCCATTGTCTACTGGTAAGCCAGCTTCCAGATTAGATTGGATACATGAAACCCTAGCATACGCCTCTCTGTTAGATTCATATATTCACGATGTAGATAAGCAAATAAAAGAAGCAAAAGAGAATAATACTAAATACACGCTTCTACGTAATCAGTTTGATAGCATGGAAGTGATAGAAGCTTCACCTGTCGATGTAAAAGAACTACGTAATGAAATAAATAGTATTGTAGAAGAAATTAAGTCTCTAGAACGTAAAAAGACCAAGGTAGAATACGCTTTATCTAATAAAACTGATATTCCAGATGTAAAACCGTCTAAATATTCGTATAAAGAGCTAAAAATCAAATTAGAAGACTTAGAAGCCATTATTGAGGATTTAGAAGACAAAAAATCGAAATTTCAGACTCAAAAAGACCTAAAAACCCGGATTTTGGACCTAGAGGGTAAATCTACAGGGGTCAAAAAACAGTATAAAAAGTCCTGCTTAGTTGCCTCATTTAAGGCAGTAAATCCTATCAAAGTAGCAGGTATTTTGGGTATCAAAATTGAGAGCTTGAAAAACCAGATACGAGAATCCAAGATTTCCAACGAGTTATATGAAGAACAGTCTTCACTACGGAAATTCTTGAAAAAACACAAAAATTACGATATTCCTTCTATAAACGAGTTAAAGCGTAAAAAAGAAAGATTAAGTAAAGCTATCACCTTAAATAATCTTTCTGTGTCCGCGCATGAAAGCGGTGAAGAATATTGTCAGGTGTGTGGGTCATCTACTAAACATTCTAAAAAAGACCTAGAAAGAATAGCTAAAGAAACAGAAAAACTATCTAATCGGCTGAATAAAGTTGAGTTGTATCTTAAAATTCACAAAGCAAGATCTATTAACCTAGCTGAATACATAGAAGTAGACGAGCTTGAATCTAAAATAACCAAACTGAACAAGGTTCTTCACTACGCTAATGAATATCTTTCTATTAAAGAAAAGCTAAATGAGTTACCTAAACTGAAAGATGTACAATTCGATAAGAACGAACTAAAATTAGCTATCCAACGTAAGAAGACTATAGAGAAGCAGTTAATAGACGCTAAGGTATATAAAGACGTACAGAAGCGTATGGAAGATATTCAAGAGAATGAGTATTTCAGTAAGTCAAAGAAAGAACTTACTAAGCTAATCAACGCTATCGAGCGTAAACTTTCTTCTCTTTATGAAAAACAGAGTGATCTAAACGATGACATAATAAATGTTGAAACTAATTCTAAGCTCTATGAAAAGTATCGTAGAGAGCGTAAAGCTTTGAAAGAACAGGTATTAGACCTCCGTAAATATAATAGAGATTACAAGATTCTAACTGTGTTGAAAAAAGCTCTAGGTAGAGATGGATTTAGAACTAAGAGGCTGGAATCTACTCTAGAGCTATTCGTAGATAATCTAAATGACTTAGCTCCGTTACTATGGAGAGAGCCCTTCAAATTTGAAATTGAGACTGGTCCTAGAAAGTGTGAAGTTATTATTCATCGAAATAACAAAGTAGGTGATGCCTATACACTATCCGGTTCAGAACAACGTAGATGGCAGCTACTAGCTGGATTAGCTATGTTAAGACTTCTACCATCTAATAGACGTTGCAATACCATAATTCTTGATGAGCTAGAAGCGAATTTAAACCAAAAATCCCGTCATCAAATGATGCAAGACTTCATGCCAGAACTCCAAAAGACCGTACCAAATGTTTTGATAGTGTCTCCACTTACTACGAAAGAACTATCTCTACAACCAGATAGAACATATACCGTTGAAAAACGGAACAATAAATCCAAACTGATAAGAGGTTAACATGTTTCAGTTTTCTGTCACCGCTACAGCTACAGTCTCTCTATTTAATAGAGCTTATTCAAAAGGTAAGATCGACGTAAAGAATCTAACATTCAAAATGAATCATGTAGATTCTACGCCTATTGATCTTACTATTCTCGGTAAACAATTAAATTCTGCTATATCGCTAATTGACGATCGAATTGTTATCCAACATGATGATCCGTATCTAATTCACTTACTTGAACCTAAAACAGGTAATACCGTACATAATATGCTCAATGAAATAAGAGCTATGGAAAAAGCTTATACCCTATTAGGAGATACATTGCCACCTGATACAATTAACGCTTATAAAATTACTGTATTAAATAGTAATATCTATACCGCTACTATGGAAGGACTAGCTAAATTTGTATTCGATCAACTTAGTGATGGATACGATAGGTCTCTTTCGGTAAGCGATAGTACTTATTCTGTAGAAATTTGACCGTAAAATACAATAGAAGATAACTCTGTATACAAACAAGGAGAAGTGCGTTGGATTGGGCTAACACAAAGTTCAATAACAATCAAAGAGCACCTATGCTCAAAGATAAGGTAGAACTTCTTGAACTTCCTGATGGGGAAGACTTCAAGCTTGTTCGTATGATTGGACCTTCTAAACGAGTCGGCTATCATATGATTCCAGTGTTCAAGCAGGATGGTACACCTGTTATGAACAAGTTCAAACAGCAGGTTCGTATTCCAAAGGTTTGTCTGGCTTTCAATTCCAAGACGGGAGAAATGGAAGAAGATAATGAAAAGAAGTGTCCTTACTGTCGAATTGATCCTGACCCATTGAAGATCGAAGTCCATTCCAATGGTATTGATCGTGAATTGGCTGAAGACTTCAATCTAAAGAAGGCTAAGAAGAATTATTCCAAGAAGGAGAACAAGAAGAAAGAGTTCTCTATTGGTGGCGGAGAATGGCACGTGGCGGATAGTAAGTCTTCAAAGAAGCTTACTCCTGTTCGATTTTGGCGTATTACAGCCTCAATCGGTACTAAGATTTCAGATTATACCTCTCTTAATAAGAGAAAGAATAAAAAGGGTAAGGTAGTTGTCTACAACCCTAATCATGAGAAATATGGGTTCGATCTCAACGTAAAATTTGATAACTCAAAGAAGAATCCTTCGGAGAAGTATTCGTGCGTTAAGGATGAACGTACTGAACTAACCGAAGAAGAAATGGAATATCTGCTTTGGGATATTGATATTGAAAAACCAGAAGAATTTAAAGTAGCTAAGAAAGAAGCGGAATCTTTCAAGAAACGTATGGATGCTGCAGAAGGTTCTTCTAAAAAGCGTTCAAAAGACGAAGATGATGAAGAAGAAGACTATGAAGGCGATGAGGATGAAGATGAGGACGACGAGGATGAGCGTCCTAGTAAGAAGAAGGGTAAGAAGTCTTCCAAGAAATCAAAGAGCGATGATTGGGAAGACGAGGAAGAAGAAGACGACGAAGATGATGAAGATGAAGATGAGGATGACGAGGACGAAGATGATGAGGACGAGAAGTCTAGTAAAAAGAAGAGCAAGGATAAGAAGTCTTCCAAGAAGTCCAAGAAGCGTTCAAAAGACGAGGATGATGATGACGATGATGAAGAAGACGACGACAGCTGGGATTCCGATGAAGATGAAGATGATGAAGACGACGAGCCCAGAAAGAAAAAGTCTAAAAAGTCTTCTAAGAAAGATAAAAAGTCTAAATCTAAGTCCAAGAAGCGTTCAAAAGACGAGGATGATGATGACGATGAGGATGACGATGCTGATTGGGACGACGATTAAACTCGTTCATACTTAGTTTATATTAAAAACAGGAGGCGTGTAAAAGCGCCTCCTAACTACTTTTAGTTAGGATATTTCATGGCTAAGAAGTCGTCCAAGTCTGATAAAATTAAAAAGAAAACCAAAAAAGAAACGAAGACAAAGGTTAAGGAAGCTAAAACAGGTTTAATTGACATTAATAAAGTACGAGCTGCTTTCTACGCTAAACAATTAGAAACGGTTGAAAAAGACCTTCAACTAGTATCTAATTCAGTTATCGAGCCGGAACGTCTTTCATCTGGTATTTTAACTGTAGATTATATTTTTGGTGGTGGATTTATTGGACTTGTTTCTATAGCTGGTGAAGAAGGGACAGCGAAAACCAGTATATGTTACCATACTCTAGCTGTAGCTAAAGCTAAGCTTGACCTACCTTTTGTAGGGTTTTATGACGCTGAAGGCGCTATCTCCCCTAAGTATACAGAAAATATTTGGAAGCCTTTCGGACTAGACTTGAAACATCTTCTATCCAAGAAAGGTAGAGAAGACGGTTTTTACTATTACCGAGACCAAGTTATTGAACGTATGTTTGATTACTTGAAGAAGGCATTGAAAATGATGCCCGATAAGAATTGGGTGTCCGACGCTAATTCATGGTGTTACTTCTTCCCAAAGCGGGATGAATATTTTAAGAAGCTTATGGAAGTAATGGAAATGAAGCCTTCTAAGGCTCTTTCTGGCGGTGCCCACTACGTTGTTCCTACAGAAAACTCCAAGCCAGAAGGCTTATTCTCTGTAGATTCTTTTGCGTCTCTGTTAACTAGAGAAGAAGAAGATAAGGAAGATACTGGATCAACTCGTAGTGCTATGGAAGCAGCTGCTTTTGCAAAGCATTTGAAGCGTGTGAAAGTAGATTCGCTAGAAAAGAAGATTGTTATTCTAGGTACAAATCATCTAGGTTCACATGTTAGAACACAGTACGGCGGGCCAGACGCGCAGCAATACGAAAAAATGGGAAATTCTTTACGCTACTTTAGCGACCAGAGAGCTAGGGCTTATAATCGATCTTCGTCATCCGCTAATAAGTATGGTAAGTTTGATTACGATAAAGATAATTCCCAATTTGGTATTGAAAAATCTGTAGAAGGTAGCGGTAGCGATCGTTACTCTTACAAAGAAATCAAAAACGTTAAGAATAAGTTTGGTAATCCAGGCTTGAAAGCACCATTCCGTGTTTGGGTATCCGATCACAAGGGTAAGCCTAGAGGTATTGATCCTGTTTTCGACGTTTATATGTTCCTGAAAATTACAGGACAGCTAGGCACTACTAAGAAGGGTAAGAAAGGTAAAAACCTAGTATTTAAACTTAAGCCCTCTTTCGGTAAGAAAAGAGCCGAAGTTTTAAATAATAGTGAACCATTCTCATATCTGACATTGAAAATGTTAGTAATTGGAGAATACACAGATAATAATTCTCTTATTCGTGAGGCGGTTTCTGACTTAGGTATTAGCATCAAACCTAAACTTAGAGAATCTTTGTTTACACAGCTTAAGAATGATGATCTTATCTATTCTTCTGCTAAAGAAACCAAATCTGACGAAGACGACGATGACGATACCGATTATGAAGAAATCTAGATGAAAAACCTAATTATAGATTATCTTCCATGGTTTCTATCTGCTATTACTATCTATATGACAATTTTAGCGGGTAATATGAATCGTAACGCTTGGCTAATAGGGTTATGTAATCAAGTGTTATGGTTGTTATGGATATTAGCTTCAGGTACTTGGGGGCTGATTCCGTTGAATATAACTCTTTGGGTTGTGTATTTCCGTAATCATATGAAATGGAAACACGCAAACTCTCAGTAACTTAACTCTTTTTGGAGGTAAATACGTGTAATATACCTAGTTGACTGACCGTAAAGACATAGTGTACGATGGTAGTGTGGGTTAACTACACACCTAGTTGTTCATGAACTAAACTAAACCATGCATGGAGAAATACAACATGGCTAAGAAGTCTTCAAAGAAGAACGAACTCAAGTCCCTTATTGATGAGCTAGACGAAAGCATTGTCTCCGGCCTTATCCCCCTACTTAACGCCCTTTCCGAAGGCGCAGCGGGTGATAATGATGATGAGGACGATGATGATAACGATGGCATCGACGATATTGACGATGATATTGATGATCTAGAAGATGATGAAGATGAAGATGACGAGGATGAAGATGAAGATGACGAGGATGAAGATGATGAAGATGATGATGAAGACGAGGATGAAGATGATGATGACGAAGACGAAGACGAGAAGCCTAAGCGTGGCCGTAAGCCTGCTGCTAAGAAGGCCGCTAAGAAGACCACAAAGAAGGCAGCTCCTAAGAAGGCTACTAAGAAGGGTGGTAAGAAGGCTCCTGCGAAGCGCGGACGCCCGAAGAAGAAGTAATCTTCAATATTGTTAACTTGGAGGCTGGGTTATGTAACCCAGCCTCTTGTTCATATATCAATAAGGAATATTAAAAATGTCTAATGTCATCGCTGCTGTAATGGCATCACAGCAGATTCCCCAGCGTATTGTTGGTAACGTCTCTGTCAATAAGGATGGTTCGATTTCCATCGACTATCGTGAACCCGGTATGGTTAAAACCAAGACTGCTCGTTTCCTTTCCAGTGAGGTAGTCGCTCATATGGAAGGTGAGGCTGGTTTTGTAGTAGCTATGTCTTCTGACCCTATTACCAAGATGGTCGGTAAGATGACTGTCAAGGGTGACAAGGTTATTCTTGAGTCAGAAGCTGGTGATGTTGTTATCAACAAGGTAGCTGGCGCCACTGTTATCTATACCGAAGCTGATGAAGACAGCCGTGAAGCTAAGGCTGCTGCTCGTGTTGCGAAGGTTCGCGGCGTCAAGGTGAAGAAGGAAGGTAAGAAGTCCAAGAAGGGTAAGGCAGACAAAAAGGAAAAGAAATCGAAGAAGGGTAAGGCTGAAAAGTCGGATAAGAAGAAAAAGAAGAAGTCCAAGAAGGATTAATTAAGTAATGAGTTTGATAGTTCTCAACAAAAACTATCCATTTCCTATAATGGAGTAATAAAAAGCCGGATTCAACAATTCCGGCTTTTCCTATTTAAATAGAGGATATTTGATATGGAAACTAAAACAGTAGCTAAAGACATAATATTCGTTACTTACAAATTATTACATGATGATGTAGAAAATGAAACTTATTCACGATTCCTTTCAGATAGGTTAATTAAGTTACTACCTAATTTTGATTTATGGGATGTTTTTGTTCATCCTGTTTGGCGCGATGTTAGGTTCTGTATTAGTTTAATCCCTAATAAGAACTGGTGGTATCATTGGTCGCACCTTGAATTTGAAGCTACTCCTACATCTTCTGAATATCCAATTTATAATCCGGCTTTATATCTACGGTCTGGAAGAAAAATATCGTTTTCTACTTCTCTACCGAATGATTCGGGTATGTTAAATACTGATAAGCTGTGTTTAGGTATACTTAATACGTACTGTAAGTACCTATTAGCTCTTCATCGTATTAATGAAGCTAAGGCCATTAATATACCACGCCATATCAATACAGGTAAAGGTCCGATCATTGTGTATCCCAATGGAGAATTTGATACTATTCCTTTTGGTCTATGTTTTAATAAGGATGGTACATTTAAGAAGCAAAAGCCTAATGGTCCGGCAGTAGAAATAATGAAATATATCCCAGAGGAATTTAGATAATAGATAAGGTTCTTACCATGAAAGACATAATTGATAAGTTGGATCAACTAGGTGTGCCGGGAAAGGGCCTTTCATGGGAAAGAATAGAAGCTTACGCCTCAAATTACGAATTATACACTCTACCTAAAATGGTAGACAGCGTTATAGACGTAGAATCTACGTTTAAACTATCAGAACATCAGCAAAAAGCTTGGAACAAGATAAAGGTCTGGTTAACTAATTCAGAACCGTATTTCGTTCTACGCGGTTACGCAGGTAGTGGGAAATCCTATCTACTCTCCTTGCTAGCTAAAGAGACGGGAACAGTTTATTTCACTGCCCCTACTAACAAGGCCACCAAAGTTTTATCTAAATTCACTAAAACAGAAGCCAAAACCATATATTCCCTGTTGGGAATACGAATGCAGCAGGTAGAAGACAAGCTTCAATTAGAGTTTTCTGATACCCCGCCGTATTTCCCTAGAAATTCTGTAATAGTCGTAGACGAAGCATCTATGATTAACAAAGAACTTCTACAATTCATAATGAAAACAGTGGAAAGAACCCGCTGTAAAGTAATGTTTGTGGGTGATCCTGCTCAATTACCACCAGTAGGCGAACCTAAAACACTAGCCTGGAACATGGCAGAGAAGCCTAATAAGTTCTTTATGAAGCAAGTTATTAGGTACGATAACCAATTACTCTCTTTAGCTACTAGAATACGCGATAATTTATCTAACAAAGAATACTATTCTCCCATTGAAGACGATAACGATGATGGAGAGGGCGTATTCCTTAAGCGTAATCGTAGAGAATGGATCGATTTACTAAAAGAATGTAGGCATCCCGCGGATTTTATGGAAACAAAAGTAATAGCTTGGCGTAATAAGACTGTCAACGCTTACAATCAGTTGATTAGAGATAATTTTGGGTTTGAAAATAAATATGAAGTAGGCGACATAGTTTTAATTGCTGAGCCTGTTGAAAAATATGGGCAAATTATTGCTACAATTGATGATGAATATGTAATTACTGATGTATATTCGTCTTCTGTAATTGTAGAAGTAGATAACAAAGAAATAGTAATTAATACCTATAGACTGACCTTAATAGATGAAGATGAGCAAACTCTAACTTTAGATATACCTATGAATGAATCTACGCTCCAAGGCGTGTTATCTTATAAAGCTGACTTAGCTAGAAACGCTAAAAATTCACAACGTAGAGAATTTTGGAAAGACTTTTGGGATACTAAGAACAAATTTCATTCTGTACGATACGGATACGCTATTACGGCTCATAGAGCACAGGGTTCTACATATGAAACCGTGTTCGTGGATCAGAAAGATATTATGATTAATCAGAATAAGCGAGAGGCTTTACGCTGTCTATACGTGGCATGCACAAGACCTACTACAGCTTTGGTTACATATTGAGTATAAACCTATATAACTGACTCTAAATTACCGCTTGACGACTAATCGTAGTACGTGATATACTATATTTGAGGTATTTTACTAAGAGGCTGACTATGACAAAGAAGGAAATTACAAGATACGCGGGTTTAGCCGGTGTTAGGGCTAAACCCGCGATGTATATTGGACCCGTCAACGATGACGGATTGTTTACTCTCCTTCGCGAAGCTGCCGATAATTTCGCGGACGTTGCTATACGTGGTGAAAACAAGTACGGTCATATCATTTTTGATAAAGAACCAAACACTTATTGGGTTGTAGACCACGGGCCGGGCATTCCAGTAGCTAAGAAGGTGTTCGAAGATGAGCGTGGTAGAAAAGAGTCTTTGTCACAGTTCTACGCAGCTACTGGACTAACCCACGCCGGTTCAAACTTTGACTCCGATCAAGTCTCTCGCGGTAGTCACGGTATTGGTCTAAAAACAATTTCGGCTCTATCTGTAGTAGCTCAATTCTGGACGTACCAGAAAGGTGCCTGGTGGTTTGTAGAATACAAAAAAGGTAAACTATCAAAAGACGTAACTAAAAAGAAGCCTCCTAAGTTACCTCATGGTGTAAAAACAAAGCCTGGAACGATTGTTAGATTTCAGCCTGATTTGTCTCTTTTTGAGAAGAAATCTAAAATTCAAACTTCCGATGTTAAGCAGTGGTGTGAGATTACCTCTTATCTAGTATCCAAGCTGGATATCAAGTTTACAAATGAAAAAGGTAAAACCATTACCTACAAGAGTAAGGGTATAAACGATTATATTACTAAGAAATTGGAAGAAAACAAACTAGAGCCACTTGGTAAGACGTTTGTTCATCATTCTGTATTCTTTGACGTTGCCCTATCCTTTGCTAATTCTGAAAACGTGGATTTGTACGCTTGTACGAATGGTTTGAAGAACGCGGAAGGCGGTAGACATGTTAAAGCTATCATAGACGCAGTTAGTAAGAGTCTTAAGCCATATGCGGGTAAGAAGGCAGACTACAAACCTACCGATCTGATTGATGGAGCAGTAGGTATCATTAACGCAAAACTAGCAGCTCCAGCGTATTCAAACCAAAGGAAAGACCAGCTTATCGACGCTAGAGTATATGATCTTGTATACCCTGAAGCGTTGAAAGAACTTACGGAATTTTGGAAGAAGAATAAGTCTCTAGCCAAGAAGATTATCCAACGAGCGATCGATCTTCGTAAGAAAACAGATGATTTCTTGAAGGACAAGAAGCTTCTGAAAAATGTAACTAACCAGAAGAAGAAACTGTCAGCGAAATTAGCCGATGTTAACCCTAAGACCCCTAGAGACAAGACGGAGCTGTTCCTTGTCGAAGGCGATAGCGCGGCTGGACCAGC